>OLPW01000068.1_pt1 | contig 107083 bp, 93 predicted proteins | sample 1672161 | NCBI WGS metagenome assembly OLPW01 (sample SAMEA3136654, study PRJEB25190) | human gut metagenome
TGGACGTGACAAAAACGCCCAACCATACCGAGTGCATCCGCTGTGGGATGTGCATACGCGCCTGTCCCACAGGTGCCGTTTGCTTCCGCTACGGCTTTGGAGACGGTCAAGATAAGCAAACCCTTGCGGCCAAAGCGCCGCAGAAAAACAACGACATGAATCAGGAGGAACAAAAATGAACGTCAAAAAACTGGTAACCTTGCTGCTGGCCGCTGTGCTGGTCCTCTCTCTGGCAGCCTGCGGTGCGGCGGGCGGCGATAAAAAGGACGGCGAGCCGAAAAACGCCGAGGAGGCGGCCGCCATGTACAAGGAACTGATGGAGCAGGAAAACGCGATTCTTGGAAAAAACACCGAGCTTTGGGAAAAGGTCTTTATGGCGGCCGACAAGGGCATGACCATGCAGGAGGACGGCAAAAACTACGGTGAGTTCTTGTTGGACACCATCGAAGGTGCCAAAGATCAGTTTACGGAGGATGAGCTGAAGCTGCTCCAGGGCGAGGCGGAGAAAATCCGCGAGATTGAAAACAAGCTGACCATGATTGAGAAAAAGTACCCCGAGGCGGCACAGCAATCTAAGGATGGCGCTATGAGCGTGCCCGCGGGCAGCGACATGACCACGCCGCCTGATGACGGCAGCATGCAGAAATTCCCCGCCTTTGAGGGCAAGGATCTGGATGGCAACACGGTGAAGAGCAAGGAGCTGTTCTCCGCCAACGCCGTCACCGTGGTGAATTTCTGGTTCACAACCTGCAATCCCTGCGTGGGCGAGCTTTCCGAGCTGGACGCACTGAACAAGGAGCTTGCGAAGAAGGGCGGCGCGCTGATCGGCATCAACTCCTTTACGCTCGACGGCGACGAGAAGGCCATCGCCGAGGCGAAGGAGGTGCTTGCCAAGAAGGGCGCGACCTATCAAAACATCTATTTCGGCTCCGGCGGCGATGCCGGTAAGTTTGTGGAGAATGTCTTCGCCTATCCCACCACCTATGTGGTTGACCGAAACGGCAATATCGTGGGTGACCCCATCGTAGGCGCCATCACGGAAAAGAAGCAGGCTGAGACGCTGCAAAAGCTCATCAACCAGGCCCTTGCCGCCGATATGGGCTGACAAACGGATTTATCTCCTCAGGAAGGAGGGATACACCATGTATCGGAGCGTATTGCCGCTTCTGCTCACCGCGGTACTGCTGCTGAGCGGCTGTACTGCCGGGCAGAAAAATATGTCGCAGAAAACGGACGAGAAGGAAATGACCGGACAGCCCTCTGATATGTCCGGTGAAGGAAGCATGTATATGGATATAAGTTTGCTCATGGTCATACCTCCAAGATGTTTTTTGAGGTGAATCAGGCGGTCAATTTCCGGGTGATTATTGGCGGGAATCATATCGAAATCTGCTGCAAATCATTCAAAGAAAGTCGTTGCGAACGGTTAGTACGTATAAAATAGCTGGCTACAAAACGGCAAAGTAAAGAGCTATCAGATTTTTTGAAAGTCTGATAGCTCTTTTGTTTTATCGTGAATTATTGCCGATTACCAATTAACAAAGTCATAGGATAGATTGCCAAGCTTTGATAACTCTAAATCTAAAGAATTTGCATTTAGTAGTTCTGTTATTTTTGCTTGGCATTCTAGATACTGTTGCTCAGTAAGTTTGCTCCAAACACAATCATTAATATGCGCCTTTTTAATAATGATACTGTCAAGAGGGCAGTCACACGATGAAAAATTAGGAATAGGTTTGTCTATAAATATCAAATCGCTAAAAACATATAGATATTTGAAAGTCATATTTATAAGTTTTTGAGCGAGCCCAAACCCGGTTACATAATGGTTGTCATTGCCTATAGTATTATCACAAAACAACAGCGAAATATCTTCAATAATTTTTCTTGAAAACACAAAATTTGATTCAATAATAGCTCTGTTTGTAGCTAAGCAAATTTCATCTTTGTTATTCAGAAAAGAAGCGCTGTAATAACGACCTGCCGTCATCATATCCGAGTATGCCAATTCAATGCACCTTTTTAACACTTCCGATGGGCAGTCCTTGTTTGTTGCTCGTCCCAATACATAAGACTCTAAAAATGATTTTTTCCAGTCTGTCATAAATTCACCCCATTTAGCCGTTCTTTAACCTATCCTTATTAACGACTGCATTGAGCTTGTCGGCAATGAATTTTCGAGTGGTTTTTGTTTTTTGAAGTGCAGGCGGGCTGGCGCCCGTCAAGGCGAAAAGGGCAAAAAGCACCGAAAAGGCACGCTGCCAGGCGTATTTGCCCTTGTTAACCGATGGTATGTTTGGAGCTTTAAGCTAAGGAGAAAAACGAAAAATGAAAGAAAAGATCATAAGGGCATTGACCGCGATTTTTTCCGTTACAATATTTGTTGTAATGCTGCTTGCGCTTCTGATAGCGGTGATATATATACCATAGCCTTTATTCTCGGAGCACCATATTCCGAGGCGCTGTGCGGATTTTCCGCTGCCTATATTCAGAGGCCATCTATATAGCCACGATAATTGACTGCCTGCCCGGCGTGGTGATAATGTATCTGAAGAAGCAGTATGTCTTTGTTTTGGATATGGGTGCAAAAAGCAAATGATCATAGCCGTACAGTCATAAAGCTGCACGGGAAATTTGATGACATGCCCGGCAGCAAATTCAATTGTGTGCCGCCGGCAGATAAAATGCCTTGCGCAGGGCAATAAGACCTATTGCAATTTTGTGCAGGCGGTAGTATAATCGGGATGAAAAAACAGGGGAGCTTGTGCTGACAGGCTGAGAGGAAGGACATACCTTCGACCCTTTAACCTGATGCGGATAATGCCGCCGGAGGAAGTCATCAACGAGCTTTTAACGGAGGCGTTCGAATCAGGCGTCTTCGTTTTTTTATCTTTTGGAAAGGAGAAGCGGACTGAGGGGGAGCGCCCTGAGTTCTGTATGACAGCGATGGGAAGCCGTGTTCCGGCGTGAGAGGATGCCAGCAAGCATCGACCGAACTTCCAGACAGCCGGGATCGACGGGCTGAATTTTACGCATGGAAGCGCCGCTGCATACAGGTATAAATACAGCCGCACAGCCGCTTTCTGATTCCTAAGGAGAAATAAAATGAAAAAAGTCAATACCAAAAAGCTTGCGACGGCGAGCATCCTGTGCGCCGTTGCAGTTGTGGGAAGTCTGTTTTCCTTTCCCGTGTTCGGCAGCAAGTGCGCGCCGGTGCAGCATATGGTGAACATCATATGCGCGGTGCTGCTCGGCCCGGCGTATGGCGTGGGCGCGGCGTTTGTCGCCTCGCTTATCCGCAATCTGCTCGGCCTGGGCAGTCTTATGGCTTTCCCCGGAAGCATGTTCGGCGCACTGCTGTGCGGTCTTGTCTATGAAAAAACCGGAAACATTGCGGCAACGCTTGTCGGCGAGGTGTTCGGAACGGCGATCCTCGGCGGCCTGTGCGCTTACCCCGTGGCGATATACTTTATGGGGCAGTCGGCCGCGGCCATCGCGTTTTACGCATACATCATCCCGTTTTTCGTATCAACGGCAGGCGGCGCGGCGATATCCGCAGTCTTGATATACAGCCTTAAAAAGGCCGGAGCTCTCGGCCGTATGCAGCTTTCGCTGGCCCAGTGAGGAGGAAACCGAAATGCTTGGAAAAATGCTTGAAAACGTAAGAGCAAAATGCCCTCTTATTCATAATATCACAAATTACGTCACAGTCAACGACTGCGCGAATATCGTGCTCGCGTGCGGCGCGTCGCCGATCATGGCCGACGATAAGGCCGAGGTCGCGGAGATAACAAGCGTGTGCGCAGGCCTTAATATTAACATCGGAACGCTCAACAGCCGTACGATAGAGTCGATGCACATTGCAGGCAAAAGGGCAAACGAGCTGGGACACCCCGTCGTTCTCGACCCCGTCGGCGCCGGAGCGTCGAGCCTGCGCACGGAAACGGCGCTCGGCCTTGTGCGCGAGGTGAAGTTTTCCGTCATCCGCGGAAACATTTCCGAGATAAAAACAATTGCCTCCGGCAGCGGAACAACCAAGGGCGTCGATGCCGACGTTGCCGATAAGGTGACCGAGGCAAACCTTGCGGATGCCGTTAAATTCGCAAAGGCATTCGCTCGCGAGACCGGAGCCGTTATCGCGATAACCGGCGCTATCGACATTGTTGCCGATGCCGACAGAGCCTTCTGCATCCGCAACGGCAACGCCATGATGTCATCCATAACCGGCACCGGCTGCCAGCTTTCAGCAATGACGGCGGCATTTGTCACCGCAAATCCGGATAATGTGCTTGAGGCAGCGGTAGCGGCGGTGTGCGCGATGGGGCTTGCCGGCGAGATAGCGCATGACAGGCTCGGCTCCATGGACGGCAACTCATCCTACAGAAACTACATCATTGATGCAATTTATAATCTTACTCCCGAGCAGCTTGAGGAAGGTGCAAAATATGAAGTGCGATAAAAAATACATGCTCCTGTACGCAGTGACGGACAGAGCGTGGGTCGGAAAGCAAAGCCTTTACGAGCAGGTAGAATCCGCGCTCAAGGGCGGCGCTACCTGTGTGCAGCTTCGCGAAAAGGAGCTTAACGACGATGAGTTTCTCGCCGAAGCTGTCGAGATCGGCGCGCTGTGCAGAAAATACTCCGTGCCGTTTTTCGTAAACGACAACGTTGACGTTGCGATAAAGTGCCACGCCGACGGCGTTCACGTCGGCCAGGAGGATATGACGGCAAGCAAGGTGCGCGAGAAGATAGGCGGCGACATGATGCTCGGCGTTTCCGTTCACACCGTTGAGGAGGCTCTTGAGGCCGTGAAAAGCGGCGCGGATTGCCTCGGTGTCGGCGCAATGTTCTCGACCTCCACTAAGGCGGATGCCGATGTTCTGCCAAAGGAGACTTTGCGTGATATCTGCGCGGCTGTCGATATCCCGGTCGTCGCCATCGGCGGCATATCCGAGAGCAATATCCTGCAGCTTTCCGGAACAGGTGTGGACGGCGTTGCGCTCGTCAGCGCCATTTTCGGAGCGGAAGATATCGAGAGCGAGTGCAGAACGCTCAGGGCACTGTCCGAAAAAATGGTGCGCGCATGAGGATAAAGGGCGCGATATTCGATTTTGACGGGACGCTGTTTGACTCAATGTATATATGGGACACCGCCGGGGAAACCTACCTCGCCTCGATCGGCGTCACTCCGAGACCCGGCGTGAATGAAGCCGTTTGCGCGCTGAGTCTGAGCCAGACAGCGTCATATTTTAAGAGCGAGTATGACCTTGAAATGACGACCGCTGAGATCGAGGAAGGCATAAACAAAATGGTCAGGCATTTTTACTATGACCTTGTGCAGCCCAAGCCCGGTGTGCGTGAATTTCTCGATCTGCTTCAATGCAATGGCGTAAAAATGGCCGTTGCAACGGCAAGCGAGCACGACCATGTTCTGGCCGCGCTGCGCCGCTGCGATATGGAAAAGTATTTTGACGGTATACTCACCTGCGCCGAGGTCGGCAGCGGCAAGGACGAGCCGGAAATCTTCCGAGCCTGCCTGAACGCGCTCGGAACGGCCAAAAGCGAAACGGCTGTTTTTGAGGACGCGATCCACGCGGCGCGGACGGCAAAGCGCGACGGATTCGTTATTGTCGGAGTATACGATAAAAGCGAAAAACGGGCCGAGGAGCTTAAAGCGCTCAGCGACTGTTATATAACCGACTTTTGCAAGCCGGAAACATTCCGTTGCTTTGCATCGGACTGAAAGGAGCACAACATGAAAACAGCACTCACCATCGCAGGAAGCGACTCCAGCGGCGGAGCCGGTATTCAGGCGGATATCAAGACAATGACCATGAACGGCGTTTTTGCCATGAGCGCTATAACTGCGCTCACAGCGCAGAACACGACCGGCGTTTCGGCGATCGAAGAAGCCTCGCCCGAGTTTTTGCGCCGGCAGCTCGACGCCGTGTTCGAGGATATATATCCCGATGCCGTTAAGATCGGCATGGTATCGTCCTCGGAGCTTATCCGCGTCATAGCCGACAGACTCAGGCATTATGACGCTAAAAACATCGTAGTTGACCCTGTCATGGTCGCAACGAGCGGCTCGGCGCTTATGAAAACCGACGCCGTGCAGACTCTTGCGGACGAGCTTTTCCCCATAAGCACGGTGATAACGCCGAATATCCCCGAGGGTGAGATCCTTTCCGGCATGAAAATAGAAAACGAAGAGGACATGCTCAAGGCGGCCGAAAAAATAGGGCGCGAGCACGGCTGCGCGGTGCTGCTCAAGGGCGGCCACAGCGTAAACGACGCAAACGACCTTCTGTATTCCGACGGTGAGTGCCGCTGGTTTGAGGGCAAGCGCATAGATAACCCCAATACCCACGGCACGGGCTGCACTCTTTCAAGCGCGATCGCTTCAAACCTTGCCAAGGGTTATGACCTGAAAACCTCGGTTCGCCGCGCGAAGGAATATATATCAGGCGCGCTTGCCGCAATGCTCGATTTGGGCAAGGGCCGCGGACCGATGAACCATGCGTTTGCGCTCAGCGGCGAGTTTTCAAAGGAAGCATAAATGCTTATAAAATGCCGTGTATCGTAGACAGGCGCCGCTTGCCCACAAAGGCGGCACCGATGCAAAGCGCACGGCAGCTTATAAAAAAGAGACGACCTTGACAAAGGCCGTCTCTTTTGCAGACTGGCAAAAAATATGCTATAGATAAAGAAAATTGAGTAGCAGGGGAGCGCGAGGGGGCAAAGGCCCCACTCGTGATTAGATTAATAGCCATCAAAAATGTCCGGTACGGACTTTTTGACGAGCGTAGCGAGATTTTTCGTGAAAACTCGTTTTCACAAAAAATGTGGCGTTTTTTAAGCGGGCAAAAAAGTCACAGACTTTTTTGAGACGCTTAAAAAGAGACGACCGGCTGGCCGTCTCTTTTGCATATTGAATTAAAATGCGACCTGCATGAACAGTGCCACGCAGCAGAGGATCAGAGCCAGCGGAACGTAAACGTAGCGCCCGATGCTGTACCACAGCTTGCCGCGCTGCTTTGTGCTGCCGGTGTTCACTGCGTTGAGCAGCTCGCTCTTTTTCATTACGTAGAACCACGAGATCGCGCCTAGCGTTGCGCCGATAGGGATGATGTAGATCGAAACGAGATCCATCCACGGACCCCACTTGGAGATCGGCTCCATACCGATGCCGAAGCCGAGGCACAGAACGCACAAAATCGCAAGCACCGCGGTGCGGCTGAGCTTGGGGAATTTGTGCATCAGCGATTCGGCCACAGCCTCAAACATGTTCTGCAGCGAGCTTACTCCGGCGAAGATCATAGCAACGTATAGGATTATGGCAAACAGTCTGCCCAGGGGCAGATCCTGCAAAATAGTCGGCAGAGTAACGAACAGAAGACTCGGGCCTGCGCCGACATCCTGGCCGTAGGCAAAGCAGGCCGGGATGATCACAAGCGCGGCAACAACGGCGGCGATAGTGTCAAACAGCGCGGTGTGCTGCGCAACTCCGACAACGTCCTCCTCATCGGAAAGATACGCGCCGTACACGATCATGCCGCTGCCGGTCACCGACAGCGAGAAAAATGCCTGCCCCATTGCCCATATCCAAATCATCGGGTCGGTAAGCGCTTCCCAGCGCGGTGTGAACATGAACTTGTAGCCCTCCGCGGCGCCGGGCAGAAATGCGACCCTGACCGCGAGCACGATGAATATGAGGAAAAACAGCGGCATCATGATCTTGTTGGTCTTTTCAATGCTGTGCGCGCCGAGATACAGCGTCAGAAGCGTTCCGGCAACGACTATAATGTGGTACGGAACGACCGACATCGGCGTCGACGAGAACTCGCCGAACCATGCGGCGGCGTCGGCCGTCATGAGCGTTCCGACGAGGGAATCGACAAGCGCCTTGAGGATGTACGTCACGATAACGGCATAGCCGATGGCGATGCACAGCGATCCGGCAAGCGGAAGCCAGCCGAGAATGCCGCCGGCCTTGCCAAAGCCCTTACCGCGCGTTGCCCATGCGCTTTCATATGTACCGAGCGTACCGGTGCGTGCGCGTCTGCCCATTGCAAACTCGGCGGGAAGGCCGACATAGCTGAATATGAACACAAACAGCAGGTAGATCAGCAAAAACGCTCCGCCGCCGTTCGAGCCGAGCTTATTCGGAAATCCCCAGACGTTTGCCATACCGACGGCAGAGCCGACGGATGCAAGGATAAATCCCCAGCGGCTCGCAAAATTCTTCGTTTTTTTCATAAGTAAACTCTCTCCCTTATTATCCTCCGCATGAGCGGACTTTTTCATTTTAACGCAGCAAAGCTAAAAAGGGAAATTAGTGAAATTCAAGTAGGTATGAATTTTATTAATACCGCGAAAAATTATTGACAAACGATAATTTTGCATGTATAGTGTAATTATCGAAAAACGATAATTTTAGGAGGATGATATCGTGAGCAGGAAAAAACTTTTTGCAATTCTTGCGGCAGAGAGTGTAGCTATAATCGCGCTTTATGTGCTCACTGCGCGGATGCAGGAGACATTTTCGGCCATTTACAACTTCCCGTTTGAGCAGATCGGACTCGGCCTGCGCGCGCTGCACGGTCTTGGAGGTTTTGGAGTAGGTGCCGCGTTTGCTCTGTGGATCGGTCTCTCGCTGCTGCCGATGATACCGGCAGTGTGCGGCCGCAGAAAAAGCGCGTGGGAGAAAGCGCTGCTGGGGCTGGTTTCATTTTCGCTGTTGACGACGCTGTATGTTATGACAGATCCGCAGTGCATCGAGCTGCCGTATACGGATTCGGACTATATTGTGAAAACGAGCTTCAGCATGACGACATGGTCGGCGCTTATTTTATATTTCATAGTTTTCGCGGTCCGGCTGATGCGCGAAGGAGACAGGGATAAGCTGATGGACTATTTCGGTATGGCGCTGTATGCTTTGTCGATGCTGTGCACGGCGTGTATCATAATATTGGGTACGGGAAGCGCACAGAATATCCGCTTTTCGGACAGGCAGACCGTCGACACAGCGTTTGCCCTTTTGCAGTTTGCGGTCGCCGCGCTTCCGTATGTGCTGGACATTATGATAGTTATTCACGTTGGCGAGCTTGCCGATGCCGTGCGCAGAGGGGAAAAGCTCACGGAAAAAGCCGACGGCCTGACAAAGCTGTGCTGTGTTTCGCTCATCGCCCCGTCTGCCGCAACGGTTGGATTCAATTTTCTTCAGGAAGCCTTCATCAATGTGCGCACCTATATAGCGGTAAGCCTCAATATACCCGTTTTCAGCGTGGTCTTTACGCTGTTTGCGCTGCTTCTGACTCGCCTCCTGATCGAAAATCGCCGTCTGCGCGACGATAATGACCTTTTTATCTGAGGTGGGACATATGGCGATAAGGGTGCATCTTGAAGATGTTTTGAAAGCGCGCGGCATGACCTCAAAGGAGCTGTGCACGCTTATCGGGATAACCGAAGCGAACCTTTCGATACTGCGCAGCGGCAAGGCAAAGGGCATCCGCTTCGGAACGATCAATAAGATATGTTATTATCTCGGATGCGATGTTGGGGATATTCTGAAGTTTGACGGTATACTGGAGGATGAAAATGAAAGCTAAAAAGACGATAAGGGTAATAATCACGGCAGTCGTTATTATCGGCGCTATGGCAGCGGCGTTCGCGCTCGGCGCGTCGGGCAAATTTTCAATGGTCAATCCGCACGACAGGCTTGTTGGTGTTCTCATAACCACGCAGCCTTGGCCTGATGGCGAAGACAGAGTCTATGCCGAGTATGTCGACGGAGAATATGTTTTTAACGGTATTGACGGAATTGCGTGTTTTGCTTCGATGGACGATAACACGCTATACACCCATGTTGACGACGCGATGACCAATGCATCCGTAGGTCTGCACAGCGTCAATGACGATGCGGAAGAGGTTACGATAAACGCGACACTGTATCTGAGCTCAAGCTCGGCGTGCATAGTACAACGAAATCCGGTTTATCAGACAGCGTCCGGAGCCGTGTATGTTGTCGCGGGAGACGGCGCGGAATACCGCGGCGAGGGCCTGAGCGGAAACTTTTCGCTCAGTGACAGCGTGAAGCGGTATGAAGGCGGAAAAACAATGACATACGGCACGTATTTAAACGTTGTGGTCAAAATCATTGCAGAGCCGGAGAATATAGAGGTTTCGCAGTTTGAAGCGGATGGGAGGCTCATTTCGCTCGAATATTATGCACCCGGTGCGCTGCCGGACAGCATCGACAGCGATGCCGCATATATCGTTGTCGGCACGGTTTCGCAAAGCGGAACGAACTATGAGTTGTTCCAAAGCGGCGATGAAGCCATAACCGCGCTGTACTGCCGTGAAGACGGCGTTTGTGTGCAGCAAAGCTGTGCAGTGAACAGGAGTGTGGAGAAATGACATATGTACATGATTATTCATCTCCCGTCGGCAAGATACTGCTTGCCGCGAATGAGGATAGCCTGACCGGCCTTTGGTTTTACGGCGCAAAGTATTTTGCCGCAGGACTTGAAAGCGAGCGAACCGAGATGCTCACTCCGGTGCTGGAGCAGACGATGCAATGGCTTGATGTGTATTTCTCCGGATCGGAGCCGGATTTTGTGCCGCCGCTGGAGATGCATGGTTCTGCCTTCCAACGCAGTGTGTGGGCGGAGCTTATGAAAATTCCATACGGCCAAACCTCAAGCTATGGCGAGATCGCCCTAAGGCTCGGTGTAAACAGCGCACAGGCGATCGGCGGAGCAGTGGGGCACAATCCAATATCAATAATAGTGCCGTGCCACCGAGTCCTCGGTGCGGACGGAAGCCTGACAGGTTATGCAGCCGGAGTTGACAAGAAAATGCGCCTGCTTGAGCTTGAAGGCGCGCGTGAATTATAGTCGATATGGACGACAAGCTTGCATATGAGGCGCTGTCGGCTTAAGTCCAACGGCTGCGTTGATATGAAAAAGTACAAATGTTAGTAAAAAAGCAGCCGAAAGGCTGCTTTTTGCTATTTTTTTGCCCACACGAGGAACATCGGCGCATCACTCAGATCGTTTTCCGCGAGTATGCGCGTACCTGCGGATTTGTCAAAGCCGCAGTCGGCGCAGCCAAGTGATATGAGAAGCTCGGCGTCCCACTCGGGACGGGGTTTTTTGCTTATCGGCATTGAAAGCGTGATTTGCGCGTTTTCGCTCTCAAGCTCGGGCGTCATTCCGCAGTGGCCATAGACATTGCCGACGGGCAGATGAGTTCCGTTATGCTCATTGTTGCGGACATTGTTGCCGTAGCTTGCGTCGAAGTTTATGAGGATCCCGCCTGGTGCGAGAACGCGGAGCCATTCCGAATATGCGCGCTCCGGTTCGGGCAGTGTCCAAGTGAGATTGCGCGTGACTACGGCGTCAAAGCTTTCGTCGGGAAAGTCGAGAGACTGTGCGTCCATTACCTCAAACCGTGCACTGATATCAAGCTCGTCTGCAAGAGCCTTTGCCTCGTCTATCATTGCCGGGGTGAGGTCGATCCCCGTGACCGCGTGCCCCTTTGCGGCGAGCAGTACGGCAAAATATCCCGTACCCGTGCCAACATCAAGAATGCGAAGCTTTCCCTCCGGAAGCAGCCTGTCAAGCTCGTCGCTCCAGCGCTTGCTGAGTTTATTATGTATCTCATTGCGGCGTACAACGCCGAAGTCGTGCGCACGCACAGTCCAGTAGTCCAGGACCCGTTTTTCTATCTTTTCCATATCGTTACCTTTCCTCGATTGCATATGCAACCATTGGGCAGTCCTTTTCTATGCCGAGCGACGCCGTCTGATACAGAATAATGCCGTCGTGTTTTGCAAATTCCTCGTGCAGCAGCTCGCCGAATATATCGCATATCCGGCCGAGACTTTCGCCTGCCTTTATACGCTCGCCGACCGCCTTGGCAGGATACCAGCAGCCGCTTACAGGTGCGTCCGAATATTCTCCGCGATCAAAAATCCTGGGGTTCTTCCTGACTGAGGGAATCCCGTCCCGCAAAACTCCAAGGAAGCGCAGAATGTTCTTTACGTCCTCGATATCACGGGAGGATTCATCTTCTGACCACAGGCCGCAGCAGCCGCGCTCGATCAGAACGGCCGGAACGCCGCAGGTACCGGCGTGACTGTAAAACCCGTTTTTCGCCTGCGAGCGCACGGCGTACGGAACGCCCACATGCATCGCAAGCTCCTGCGATTGCGCGCAGACCTCCGGAGCTGCCGCGCCGTGAAGATAGACGTGCGGCGTAAGATATTCATAGCCGCCGCCGGAGTGCAGATCGACTATGCAGTCGCTGTGACGTATCACGGTTTCCTCAAGGAATGCAGCAAGCTTTTCGGCGTCGGTTCCGCATGTGCTGCCGGGAAAAACGCGATTGAGGTTTTTCCCGTCGGACGGAAAAACGTCCGAGCAGCGGCAGATGAGACCATCGTAATTGAATGCGTGCACTAAGTGAAGCTCACCGTATATATCTTTTGGGTCAATAGTCCGTGCAAGCTCAATAACTGCCTGTATGCCTACGTATTCGCGGCAGTGAACACCGGCGGATACGGTAACGCATTTTCCGTCGTGAGCGCCGAAGATCACTGTTTCGGGGTAGTTAAGCCGTGTTCCCGGAACATTAACAAATTGCTGAATTTTCTTGCCTGTGTTCAATGCTTTACCTCCATCACCGATGCTATAAGCTCCTTTGTATATTCGTTCCGCGGAGCTGAAATAATGCTTTTTGTATTGCCTTGTTCGACGATGTCTCCGCCGCGCATGACGAGCATTCTGTCGCACAGAGTGCTGACAACGGAAATGTCATGCGATACGAAGATTATGGACATGCCCTTATCTTTACGCAGCGAGGATAACAGTGCAAGTATTTGTGCCTGCGAGGATACGTCCAAAGCGCTTGTTATCTCGTCGCACAGCAGCACCTTCGGCGATGAGGCAATGGCTCGCGCAATGGCAAAGCGCTGACACTGGCCGCCGCTGAGCGAACCCGGATAGCGCTGAGCAAGCTGTGAGCTTAAGCCGACATTGAGACAAAGCGTATCAAGATCCAAAACCGCACCCTTGCCCATAAGACTTTGAAATGCATCGTTTATCGAGCTCGCTATTGTCCTTCGAGGATGAAATGATGCACCGGCGTCCTGGAAGATCATCTGCATATCGCGTTTTTCTGCAATGGAACGCTTCGTGCCGAGTTCATGCCCGTCAAGCCGGATCGAGCCTGCATCCAGAGCTTCAAGGCCGCTGATAAGGCGCAGAAGAGTACTCTTTCCGCTTCCGGAGGTACCGACTATGCCAAGTATCTCGCCGCATTTAAGCTCAAAGCTGGCATTTTTCAGCGCATCGGTTTTCATGCCGCTGCGCTCAAAGCTTTTGCTGAGATTCTTAATGCTTAATATGCCTTCCATATCAGACCTCCGTGAGAACAAAGTGGCCGGGACTCGATTCAATCAGCTTGCCGGAGTATTCCGGATCCGCATCAGGAAACGCAGGAATACAGCCGCCGAGAATCGGAACCGAGCCGAGCAGGGCCTTTGTATACGGATGAAGCGGCGACGATACAAGCTCCTGCGCCGGGGCAAGCTCAACTATCATGCCGCGGTGCATGACAGCAATGCGGTCTGCAACATATGAAGCAAGCGCAAAGTCGTGCGTCACGATCATCTGCGCTATGCCGCAGTCGGAGCGCATGGCGATAAGCTCATCGGCAACGTTTCGGCGCGTCACTGCGTCAAGGGCGCTTGTCGGCTCGTCTGCAAGCAGAAGCTTCTGCTGCATGAGCATCACAAGAGCAAGCGCGATACGCTGGTTCATGCCGCCGCTCATTTCATACGGGCAGGAGGCGAGTATACGCTCGCAGTCGGGAAGATCCAGCTTTGAAAAAACATCGCGCACGGATGGCAAAAATGCTTCTTTTTCGTATTTGCCCTGACTTTTCAGGGTTTCGATAAACTGTTTTTTGTAGCTCCGTATTGGGTTGAACGCAGCGCCCGGCGTCTGGAATATAAAGCCCATGCCGGAGGTCGTGAGCGCACAGCGGCGCTTTTGCGAAAGCTCGTACAGGCGCTGCCCGTCAAACACAATGTCGCCGCCCGTTATAACGGGCTTGTCGAATACGCCCATCACGGACTTTAAAAGCGTGCTCTTTCCGCAGCCGGATTGCCCGACAACGCACAGCGCCTCTCCGGCTGTAAGAGAAAGATTTATGTTAGATATGGTATTGCTGCCGCCATATCCTGCGCTTAGTCCTTCGAGGGACAAAATAACGTTATCATTCATTTTGCCGCCTCCACATCGAGATAATCGCGCAAAAAATCGCCGAGGCAGTTGAATATCATGACCGTCACGACCGTCGCCCCGGCCGGGGCGAGCGTCGCCCAAGGAGCCAGCTGCATATAGGCGCGCGACTGATTTATCATGCTGCCCCACTCGGCGTGCGGCTCGGTAACGCCGATGCCGAGGAAGGAGAGCCCCGCAATGCCGATCATCATAACTCCGAGCTGAGTCGCGGCGTTGACAATAAGGCTGCCGAGCATGCACGGCAGAAGATAGTGCAGCATTATTTTTATATTCGAACAGCCGGAAAGGCGCGCTGCGCTTATAAACGGTTCGTTTTTCATTGCAATTACCTGAGCGCGTGCAAGCCGTGCATAAAGCGTCCATCCCGACAGTCCCATAGCAAGCATGGCATTTATCATGCCGCCGCCGAGAATTCCGGCAACGGCTATGGCAAGCACCATCTGCGGAAACGCAAGCATGATATCGACAATGCGCATGATTATGCTGTCAACCGCGCCGCCGTACCATCCGGCGATCATGCCGAGCACGGTGCCGATAACAAATGTTACCGCAACAAGAACAACGGCCGAGAATATCGAGGTTCGCGCGCCCATGAGGACACGGGAGAAAACGCATCTGCCGTATCGGTCGGTTCCAAAGAGATATTTCGCACTCGGAGAGGCGTTCATGTTCGCGGCGTTCGTCGCGTTTGGGTCGTTCGGAACGATAAGCGGAGCGAGCAGCCCGATGAGCATCAGAACTCCGGCGAGAGTGAGAAAAACGCAGAGTCTGCGTTTTTGCTTTTTGCGTGCAGTCATAGTAAGATCCATGCGCTCACCTCACATTTGCCCGACCCTAGGGTCGAGACGGCGATAGCAGAGATCGGCTGCAAGATTTATGAGAACATATATGCAGCTTGTGAATATCACAAAGCCCTGAATTACGGGGTAGTCGCGCGCGGTGATCGAGTCCATGACGAGTTTGCCGATCCCCGGCCAGCGGAATATCGTTTCAACAACGACGCTGCCGCCCAAAAGCGAGCCGATCGAAAGTGCGACTATGGTCAGAATGGGGATCGCAGCGTTGTGCAGCACGTTTTTGAAAAGAATGATCGAGCTTTTCACACCGCGCGCCTTTGCGCCGAGAACGTAGTCGTGCCCGAGCTGTTCGAGCACCTCAGCGCGAAACTGCCTCAAAAAGCGCGAGCACATCGGTATTGCCAAAGCAAGGCAGGGGAGGATAAGCCCCTTTACGCTTTCGTCTGCAAGGACCGGCAGAAGGTCGGTCTTGACGCAGAAAAAGTACATAAGCAGCACCGAAATGAGAAAATTGGGCAGCGAGTTTCCGATGAAGCTCAGAAGCTTTACGATGTTATCGAGAATGCCATCCTTCTTAACGGCACTTATAACGGCCAGAGGAAGCGATACTATGAGCGAAACCGCAAGGCTTGCCACGCTTAAAATAAGCGTATAACGCAGAGCATGCGTGAGCTTTCCGGCAACGGGCATGCCGTCCTTATATGATGTGCCGAGGTCACCGGTCAGCGCATTTCCGAGCCACTGCGCATAGCGAGCAAGAAAAGGCTCGTTTAAGCCCATCTCTTCGCGAGCAGCTTCCAAAGTCTCCTCGGAAACGGTTATACCCTGCGCGTTGAGTTTTTTCAGCGCAGGGTCACCGGGCGATATGTACATCAGAAGATAGGTCAGAAAGCTCAAACCTATTATTATCACTGCAAGATGCAGCAGACGTTTTAAAATTTGCTTTTTGATATTATCCACCTCTGACTGAACATCAGGAGCCTCCGGGGGGAGAAGGCTCCTGATGCAGGGGTTATTACATGTCCGTGTCAGCGTCTATGCGATAAAAATCGAAGGGGCAGTTTTCGTATATGCCGCTGACATTCTTCGCGGAAACGGTTATGTTGTTGAAAAGGCCTACGCAGCCGATGGCGTTATAGTCGATGGCGAGCTGGACGATCTCGTTTGCAAGGCGTGCGCGCTCGGCCGAGTCGGTCTCGACCTGAAGCTTAGCGATAAGTTCGTTTGCCTCATCGCTCTCAAAGCCTGCCGAGACCCAGTAGCCGCCGGGACGAAGCACGGTATCGATGAAATAGTAAGGGTCGCCGTTCTTGTCGGCTATCATGCAGTAGAGAGCAATGTCATAGTCGCCGGAGAGAATGTAGGTCGCGTCTGCGTCCTCCTGAGAGGTGAGGTAGGAGCCGACGCCGATGGCCTTGAGCTGCTCCTGAATGAGAAGCGCCAGCGAGTCGAGCGAGCGGGCCGGATAGTAGCATATGTTGAGATTGAGATCCTGTCCGTCCTTCTCATAGATGCCGTCAGAGCCGAGAGTGTATCCGGCTTCTTCAATCGCGGCCTTTGCTGCGGCCGTGTCAACGGCGGGCTTTGTGACCTTGCCGTAAGCCGTTGAGGTTCCGAAGGGGCCGACTGCTGCGGTGACTGTGCCGTTTAAATAGGAAGCGATAGCGTCACAGTCAACGGTGAGGTTTATTGCCTTCCTGAGCTCGTCACTCAGGCGGTTCTGGTTGAGCATGTAAAACTGCAATCTTGTTGCCGGAATGTCCGTCACCGTGTACTTGTCGGGAGATGCGTCGAATATCTCCTTTGCGGCGGCTGTGACCGAGGTGTAGCAGTCAATTTCGCCGTTCTGCATTGCCATGAGCTTGGACTCATCATCCTGCATGTAGTAGAACACCGCGCCGTCAAGCTTAATGTCTCCGCCCCAGTATTTGTCGTTGCGGCTGACTTCCACAGTGCCTTCGGGCTGGAAAGACTTTACAACAAATGGGCCGGTCGCAACAGGGGCATTGTCGATATCATTAGATGCGTCAAGATCCATTATCGCCATCTCGGGAGAGGCAAGGTCATTTACGAGCGTGGGGTAAATTTCATCGGTGGTTATCGTAAATTCCTTGTCGCTGACAGCTTTGTATTCGTAGTCGGCAAACTGCGCAAAGCGCACGTTGACTTCGCCGCAGCGCTTGAGATTTGCGATGACATTCTCTGCGGTCACGGCATTGCCGTTTGAGAAGCTTATGCCGTCCTTGAGCGTAACGGTCCAGGTCAGGTTATCGTCGGAGACCTCTGCCTTTTCCGCAAGACAGGGCTGAACCGAGCTGTCATCACCCATCTTGAATAGTGCCTCTGTGATGCCGTAGATGGAGGTGTACCATCCGTAGTACTCCTTGTGCGCGTCAAGGCTGGGGTAGGCGAAGCTTTCCGCGACGTGGAGTATCTTTTCGCCGTCATCGGCAGCGCCGTTATCATTGCTGCTGCATGCGGCAAGGCTCAGCACCATTATAAGTGCGAGCATAAGTGCGATTATTCTTTTTTTCATTGTTCCTCTCCATTTCAGACTTATTTTACGGCTCTTATCAGAAAGCACGGAGTGGATGCGTAGTTGAGCATCTCCTCGCGGCTCCAGAGCCTGCGGCTGACGGAAGTGTCCGCGCTTACGTTTTTGAAGCCGAGGTTGAGCAGCGTCACCGCATCCCAGTGAGGGCGCGGAAGCTTACCCATCGGCAGTGTGCGCGAAATGTTTTCCATAAGCCAGCTTTCGTCGTAGCTTTCGTAGTCTTCGACTCCGGCCTGCACCGTGCAGTCTCGCTCGGCCTGCTTTTCGTTCTTTTTCTCCTCGTCGAAAAGATAGGCATACCAGTTAGAGTCGATGTTGAGCATCACGCCGCCGTCGCGCAGAACGCGCCGCCACTCGCCGTAGGCCTTCACGGGATCGGGCAGGTTCCATGTGAGGTTTCTTGTGACGATAACATCAAACTCGTTGTCGGGAAATTCGAGCGTCTGAGCGTCCATCTTGAGAAAGCGAATCTTTTCGGCAAGCTCGCCTGCGTTGGCTTTTGCCTGCTCGAGCATTCCCTCGGACAGATCGACAGCGGTCACGTCATAGCCGCGCGAGGCGAGGATTATGGCGTAAAATCCCGGACCTGTGCCGATATCCAGCACTTTGAGATACCTTCCTTCCGCCTTGGGGAAGTTCTTGATGAGCTCGTCAGCCCATTTGCTGTCCCAGCCGTCGGCGAGGTTTTTCTTGACCACCTCGGTGTACGAGCTTGCGCGGCGCGTCCAATACTGCTCAATTGTGCCTGTAAGAGTGCTCATGGTTCTTGTCTCCTTGCGTTAGTGCAAACTTCTCATGTTTGAAGTTTAACATGCAAAATCACCCTCCACAAGCCGGGTGGGGGGATATAAATTTCAAAAATGAAGAGTTTTTTGCTTTACACAAATGGAGCTTTGTCATATAATTCAGTGCATAAAACGTCGAGGTGCTTACGATGGACGAAAAGCGGAGAAAAATACGGAATAAATACACGCAGCTGCTGCTTAAAAGCAAAAAAATATCCGAAGGCTATGAAAGCTCGTGGAGCACCCATTGCCGAATGTTCGGCGACTTGCTGGAGCCTGCATTTGCCGACGATGAGGCGTCGCGCCTTGAGCTTGTCGGTGCGCTCAACCTGATAAGCAGAGGGAAATACACTGCCGCGGCCAAAAAGCTCGACAGGCTTTTGGACGCATGCCGCAGCGACGCGGATTTTGCGGCGGTAAATTTCTTCACGGGTGTGTGCTGGGATAAAACCGGGATAATAGATATGGCTATTGTTTATTACGGAGAGGCCGCAAAGCGTGAACCGGAGTTTTACATGGTCTATCTCATGCTGGCAAAGTGTCTGCACACAAAGCGTCATTACGAGGCGGCATCCGGCGCGTATGTCAAGGCGCTTGACGAGATCCTCTCACGTCCTAAAAAAGACGAGGTGCCGGCCGTCAGAGAGGAGCCGCTTCTCGGCTCGGTGCACGGCAATCTTGCAAGCTGCCTTATAATGATGCGCCGCTATGACGATGCGGAGTTTGAGCTTTACGAGGCGCAGAGGTATAACTATTCTCCGCCGCAGATGCTCGTCACATGGGCGACGCTCTATGCAGCAACGGGGCGCAAGGTCCAAGCCGCGGAAAAAATGAGCGAGCTGAAAAAATGTGCGCCTGAGCTTGAAAGAGCCTCGGCACTCGGAGTTATGGAGATAATCGAGCAGAAAAACTCGCACTTTGCGCCGCGCGCCATCGACAGCGAAAAGCTCAAAAAATTCTGGGACTGGTTCTGTGCAAATGCCGAAAGGCTGAAAGCGCTCACTTTCGGCGCGCCGTCGCCGGACATGATGAATGAGGTTTACGAGCAGGTGAGCGGAATATTTGACGCTATTGTCGAAAAGCCGGGCTTTGAGTTCGGACGCGACGGGGCAAAGGCACGCATGAGCTTTTTCGATAATTATAATCTGACGTTTGAGCTTTGGCTTTCAAAGCTCGTGGACACGGCTCCGCGCTCGCTGCGCGAGGAGTGGAGCTTTTACCTTGTGCACTGAGGAGAAGACCATGATAAAGTATGTGTTTCTTGACATTGACGATACGCTGCTTGACTTCGGTAAGGCCGAGGCTGCGGCAATAAAGAAAACCTTTGACCGCATCGGCGTTCCCTCATCGCCGGAGGTCATAGCGCTCTACAGCCGGATAAACGACGAGCATTGGGCGATGCTCGAACGTGGCGAGCTGACGCGCGAGCAGGTGCTTGTAAAGCGCTTTGACGCGCTGTTTGCCGAGCTTGGCATAAAAAATGTGCCGAGCGAGATGGCACAGGCAAGCTACGAGTATCTTCTCGGCATAGGGCATTATTTCGTTGACGGCGCGCCCGAGCTTTTGCAGGCGCTTAAAGATAAGTACGAGCTTTATATAGTCTCAAACGGCACGGCTTCCGTGCAGGACAGCCGCCTTGAGAGCGCCGGCATAGCGCCGTATTTCAAGGATATTTTCATATCCGAGCGGCTCGGCGCGGATAAGCCGACGAAGAAATTTTTCGATATCGTGTTTTCGCGCATCGAGGGCTTTGAGCGCGATAAGGCCGTCATCGTCGGCGACAGGCTGTCATCGGATATCCTCGGCGGCATAAACGCCGGCATAAAAACCTGCTGGTTTAACCCAAAGCGCCTGCCCGGCAAAGAGAATATCCCGGCAGATTACGAGATACATGCCCTGTCCGAGCTTCCGGAATTGTTAGAAAAAATCTGAGGCCAAGTTGACCTCAGATTTTTTCGTTAATTATAATAATTTCGCCGATGTCCAGTGTTTTCGCGCAGCAGCCGATGAGATATTCGCCGTGGGAAGCGCACGAAAACGAGCATCCCTCCGCGCCGCTTACGACAGAGAAGCTCCGCACGTCGCCAAGCCGAAGATCGGCGCATTTAATGTAGCTCTCCTTGAGCGTCCACAGGCGGCAGAACTCGCGATCCGGGTCATCCGCAGCGTAAACGAGCGCAGCCTCGTCGTGCCGGAAAAACCGCTTTGCAAGGCTTGAGCCGCCGGCTCTCGGCAGCTCAATATCAACTCCGACGGGCACATCGGAGACAGCGCATACGGCATAGTCTCCGCAGTGGGCAAGCGAGAAGAAGACCTCGTTGTCGGGGAAATAGGGCTTTTCATTTTTGCTGAGAACATAGTCATCACGCCCCGCGGCTTTGATCAGAAGCATCTCGGCTCCGAGACTGCGGCGCTTATCATCGTCCTTAGAAAGGCGCAGCGTCTTTTCGCGCCGCGCAGGCGACACTTTGCCGAGGAAAGCTTCAATGTCTATGCAGCTGACGTCGGCAATGAAAATCCTTGTCATGCGCGCATTGCGTCGAGCGTTTTCTGTATAAGCGTATCAAGATCCCAGCCACACATTTCGGCTCCGCGCAGGATAATGTCGCGCGAGCAGCCGGCGGCAAATTTTTTGTCCTTGAACTTTTTCTTGACCGATTTTACCTCCATATCGGATATGCCGGTCGGGCGCATGAGCGCGACGGCACCGATAAGGCCGGTAAGCTCGTCGGCTGCAAACAGGACCTTTTCCATGAAAAGCTCGGGCTCAACGTCGATGCATATGCCGTAGCCGTGGCTTATGACGGCGTGGATCACCGATTCGTCTATGTCCTTGTCGCGCAGCAGCTCCTGCGCCTTGACGCAGTGCTGCTCGGGGTAAAGCTCAAAATCAATATCGTGAAGCATGCCGACGGCGGCCCAGTAATCAACTCGCTCGGGATCAAACTCCTTTGCAAGCTCGCCCATGACCTTGGAAACGGTTTCGGCATGCTGGAGGTGAAACGGTTCCTTGTTGAACTCGGCGACAAGCTCTCTTGCCTGATCGACTGTGGGAATGTAGCTCATTTGTGTTGCCTCCTGAAAAATGTGATGAATCATTTTACTGCAATATGCGCCATAAATCAACGGGAAATTCTTAATTGACACCGCACTGGCGAGAGGTTAAAATTTATATACCATATTACTTAGGAGAACGCGATGGAAAACCCCGTTTTGTATATTGTCATTCCCTGCTATAACGAGCAGGAGGTGCTTCCGATAACGGCGCCGATGTTTTTAAATAAGCTGCATGAGCTTGCCGAAAAAAAGCTCGTTTCCGAAAACAGCCGCATAATGTTTGTAAACGACGGCAGCAGCGACGGAACATGGGACATTATCCGCGCCCTTGCCGCGAGCGACGAGCACTACATCGGCATAAGCCAAAGCCGCAACCGCGGCCATCAGAACGCCGTGCTTGCCGGACTTATGGAGGCGAAGGATCGCTGCGATATAAGTATATCTATCGACTGCGACGGGCAGGACGATATAAACGCGATGGACGATATGGTTCGAGCCTATCTCGACGGCTGCGATATCGTCTACGGCGTAAGAAATGACCGCGAGACCGACAGCTTTTTTAAGCGCACGACCGCGCAGGGGTTTTACAGATTTCTCTCCGCCATGGGCGCTGAGATCGTGTATAACCACGCAGACTACCGGCTGATAAGCGCACGCGCGCTGCACGAGCTTGCAAAGTTTAAAGAGGTAAACCTCTTTCTGCGCGGAATGGTGCCGCTTGTCGGCTTTAAAAGCACAAGCGTCGAGTATAAAAGGGCAGAGCGCATCGCCGGAAAGAGCAAGTACCCTCTGCGCAAGATGCTCGCGCTTGCCGGCGACGGGATAACGAGTCTTTCGATAAAGCCGCTCAGGCTTATAATGAGCTTTGGCGTGGTCGTTGCGCTTTTGAGCTTCGTGGGCGTTATATGGGCGATAGTTGCGGCGCTTGCCGGGCGCGCGGTGGCCGGCTGGGCGAGCATGACGTGCATCATCTGCTTTGTCAGCGGCGTGCAGCTTATCTGCATGGGCATAATCGGCGAATACATCGGCAAGATATATATGGAAACGAAGCAGCGCCCGAGGTATATCATATCCGAGCGCACATGGAAGGAATAAAGGTCTTGTTTAGTCGGAAAAGATTTGCTATAATGAGCCCATCTGATATTTAGGATAAGGAGAAATTACAATGAACTATTGGAGCACAGCACGCAGAGGCGTTCTCGGCCTGAGCGCGGCAACCATCGCCTATTCCATCTGGAAGAAGAACCCCGTTCTGCCTCTGGCACTTTACGGAATGCACCTTGCGGAGTATTTCATCGTTGCCAAAAAGGCAGGCAAAAAGGTGTGGTATGACGATACTCGCTGCTTTATCAACACCATGCTTTACGGCTTCACCTTCTGGCTTCCGATGAAGCTTGAGATCGAGTAATTCAAAATTCCGGCCTTTTGGCCGGAATTTTTACATGAAAGGAAAACCATGCTCAACACAACCTTGTGCTACATAAGCCGCGGCAGCGAATATCTCATGCTGCACCGCGTGAAGAAGAAAAACGACATAAACCACGATAAATGGATCGGCATCGGCGGAAAATTCGAGACCGACGAAAGCCCCGACGAGTGCCTGCTGCGTGAGGCAAGGGAGGAAACGGGGCTTACGCTTACCTCGTGGCGCTGCCGCGGCATAGTCACCTTTGTAAACACCAAGTGCGAGTCGGAGTACATGCACCTGTTCACAGCCGACGGCTTTGAGGGCGAGATCAGGACCTGTGACGAGGGCGAGCTTGAATGGATAGACAGAAAAAAGCTCTATGACCTCACGCTGTGGGAGGGGGATAAGATATTTCTCCGCCTTCTCGAAAACGACGATGAGCCGTTTTTCCTTCTGAAGCTCGGCTACGACGGCGATGAGCTTGTAAGCGCCGTTTTAAACGGAACGAAAATCGTATAAAAAAGCAAGCCGGACCCGTTCGATCCGGCTTGCTTTTTGCTGTCGTGAATATTAGTATGCTACGCCCCAGTAGATCATGTGCTTTGCTTTTTTACCGCAAATCGGGCAGGTATCGCCGAGGTTTTCCTGCTTGAAGGGAATGCAGCGCGAGGACATGCCAGCCTGCTCCTTCATTTTCAGCTCGCAGTCAAGCTCGCCGCACCACATGGTCTTGATGAAGCCGCCCTTTTCCTCCTGAAGCTGCTTTGCTTCCTCGAGGGAATGCGCTTCGAAAATGTGCTCGTCGAGGTTCTTCTTGGCCTTGTCGAAAAGACCCCGCTGCACGGCGTCGAGCAGCTCGGGGACCTTTGAAGTCAGCTCGGAAAGCGCGACGGAGGTTTTTTCGCCGTTATCACGCCTTACCGCCATGCATACGCCGTTTTCTATATCGCGCGGGCCGATCTCGATGCGGAGAGGAACGCCCTTCATCTCGTACTGCGCGCATTTCCAGCCGAGGCTGTTGTCGCTGAGATCTATCTTGGCGCGGATACCTGCCGCCTTGAGCGCGTCGTAAAGCTCGGTTGCCTTTTCGGTGACGCCTTCCTTGTGCTGGGCAACGGGAACAACTATGACCTGTACGGGAGCGATGCGCGGAGGAAGAACGAGACCGTTGTTGTCGCCGTGGGTCATGATTATGCCGCCGATGATGCGCGTTGACATGCCCCAGGAGGTCTGGTGCGGATAACGCTGCTTATTTTCGCGGTCGGTGAAGGTAATGTTGAACTGCTCTGCAAAGCCGGTGCCGAAGTAGTGGCTCGTGCCGGACTGCAGCGCCTTATGGTCATGCATCATGCACTCGATGGTGTAGGTGTTCACTGCGCCCGCGAACTTTTCCTTCTCGGTCTTGTTGCCGCGGATGACGGGCATTGCAAGGTAGTTTTCGCACATGTCGGCATAGACCTCGAGCTGGTGCAGTGTTTCCTCGCGCGCTTCGGCCTCGGTCTCGTGCAGAGTGTGCCCCTCCTGCCAGAGGAACTCTCTTCCGCGCAGGAAGGGACGAGTTGTCTTTTCCCAGCGCAGCACAGAGCACCACTGATTGTATTTCATCGGCAGATCGCGCCATGAGTGGACGATATGACTCCAGTGATCGCAGAAAAGCGTTTCGGAGGTCGGACGGATGCACAGTCTCTCGGGCAGCTCCTCCGAGCCGCCGACAGTGACCCATGCGCACTCGGGCGCAAAGCCCTCGACGTGATCTTTTTCTTTCTGAAGCAGGCTTTCGGGAATGAGCATGGGCATGGAAACATTCTCATGTCCGCCCTCTTTGAACATCCTGTCAAGCTCCTTCTGTATATTCTCCCAAATGGCATAGCCGTATGGGCGCAGGATGAAAAGTCCCTTAATGCCGGAGTAATCGACAAGCTCCGCCTTGGTGCAAACATCGGTGAACCACTGGGCGAAATCCTGCTCCATATCAGTTATCTGTTCAACTTTTTTATCCTTTGCCATTATGATTTCTCCTTTATCTTAATAACTGAACTATTTTATCGAATGCGCCGAGCCTTGTCAATAGATATAAAAAATCTTGACCGATGTATTCTTTTTGTCTATAATAGTATGGATTTAATAGATACAATTGACGAAACCATTCGGAGGTGACGCATATTAACAGGCAAAAATATATGGCGGAGCTTTCAAAACTTTTGGCATTTATGTTTAAAGAGGACAAGGAAGATATCCTTGCGCAGTACAATAAAATGCTTGATGAGTCCGATGACGAGCAGGCTCTGCTCGAAAGCTTCGGCTCGCCGACAAAGTTGGCCGTTACCATTTCCCGTACCTATAAGCGCTCTGAGCGCAAGCTCGCGGTGGAGGCGGACTCGAAAGAGGATAAGCCTGCCGAAACTGAGCATATATTTGTGACTCCGGTGAAAAAGGAAAAAACGGCGGAGGTAAACACAGGACTTTCGTATGCGGATATAATCGAGGAGATCCGCCGTGAAAAGGCCGAGGAGGAGGGCGTGGAGTACAAGCCCATGTTCTTCGATGAGCCGGAGCAGCCTGCTGCCGAAGAAACCGTCCAGCCGGAACCCGAGACAGAGGAAGACGGCACTCAGATAGCTTCCGACGAAGAAAGCACGGTCGTCGAGCCTGAAACAGAGGTGCCGGTGTCGGAAGAGACCGAGAACGAAGAAAAAAGCGATGAGACGGCGCCGGAAGAGGAAACTCAGCCGGAGGAAGCTGACGAGGCCGAAGAAGAGCCTGCCGAAGAAACTGCTTCGGATGAAGCTCCGGTCATCGAGACGACCGAGGCCGATCGGCAGACGGAGGAGACGGAGACTGCCGAAACCGGGGAAGAACCGGCCGATGTTGCGCCTGTCGAGGATAGCTACGCTCCCGAACTCGTGTTTGAAGAGCTTGAGAGCATAGAGCTGCCCGAGGAAACGACGCGGTATAAAACAAATGTCGCGCTGCTGATACTGTACCTTATCTTTGCGATCCCCATCAGCGCCGTTCTGATCGTGCTCGCACTTGCGGTGGCGGTCGTACTGGTCGCTCTCGGCGTATCGCTCATTACGATCGGCGTTGAGGCTATAGGCTTTGCATTTGCAAAGCTTGTGATATTTGCGGATATAATGCTGTGTGCAGGTGCTGTGCTGATAGCGTTTGCAGTGGCGCTTATCCTGCTGTGGATCGGCGTTCTTGTGCTGGTGCGCGGTATAAGCGGAATAGTCCGCGGCGCAAAAGCGCTGGGAAGAAGCTTCTGCGTCAAGGAGGTGCCGGATAATGAGTAAGGTATGGAAGGTGGTTTCGACCGTCGCGATCGTGGCGCTCATTCTGGGCGCGCTGTGCATCCTCGCAGGCTTTGTCACAGGCGGTGATGTTCAAAGAGTTAAAGACGTGTTTTTCGCGTCGTATGACATCGAAAACAAGATAAATGCGTTAAGATCGGCCATGGGGATCATGGCTCTTAACTGATGAGTGCAGGGGCGGCAGAGGCTGCCCTTGCATTTTTACACATAAATGTGGTCAATACGGTTACAAAATTCTATGTTCAGCCCTCTTTTCAAATTATCATGTATTTGGTATAATCCAAGAGATAAAGATAATGGGTTAAACCCCGAATAAATACAGAGAGGACGATTACAAATGATTTCCCACGGCAAAGAGATCAAGGTATTTACCGGCAACTCCAATCCCAAGCTTGCAAACCAGATATGCAACCAGCTTTTCAAGAACCTCGGTGACTGCACCTGTGCTCACTTCGCTGACGGCGAGTGCTCGATATCCGTTCATGAGCCTGTTCGCGGCGCCGACGTTTTTATCGTTCAGTCGACCTGCAAGCCCGTCAATGACAACCTCATGGAGCTGCTCGTTATGATCGACGCTATGCGCAGAGCATCGGCAGGCAGAATTACCGCCGTTATTCCGTATTTCGGCTATGCCCGCCAGGACCGCAAGGCAAAAAGCCGCGACCCCATCTCCGCAAAGCTCGTTGCAAACCTTATCACCGCAGCAGGCGCAGACCGCGTGCTGACAATGGATCTCCACGCCGCACAGATACAGGGCTTCTTCGATATCCCTGTTGACAATCTTTTTGGCGCCCCTCTCTTTGCAAAGCATTATATAGACATTTACGGCAGAGAAAACGATGATATCATGGTCGTATCCCCCGACGTCGGCAGCACCGCACGCGCACGCAACTTCTCCATGAAGCTCGGCTGCAATATGGCCATCGTTGACAAGCGCCGCGAAAAGGCAAACCAGTCCGAGGTCATGAACATCATCGGCAATGTCGAGGGCAAGACCTGCATCCTGCTTGACGATATGGTCGATACCGCAGGCTCACTCGTCGGCGCGGCAAAGGCTATCGTCGAGATAGGCGGCGCAAAGGAAGTTTATGCCTGCGCAAGCCACGGCGTCCTTTCCGGCCCGGCTATCGAGCGCATTGAAAACAGCTGTATCAAGGAGCTGCTCCTGCTCGATACCATCCCGTATCCCGAAAATGCACAGCCTTGCGATAAGATCAAGTACATGTCAGTAGCACCTGTGTTTGCCGAGGCGATCCAGCGCGTTTACGAGGAGATATCCATCTCCAACCTGTTCGAGTAAAATGTTCTTCTCCAAAGGCGGAGCCGAGTGGATCGTTGCGTTCCTCGGCAATCCAGGACTTAAATACAACGGAACAAGGCACAACGCCGGGTTCATGGCGGCCGACGCCATGGAAAAAAAGCTCGGCGTGAGCATAAACAAAATGCGCTTTAAGGCGCTTACGCAGACGGCTGATATAGGCGGAAAAAAGGTGCTGCTTATGAAGCCGCAGACGTATATGAACCTCTCGGGCGACGCGATAGCGCAGGCGGCAAACTTCTATAAGGTGCCGCCCGAGCGCGTCATTGTCGTGTCCGACGAAACGGCGCTGCCCATCGGCAGACTGCGCATCCGCCGCGGCGGATCGGCCGGAGGACACAACGGACTTAAAAGCGTCATTGCCCGGCTCGGGACCGATCAGTTTCCGCGCATACGCCTCGGTGTCGGCGATAAGCCGCACCCGGACTATGACATGGCCGATTGGGTGCTTTCGGCCTTCAAGGGCCAGGACGCGGCGGATATGGAGCTTGTCGCAAAAAAAGCCGCCGACGCCGTTGAGTGCTATATCACCGAGGGCGCTGATCGCGCGATGAATAAATTTAACTAAGGGGTAAATTCCCCTGTGCAATGACGGCAGGGGAGCTAAGGCACTTTGCCGTCATTTATTTAAAAGTCAGAAAGGACGGACGACATGAAGAAAAGCTGCATAGCAATGCTCCTTGCCGGAGGTCAGGGCTCAAGACTCTACGCCCTTACGCAGGACGTGGCAAAGCCCAATATGCCCTTCGGCGGCAAATATCGCATAATTGACTTCCCTCTGTCAAACTGCGCAAATTCGGGGATAGACACGGTCGGCGTGCTCACGCAGTACCGTCCGCTGCAGCTCAACAGCTATATCGGCGGCGGTCAGCCCTGGGATCTTGACTCGACGGACGGCGGCGTGTTCATACTTCCGCCGTATCAGACAGCCGGCGAGACAGGCTCGTGGTTTTCCGGAACGGCCAATGCGATCTATCAGAACATCGGATTTATCGAGATGTATGATCCCGATAACGTTTTAATTCTCTCTGGCGACCACATATATAAGATGGACTATTCCAAGATGCTCCGCGAGCATATTGAGAAGGACGCAGCCTGCACGATAGCGGTCTTGCAGGTGTCCATGGAGGACGCAACGCGCTTCGGCATCATGAACCTCGGCCCCGACGGATATGTTGAGCAGTTTGAGGAAAAGCCCAAGCAGCCCAAGAGCGATCTTGCCTCTATGGGCATATACATATTTAACTGGAAAAAGCTCCGCAAGTACCTCATCGAGGACGAGAATGACCCGACCTCGAGCAAGGACTTCGGCAAAAATATAATCCCCAACATGCTCAAAGCCGGCGAAAAGCTCTGGCCGTATCGCTTTGACGGCTACTGGCGCGATGTCGGCACGATAACGAGCCTGTGGGACGCAAATATGGACATGCTTTCGACAACGCTCATAAATCTTTATGATCCGAGCTGGCCGATAAGGTCAAGAAGCGTCGCGCAGCCGCCGCACTATGTCGGCCCGGAAGCAACGGTCGTGCATTCGATCGTCACCGAGGGCTGCGAGATCGAGGGTCATGTCGAAAACTCCGTTCTCTCGTCGTCGGCAGTGGTCGAAAAGGGCGCAAAGGTGCTCTATTCTGTGCTCATGCCCGGCGCGAAGGTCGAGGAGGGCGCGGTCGTCGAATACGCCATAATCGGCGAGCAGACGGTCATACACCGCGGCGCACACGTCGGCGCTCCGCCCGACGGAAGCGAGGCATGGGGCGTTGCCACCTGCGGCCCGAGACTTGATATACGCGAAAACGCAAGCGTCAAAGCAGGCGCTATGATCTATAAAAGCGAGGAGGTCTGAAAATGAGCGATTTTCACGGAATAATCTTTGCTTACGGCGCAGTGCCCGCGCTGGGTGAGCTTGTGCGCCGCCGCACGGCGTCCTCGCTGCCGTTCTGCGGACGATACAGACTTATTGATTTTGCTCTGTCCTCGCTGATGAACGCGGGCATACACGATGTCGGCGTTATCATGCGCCGCGACTATCAGTCGCTGCTTGACCACCTTGCCAGCGGCAAGGACTGGGACATGGGCAGAAGAATAGGCGGACTGCGCATGCTGCCGCCGTTCGGCCTGCCTGAATATCACCGGGGCGACTACACCGGCACGATCGAGGCGCTCAATGCCGTTTCGACCTATATTCACGATATAAACGCCAAGTACATAATAATGATGCACGGCAACACGGCGGCAAACATCGACCTGCGCGCGGCGATAAGGCAGCACCTTGCATCGGGCGCGGAGATAACCGCGATCTGCACCGACGCAACGCCCGACTATCGGCACCACCGGTATATCGTCGATGCAGACGGGTTTGCGCGCAGCATGATCTTCAATCAGACAGCAGCCGGCGAGGGCGCGGCTTCGCTTGAAGCATATATTATTTCAAAGCAGCTGCTCATAAGCATGATGGACGCCTGCGCCGCCGCAAACCACTATCACTTCCACCGCGACGCGATAGCCGACTATCTTGCGTCCGGCGGCAAGGTGAACGTATTCTTCCACCGCGGCTACGGCAAGCGCATAATGAGCACCGAGGCATATTTCAATGCCAATATGGATATGCTCTCGGCTGCAAACAGAGCCGAGCTGTTCCCGGCGGAGCGCCCCGTGCGCACAAAAACGCACGAGGATGTCAGCACCTATTACGCCGAAGGCTCGGCGGCGAAAAACTGCCTTGTTGCCGACGGCTGCATAATCGAGGGCGAGATCGACAACTGCATCATCTCCTCCGATGTGCGCATAAGAAAGGGCGCGCAGCTTTCCGGCTGCGTCATCATGCGCGGAACGGAGATCGGCGAGGGCGTCATAATGAAAAACGTCATTGCCGACAAATCTTCGACCGTTTCGTCGTTCCAGACGATAATGGGCAGCGAGAAGCTGCCGGTAGTGCTCCCGAAGGGCACAAAGATCTAATCAGGAGTTACCTAAAATGTTCACAAGCCAAATCTCACGCGACGAGGTACGCAGCGCGATCGAGGATAAACTCTGCGCGCACTTCGCCGTGACAGCAAAAACCGCGACCGACGATCAGGTGTTTCAGGCAAGCGCCATCGTCATTCGCGAGATCATGAGCAGACTGCTTGCAGTCGAGGAAACGCGCTGCCCCGACCGCGAGGTGCACTATCTGTCCATGGAATTCCTTATGGGGCGCAGCCTCATGAAAAACGCATTCAACCTCGGCATTGCCAACGCGCTCACCGGCGCTCTGGAGGATCTCGGCCGCAACGCCTCGGATATATTCGAGGCTGAAAACGACGCGGGTCTCGGCAACGGCGGCCTCGGCAGGCTCGCGGCCTGCTATATGGATTCGCTGGCCACGCTCGGTATCCCGGCAACGGGCTACTCGCTGTGCTACGAGCTGGGCATTTTCCGCCAGAAGATAGTTGACGGCAAGCAGACCGAGGTCGCCGACGATTGGCGCAGCGCGGCCGAAAGCTGGCTCGTTGCGCGCAACGACGAAGCCGTTGAGGTCCGCTTCGGCGGAACCATCTCCCCGAGATGGGACAGCTTCGGCAGATACCACGCCGAGCATACCGGCTATCAGACGGTTACGGCCGTTCCGCGCGATATGCTCATTGCCGGCTACGGCGGCAACGAGGTCAATATCCTCCGCCTTTGGGACGCGCGCAGCACGAGCGCGCTGGATATGTACCTGTTTTCCGAGGGCGAGTATGTAAAAAGCCTTGAGCAGCGCACGATGAGCGAGGTCATAACAAAGGTGCTGTACCCTGCCGACGACCACATCGAGGGCAAGACCCTGCGCCTAAAGCAGCAGTATTTCTTCCTCTCGGCCACTGCGCAGTCGATCATAAAGACGCATATAAAGCGCTTCGGCGATATAAAAAGCTTCTCGGAGCACCACAGGATCCAAATAAACGATACGCACCCTGCGCTCGTCATTCCGGAGCTTATGCGCATCATGATGGACGAGTACGGCCTCGGCTGGGACGAGGCGTGGGATCAGGTGAGCCGATCGGTTGCCTACACGAACCACACCGTCATGAGCGAGGCGCTTGAAAAATGGCCGCAGGATCTGGTGCAGACGCTTCTGCCGCGCGTGTGGGAGATACTGTGCGAGATAAACCGCCGCTGGTGCGAGTACCTTGTATCCAAGTTCGGTAACAGCGAAAAGGTCGGCAAGAACCTTATAATTCAGGACGGGCAGGTTCACATGGCAAACCTCTGCCTTGCTGCGTGCTATAAGATAAACGGCGTCTCCGGCCTGCACGGTGAGATACTGAAAAAAGACCTCTTCAAGGACGTCTGCCGGCTCCGGCCGGAGAGATTTACCTATGTCACAAACGGCATCGACCATCGCCGCTGGCTTGCGCAGATAAATCCGCGCCTGCACGGCCTGGTGAGCGAGCTGCTTGAGGGCGACGATTACCTGACAAAGCCCGAAAAGCTCATAGGCCTGCTCGACTATGCCGAAAATGTCGATGTTCAGCGCCGGGTCAACGAGATAAAGCGCCTCAATAAATACGATTTTGCAAAGTTTTTGGCCAAAAACGACGGCTTTGCGCTCGATCCCGACGCGATCCTCGATGTTCAGGTAAAGCGTCTGCACGAGTATAAGCGTCAGCTTTTATGCGCGATGCTCATAACGCGGCTGCAAATGAAGATCCACGACGATCCGAACGCGGATTTCATGCCCGTCACCTTCGTGTTCGGCGCAAAGGCCGCCGCCGGGTATTACACCGCAAAGCGCATCATCGAGCTTATTTGCTCGCTGGCCGATGACATAAGCCGCGATCCGCTGTGCAAGGGCAAGCTTCAGGTCTGCTTTATGGAAAACTATCGCGTTTCGGCTGCCGAAGCGCTCATGCCGGCAGCGCAGGTTTCCGAGCAGATATCCACTGCCGGCAAGGAGGCCTCCGGCACCGGCAACATGAAGCTCATGCTCAACGGAGCCGTTACCATAGGAACGCTTGACGGCGCGAACGTCGAAATGTACGAGCGCCTCGGCGATAAGAACATGTTCCTGTTCGGCCTTAAAACCGATGAAGTGGGCGCTCTGAAAGCCTCCGGCTACGATCCACAGCGCTATGCGCGCGAGGATGCCGAGCTTGGCGCGGTGCTTGACAGGATAAGCCGCGGCTTTGCCGACGGAAAGAGCTATTCCGATCTCGTTTCAAACCTGCTTTACAACGGCGACCCGTATATGCTCTGTGCGGACTTCCGCGACTATGTCAACACTCATGACAGAATGTACTCGGTGATCTCCGATCCGGCCGAGCGCGCAAGACTTTCAATAACAAACACTGCCGAGGCCGGCATATTCGCCGCCGACCGTGCGATAAAAGAGTATGCGGAGGACATATGGGGAATAAAACTGTAGTTGTTATCGGCGCCGTCAATATGGACATATTCGGCAGACCCGACAGGGCGCCGCGCATGCATGATTCAAATCCGGGAACAGTGTCGTTCAGCCCCGGCGGAGTCGGCAGAAACATTGCGCACAATCTCTGCCTGCTTGGCCTTAATGTAAAGCTCGTTGCTGCCATCGGCGACGATGTTTACGGCGACAGCATTTATGAAAGCTGCACAAAGCTCGGCATGGATATGCATTTGAGCCGCCGCATGAGCGGAGGAAGAACGTCGAGCTATTTGTGTGTTACGGATGAAAATGGCGACATGCTCGTCGGCGTGAGCGATACGGATATATCGGCAAGCATAACTCCCGAATATCTCAAAGCACATATAAAAGAAATAAACGAGGCCGACGCAGTCGTGATTGATGCAAACCTCACTCAGGAAACCGTTTCGTGGATAGCCGAAAACATTACGGCTCCGCTGTACGCTGACCCTGTGTCCGCCGCAAAGGCGGATCGGCTCAAGCCGGTGCTCGGCAAGCTCACGGCGTTTAAGCCGAACGAATATGAGGCAAAGAGCATGACGGGTGAATCCACCTCGCTGTTTGCAGCCGAAGCGCTGCTGAAAGCAGGCGTAAAGAAGGTGTTCGTGTCTCTCGGAGGCGACGGTATCGTGGCAGCGTCCGACGGCGAGATAATAAAACTTCCGTGCGTGACGACGGAGATATCCAACTGCACCGGATGCGGCGATGCTGCAACTGCGGCGATAATCTGGGCCGGAGTCAACGGACTGGGCATTGCCGAAAGCGCATCGGCCGCCATGAAGGCCGCTGCAATGTGCGCAGCATGTCCCGGGGCGATAAATCCCGAGCTTTGTCCGGAGCTTATAAGCTGATATGAAAATTCTGCACTAATATAGTGCAGAATTTTTTCGCTTGAATCACATGATGCGCCATACTTTGCGCACAAAGCAGTGTACATTTTCCATATACTACGGTGTATAGGAGGTACACTTATGCAAGCGACAAAATTGCGCCCCGGAACACGAAGGGGCGGCGTTATCTGGCTGCCGGTGGACGAGCTTGAACCAAGCCCCATGCAGCCGCGAAAAAACTTCCCCGACGGCGAGCTTCAGGAACTTTCCGATAGCATCGCCCAATACGGCGTGCTCAATCCGCTGACTGTGAGACTGCGCGACGGGCGATACGAGCTCGTAGCGGGCGAGCGCAGACTCAGGGCGGCGCGCCTTGCGGGCCTGTGCGACGTACCGTGCATACTGCTCGACGTGAGCCTTGAGGATGCAAGCCTCATTGCACTCGTTGAGAATTTACAGCGCCGAGACCTCGATTTCATCGAGGAGGCAAACGGCCTGAGCCAGCTTATTAAGCTGTTCGGAATGAGTCAGGAGGAGGCTGCGCGTCGGATCGGCAAATCGCAGTCGGCCGTAGCAAACAAGCTGCGGCTTTTGAAGCTGCCTGATGATGTTTTGCGCTCGCTGCGCGATAACGGACTTACCGAGCGTCACGGCAGAGCGCTGCTGCGCCTGCAGGACGAAAATATGCAGCGCGCGGCGCTTGCGTATATGATAGAGCACGACCTCAATGTTGCAGCGGCCGATGCTTATATCGAAGCGCTCCTGCGCGAGCCGGAGGAAAAAGCCGACCCGAAGCGAACGTTTGTAATGAAGGACGTGCGCGTATTCGTAAATACGATCCTGCATGGGCTTGACCTTATGAAGCAGGGCGGCATAGCGGCCGGCATGAAGCGAGAGGAAACGGAAAACGAACTTATCCTTACGATATCAATACCTAAGAACAAAGCCGAATAGGACATACATATGCCGCCGTAGAATAATACGGCGGTATTTTAATGTGGGAGGCGCGCAATGATAAGCTATTTTTCCGAACTGCGATACAAGGAGGTCATAGACATCCATACCGGCAGGCGGCTCGGCTATGTATGCGATGCGGAGTTTGACGAGACCGAAGGGCGGCTTATATCGCTCATAACGCCGGGAAAAGCAAAATTTTTCGGGCTTTTCGGCAGGGAGGATGATTACATTCTGCCGTGGAAATGCATAGTGCGCATCGGCGGAGATATCATACTCGTCGAGACCGAGGCCGACCAGCCCAGGCGCCGCAGAAAAAAAGAAAAAATTTTTGACAAAATGGCAAAAAACTATTGAAATTACATTAGATTTTTGATATTATATCAAGGCATTTCGCACGGGCACGGACTTTTTCCCATGTGGCTACGGCTTGGGGAGAGGGAAGAAGTGTCCGGAGGAAAAAACAAATCAGGAGGAAAAACAAATGTCAGTAGTATCTATGAAGCAGCTGCTGGAAGCCGGTGTCCACTTCGGTCACCAGACCCGCCGCTGGAACCCCAAAATGGCCGAGTACATCTACATGGAGCGTAACGGCATCTATATCATCGACCTGCAGAAGACCGTCAAGAAGCTCGAAGAGGCTTACAACTTCGTTCGCGACGTTGCCGCAAACGGCCAGAGCATCCTGTTCGTCGGCACCAAGAAGCAGGCGGCAGAGGCAGTCAAGGAAGAGGCTTCCCGCGTAGGTATGTACTATGTCAACGCTCGTTGGCTCGGCGGCATGCTCACCAACTTCAAGACCATGCGCACCCGTATCGATCGCCTTGCTCAGCTCAAGAAGATGCAGGAGGACGGCACCTTCGATATGCTTCCCAAGAAGGAAGTCATGAAGCACATGGGCGAGATGGAGAAGCTCGAGAAGTACCTCGGCGGCGTCAAGGAAATGAAGAAGCTCCCCGGCGCAATGTTCGTCGTTGACCCCCGCAAGGAGCACAATGCAATCGCAGAGGCTCGCAAGCTGCACATCCCCATCGTTGCAATCGTCGATACCAACTGCGACCCCGATGAGGTCGATTACGTTATCCCCGCAAACGATGACGCTATCCGCGCAATTCGCCTGATCGCATCCACCATGGCAAACGCCGTTCAGGAAGGCCGTCAGGGCGCCGACGCTGAGGTCGAGGAGACTCTGGCAGAGGCAGAAGCCGAGAAGGTTGAAGAAGAATAATTCATCAGGGAGCACATCCTGCTCCCTTTCTTAAATAATACAGGAGGAAAAAGTTATGGCATTTACAGCACAGGACGTAAAAACTCTCCGTGAGATGACCGGCGTCGGCATGATGGACTGCAAAAAGGCATTGTCCGAGTGCGACGGCGATATGGACAAGGCCGTTGAGTATCTGCGTGAAAAGGGCCTTGCAAAGGCAGCAAAGAAGGCCGGCCGCATTGCAGCGGAAGGCATGGCATATGCAGAGGTTTGCCCCCAGTGCGGTGTCGGCGCAGTTGTTGAAGTTAACTGCGAGACCGACTTCTGCGCAAAGAGCGATCTTTTCGTCGCTTTCGTTAAGGATATCTGCAAGGTCGTCCTGAAGGACAACCCCGCAGATGTTGATGCCCTCATGCAGTGCAAGTACCCCAACAGCGAGCTTACAGTTGCTGAGACCATGCCCGAGAAGGTCATGTCCATCGGCGAGAATCTCCAGATCCGTCGTTTCGCACGCTTTGGTGAGAACACCTCCGTCGCTTACGTTCACGCAGGCGGCAAGATCGGCGTCCTCGTCAACCTTGCAGTTGAAGGCGGCATAGATGCTACCGAAGTCGGCAAGAACGTCGCAATGCAGATCGCAGCTCTCAATCCTCGCTTCTGGGATAAGTCTCAGGTGACCGAGGACGTCCTCGCAGAAGAGAAGAAGGTTGCTCTTGCACTTATGGACAACGATCCTAAGATGGCTTCCAAGCCTGCTCAGGTCAAGGAAAAGATCGTCATGGGCAAGATGAACAAGTTCTACGAGGAAAACTGCCTCATGCAGATGGAGTTCGTCCGCGGCGATATCTTCCAGGGCAGCGTTGAGAAGTACATTGCCGATGCAGCAAAGAAGCTCGGCGGCAGCATCAAGTTTGTTGACGCAGTTCGCTTCCAGACCGGCGAAGGCATTGAAAAGAAGGAAGAGGACTTTGCAGCCGAGGTTGCAGCTCAGATGAACATGGGCAAGAAGTAATTCCCGATTTCAAAATCTAAAATAAAAATCCGGCAGAGGAAACTCTGCCGGATTTTTGCGTTTATATTCAGTCAATTCGCTTGAGGCCGACGGGCGCTTTGCAGCGCGCGGCAAGATCAATGTATGTCTGCTTGCTGCGCTCCCATGCATAGATGTCTTTTTCTTCAAGCTCCCGCAAAACTTTCGCAGGCGCTCCGCCGACAACGACACGGGGAGGTATCGTCTGATGCTTTTTCACCACTGCGCCCTCCGCGACAACGGCGTATTCTCCGATATCAGCGAAAAGACTGACTATGGCTCCCATGCCGATATTTGCGCCGTCGCGTATATAATTCCCGTGGACCATTGCACCGTGGCCGATCGTTACGCGCTTTCCTATGTGGCAGCCGTCGGTCTTTGCATCGGGGCCGCCGACATGAATAACGCACAGATCCTCAACCGCGCTTTCGTCGCCTATATAAATCGGGCGCTCGTCGCCGCGGATAACGGCGCCGGGACCGACATAGCACCGCGCGCCTATGGTGACATCTCCGATCACGATTGCGCTGTCGCTGATATAAGCGCTGGGATCGATTTTTGGGCGCTTTGACTCAAATTCGTATATCATGCTATGAGTTCTCCTAACTTTGCTTTCTGACGTATGTTCCCGGTATGCCGAGCGCATCGCGGTATTTGGCAACAGTACGACGCGATATGGCAAAGCCGTTCTTGGTCATGATATCACTCAGCTGCGCATCGGACAGCGGCGCGGACTTATCCTCGCCGTCGATCACTTGGCGCAGATATTTTTTCGCTTCGTCGGCCGAGCGTTCACCGCTGTCTCCCTCGAGCTTTGCCGAGAAAAACAGCTTGGCCGGTATGACGCCGCGGCTGCACTGAATATACTTTCCTCGCATTGCGCGGCTGACCGTTGATACGCTCAGACCCGTCGAATCGGCTATGTCGGCAAGCGTCATAGGCTTGAATGCATTTGTGCGGCCATAGAAAAACGCGCTCTGCAGACGGGCAAGCTTGCCGAAGCAACTCAGCAGAGTCTCCTCATATTTACACACATTTTGATACAGTCTGCCGGCGGCAGAGATACGCTCTTCAACGTATTTAAGAACGTCGGGATCATCCGACGATTTTTTCAGCTCGCTGCAAAATGAGCTTATTCTCAGGTGAGGGGTAAACGGATGGCAGAGCGAAACATTGACCCCTCGTCGGATGCACTTATTATGATGTCGGGTGAAACATATATGCTGTCGTCGCTCCTGTCGCCTTCAAAGGCCGATGAAGGATAAGGATAAAGCCGCTTTATGCGCTTTTCCGCAGAGCGAACGGCTGCTGTTGTAACGTTCAGCGCTTTTGCTATTGCTGCGTAGTGGCCGCGCGATAGCTCCTCAAGGTGGTTTTCGACGATGCTGCGGGCTACTCCGTTCGCTTTATCGCTGCCGAGCTGAGCGGCAAGACAGCCGCGCACGTCCCTTGCGCATATACCTTTCGGGGGCAGGGAACGCATGACGGCAACGCAATTTTCGACCTCTTCCCGTGAAACGCCGAGCTTTTTTGAAACGCTTCCCCAATCCTCGGATAAAAATCCGCGGCTGTCAACGCAACCGATAAGGTAGCGGTAAACCTTTTTCGTTTCGCAGTCGGCATCGGAGTTTAACAGCTGGCTCAAGAGATATGCTCTCACGTCGGGGACCTGAGCACGGCTTGCTATCGGACTGTCGAGCGTGTCGTCGTCGCCGGCGATGTTTTGTTCACTCCTGTCGCGGCCAAATGAACTGAGCCACTCGACCTTGTCGGAAAGCTCGCTGCCTTTTGCTGCCGAACCGAGCTCGTCAATGTCGATCGCGGGATTTTCCATGGCCTGCTCGGTCAGATAGGAGCTTAGCTCGGTCGTGTTCATCTGCACCATCTCCAGCAGTTGAATCGTGGCCGGAGTGATGGTTTGTTTAATTGTAACCTGATTGTGTAGCTTCATGGCGTTAGACCGACAGGATAAATACTTCGGCGATCGATTGCAAAATGTTAGTTTACGATTTGACAATTTGAAACACTTTTTTGCGTACTATATAATAGTATCAAAAGAAACGTACAAAATCAAGCCCTGAAACGTGATAGTTTACAATGAAAAATGCTGCGAAGTGTTCCACGACGATACACTTTGCGCCAAAACAGCTGACTAAAGATGATACACTTTTAACAATTTGACACACTGCCGACTAAGTGATACAATGGCTGAGCAAACGTAAAAAATATTTTTTGAAAAAATTTTGAGAGGTGTGTTGGGCATGACGGCAGATTTTTTGAACCGCGGAAAAGAGTATATCAGTATGCTTGAAAGCTCGAAATACATGTGCGAGAGAAACGGCTTGGATGCGCATGCGCTTAAGCTTCCGGATGTCACGGAAGAGGATACGGAGCGCTGCAAAAAGCATGTCACAGGACATATCCGACTCATGCGAAAAAGCACACCAGAGTACTATCAGGCAGTGGCTGAGACACTTTCAGCAAACAAGGCGGTTTTGCTGTATTTGTACGATAATTTCGATATTTTCGGACGTTACGGTAATAAACAGCTAAAGGATGAGCTTTCACAGAAAAATATCAAGCTTGGCGGAAATCTCGGCGAGAATTTTGCCGGCACAAATGCTGCTGTCATGGCTGCACGCAGCCCAAAAAGCACATGGGTGGTAGGGGATGAGCACTATCTTGACGCGCTCAAGCCTTATGTGACATTTGCGTTCGGGATCAAGGGAAAATACGGCCGAAACGGGTATGTTGTGATTCTAACGCACAAGGAAAACTTTGATGAGCGCATGTATACGCTCTTTAAACTTCTCGAATCTACCGAGACCATAATAACCACCGGCCATGTTACAAAGGATGTTATCATGCGCGATATTATGCAGCGCAATGAGTACAGCAGGGGCAGCACCAACGATATAGTGATACTGGTCGATAACAGCTGCTCGGTGACCTTTGCGAACGATATGTTTTATGATTTTTATAATTATCATCCGCAGGAAACGATAAACAGCTTTTTGGGCGATATTTGTCCCGAGCTCGTGTCGCTCGTATCGAAAATAGCCGAGGGAAAACGGGTCGTAGGCAAGCCGGTAGAGCTTGTCCGCGGCAACGGAGTGCGCGAGCAGTATTCCGCAGATTGCAGTCCGATAAATACAAATTCGCGTCAATTCGGGGCACTTATAACCATATATAAAGACAAAATAAGAAAAGAGGAAAAACCTGCCGACGGCAACCATGCGCGCTATACATTCGATGATCTTATAGGCGTTTCGGATAATTTTGTGCAGCTCAAACGCTTTGCCGAGCAGATATCCGCAACCTCGAGTCCTATACTCATTCAAGGCGAGTCCGGCACGGGCAAGGAACTTTTCGCAAATGCGATCCATTGCACGAGCCAGCGCAAGGATAAGCCCTTTGTTGCCGTAAACTGCGCTGCGATCCCACGCGATCTTATAGGCAGCGAGTTGTTCGGCTACGTCGGAGGCTCGTTCACAGGCGCGAGCAGAAGCGGTGCAAAAGGCAAATTCGAGCTTGCCGACGGAGGCACTCTGTTTCTCGATGAGATCGGTGAAATGCCGGTTGAAATGCAGAGTGTCCTGCTGCGCGCGCTTGAGGAAAACTGCATAACCCGTATCGGTGCTACAAAGCCGATAAACGTTGATGTACGAATAATTACAGCCACCAATAAGGACCTGACAAAGTGCATAGCAGATGGAACTTTCAGGGCGGATCTGTATTACAGGCTGAACGTAATTAACCTCACAATGATACCTCTCAGGCGTCGCAAAGAGGATATTAAAGAGCTTGCAGAGTATTTCCTTGAGCGATTCGCGTTTGAAAACGGGAAGAATATCCACAGCATAAGCACGGCCGCAGCGCTGGCTATGGGCGAATACGGCTGGCCCGGCAATGTGCGCGAGCTGCGCAACTGCATGGAATACAGCGTGATCGTATGCAAAACCGATCAGATAGAGAGGGAGGATCTTCCGCAGAGCATAAGCATGCTCGAGAAAGAAGAGCCTGTTCCGGAAATCGAGCAGGATAGCTCTGAGCTGAGGATAATGAGCAATTTCTTCACCAAACAGCGTTTGGAAATGGCCAAAAAGCTTATGGTGGAGTATAAGGGCAACAAATCCCGTGTTGCAAAGGAAATGGGCGTATCGCGCTCGACGCTTTACAGGATACTCAACGCGGCGGAGAACACGCAGAATGAAAAATAGCAAAACCGATAAATAGTCAAAAGGAAGTCGGCTGTCTGATTTACGAAGACGGTCGGCTTCCTTTTGCTTTACATGAACAACAAATGTGTCGCGATAGAAAAACGCAGGTGATGGCAAAAATATTTTTTTGACAAAGTTGGCACGATGTTTGCAAGTAAAGATAGGCGTCACAAAAAATAATCGGCGCGATCAGTTCTCCGGCCGGGATAATCGATGCTGAGAACCGGTTATTAATTTGAGGAGGAAATCATGAAAAGACTTTACACACCGTTTAAGGTCAACAAGCTGGAGCTTAAAAACAGAGTGATCATGTCACCTATGAGCATAGGCCACACTGTTGATGGCTTCATTATGGATGACGTTGTTGAATTTTATAAGCGCCGCGCACAGGGCGGCGTAGGACTTATCATCTTCGCCAACATGCAGTGGGATAAGCTTCGCTACAATCCCAACCACGGCGCAATGCTCACTGACGAGAAATATATCCCTTCGCTTAAGAAGCTCACCGATGCAATCCATGAAGGAGGCAGCAAGGTTTTCGCACAGCTCATGCATCGCGGCAGATGTGCAAATCGCGCAAGCATTCAGGGCGAGCAGGCAGTTGCACCGTCTCCCATCCCCGGCAGATTCACTCACTTTGAAATGCCCAAAGAGCTTACCGTCGAGGAGATCAAGGAATTTGTTGATTGGCAGGCAGAGGCTGCGGTCATCGCAAAGAAGGCCGGCTTTGACGGCATCGAGATCGAAACCAACTCCGGTTATCTGTATGGCCAGTTCTTCTCTCCGCTGACCAACCACCGCACCGACGAGTATGGCGGCTCTCTCGAAAACCGCTGCCGCTTCATGGTTGAAACTCTCGAGGGTATGCGCGCGGCAGTCGGCCCCGACTATCCTATCTCCCTGCGTGTTAGCGGCAGCGACTTCATGGACGGCGGCTGCAACGGCGACGATATCGCAGAGATCTGCGAGCTGCTTGACAAAACCGGCTATGTTGACGGCTTCTCGATCACCGCAGGCTGGCACGAGTCGGCAGTTCCCCTTATCACCATGGAAGTTCCCCACGGCGCATGGGCATACCTCGGCCGCCAGATCAAGGCTCGCGTAAAGGCTCCCGTAGCACAGGGCATGCGTATGAACATAGAAAAGGCCGAAGAGCTCGTCGATCGCGGCGACTTCGACGCCATCGTAATGGGCCGCCCGTTCCTGGCAGATCCCGACGTTGTTAACAAGGCCGAGGCCGGCAAGGCATCAACCATCCGTCCATGCGTCGGCTGCAATGCAAAGTGCCTCGACATGGCAATGGTCAGCAAGCCCATCGGCTGCATCGGCAACTACGAGTGCAACCGCGAGGAAGAGCTTGAGGACGAAAACGGCCTGATGCCCACCGAGAAGAAGAGCGAGCATCCCGAAAAGATCCTCGTTATCGGCGCAGGCCCCTCCGGCATGGAATTTGCCCGTGTTGCAGCGCTTCGCGGCCACAAGGTCACCATCTGGGAGAAGCGCAACCGCACGATCGGCCTGTCGCTGTATGCAGCAACTCCTCCGCGCCGCTACGATATCCGCTACTTCGGCCAGTGGCTCGAGCGCACCTGCCGCGAGCTCGGCGTTGAGATCATACTCAACAAGGAAGCGACGGCAGAGGATATAATCGCAGCAAGCAAGGACTACGATCGTGTCGTTCTTGCATGCGGCTCCAAGGCATCTATCCCCCCGATCCCCAGAGACCCCAGTGTTCCCATCGTTCATGCATGGGATGTATTTGAAGGCACCGCAGAGCTCGGCAAGAACGTAGTTGTCGTCGGCGGCGGTGATGTCGGCGTCGAGGTCGCAATGTACATCGGTGAGATCGGCACTCTTACAGCCGATGAGCTGAGATTCATGATGATCTATAAGACCGAGCCTTATGAGAAGCTCCAGCAGCTGCTCAACCACGGTGTCCACAACGTTGCTATCGTCGAGATGGGCAAAAAGTTTGCTCCCGACATCAACCCCGGCAGCCGCTGGTCGATCATCGCACGTACCAAGCAGCTCGGCACCAAGATGCTCAAGGAGACAAAGGTCATCGAGATAACCAAGGAAGGTGTTGTCGTCGAGAATGAGGAAGGTCGTCAGACCCTCCCGGCAGACACCGTTGTTATAGCAGCCGGTGCAAAGCCCAATAATGATATGTATGAGCAGCTCGTCGGAAAGGTCAAAAACGTTGACTGCATCGGCGATGCCGTCAAGGTAGCAAGAATACCTGACGCGGTCGAATCTGCTTACAAGCTGGCCGCAAGCATATAAATCGCCTGAGCCAAATTAGAGGCTCAAGTGTTCTCCTCCCCCTCTTCCTTCTCCCTGGGCTGCCGGATAAGCTCCGGCGCCTGAGGGCGGAGGCGGGTAAGGAAAAATAAAAAGTTAAAATGCTTAGAGGATATGAGAAATGAATCAGCTGCAAAACAAGAGCTTTGAGGAAGCTCTGATTCGGTACAGAGAAAAGTGGGACAAGATCAAAGACCCCTGTGTTGTTTATGATTTTCCGATCCCCGATGTTTCCTGTAAGGAGCTGTTCCTCAAAAGAGTTAGCGAACATCCCGACAAAACCTATGTTATCAGCCGTGGCGCGAAGATGAGCTATGTCGAGTGCAACACGCTTGCAGCAAAAATCGCAAACGGCTTTCTTGCGAACGGACTGAAAAAAGGCGACAGAGTTATAACATATGTCTCTAACGGTTTTGAGTTCGTTGCGCTGGCACATGCCTGCTTCAAAACAGGCATCATAATGGTAAACACAAATCCACGTTCCACTGCTGATGAGATCATCCGCAGAATTAAAGACTGCACACCTAAAATGGTCATAACCGACTCCGACGGTGCGGATGCTGTAGTTCAGGCGCTCAAGGACGATAAGGCCGGCGTCGAACACATGGTGTTCTGTCCGGCGCTTGAGAAGGAAAATCGCTGGGAGGCACTCAGCGCATGGGAAAGCATCATCTCCGACGATGCCACCGAACCCGATATCGCCATCGAACCCGAGGATATTGCAATATTGCAGTACACCGGCGGTACTACGGGAGTTTTAAAGGGCTGCTGCCAGACAAACCACGCATTTGTTGCCAAGGCAATGGCTCAGGTGCAGTATTTCAGACCCTTCCTTAACGACAATGACTATGAAAACTACATGGTCATAATCGCGCTTGGAATGTCCCACGCATTCGGCTTCGGCCAGGGCATTGTGGTCAACCTGACTATGGGCGGCACGATATTCTTTGCGGAAAGCCTGGACGAGATACTTCGGGTGATCGAAAAGTATCGGCCGACCGTCTGGCCGAGCGTTCCGCTGTGGATGAAGCTTATAGCTACCCACGAGGAATATCAGAAATACGATATTAGCTCGCTGAAGGTCATAACCTGCGGCTCGGCTCCGCTGCCGGTTGACGTGATAAGGCGAGTCGAGGAGCTGACAGGCGCAGTTATCACCGAGGGCTACGGCATGACCGAAACAGTCAACACCATAACAATAAACGGCCATGACCACCGCAAGGTCGGTACCGTCGGCGTTGTCAATCCCAACATTGAATACCTCATCGTAGATCAGGAAACCGGCACCGAGGTCGTTGAGGACGGCCAGCCCGGCGAGATCATCTGCCGCGGTGAGTGCGTGATGCACGAATACTGGAATAACCCCGAGGAAACGGCAAAAATGCTCCGCAACGGCTGGCTCTATACCGGCGATATAGGCCGCATAGATGAGGAGGGCTTCCTTATCATCTGCGACCGCAAGAAGGATCTTATTATCACCGGCGGCTTTAACGTGTTTCCCAGTGAGCTTGAGGCGGTCGCCATAACAGCAGAGAACGTAGCCGACGCAATAGCGATAGGCGTTCCGAACGAGCGCCGAGGCGAAGTGCCTGCGATATTCGTTCAGCCGATTGCCGGCAAAACAGTAGACCTCAACGAGGTAGAGAGAGTTTGCCGCGAAAAGCTTTCGCGCTTCAAGGTTCCTAAGGAGTATTACGTCATGGACATGCTCCCCAAAACCAAAAATCGCAAGCCCGACAGAAAAATGGTCAAGAAGCTGTATCTTGAACATGCATTCGATGACCAAAAGTAGGAACATTAGAATTTAATTAACCAGCACTTGTTAATTAATTAATAAACAAAAAACAGAGGAGAAGATTAAAATGTCAAAGAACACAAAAAGGACACTTCTTGGATTCGTAGTTGCGATCGCAGCGCTTCTGCTCATAGCCTATCTCCCGGCCGAAACCGAGGCAATGAGCCGCGCAGCGTGGCAGTATCTCGGCTGCTTCGTATTCATGCTCGTACTTATCATTTCCCGTGCGATCCCCGACTGGGCGGCGGTCCTGTGCACGATGGCAGTGCTCGTTGCGCTTAAAGTTGCAACGGTTGCCGAAGTTACTTCAAACTTTGCATCCAGCACCGTATGGCTCTGCATCGGCGTGTTCATCATGTCGATAGGCATCAACAATAGCGGCTTTATGAAGCGCCTGGCGCTGTGGGTGCTGACCCGCTTCCCCGGAACCTATGCAGGTCAGGTTACCGCAATGCTCCTTTCCGGCGTTATCATGAGCCCCATTATTCCTTCCTCCACCGCAAAGACTTCCATGATGGCTCCGTTTGTCAACCAGGTATGTGAGGCATCCGGCGCAGAGCGCAACTCCAAGCAGTCTCTCGGCCTGTGGTTTGCAAACTTCATGGGCACCAACCAGCTCGGCATGGCTTTCGTTTCCGGTTCTGTCTATGTTGCTCTTATGCTCGGCTTCGTCGGCGAGAGCGTTTCCTGGGGTCAGTGGTTTGTCCGCGCATGCGTATGGTATGTAGTCTGCATAGTTCTTGTCTATGTGTTCTGCCTTGTATTCTGCAAGCCCACCGATACTCAGAAGGCAGCAAATGTTGAATTCATCAAGGACTCTTACAAGGCTCTCGGCAAGCTCAGCACCAAGGAAAAGCAGGGCATCATCATTGTTCTCGTAGCACTTATCCTCTGGCTTACTCAGTCCACTCACAAAATTGACGCAGGCATGGTCGCAATTCTCGCAGACGTTGCATTCATCGCATGTGGTCTGATCACTCCTCCCGAGGTCGGCGCAAAGGGCATGTGGACCATCACCATCTTCGTCGGCGGCGTTCTTTCCGTTGCAGGCCTTATGGCATCCCTCGGCGTCAGCACCTGGCTCGCCGGCATTCTCGGACCTATCCTCGCACCCATCATGAGCAGCCCCTGGATCTTCATCCCCTGCCTGTGCATTATCACCTATCTCCTGCGTTTCGTTATCGTTTCCCAGTCCTGCTGCATGGCAGTCATGATCGCGATCTTCGGCTCGCTGCTCGAGGCTCACGGCATCAACATCTTCGTTCTCGTATTTACCTCCTGGGTCTCCGGCACCTGCTGGAACGTTGCTTACCAGAACCCCGCATCCGCAGGCCTTATCAAGATGTGCGATCCTTCCCTCGACTTTGCAACCGCATCCAAGGGCTCTTACGCTTACTGCATCATCAACCTCATCGCAATGACCTGCAGTGTGCCTCTCTGGATGGCACTCGGCCTTCTGTAATTGATCATGTACGATTACAAGTACATTCGTGTTGAGCAGCCAGAGCCGGGAATAGCTGTGATGAGCTTCATCCGGCCTGAAAAGCTCAACTCGTGGTCGCGCGAAGTGTTCAACGATATGCTGCACTTCTTCCGACTTCTCAAAACGGATGATGAGACAAAGGTTCTCATCATCCGCGGAGAAGGGGACAGAGCCTTCTGCACGGGAGCAGACTTTAACAGTCTGTTCCCCAACGAGGGCGACCGCGACAGCGTTGAAAAATCCTTCGAATTCCAGGAGCAGCTGCGTGAGCTGATCGCCTTGGTTCACGAGGCAAAGCAGATAGTCATAACCGCAGCACACGGCTATGCGGTAGGAGGCGGCTTCTTCCTGACCATGGCATCGGATATCCGATTGATCGCGGATGACGTAAAGTTTTCGTGCCCACTTCTTAAAATGAGCATGAGCTGCGGAGATCTCGGCTGCGCTTACATGCTGCCGCGGCTGATAGGCGACGGCGTTGCGCGGGATATTCTGCTTACGGGCAGGTATATGTTCGCCGGCGAGGCGATGTCACTCGGCTATGCATCCGGCTGCTATCCGCTTTCCGAGCTTGACAATGCGGCGATGGAAAAAGCGAGGGTCCTTGCGGGCTATTCGGCCGAGGCGCTTAGGTACAGCAAGCAGCTTCTGAACATGATGGAGTCTGTCGGCAACCTTGATACCGCAATAAAGATCGAAAATCGCAACCAGCAGCTTGTAAAAGCGTTTAATAAGGAAAAAAGAAATAAGTAATATGCTCTGTGAGCATAGCAACTCAATAAAAAATATCTGAAAGGAGAATACAAATGCAAAGCTTACCTAAAAAATCTCTTCTGCCCTTCACCGAGGAGCATGAAGCGTTCCGTAAAGAGTTTGGCGAATTCCTCGACAGAGAGATCGTTCCCTACTACATGGACATGGAGAAAAACCACTCCGTCGGCAAGGAGACCTTCAAAAAGTTCGGCGACGCAGGCTACGGCTGCCTGTGGCTAGATAAGAAATACGGCGGCAGAGAGCTTGACATGCTCTATTCCATCGTATACGGCGAGGAGCTTAATAAGCGCGGCCTTAACGGCGTCCTGACCCGTCTTAGCAGCGATACCGTTGCACCTTATATCTATGCACACGGCACCGAGGAGCAGAAAGCAAAATATCTGCCCGGCGTTGCATCCGGCGATACCTGCATCTGCATCTGCATGACCGAGGCAGAGCACGGCTCCGACCTTGCTCACATTGAAACCAGCGCAGTCAAGGACGGCAAGGGCAATTACATCGTAAACGGCGGAAAAATTTATATCTCCAACGGTATGGTTTCCGACTATGCGATCGTTGCGGTCGTCACCAATCCCAATGCCGAGAAGCCTCACAAGGGAATCAGCCTTCTCATCATCCCAACCGATGCACCGGGCTTCGAGCGCAAGCTGCTCAACAAGATCGGCCTGAACTCTCAGGATACATCCGAGTACATCTTCCACGATGTCGTTGTTCCCGAAGAGAATCTGCTCGGCGAGGAAAACCGCGGCTTCTACTACCTCATGCAGCACCTCGAGAAAGAGCGCCTTATGGGCTCCTGGGGCACCCTCGGCATGGCCGAATATGCATTTGAGCTGTGCGTGCAGCGTGCAAACGAGCGCCTTGTTGCCGGCAAGCCCCTCGGCGCATATCAGCACTGGCAGTTTGAGATAGCAAAGGCAGCAGCAGAGCTTGACCAGGCAAGAAGCTATGTTGAGCACCTGACCCTTCTGTTTATGGCAGGCGAGAGCGTCAACACTCAGGTCTCCATTGCAAAGTACGCAACCAGCGAGCTTGCATACAAGATCTCCGACCTCGGCGTTCAGATCTGGGGCGGCCCCGGTATCCTGCGCGAGAACGCAATCGCACGTCAGTTCGTCGATACCCGCCACTATCGCCTGATGGCAGGAACCTCCGAGGTTCAGCTCGGCATCATCGCAAAGGCGATCGGCCTTGGCAAAAAGAAGTAAGAACTATAAAAGGGGGATCTCTTCAGATCCCCCGATAAGTGCAAGGAGGTGCTCTAATGGCATTACCGCTTGAAGGTATAAAAATTCTTGACCTGAGCACAATGCTTCCCGGCCCGTTCTGCTCGATGATCCTTGCCGACTTCGGCGCAGAGGTCATCAAAGTTGAAGCTGTCAAGGGCGGCGACCTCTTCCGCGGCGGCGTTCCCAAGATCGGCGACACGGGCGGAGCCTTTTTCCAGGTCAACCGCAATAAGAAAAGCATAACCCTGAACCTCAAAAGCGAAGAGGGAAAGGAAATATTCTATAAGCTTGCCAAAGACGCAGATGTTGTACTTGAGCAGTATCGCCCCGGTGTTGTGAAAAAGCTGGGCGTTGATTACGAAACGATAAAGGCCATAAATCCGAAGATAGTTTACTGCTCCCTGTCAGGCTACGGCCAGACCGGCCCGTATCGCCTGACCTCGGGGCATGACCTTAACTATATAAGCTACGCAGGCATCCTCGGCCTTACAGCCCGCAAGGGACAGACACCGACCATCCCCGGCGTTCAGATCGCTGATATCGGCGGCGGCGCACTGTATGCGGCCATAGGTATTCTCATTGCGCTCATGGGCGTAAAGCAGAACGGCGTCGGTCAGTATGTTGATACGTCGATGCTCGACGGAGCGGTTTCGTGGCTGCCGGTTCTGGCAAACGATTATTTCGTCAAGGGCGTATCGCCCAAGGCGGCAGAGAATATCCTCAACGGACAGAATGCATGCTATGAGGTTTATGAAACTGCGGACGGCAGATACATCAGCATCGGCGCGATAGAGCCGCATCTGTGGGCAAATTTCTGTGACGCCATCGGCAAGGAGGAGTTCAAGCTCTGGCAGCGTGATCTGACAAAGCAGGACGAGATGTTTGCTTACCTGCGTGAGATGTTCAAGTCCAAGACGCAGGCGGAGTGGATAGAAAAGCTCACCGGAGTTGACTGCTGCTGGGCGCCGGTAAAAAATCTTGAAGAAGTCTTTGCGGATCCTCAGGTGCTTGCGCGCGACATGGTCTATGAGATGACCGACCCCGCAGGCTGTTACGGCAGCGTGAAAATGATAGGCTCGGCAGTTAAGCTGTCCGAGACCCCTGCTCGCCAGGAGCTTTTCCCCCCGAGAAAAGGCGAGCACAATGCGGAATACCTCAAAGCTGTCGGCTACAGCGATGAGCAGATAGCCGAGTTTGAGAAAAACGGAATAATTTAAATTAAAAAATACAAGGAGAAAACGATATGAAAATGCTCGAAGGCATCAAGGTCCTTGACTTTACCACCAATGCATCCGGCCCCAAGGCAGGTACCTATTTTGCCGACTACGGCGCAGAAGTAGTCAAAGTCGAAGTCCCCGGCGGCGAGGGCGGCAGAAAGTTCGCGTTCTATGTCAACGGTATATCCACCTACGCCTGCGGCAAGGACCGCGGCAAGAAGTCCGTTGAGATCAAGCTCAGCGACCCCGACGCACAGAAGCTCCTGCTTGACGTCGTAAAGGACTATGACGTTATTATTTCCTCTAATAAGCCCGGCTTCCTTGAAAAGTTCGGCCTTGGCTACGAGGATGTTAAGAAGGTAAACCCCGGCATCGTTTACGGTGCGCTGACTCCGTTCGGCTACAAGCCCAATAAGTACAGCGACAAGCCGTCGTACGATATCTGCGCTGTTGCAATGAGCGGCCTGAACGCTCAGACCGGCGAGCGTGACGGCAACCCCACCCGTATCGGCTCGGTTATCGGCGACATGATCGGTGCAGAGGGCTTCTTCGCGGCTCTGATGCTCGCTCTGTTCCACAAGCAGCGCACCGGCGAAGGCCAGTTCGTTGACTTCTCGCTCGTCCGCAACCTCGTTCACATCAACGACACCCTCCAGTATCACAACAAGAAGGGCCACATCCAGTACCGCTCCGGAAACCACAACTCCAACATGTCGCCTTACGGCATCTACACCGGAAAGACCATGTCCATCGTTATCGGAGCCGTTGCACCGAGCACCTGGAATCCCCTGTGCGACTGCATGAACCGCCCCGACCTCAAGACCGATCCTGATTTTGCAACTCTGCCTATGAGATCGAAGAATCACGAGAAGGTCGAGCAGATTATCACCGATTGGCTCATGACCTTTGACGATACTCGCGAAGCATATGAAATGATGGAAAAGGCCGGCGTAGCCGTTGCTCCCGTTATGACCGCTGAGGAAGTCTGGGAAGACGAAGAGTACAACCGCCTCGGCTGGTGGGTCAACTTCCCCATGTACCCAGAGTGGGAAGGCACCGACATCATCTCCAACAAGCACTGCGCATATTTTGCAGACTTCTCCACAATTGATGAACATCCCGAGAATCGCCCTGCAAATATCAGCACCCGCATCGGCGAGAACAACTATGAGGTCCTCAAGGAGTGGGGCAAGACCGAGGAAGAAGCAAAGGCTCTGCTCGAAAAGTGGGGCGCAATCAACATCTGATAAACAATATCCCTTTCTTTGAAATACTATAGACCGGTCTCTCCGGACAGAATTCTGTCCGGGGAGATTTGGGCTAAACTGACTATGATAGGAGGAAAAAATAATGAAAATGCTTGAAGGTGTAAGAGTTCTCGATTTTACGACCAACGCTGCCGGACCGATCGTCGGCTCATATTTTGCCGATTACGGGGCGGAAGTTATAAAGGTCGAGGTGCCCGGCGGCGAAGCCGGACGCAGATTTGCATATGTTGCAAACGGCATATCGACTTATGCATGCGGAAAAGACCGCGGCAAGAAGTCAATTGAGATTAAGCTCAGCGATCCTGCGGCTCAGAAGCTCATTCTTGAGCAGGTCAAAAATTTTGATATCGTTCTTGTTTCAAATAAGCCCGGCTTTATGGAAAAGTTCGGTCTGGGCTATGAGGAAATGCGTAAGGTCAATCCCGGCATAATCTATGCCTCGCTTACCCCGTTTGGCGTGAAGCCGTCGAAGTACAGCAACAAGCCCTCCTATGATATATGCGCGGTGGCGATGAGCGGCATAAACGCCCAGACCGGCGAAGCCGACGGAGCACCGACGCGTATCGGCTCCGTTATAGGCGATACCAGCGGCGCAGAGGGTATGTTTGCATCGACGCTGCTTGCTTATATCCATAAGCTCAAGACCGGCCGCGGCCAGTTTGTCGATTTTTCGCTCGTGCGCAATGTTCTGCACATAAACTCCAGCACTTTGCAGATACACAACCACATGGGTCATATTCAGGGGCGCAGCGGCAACCACAATGCGAATCTCTGCCCCTACGGTATTTACACCGGCAAAACCATGTCCATGGTCATCGGCGCAGTATCTCCCGCAACGTGGAACGCACTTTGCGACTGCATGGGGCATCCCGAATACAAGGAAGATCCGCGCTTTGTGACGATGCCGGACCGCTGCAAGCACCATACCCTTGTAGAGCAGATCATCACCGACTGGATCAACACTTTTGACGATTCCAAAGAAGCTTATGATAAGCTCGATGCAGCCGGTGTGCCCTGCTGCCCGGTGCTCACGCCCGAGGAAGCATGGGAAGACGAGGAATACAACCGCCTCGGCTGGTGGGTGAACTTCCCGATGTATCCCGAGTGGGAGGGAACGGATGTTGCATCGAACAAGCACTGCGCGTACTTTGCCGATTTCTCGGATGTCAGCGACGAAGATCGCCGTCCGCAGCTCGCTCCCCGCATAGGCGAGAACAGCTACGAGATCCTCGAAAGCTGGGGCAAGAGCAAAGAGGAAGCAAAGGCTCTGCTCGAGCAGTGGGGCGCGAAGAACATCTGATAATTTTAAGCATGCCGATGGCAGACATTTGCCCGCCATCGGCTATTTAAAATGCGGCAAGGAGAAGCTATGGAAAAGAGAAATTTCATCATACCGGAATTTGGCCCGCTTGCGGGACTCAGGGTTATCGGCGCAGGCTCGCTGATCGCCATGCCCTTTGCGGCAACAATGATGGCGGATTTCGGGGCGGAGGTCATTCAGATAGAACGGCCAAAGATCGGAGATACATACCGAAGCTTTCCACCGCTGAAAAAAACCGAGCAGGGAACGGCAGGCTCATCGTGGATGCAGGATGCGCGAAACCGACTGTCGATGACGCTTGAGCTTGACCTTAACGATCCTGATGTTAAAGAGATATTCTTCAGGCTTATCGAGCGCAGTGATATTTTTATCGAGAATATGGTCTGGCTTGATAAGCTCGGCATTCATGACAGTGAGCTGCTCAAGATAAACCCCCGGCTGGTGATAGTTCATGTGTCGGGCTACGGCCATAAGGAATTCGGAGGTCTGCCTGAGATCTGCGATCAGGCGTCCTACGATATGACCAGTCAGGCATATTCCGGCTATGCTCTCTTTAACGGATATCCGGACAGGGATCCGCTTATAGTCAAGCCCTCGCTCGGCGACTATATAACGGCGCTGTTTGCGCTGTTCGGCATGCTTTCGGCTCATATAAGCGCAAAAAACACGGGACGCGGACAGGTGGTCGATGTTTCGCAGTTTGAAGCTCAGGCGCGCGTTATGCGCGATGCTTTTACCATGTCGTCGCTCGGCCTTGCCGAGGTGCAGCGCTGCGGAACGAAAGCGATCGGCTTTCAGCCGTGGGATCTGTTCACCAGCCGTGACGGCATTTATGTCAGCATCGGCGCGATTGGCAAAAGCGTGTTTGAGCGCTTTATGACAGCCGCCGGACTTGACCTTGAAAGATACCCCTATGAGAAGACATCAAAGGATAAAAACGCCGTCAATTCTCCCGAAGGGCGAGAGCTTGACAGGATCATAAACGAGTGGTGCGCGTCTCATACCGCCGACGAGATCGAAGAAGCCATGCGCCGAGGCCGAGTCCCGTGCGCACGCGTCAATGACGCCGTGGCGTGCATGAAAAACGAGCATTATCTCAGCCGCGGAGATTTCGTCAATTTCATTGACCAGACCACCGGTATTGACGTAACGGCTTTTGGCATAGCGCCGAAAATGAGCGCATCACCCGGCATGGTATGGCGCGGTGGTCCGAAGCTCGGGCAGGATACCGACGAGATACTCACCAAGCTCCTGGGCTATGACGAGGATCGTATAGCCGCTTTCCGCGAAAAGAAAATAATATGAAATAGCCCCTCGGTTCAAATTTGAACCGAGGGGCTAATACTATGTTCAGTGAAGCTTTTTCATCAGCGCCGGTATAAGCTGACGGTAATCGGCAACGATGCTGTAATTTGATATCGCCATGATTGGAGCGGTTTCGTTTGTGTTCACGCTCACGATGCATTTGGAGTTCTGCATACCGGCAAGGTACTGCGTCGAGCCGGAAATGCCGATGTTTATTATAAGGTCGGCCTTTACGGTGCAGCCGCTTTGACCGAGCTGCGCCTCATGGGGCATCCATCCGCAGTCGGAAAGTGGTCTTGAGCAGGCAAGTGATGCGCCGATGCGCGAAGCAAACTCGGCTATCATGTCAAGATCCTCTTTTTTCTTAATGCCGCGTCCGCAGGCTACAACGATTTTTGCGTCCTTGAGCTGAGCGTGGGACTTCTCGGCTGCGACCGCTTCAATAAGTGCATATGCAGGGTCTGCGGCGCAGTCAACAGCCTCGCGGATGACCTCGGCCTCTCCGGCGTGCTCAAGAGGAACGGCGTCAAAGACCTTTGCGCATACTGTCACCATCTGCGGACGCTTTTGCCCGATGCATATGTGTGCCAGTATATTTCCGCCGAAGCCTGCGGTGACCTGAATAAAGTCGCCGTCCTCGTCATAAATAAGATCCAGTGCGTCGGCGGTAAGACCTGTATCGAGCGCCTGCATGGTAAGGGGCGCTATCTCTCGCCCGACGCCGGTGGCCGGGATAATGAAGATCTCAGGCTCATATTTCTGCGCAAGTGCGGTCATTGCATGCGCGTAAGTGCGTGCGCTGTAATGTTCAAGAGCCTTATTTTCGCCAAAGATCACTTTGTCGGCACCGTATTCGCTCAATGTGCCGATCGCCTGCTCATCGGCTGCGCCGAGAACGACGGCGACGAGATCACCGTTGCTGTGAGCCTTGAGCTGTCTGCCCTTTGTGAGAAGCTCGGGCACTATATCGCAAAGCTTGCCGTTATTGGTTTCGGCATAAACCCATATATCTTTGCTCATTTTAAGTCCTCCGTCAGATAAGATGCATGTCTGCAAGCAGTCCGGCAAGAACGCCGGCGGTCTCGTCGCTGCTGCCGCTGATCACGGTCGAGTCAACCTCTCTGACCGGCGGCGCAGTGACGCGCTTTGTACGCGAAGGCGAGCCTTTTACGCCGCATTTGCTCTCGTCGCAGCCGAGATCGGTGCAGTTCCAAACAGTTATGCCTTTTTTGAGGCCTTCAATGACGTGTGCCGGCGTCATGAAGCGCGGCGTGTTTATTGCAGGGGTGACCGTGATAACGGCCGGGAGTTCGGTCTTCGATGTTTCGATGCCGTTTGTGAAGCTGCGGCGGCATACGATCGCACTGCCGTCAAGCTCGATACCGTCAACGCTCGTGATAAGAGGAAGTCCGAGGAAGCCCGCAGTCACAGGGCCTGTCTGCGCAGTTTCGGCATCTGAGGCTTTGTTGCCGAAAATGGCAAGGTCAAAGCTGCCGAGCTTTTTCGCGGCCATTGAAAGCACGTAGCCTGTTGCAAGCGTATCGGCTCCGCCGAATGCGCGATCGGAGAGAAGAACTGCCTCGTCGCAGCCCATGAACAGCGCTCTTTTCAGAACGTCCTCGGCCTGCGGCGGCCCCATGGTAACTGCGGTGACCTTGCCGCCGAAGCGGTCGCGCAGGGAAAGACCGGCCTCGATCGCATTTTTATCCACGGGATTTATCATGGTCCCGGCTCCGCTGCGGATGAGATTGCCGTTTTCGTCGAGCTTCACCTCATCGCTGTCCGGGATCTGCTTTATAAAAACAATAATATTCATTTTCCGAACCTCCGTCACTTAACGCCCATCCATTTGGCAATGATCTTCTTCTGAATTTCGCTCGTGCCCTCAAATATCTCGGTGAGCTTTGCGTCGCGATAGAGCTTTTCGATGACAAATTCCTTGCTGTATCCGTAGCCGCCGTGCAGCTGTAAGCAGCCGCGCACGACCTCGTTGAGAACGTCGGAAGCGTAGTATTTCGCCATCGAGGAAAGGTGTGAAACGCGCTGTCCGTTATCCATCATGCTGGCGCAGTTATAAACCATAAGGCGCGCTGCCTCGACCTTGGTCTGATATTCGGCGAGCTTGAACTGCGTGTTCTGGAACTGTGAAATGCGCTTGCCGAACTGCATGCGCTCTTTGGTGTACTTAACGGTCTGGTCAACTGCATCCTGAGCCATGCCGACGCATACTGCCGAGATACCGAGTCTGCCTGCATCGAGGGTCGACATTGCGGCATGGAAGCCCTTCCCGATCTGGCCGAGCAGATTTTCGGCAGGAACGTGGACGTTGTCGAATATCACCTCGGCCACGCTGCTTGCACGCATGCCCATAAGATCCTCGCTGCGGCCGATCGTTATGCCCTCGCATTCATGCACGTCGATAAGCAGGCATATGGGGCTTTTTGTGCCGTCGGGAGCTTTGAACTGACAGTAGGTCTGGAAAAAGTCGGCCTCGCGCGCACCGGTGATAAAGGCCTTCGTGCCGTTGACGACAAACTCTCCGTTTATAAGCTCGGCGGTCGTCTGCATTCCGGCTGCATCGGAGCCTGCGCCGGGCTCCGTGAGCGTAAATGCCGAGCGCTTTTCGCCCTTTACCCAAGGAACAACGTATTTCTGCTTCTGCTCCTCGGTGCCGTAGTGGAGAATGGGGAAGCACATGTTGGTCTGACCGGAAACGGATTTCGCGACCGGGCCGCTGGCCTTGGAAAGCTCCTCAACGGCAAGAACATAGTGAACATAGCTGCTGCCGAGGCCGCCGTATTCTTTGGGAATTACAATGCCGCAGAAGCCAAGCTCGTGCATTTCCTTCAGCAGCGGTTCAACGCTGAAAAGCCCCTTGTCGATCTCCAGCGTGTGCGGACGAATGCGCTCGTCGGCATACTCTTTGTATATCATTTGCAATGCGCGTTCTTCTTCTGTAAGAACGGTGTTCATAGAATAAACCTCCTGTAGTGGATTTGACAATATAATATCAAGCAGATAGAATGCAGGCAATATTGACTTTGCGTTGAACATATTTGAACACTTATGTATAAATGTGTTGAACATATTTGGCGGAGAGATTATAATATGAAATGAGATGTGCAAAAATGTTCAACAAGGAGACAGCGACATGAATGATCTTCCGAAAAATGATGTTCTGAAAAATTTAAAGCAGCAGTTTTTAAACGGAAATCTGGTCGAATACGACCATAAGTATGAAAAAACGGTTGCCTCGTGGGAGAAGTCACGCGCCGCCGGCGCCGATGCTCACGCAGTGCGACTGGGCGAGGATTGCCGCGATCTGCATGTGTTTGACAGGATAGACGATATATCAAAGTGCCACCTCGCATATTTCCGCGATTACTATGAAAGCCGCAGCACGGCACTTGAGCGTATGGGCGGAGCGATGTTTTATCTTGATACGCAGCTTGTTGCGTTCCACAAAAGCGGCAGTGCCGCGCTTTTGAAGGAGCTCAAAGCAAAGGGCCTGCGTATCGGAACGCGGTTTTCCGTTGAAAATGTCGGCGTTTTTGCCGGAAACACCGCGCCGGAAAAGCCCTTTGTTACCTGCTTCAGTGCAGGGCAGGGGCACTATTGCGATCTGCTCACGCCATATGCCTGCATTGCCCGCTATGGCGAAACTTCGGCAGGCCCCGGATTTCACGCGGTGACGGTAATATTTCTGCCACTGGATAAATGCTTTAAAAATTCGCTCAATTCGGCAACTTTCATGCTTGAAGCGGGCGACTTCACCTATAAGAACCGAATACTGTATCCGCACATAGAACGCAGGTTTCACCTGCTTGAACAGTCGGTGCAGTGCAGCACGGATATAACGCTGCTGGTTGATGATACGGGCGTCGTGGTTTTTGCCAACAGCAGGTTTGAAAATGAATTTGATATGCACATAACCTCTATTATCGGCAAGGCTCTGCGCGACAGCCTTCCGGAGCTGTCATTTGTTATGAAAGCTCTGCGCACCGGTAAGGAGATATCTGCTGGTAACATTGCCCTCGGCAGCACGGGAAAGCGCTATTATGTCGAATGCCTTGCCATAAAGGAAAATGACAAGGTGATCGGTCTCAAGGTGTCAATAAAAACGGCAGAACAGATCAGAAAGTACAGCGCCGGAGCGCAGCGCAATAACGCAGTATATAATTTTCAAGATATAATCGCCGTAAGCTCCGGAATGAAATTGGTCAAAAGCGAGGCACGCACAGCGGCGGCAAGTCCGGCGAACGTGCTGATAACAGGGGAGTCCGGCACGGGAAAGGAACTTTTTGCACAGGCTATACACAATGCAAGCCCTCGCTTTGCCGGGCCGTTTGTGCCAATAAGCTGCGGAGGATTTTCGCGTGAAACGGTTGATTCGATACTGATCGGGACCGAAAAAAATCCCGGCAAATTCATTCAGGCAGACGGGGGAACGCTGTTTCTTGACGGAATATCGGAAATGAGCCAGGACATGCAGAGCTTCCTGCTGCGTTTTCTTGAGGACGGCATCGTAACGCCGATCGGCTCGCGCCGCAGTGTGCAGACAGATGTGCGCGTTATTTCGGCGGCAGGCAGCGAGGTACTGCAAAAGGTGAAGGACGGCTCGTTCAGACTCGACTTATATTACAGGCTGAACGTTCTCCGCATTGATCTTCCGCCGCTGCGCGAGCGGCAGGCAGATATGCAGGAGCTGAGCAATTATTTTGTAACACTGCTGTCGGCCGGATACGGAAAGAATATTTTCAGCGTTTCGGCGGAAACCGTCGAACGCTTCAAGGCAAATTACTGGCCGGGCAATCTGCGGCAGCTGCGCAATATAATTGAGCGCAGTCTGCTAAAAGCAGAGGACGGCCGCGAGCTTGAAATAAGCGATGTCTGCGACGATTTCGGAGGTGAGCAGACTGCGGTGACGTCGCAGGAGCAGGGACGGACCCTCGATATGCGCGATGCCGAAACGAACAGAATACTCGACGCTCTGCTCAAGCATAATGGGAATAAGGCAAAGACCGCGCGATACCTCGGTATGTCGAGGGGAACTCTCTACAATCGCCTACGTGAGCTCGAGGCCAACGGCATAGTGTTGTGATCGTAGTTGTGATCGTAATAAAACACGGAGACGCATTGCGTCTCCGTGCTTGTTTAGGCTTTGCTTGTTGACTTTTGCGGCGGATCACCGGACGGGCGGTCTCCTCTGCCAAAACCGTCGCCCTCACTCGAATAGGCGTTTATAGTGCCGCCCGAGATGTTCATGGAAAAATCATAGCTTCCGAGGTCGGAGTTTGCCGCATTCATGCAGTCGTCGGATGATATGATCGAAATGTTTCCCGACAGAACGTTAAGCTCGGCAGCCTCAAGTCCTTCATAGCATTCTGCTATGTCTATTGTCGGCCCGTCGGTTCCGTCTGCGCCTATGTTCAGAACAAGATCGCAGTGTACGGCATCATCGGCAGCGGAGATATTTAGTGTGCCGCTTTCAATGCTTAAAAGCTGCTCTGCGTTTATCGCATCGTTTACAGTAGCCGAAATGTTAAGTGTCAGCTCCTTTATCGTCAGCGAGGCTTCACCCTCGGCGTCGGTCGTAGCGCCGGAATTGATGCCGTTTTTGCCGTTAGCGGTGATGTTTATCGTATGAGGTAAGACCTAAGGCGTTTATCGGATATGACCGTATGGCGTTCTCGGGCATTGAGCAGCCTGAACTGCGTATTACTTTTGACACAAATTTGCGCTTTCGCACGGATGAGCTTGATCTGCGCCTCGGTTCTCACGGCGCGCCGCTGCTGATGCCGGATGAGGTGCTTATGGAGCTGAAGATCCCGGGAGTGTGCCCGATGTGGCTGAGCAGGCTTTTGTCCGAAACCGGCGCATTCCCGACATCGTTTTCGAAAATCGGCCATTGCTATAAAAACAGCATCCTCAGGGAGACTGCAACGAATGATAAGGAGGGATCCGACTGTGCTTGAATCCATAATATCTTCTCAGCTGACGCTGTCGGCATTTTTGATATGCACGTTCACATCCATTGTCCTCGGCGTCGGTATCGCGCTTGTCGGGATGTACCGCTCGCGGTCGAGTCAAAGTTATGCGGTCGCGCTGGCGATACTTCCGGTGGTCGTTCAGCTCGTCATCATGCTCGTAAACGGAAACGTAGGCGCCGGAGTTGCAGTCGCAGGTGCGTTTAGTCTCGTAAGGTTCCGCTCGGTTCCGGGAACCGCGCGCGAGATAGGCGTGCTGTTCATGGCGATGGCCGTCGGCCTTGCAACAGGCATGGGCTATGTCGGCCTTGCGGTCATATCGTTCGTGATCATCTCGGCCGTTATAATGGCGCTGACTGCGCTCAATTTCGGCAAGGGCAAAGCCGAGGAGCGCACGCTGAAAATTACCATACCCGAAAATCTTGACTACGAGGGCCTGTTTGACGATGTCTTTGCCGAGTATACCAGGTCAAATTCGCTCGTGAAGGTCAAAACCTCGAATATGGGAACGCTTTATGAGCTTGAATATCGAATCGTTTTAAACGGCGATAATGTGCCGAAGGATTTCCTCGACGCCCTGCGCTGCCGAAACGGAAACCTCAATATCACCTGCGGCCGTGAGAGCACGAAAGAAGTGCTGTAAATGTAAAAGAGCATGTAAGATCTCATGCTCGGCGAATACGCAAAAACACACATCCGATTTCTACATATTTTTTGCAACATTGCAGAGAATATAACCGTACAACAAAAATACGGAGGATCATAGATATGAAAGCAACAGGGATAGTAAGGCGTATTGACGATCTGGGCAGGGTCGTTATCCCGAAGGAGATACGCCGCACAATGCGTATTCGCGAGGGCGACCCGTTACAGACGACATTGGTATCGTGGGAAAAGTTTTGTTTTGGTATGTTGGACCTGGCCAAACGGGAAGGCTGGTAATTGTACATAGCGACGGAATTTTAAGGCCCAACGATGAATATCTGAGAGGAATGAAAAAGGCAGTTACAGACAATGTTGTGTACAGCCGGGACACGGCGGCATATTGGCCCAAGCACAGGCCGCCATTGAAAAAAACACCCTCACAAACAGAATGTGGGGGTGTTAAAAATAGTTGCAGTTATAATAGAAAACTAAACGTGGAAGAGCTTGTTTGCGCCCTGCTTTTTATGCCATTGGCACAAAGAGCAGGGCGCACTCATTCCACTGCTCCTCATTTTCTAAATTGAAGCCCAGCAGACTAAGCTTCGAGATGCACTCTGCTTATATCTGCAGCCATGGGGCGTATGAGACCGGACACACAGGCCTGTTCAAATAATTCTCTGCGGAAATCGGGGTGAGCAATATTGATTATGGCATAGGCCCGCTCTTCCAGGGGCTTGTTGAATACGTCAGCTATGCCCCACTCAGTGACCAGGTACATGACATCACAGCGTTGGGCTGTTATTACGGCCCCCTGGGGCAGAGAGAGCCGGATGTTGGAGGTGACCTGGCCGGCTTTATCGGTATGTGTGGATGCCAGTGCAAGGAAGCTGCGGCCGCCTTCGCCCTCAGCGGCTCCACGGGCAAAGTCTACCTGGCCGCCTATACCCGAATACTGCCCGGCTCCGTAGTTCTCAGAACACACCTGACCGGTGAGGTCCGCCATGAAACAAGAGTTTATTGAAACAAAATTTTTTATTTGAGATATTTTGAAGGGGTTGTTTATTTCGTCTATAGGAGCGAACTTTACGTAGGGAAGGAACTCGTCGTCTATTAGGCCGTTGGCGGGCAAAGCAAAGGACGCCTGTACATTATCCAGGTTAACAGCGCCGCAGCGCATGAGCTCCAGCAATGCCTCTGTGAGGACTTCGCTGTATATGCCCAGATTGCGTCTGTCACTCAGCTCGTAAGCAATGGAGTTGGGTATGCCGCCTATACCTATCTGCAACACATCTCCGTCTTTTATATAGGGAAGGATATGCTGAGCTATGCGTTTTTCCCGGGGAGTCGAAGGCTTGCCCTCATATGGCCGGACAGGGTGGTCACTGTAACACAGCGCGGTGACACGACTCAGATGAATCTTTGTATGCACGCCGGACACCCTCTGCTGCCTTGGATTGACCTGTAAAATTATTTTGCTTGCAAGCTCATCCACCTTGGCCCAGCATACACCTCGCGAGCCGTAATAAAGATAGCCGTCCTCGTCCGGCGCAGAGCACTCCATTATCAGGGTGTTGACTTTATATACGTCCCGCATGGCCCGATAAAAGTTGTGGTAGTGTATGGAGTTGGGCTGAATATTGCCTCCGGAATAGTTCCTGCGCTCCGAGGAGCCCAAGAAAATAGAGGCGTACTGCACACGCTCGAAACAAGATTTATCAGTCACTGCCAAAAAATCATCACCGTTGGTGCTGCCTATCATTCTTACCCTTGCCAAGTCCTCACGGGCACAGATAGCATCGACCAGTGGTACGGCAAGATTTCCCGCACAGCCCACAAAGATTACGTCGCCGGGCTCTATGAGCGCGGCAGCCTCTTCTGTGGACATCATTTTACTACAGTATAATTCTTTCCAATCCATTGTATGAAGCTGCACCTTTCCAAATCTTCATTGGTCTGTGGATCAGGGACAAAAACCATGGCGGCGTCTCCATAATCCGAAAGGAATCTTAAACTTGATAAAAGAGCTGCATCCAAACTTATCTCGGTCTTCATGCTGCTGCATCATGAAGCTTGGCGGCAGCTGACCCGCTTTCAAAAAACGGTCCGGTAACAATGCCGGACCGTTTTTTATGAAGCTAATATAATCGATCTGTTCAGCAATGCCCTAAGGCGCGACCGGCTGTAGGGCAATCAGTTGAACCTGGACAGGGATGCGCAACACTCGCTCATTATATCCTCAATGATTTCCCTGACAGGCTTTACCTCGTTAATCAGGCCTGCGGTCTGACCAAGGCAGATTGCACCGCAGTTCTCAACGTCGCCGTTTTCAAAGAACATTTTGCATGCGGTCCTGCCGGCCATGTCTTCCGCCACGTCCTCGAACTCGCAGCCGGACTTCTCGCGCTGCAGCACGCTGGTGGTCACGTTGCTCTTGTACATACGGGTGGTGTTCACAAAGGAGCGCAGCACAAGAGTTGTGTCCAGCTCGGTGGCCTTTTCGGCCAGGTAGTTCTTGACCTCGGCCATGACCGGGCTCTCCTGGCTGAGCAGGAACCTGGAGCCCATGTACACGCCCTCTGCGCCCAGCATCAATGCAGCGGCCATCTGTCTGCCGGTAGAGATACCGCCGGCGGCTATCACGGGGATGTCCAGAGCATCAACGCAGCGGGGGGTGAGGACCATGGTGCCGATGTCGTTTTCGCCCACGTGTCCGGCGGCCTCAAAGCCGTCGGCCACTATCATATCCGCACCCATGGACTGAGCCTTGAGGGCATGCTTAGCAATGGTGCATTTGTGGATGAGCAACATTCCGCCATCTTTAATGGCCTTGACCATGTCCTCTTTGGGGGGCCTGCCTGCGGTCTCCATCACCTTTACGCCCTCTTCCACACATACGCGTATGTAGCCGGCATAGTCTGGGACCACCAGGGAAGGCATAAGGGTGAGGTTAACGGCAAAAGGCTTGTCGGTCTTTTCCTTTACAAGGCGTATTTCATGCCGCAGGTCCTCGGCAGTGGAAAAGGTGGAGGAGGATATGAGACCAAGACCGCCGGCCTCGGACACGGCTGCCACCAGCGGAGCTCGGGATATCCACTGCATACAGCCCTGGATTATAGGGTATTTAATGCCCAGCTTCTCGGTTAAAACGGTTTTAATTTCCATCGTGCTATCCTCGCTTATTTGTTGAATTGCGGCTTGCGCTTTTCAAGGAAGGCATAAGTGGCTTCCTTGAAATCCGGGAGGCGGGAGGCGGCCGTCATCTCCGCCTGTTCGTCCAGATAGAAGGCCTCAAGCTCATTGCCAAAGAAATACTTGTTCACCATACGCTTCTGCGCTGCTATTGCAGACGCGGATTTTTCGGCAAGCTTTGCGGCAAAGGCCATGGTCTCTTCCGACAGTTTTCCTTCCTCCGTCATCATAGTGGCCAGCCCCATTTTAAGCAGATCCTCTCCCCGGTACATTTCGCCCAGCATCATCATGTGTTCCGCTGCACTGACACCCAGCAGGCGTACCAGGAAATATATACTTCCGGTATCGCCGGGCAGACCCATGTTTACAAAGCCCATGCTCATCTTGCTGGAAGGAGAAACTATCCTGAAATCGCAGGCCAGAGCAAGGCTGAGTCCGGCGCCGGTAGCAACGCCGTTTATCATGGCAATCACAGGCTTTGAGCAGTTCCTGATGGCTGAGGCCATTCGATCCGCATTGGCTATGTTTTCGGTCTGAAGGAACTGCTCGGTCTCAATGAGCATTTTAAAACGGTTGATGTCTCCGCCAGCGGAAAAATGTTTGCCTGCGCCGGTTATTACCACGGAGCCCACTGAGGCATCCTTGCCAAAGGTATTCACTGCATCAGTGATTTCCATGACCGTGTCACCGTTAATGGCATTAGCAAACTCAGGGCGGTTGATAGTTATGACGGCAATACGGCCGTTAATTTCGGTCAAAATATTTTTGTACATTTTTTGCCTCCGGCGCAAGGCTCAGTCCTCGAAGCTCTTGAGCACCTGCCTCAGATCGGCTTCGGCCTCGGCTACCATGTTGTCAAGAAGCTCCTTTACGGGCATGACGTCGTGAATAAGACCCATGCTCATGCCGGTGCAGAAAGTGGCGCTGCCCACGTCGCCGGTAATAAAGGCCTTGCGGGTCTTGGCACCGGCAATGACAGGAAACTGCTGCTTAAGGATTTCGGAGGCGGGAAGCCCTGCCTTGAGGCCGGCATCCTCAATGGCGTTTGCCAGCATAGCGGCGTTGTTGTTGGTAATACGCATCATGCTGCCTATTGCTCTCTGGGCTAGAGTGGTGTCTTTCTCGGTATGATCTATTATCCACTGACGATGATTGTCAGATATTTCGCATTCGGTAGTGTTCACGAAACGAGTGCCCATACCTACGCCGTCGGCGCCAAGAGCAAGAGCGGCGGCAAGGCCGTGGCCGTCGGCTATGCCGCCGGCAGCGACGACGGGGATCTTAAGGTCCGCAGCACAACGGCGAGCTATGACAAAGGTGCCAACCCCATCGGCAGAAGGATGGCCGCCTGCCTCGTAGCCCACAATGATAATGCCGTCTACGCCTTTGCGCTCCATGCTCATGGAGACCTTGTAGTTGGGGCATTTGTGGAAGTGGAGCATGCCGCCGTCATGTATTGCCTTGATGTAATTTCTGGGATCATCTGCGGAAGTCTCTATGGCGGCAACGTGCTTGTCTGCGCACAGTTTGATGGTCTTGAGTATCTCGGCCTCATCCAGACGCTGGGTAGGGGCCAGGGAGATGTTAACTATATAGGGCTTGCTTGTCAGACTGTTTATTTCATCCAGAGCATCTGCAAATTCATTGAGGCCAGGCCAGCAGGTGACGTTTATGGTGCCTATACCGCCGGCATTGGACACTGCTGCTGCCAGCTTGGGGACAGCCAGCCACTGCATGCCGGTTTGAATAATGGGGTACTTGATGCCGAGAAGCTCTGTAAGTTTGGTTTTCAATGTTATTTCCTCCTTGAAAAATGTTGGTGTCAGCAATGCAGACGAAGAGGGCACTCCCTGAGTTCATAAGCCATTGCTTCGTTTCTTGAGCTCGCTTATGGCAATCTTGCCGGTGGCATTCTTGGGAAGCTCCTCAAGGAACTCCACCTCTTTGGGCGCACGGAAGGTGGGCATATTGGCGCGGCAGTAGGCAATTATTTCCGATTCGGTAATGGTGCTGTTGGGCATGCGGACCACGCTGGCTTTTACATGCTCTCCCCATACCTCGTCCTCAACACCGTAAACTGCCGCCTCGGCCACATCGTCCACTAACTGCATGATAATGTTGATAACTTCACCGGGATAAATGTTTTCACCGCCGGAGATGATAAGATCGTCTGCCCTGCCGCACAGATTTAGATACCCGTAACTGTCAATAAAGCCTACGTCCTTTGTACGGTACCAGCCGTCAACAAAGACTTCGGAATCAAGATCTGGGCGATTGAGGTAACCCTTCATTTGACCAGGACCCTTGACCAGGATCTCCCCCGGTTCATTGGCGGCACACTCTCTGCCCTGCTCGTCCACAATTTTGACAGCCGCACCCTCTATCGGGCGTCCTACGGTCTTGAGGTGAGCGCCGCCGTCGGACAGATGGTCCTCAGCACTCAGGGAAGTGACTATGCTGCACATTTCGGTCATGCCGTAAGACTGATAGAAGCTGCAGTGCAGCCGGGATATAGCCCGTTCCAAAAGTGCAGGTGAAATGGGACAGGTGGAATAATTTACGGTGTTCAGTGCGGACAGATCATAGTGTTTCCTGTCCATTTCATCCAGTATCCACTTGAGTACCGTTGGCACAACGCTGATGGCGTTGACCCGTTCCTGGGTCAGAGTCCGCATATAGTCTTCCATTTCAAAACGGGCCTTCAGTATCATCGTCCCGCCGGTGGCAAGGGACAGATGAGCACCTATAGCAGCTGAATGAAACAGTTGAGCTATATATTGGTACCGCTGCCCGTCAGGGTAGTGATATGCTTTCATAGCGCTTTTCAGCTCTGCAAGCATGCTCTCGTGGGTATGGACCACACACTTGGGGTGACCGGTGGTGCCGCTGGTATGCAGGTGGCAGGCTTCGTCTGACCTTTGAGCAACGATCTCCAGGGAGGAGCTGTCCTCTCCGGCGACAAGACTTCTCAGACCGGGACATCCCTTCCAGCCCAGCATGAAAGTAAAGCGAAGGGAAGGACTAAAGCGTCCGCATAGTTCCTCTCCCCACTCGTTTTTTTCTGGCTGATAGAAAGCGTGGGTTACCTTGTTCATTTCCAGCATATACGCCATTTCACCCGGCGTAAGCCGCCAGTTTACCTTGACCGCTACTGCCCCCAGACGGTACAGAGCCAGTTCGGTGATAATGCATTCCGGGCAATTGCGCGAGATGATGGCAACCATACTCCCTCTGTGTATGCCAATTCTCTGCATATAGTGCTCGGTCTGATTAATAAGGGTTCCCAGCTGACCGTAAGTAATCCTCTCTCCCTCAAAGATGATTGCCTCACGCTCCGGGCATCTGCTTATGGGATCGTCTGCTATTTGACCGAATGAAGTATATTCGTCGATGCAGTTCTCACTTTTCATACGGGGACCTCCTATAAGAATAAGAAAGACTCCCCCTCAAACTCATTGTCCATTCGTTAACAACCTGTCTCTATAATACATACAAATTGTTTTTCATTCACCTCCGTTATGCCAGAAAATTCACTGGATTATTTGCACAGAAAAATGCAATTTATATGATGGATCAGCAGTGCAGAGTATACGATAAAAGCTTTGCTTAGCACCAAAACAATCGGGCAAACCAAGGAGCTTGTACAATATTTATAATTAATACTCAGATAAATGCCAATAATTCTCATATAATACAAAAGCAAAGAGAATGAAAGAAAAACAACTGGAGAAATGTTCCGGCAGAAGTTACTGTGCATAATGCACAGTAACAGGGCGATAAAAGGGGACATTTTTTGTATGTATGAACCTTCACTTTTTTAGAGCGTCTGTTGTAGAATTAATCAGGGTTTCGTTAACAATTTGACATGGCTTCTGATACCCTCAAAAGGAGCCGTGCAGTAATTGCGCATACCGGAAAGATGCATGGACCTTTTTGGTTGTGTAGTAAGGATGGTATCCGCAATTAGGAAAATAAAGTTAATGAATGGCTGAAGGAAATAAGCAATACGGCGGCATCGGCACAGTTTTCATCTCCCTTTCGTTGGGCGGGGTTTGGAATCCGCTTCAGAAAACACAGCCGTTTTTGCAGGCAGAGTAGCTTAACGTCAACGGGCAGGATTGAACTTTATAGTGCGACTAAAATCCAATCTGAAGATCAATTAAGAGAGGTGTTTCGCATAAAACTATCCCTCAAACTCATTACCGAAGCGCTGGAACCCTTCGGCGCGCAACTGATTTTGGAAAGAGACAGGCAGTATGGCTTTACCAAAGTACAAATCCTGTACGAACCCTGTGATGAACTGGACAAGGAAACCTTGTACATGTGCATGCCCAGGGTACTGTCCAGGATGAGGCGCTCTGCATTTGAGGATAATTGTTTTGTCTTCTTTGCAAGGCCGGAGCAGGTGCAGTGCAGGCATATTGTGTGCGGAATCATGCTGGACCCGGCCTACGGCATGGGCGAAGTTATAAACTGTCTTATAAATCTTTTCACAAATTTCAACACCTTTGAGCGGGAAATCAATGAGCTGGCTTTGAACGGCAGCGGGATAAACGCCGTTTTCAAGCTGGCGGAGCCCTATTTTGAAGATGGCCTGCTTATTGCGGTGGATGCAGCCTTCAACATAATCTGTGCTTCCAAGAGAAGTGTTGAACACCCCTATGTCAACAACATCCTGCAGCGTGGATACTATAACCACGAAGACCTGAATCAGATGGCCATGCGAGGCTATTATGAGGACGAGCGCAAATATACCCGTCCCGTGCTTTATGATGCCAGCAAAACCATCTGCGGCCTGCCCTAGATTGTCCGATCATACCGTACAGGGGGGGTGGCCTTCAGCTTTGTGGGATGTTATGTGTTGAACGGCCAGCCGTCCGCTGCAACTCTGGCGTTCTTTACCGTGCTCACCAATGCGATAGAGAAGTACTATTCCGCATCCGGTGATTTTAAGCTGGGTACAACCATGGAGGGGCAGCTTTTCGATGATCTGATCTCCTACAGGAATAAAGACAAGGACTATTTAAGAGATCACTGTTACAGATTAAAGCTTCCTTTTCAGGGCCCGTTTCGCATGGGAATCATATGTACCCAGAATGATACTCCCATAAAGAGCTCTCAGATAATGAACCAACTCAGGGGACGATGCCCTGTGGATACCTATGGCATTTTCCTCTACAAAAACAAAGTCGCCCTGGTCCTTAAGGACTGGAGCGGCATGGATGTAAAAAATCTGAGTGTTTACGATGACAACTGGAAGGACCTTACCACCATCCTCAAGGCAAATAAGGCGCACATTGGTCTGAGCCTTACTCTGAAGGATGTATCCGAATTTCCGGTGGGATATCAGCAAGCGGGATTTTCTCTGAAACGGGGCCTGGACAAAGATCCCGGCAGGGTGTGCTATCTGTATTCCGATTGGTACCTTGACGATATCCTGAATGTCTATGCCGGGGTGATGCCCCTTGAACATGTATATGTTCAAAAGCTCAACGAACTGCTGGATGAGCCGAGAAACAATATCAGCAGCATCAAAGTTCTCTACTACTTCCTCGTGTGCGAGCGGAATATCTCCCTGACCGGGCAAAAACTTTTCATGCACAGGAACAGCGTTATCTACCGTATTCAAAAAATAAAGGAGACGCTGGCAATGGATCTGGACGACCCCAATATTCGCCTGCGGCTGCTTCTGTCCATGAAGATACTGGTGATGCTGGGCAAAATACCCAACTGGTCACCGCCGCTGGAGACCGGATTTATTAATGTGGAGTGAGCCGGCCAGCGCCGCAGCAATCAGCAGTGAATCCCAAACTTTATTAATTGGAGGGTCAGAAAGTCATGACCAAACAAACAAAGAAAACTCTTATAGTATTGCTTATCGCTATAGCAGCTATGCTTCTGATAGCATTCCTGCCTCCCGAGACAGAAGAAATGAGCCGTGCAGCCTGGAAGTACCTTGGTTGCTTTGCTTTCATGCTGGTAACTATGATAGGCCAGGCATTCCCTGACTGGGCCTGCGTTCTTGCATCTATGGGCCTGATAGTGGCGATGGGAGCCGGCTCCGTCACCGACGTAACTTCTTCCTTTGCCGGATCTACACTTTGGCTGATAATCGGCGTGTTCATAATGTCCATCGGCATCAACAACAGCGGCATTATGAAGCGCATAGCTCTCTGGGTACTGATTAAGTTCCCCGGAACCTATATCGCCCAGGTGGCGGCCATGCTTCTTGCCGGACTTATCACCACGCCCATGATACCCAGCGCTTTTGCAAAGACTTCCATTATGGCACCCTTTACCGCTCAGGTCAGCGAGGCTCTGGAGCTCAAGCCCAACACCAACCCGGCACTGGGGCTTTGGTACGCAAACTTCTTGTGCACATACTCCCTGGGCAACGCATTCCTCTCCGGCTCCGCATTTGTTGCCCTTATGATCGGCTACATAGGCAGCACCTTTACCTGGGGCGAGTGGCTTTCCACCACCTGGGTCTGGTACATTATAAACATTGTTTTGATTTTTGTTTTCTGTGCCTTTATCTGCAAGCCCAAGAGCAAGGGCGAGGAAGGAAACGTGGAATTCCTCAAAGAGCAGTATAAGGCTCTGGGTCCCGTATCCAGGAAGGAAAAACAGGCTTCCGTCATTATCGTCTGCGCACTGATACTGTGGATAACCCAGAAGATACACGGAATTGATGCCGGTATGGTTGCCCTCATTGCAGACGTTGCCTTTGTGGCCTGTGGGCTCATTACCGCTCCTGAGGCCAATGCAAAGGGACAGTGGACTCTGATATGCTTCATCGGAGGCGTTCTCAGCATTGCCGGCATGATGAACTCCAACGGTGTCGGGAACTGGATTGCGGGTATACTGGGACCAATCGCCGCTCCCTTCATGTCCAATCCCTACATCTTTGTCCTGTTCCTCATCATATCCACCTATCTCCTGCGCTACATAATCGTTTCCCAGACCTGCTGCCTGACTATCTACGTGGGCCTGTTTGCTCCACTTTGCGCTGCCGCAGGCATCAACAACTTCGTGGTTGTATTTGTGGTATATATGTCCTCCATGCTCTGGAACTCCGCATACATGAACCCCTCTGTTGCCGGCTTTGTGCGCATGGCCGGTGAGAAGTATGTGCCCTATAGCCTTGCAGCAAAGGGCTCCTATTTCTGGATGGTACAGAACCTTGCAGCCATGATGCTCAGCGTTCCCGTATGGATGCACCTGGGTTTCTTCGGCTGATAGACCCGGGCAACAAAAGAATATCCAAATAAATTCAATACACTAAAGGAGATTTACTATGGCAATCAACGGACCTATGACAGGAATAAAGGTTATCGAGCTGGGCAACATGATTGCTGCTGCAGCCTGCACCAGAATGATGGCCGATCTTGGCGCCGATGTGATCAAGGTAGAGAACACCAAGGGCGGGGATACCTTCAGAGCATGGCCCCGCATGGTAGGCGCCCCTGTTGAGGATGAGTGCAATCCCATTTTCGACAATCTGAACGCCAACAAGCGTTCCGTCTCCGTGGACCTCAAGACTCCCGAGGGCGTACAGATCATATACAAGCTGCTGGAGTCGGCCGATGTGTTTGTTACCAATGTCCGCACCAGAGGTTTGGGCCACATGGGCCTTGACTATGAGACCCTTAAGGTCAAGTTCCCCAAACTGGTAATGGGCCAGCTGGGCGCCTACGGCACCAAGGGTCCCGACAAGGACAAGCCCGGCTATGACAATACTGCATTCTGGGCACGTTCCGGCTTCATGTACGGGCAGAAGGTGGACAGGGAGGGCGAGCCTCAGGCCATCCCCGTGTACCAGCCCATGGCCGTGGGTGATATTTCCTGCGCCTGCGCGCTGATGGCGGGCATCAACGCTGCTCTGCTCAAGGCCCGTGAGTCCGGCAAGGGCGACCGTATTGTCGTTCCCCTTTACGGTATGGCAATGTGGATGACCAACATCCAATCCACAGGTACCCAGTTTGGCTATACCTATCCCAAGACCAGGGATATCTCCAGCCCTTTCGGCGCACCCTACCTCTGCAAGGACGGACGCTGGTTCATGCCTCAGGTCACTAACTTTGTAAGGGATAAGGACAAGTTCTACACCGCTATAGGCTGCGAGGATCTTATAGGCGTTCCCGAATATGCCGTTCGTACCAACTTCAACAAGAAGGAGTTCAACGCTCCCTTCATCAAGAAGCTTGAAGCCATATTTGCAACTAAGACTGCCGATGAGTGGTGTGAGATATTCAAGGGCTTTGACCTCTGCTACGAGAAGCTCTACACCTATGAAGAGGTGCTGGTAGACGAGCAGGCCATAGTAAATGACTACATCTATACCATGGACTATCCCGAGGGCAGGTCCTTCAAGACCATCCGTACTGCCATCCGCAGCGACAACACCGGCCTCTGCGAGATAAAGCGGGGACCGATGCTGGGAGAAAACACGGTGGAGATCATGCAGAAGGTAGGATACGGCGAGGACGAGATAAACGCTCTCATTGCAAAGGGCACCGTAAGCCAGCACGCCTGAACCTGCCTCGACCATACTTTTTAATTTTAAAACAGGAGGGAAAAAATCAATGATCAAAACAAGACTGACCGAGCTTGTAGGAATAAAATACCCTGTTATCCAGGCAGGAATGGGCCCCTTCCCGGTGACCAGCCTGTGCATTGCGGCAGCCAATGCCGGCTGTCTTGGCCTGTGCAGCACTTTCGGCACTCTCTCCCGCACCAGCAATCCTGTGGTTTTTGAGGACTTCGTCAAGCAGGCCCACGCCAGCGCAGACGATGACGACGTTACCATCTTCAAGAAGATGTTTACCCGTGTCCTGGAGGAAACAAGAGAGAGCGGCGGAATATTCGGCGCCAACGTGATGGTCTCCGCAGAGGTGCGGGAGAACGCCGCCAACGTGATGAAGGCAATCAAGGAACTGCGCGCAGAGAGCGAAGAGATGCGTCAGCGCTTCCGCGTCCTGGTTACTACAGCCGGGGATCCGATGCCCTGGGCGAACTTTGTCAAAGAGCAGGGCATGATCTGGATGCATGTCTTCCCGGGCGTGCGTACTGCTGCCAGATGCAAGAAGGCTGGCGTTCAGGTGCTGATAGCTTCCGGTCATGAGGGTGGCTTCCACACTGCATGGCAGCCGGTGCACAGCATGACACTGTTGCCGGATATAATCGAGAAGTTCTCCGACGAAAACACACTGGTCTGCGGCACCGGTGGATTCTGTGACGGAAAGAGCGTGGCGGCGGCATTTGCCATGGGAGCCGACGGTGTGCAGATGGGTACAAGGTTCCTTGCAACTCAGGAAAGCGACTTCTGCGACCTGTGGAAGAAGCTGGTAGTGGACTGCCCGGATGGCGGAACTCTTATTGCCAGAGGCTTTGTGGGTCCCGCTCGCTGGCTGCGTACTCCGGCCGCTCAGGCCCATGCCTATGCCACTGCAAAAGATGCTCCCGGCTCCTATGTAGGCGTCCCCGATGACTTCTCCAAGATCCCCATGGACCTGCTGGTTACCGAGCGCAAAGGCGTGGCAGCTACTTATAGGGGAGATATGGAAAACGCCATGGCCGGCGCAGGCGAATGTGCTCAGCGCATCACCGACCTGCCGGGTACCACCGAAATGGTGGAGAAGATAATGGCAGATACGGAAGAGATTCTGAAGGGCCTTTCCGCGAAGTATCTGGTAGACTGATTAAGCGGAAGAGTCCAGCGGGACTTTTTCCACAAAAGGAAGCCACGGGCTGCACCCGTGGCTTTCCCTTTTTTCAAAGATCAGCAGCCCATCCGTGTGGATGGGCTGCTGATCTTATAGAGAAAGGTCACCGAAAGGTGGCCTTTTTCTCACGTCTAGGGGGAAAGGGGTATACTGGGCTGGTGTGATAAAGAATGCGGAAAATTGAGGACAACTTGAAATCGTATACTTTGATGATGTAATTTGCCAGGAGAGCCGTGCTGCATTATTCAACCACAAAGCGGGACGGCTACCGGAAATACAGGAGCAGATTTTATCTTTGTAAAATCAGTCCCGCCAGAGGAATGTGTACCGAAAACGCCAAGTGAGAAAAAACGTTATTGCGACATGTCCGACAGAATTATGTAGAAATGGCAGGGCATCAACCAAAAGCATCTTAGTCTTGTATGTTGGAAGTAGATTTTTCCATAAGAGCAGCAAACTGTTCTGCAGAGTCTTTATATTCGCCAAGCTCTTCAAACAGTGCGGCTGCTTCATTAATCCTGTTGCAATCTAAAAGGAAGATTGCTTGTTCATATTTTATGGACATGCTATACAGAGTGGCTGAGGCAACAACTGCTGCAATAGCAAAAACTCCGACCACACATAAAATCAGCAGTTTCTTTTTCTGTGCCTTCTTTTGACCAACATCAAGAACTATGGAAGCGACTTTATTTGCTCGGTTTCGCTTAATCTTTTTGTATTGCACTTATAGAAACTACACCAACTTCTTTTGCTTGTAGTTTTCCATCCGCATCAACTGTTGCAATTTGCTTATTTCCTGTTTTCCATTCTATGCCTTTATAGGAAGTATTTTCCGGATAAAACCTTACCCTAAGGTCAACTTTATCACCGACCGTTATAACGTCTGGCAGTTGTATTTCTACCTTTTCAGCAACAACTTCCTGAACAGACAGTTCGATTGAATCCGTTTTCCCGTTTGATGTTGTAGCGGTGATTATAGAATTTCCTTCTTTTAATGCTTTAATTTCCCCATTATCAATAGAGATGACGTCTGGATTGCTTGATGACCAAGTTATGGATGGGTTATCAACGTCTTCCGGCAGAATTATAGCACTCAAAGTTACGGTATCACCGATATCAATGGCCGGAGATTGCTCTTCTGTGAATTCCGGTGTGCCATTAATCTCAATGGAATCTGCCACCTTTTCTTTAACCGTAATCCTGATAGAACCAACTTTGTCATTAAAAGTAGATGCACTAATCGTTGCCGTGCCGAATCCCAATGCCGTGATTTTGCCATCTTGTATACTCACTATGTCAGGGTCGCTGGATGTCCATAGCACGCTTGTGTTGCACGCATTAGATGGTGAAACAGAGGCTGAAATTGAGCAAGTTTCTCCTATGCCCAATGAGGTTTTCTCAGCACTTAGTGATACCTGCGTAGGGAACACATCCCTGTAAGGACAATATCCTGATATATGGAGATGTGCCGGATATCCGCCGCAGTGGAAATGGTAAGAACCTAAACCGCTGACATTCCTAGTGTCGTTGTGACCGCCTCTGCTATCCGTTCGCCCTGAATGTGCAAAAGCCGTAAGTGACATTCCCATAACAAAAGCAGCTGTAAGGAGAAAGCATATTCCAATCTTAATTATGCGCTTAATCATAATTAACCTCCATGAGACTGTTTATTTATCTACTCCCGATGGCGACGGAAAAAATTTTTTTAAACCTTATCCCATTTGCTTCAGCATATCGCCATAGCTCACAAGGCTCACGTTGCCCATCTCTGCAGCTTTATCTATGCAGCCTTTGGTAAAGCCGGATTTGGAAAAGAGATAGAAGTGAATTTTTCCAAAGTGAAACAGGCTGCTGCGCACAACCAGAGTCTCCAGCACACCCAGGTCAACCTTGTCGTTTGTCCACTTGCACTCGCCAAACAGGGCAGAATCCTTATCCGTGCCCATGATGTCGATTTCCTCCTGGGTCCTGGTTTTGGGATTAGTGCCCCACCAGCGGCCAAGCTCTGTGAAGCGTACGGCGCACTTGCCCGCCAGAAGAAGCCTCCACAGATATTGCTTGCATATCTCCTCAAACACGCCGCCCATATAAGCGGAGAGCTCCGGCGCAATGCGGCTGTAGGCCAAATCGGCTGCGCCCCGGGAAATGAGGGATGTATTCTCAGGAACGAAACGATACCAGAAACGGAACATATTATCCTCAATGGAATAGATCGTCTTGCGGCCGGACTTTTCCCCATAAGGCATTTCCTTTTTGACAATGCCCAGTGAAATCAGATTCTTGATATAGGTGGCGCAGACGCTGGTGTCTTCATCGATTTTGCCGGAGATCTCATTCATCTTGCTGGCGCCGGTGGCAATGGCTGTGATTACCGCATTGTAAATCGCCGGCTCCCTGACCTCCTGCTTCAGCAGATTGTTCGGCTCCTCAAAAATGGAGGACGCCGGATTCAGGTGGGTATTTTTGATGTTGTCCTCAATGGAGAGCCGGTCATCCAGCTGCATCAGATACTGGGGCGTTCCGCCCATGATTCCGTAGGCCAGGGCCTTGTCTTCCCCGGAGAAATTCTCAAAGTAGCGGCAAGACTCGAAGAAATCAAAGGGCTGTATCTTCAGCTGAGCCGTCCTTCTCCCGTACAGCGGCGCTTTATATGCCAGCACATTGTCCTCCATATAGGACATGGAGGAGCCGCAGAGAATCAGAAACAGCTTGGAGCTGTCCTTGTTCTTATCGATCAGCAGCTGCAAAGTGGAGGCAAAGCTCTTTGAGGCCCGGGCGACATATGGATATTCGTCAATCACCAACACCAGCCGTTTCTCCTGGGCCAGCTGAAACACATACTCCAGAGCAGCCTGGAAGCTGGCAAAGCTGCTGTCCAGGGCAAAGCCTGTCTGATATTCCATAATGCAGCGGGAAAAGTTTTCAAGATTTTGCTTGGCGTTGGTTTCCACGCCGGTAAAGAAAATGGTGTCCTTGTCTTTGCTAAACTCGTTTATCAGCGCCGTCTTGCCCACACGGCGCCGGCCGTAGATAACGGCCAATTCAAATTTGTTGCTGCGATAGAGCTTATCCAGAGTTTTCAGCTCAGTGTTGCGTCCGATAAACATGGATGCACCTCCATGACTTTTAGTAAGTTACGATTTACTTAATTATACCCAAGTGAATACGATTGGTCAACAACTTTTTCTAAATTTACTTATTTACGATTTAGTAATTTTAAAAGCACAAAACAGGCGCGTAGGTCCGCTTCATTGTAAGCGCTTTGCCGTTGTTTAAGCACTTGCTTTGCAAGAGACAATTACATAAAACGAAAAGTTTAAACTGACTGAAGGCCCGCCGCAGGGATTTGACTATGCGGCGGGCCTTTTACTCATAAAAAAATTTTTTTAGGTAGATGCCTGACTTTTATTGAAAAAATGTCCATTGTAAAGTGAGGGGTATTTCTCATGTAAGCCTCTCATGAACATTTAAAGTGCCTCGCAGGGCCCTCGGGCTCGTTGAACCTTGAAAATCGAATGACCGTCCGGACCGAGATAAACCGCCATGACTTCCGCAAGCGGAACGAGCGCCCCACGATGGGGACGACACCGCGCCGAACAGGGTTGCCTGTCAGGAAACGGGATGGAGAGAACGGCTTAACAAAAAGCACAGAGGAGAATCATGACTTGAATATTTTTGAAACTGTAAAAGCGGCTGTTACCGTTAAACAGGCCGCTGAATATTGCGTATTGAGCGTGAACCGAAATAACATGGTGTCCTGTCCTTTCCGCAATGACCGGCACCCCAGCATGAAGCTGAACGAAGATTATTTCTACTGCTTTGGATGCGGAACCTCCGGCGATGTGATTGATTTGGTGGCGAAGCTGTTTAATCTCAGCTGCTCTGAAGCGGTGGCAAAGCTGGCTGAAGATTTTGGCATCGGCTCGGACAAGCCGCCCTCTGCCGGGGCCCGGGCTATTCCCAAGTATGATTTGGATGTGAGCCAGCCTGAGTCCGGTTGCGCTGGGGTGTTAAGAGATTACATACATCTTCTGGAAACCTGGAAAAAAGATTATGCTCCGGCAGACTACGGAGGCGACTTTGATAACAGATATGCAGAAGCCTGCCGGGAGTTGGACTATATTAAGTATCTGGCTGAGGCAAAACATGAGCACAGAGAAAATGCGGAGCAGGAGCTGAGGCCCGGCATGGACAAAAGAGTTAAGACTGAGACGGTTGTCTTGCTTTCCAAGGGAGAAATCGACTCGAAGAAGGTTCGTGTGGAGTTCTCGCTGGAGGATATGGATATGTCCGGGTTCCAGCAGGGTGCGACTTATGAGCAGATTAAGGCGTATGTGCTGGAGCATACCGGTCTGAAGGTATCTTCCCTATATATCTCCCAGGTTAAGCGGAAGTGCGGGCTGGATGTTGGCCAAAACTATAATCTGTTAAAGAAGGAAGGTGCCAAAGTGCCGCAGTGCCCGCCGAAAAAGGAAGCCGCGATTGTGGAGGCGCTGAAGCATTTTCAAATGATCTGATACCCAAAACACGGATGACTTGCCACTGGGCGATCATCCGTGTTTTGCTTTATACAAATCATTACCTTGGGTTAGGAGTATCACCCTCTAACGCAATACCTAAACTGAAGTTTTGATTTATCCTCTTTAAGAGTGACAAAAATTGCTCCTTTTCTTCTGGAGAAAAGCCCCGGTAAGCCGTCTCATATACCTGGGCGGAAATCTGGTCAAACCGTGGTTTCAGCGCATATCCTCGCTCTGTGAGCCGCACAAATGTGACCCGCTTGTCCTGCTGTCCGGCTACTTTTTCCACATATCCCAGACCCGCAAGCTTGTTGACCAGAGGCGTTACGGTAGACTTATCCCGCCCAATTCGCTTTGCAATTTCATTCAGCGGCATTTTATCCCCGTTTTCATACAATACGGTGAGACGGTGTGTCTTTTGTCCAAACTCAATGCAAAGCAGCATATCGAGGTGGAGCTGAACCTGGACGAACTGGATCTGACATCGGCGGAGAGCAAAGCCACATATGATGAGATCAAAGCCTATGTGCTGGAAAAGCACGGCCTGAAGGTGTCCAGCCTGTATATCTCCCAGGTCAAGCGAAAGTGCAGGCTGGATGTGGGGCGGAATTATAATCTTCCTAAATCTGAAGGCGTAAAAGTTCCCCAGTGCCCGCCGGAAAAGGAAGATGCAATTATGGAGGCGCTGAAACATTTTCAAATGATTTGAGTAGTCGTTACTTTTCTGACACAATCACTAATCATGTATCAGAGTTCAGAGTTGGTTTTCTTACGGATTAACTTAATCACATAGTAGCACCGGCGGAGACATTGTAGCTCCGCCGGTGTTGTTTTTGAATGGTGGCATCCTATCTCTCGGCCTTCAGTCATTCTCCGTAATAGGAACAATTCCTAATGTGGTATATCGTGAGAAAAACAATTCATCTATGATAGACTCGGCCGTATAATCTTGACCCCAAAGCTCAAGATTACGTTTATCAATCGTATAAAGCCCTGTTTTGGGGATGCGATCATCAGTTATAATAGTTGTAACTCCAAAAACTTTGCGGTAATTTTGAGTCGTTTCCATCATTTTGGTATTATCTTTTCGCCAATCTGGATGTATTTCAAGAACATCATTACCATAAAACATGACAGGTTGGAATTGCTTTCTCACTGTTAGCGATTCATATTTTTTTGCATAAGCTACCTTATGTGGGAATAACGTCCCCATTATATTGGTATATACTTTTTTATATGAGCTTAGTATAGACATCGGAAGTATCATGTTTACACTCGAATCTTTTGGATCATTATTTATCAACAAAATCCTCATTCTTGAACTACCATCAGCCATTATCTCAAGAAAATTATTTGTGTGCGCGGGTAGATGCCCATTTTGGGCGGACACTCCTCCAGGTGTATAAACGATGGAATTTCCAACGTATGATAGATTAAATGATGACATCTCAGTTGCTAATCTTTCAGCTATTACCTTCAAGTCCACTCCATTAAAGGTATCAATAGCAACCTTAATGTCCGATGCTACCAAAGTAAAACCGATATCAATATAACCGTATATGTTATTAGAATTTTCATACACTGGTGGTATTGATACTTTCTTCTCCATTTTGGCCAGCAGCTGTTCTCTTTTATTGTAGATTTGCGAAAGCTTTGAAGAATCCTTGATGGCAAACGAACCAGACGAAAGTCTTTCATAAATCTTACCACTACTAGTTATGTATGGTGGTTCGGAACCCTCGTCAATTTTAATTACATATACAACGCGGGTATCAAAGGTAAACTTTTTCACATCAAAAGAAGGAGTAGGCGTTATAGAGTCATGAATTGCTGTATGAATTCTCTGCTCGTTCCATTCGGCGCAACCTTCAATCTGTTTGTCATCAGAAATGCCAAGGAAAATATAGCCGCCAAATGTATTTGAAAAAGCAGATACTTCTTCCATCATTTTTTTAGGGGATACTCTATCATCTTTGAGTTCAAAATAGAATGATTCATCGAAATCTATTTCAGAAATAGCATACTGGATATCTGCTGGAGTTAAATCCATCCATTCTTTTCCGTTTATATTAACCATTAAACTATCAATCACCTTCTAGCTTAAACGCTCGTTAAAAGCAAACTGCTAACATTAGTTCCCCCTCACAGCGGCCTGATGCCTTACAACCCCTTCACGATCTCCATAAACCGTTCCATGGAATACGCTCCCGGATAGTCAGGCTGCTTGGTTTCAAACACCATGTAATACTTGTACTGTTTTCCGGCCAGCCTTGCCCACTGGTCACCGATTTTGGCCTTTTCCTTAGATTCATCATTATCCAGGTGGTCGCCCTTGGTCTCCACCATCAGTATCTTTCCGCTGTGAAGCATCACGATAATGTCAGGGTAAGCATGAACGGGGCCGTTGATTTGGAAGCCCAGTCTGGAAATGTTCCGGTGCCACCACTTGACGTTACCAAGTTCTGACAGTGCCCACACTACCTTGAACTCGTACTCGTTCATATCTTCTTCGGCAGTATAGAGCGATTTCGGCACCATCGAAGTAAATTCTGTTGGGGAGATTACCGCTGGCAGCGCATAGTTGGGCAGACAGGAAATCTTGTCCTGCTCCAGCCAGGTGTCAAAGACTCCGGAGCGATGCTGGGCAACCAATTCCTTCACTTTCCCCTGAATCTTCACCACATAAGGATACGGCGACTGCTCCAGCTCAGAGAGCTGATCTTCGTTCATAGTGCCAATCACCCGGTCGATGTACTCATCCAACTCCCGGTCGTTGACGCAGTTCATCTTGGACAACTTTTGCTTGATAATACCCTTACACATAGAGAGCCGCTTTTCCGAGGGCTGGGTATTGAACCATTCCCGGAAGAAAGCACTGTCGCCGCCGGACAGCCGCCACGCTTTTGCGGTGCTGTCTTTGCTGTCGTCTACATCCACCCGTGCCATCTCAGCACCGACCGTGGTGAAATCCACGTGAGCATCTTTGGACCGCAGAGAGAATCCTCCCTCCAAGTGTTCCAGTTCCAGTGTCTCGTGAGCCTCCGAAAATAGACTGGGGCCAGTCTCCAGCATAAACTGGGGGAAGCGCAAGGCAGAGGCTTCCTCTGCAAATTCCTCGTTCATTCGGAACTGATTCATCTTGTCTCGCACCTCCAATGGAGCTTGGTTAAAGGCAGTATTGTCGGCCTGGTTGATCTCGTCCTCATAGCTTTTGTTTTGTTGCAGGGCATGTGACAGCATTGGGTCGGACTGAATAGTTCCATCCTGCACGGATTGTTCTGCCTCCTGTGCAGCCGCTTCAAAACGTGCTTTCAAATCCGAGCCGTTCACCTCCGGCAGATCCGGTTCATCGTTAGGAGGTGGAACAATAGAAAACTGCTCATGGTCCGGGGTGGGAGGTGCCATAATGGGAACGTCCACATCCTGTGCCCGGTAGTCACGGCTGCTGAAACCGGCGCTGTTCAGTCCGGCCACCACCTTCTCCAGCGTCTGGTGGAAATCTGCGGAAGACGTGATGACATAGGAGAGATTCAGCACTTCGCTGCTGTTCTTCTGCGTGTAGGGCAGCCGAAGCACACGCCCCAAAATCTGCTCCACATCCGCAGTAGAAGTGCGGTTTGCCACTGTGGCCAGCACATAGGCAAAGGGGCAGTCCCAGCCCTCTTTCAGGGCGTTAACGGTGATGATATACCGGGTGGGGCAGTCCGGAGACATCAGGTTCACATTTTTCAGTTCATCTTTATCTCCGGTTTTGATGGCTATTTCCTTTTCGGGAATGCCGCCATCCACCAACGTATTCTTGATTTTTTCGTATGTGGTGCTGTCCGCATTGTTGCGTGGCTGAGCCTGGAACAGAACGATGGGGCGGATATAGCGCCCGCTGGTTTCCTGCTCTCGCTTAGCCTGTGCCTCCAGCTTGGCACGAATGGCGATAGCATCCCCGTATACATCGGCCTGAGACTTGCGGTTGTAGACAATGACCGGAAGCTTGACCATGTTGGTCCTTTTCAAGCGAGCAGCATCCACAAAAGAGATGATGTTGCTTTTCTTCTTTGGTGTAGCTGTCAGGTCAAACACAAAGCTTGGATTGAAATTTTGCAGCATTTCCACGCTCAAATCAGAAGTGGCGTGGTGGCTCTCGTCCACGATAACCACCGGATTCAGATAGCGGATCACCTGGATCAGCGCCGTCTCATCGGTGTCAGCCAGCAGAACCGACGGATCGTCCATCCATTTTGCAAACTCGGCCAGATAACCATTCTCCTGATAAGCTTTGCGTCCCTCCTTTTTGCTGGTACGAAAGGAATCATAGCTGAGGACAAACAAAGAAAGCTGTTCTGTTACAGCAGATGGGGTGAAGTTCTGCCCCATGAGGGCCTGTTCCTTGGAGTACACCTGCACCCGCCCGCCAAAATCCACATCCAACCGCTGACGGTATGGATGTGCTGGGTTTTCCAGAGCCTTGCGGGTCTGAGTCAGAATAGCCTCGGAGGGCACCAGCCACACCACGGCTTTGGCCCGGCGCTGGGGAATAGCGTCGAAAATCGTCCGCAGAGAACTGGCGGCGATATAGGTCTTGCCGCCGCCGGTGGGCACCTTGGCACACACATGAGGCACGCCGGGGAGCACATTCACATAATCCGGCATACCGCCGAAGCCCACCAGAACATTCTTTTCGTTCCAGAGGGCCTGATACGCCTTTGCCGGGCTTTGCAGTTCCACCACCAGCTCCAGGTAGCGTGCAAGATCGGCAATGACTTCTTTTTGATAAGATTTCAGTTCCATATTATGTATCACCTATATGCACACGAAAGAATCATAGGGTGTTAGGCTGAACACTTTGCTCTCTTCAATATAGGGGCCAAAATCTGACGGAATCTTAGACATATAACACCATTCGAGCGAAAACAGCGCAGCCAACGATAAAACCATATTTTTGAAATTTGCTTTCACAAAATTGATCTCACCATCTTCACTCGTTGATGTCCTTTTGTGCTTGATCTTGTTATAATCGCTCCACCAACTGGGTGTATTGCAGCCAGGAAGCAGCTTATACCTCATAACACCTTTTTTGTCGTAATACTTCATGTATCCAAAATTCTCCCATGGCTCAACAACATAGTCTTCTGAAAAGTAGACACGGGTTTTTGTTAATTATGGCATATTATTGCAGATAACGCATCCCCAATGCCCTATATACTGGGACTTTGATTTACTAAAGCCCGGTTCAAAGTGCTCTGCAACATCTTTAGCCACAACATCTATTTCGCTGCACACAGCCTGAATTTGTCTCAAATACTCAACAGAGTAAGTGCAATCATTGTGCCTGTCAAAGGCAACATATTTCTGTGTTTGCTTAAATGCTTCCTCTAGTTCAAGATAATAATTCCAGTAACTAGAGACAAATTTAGATATTTCAGAAAGCTCTTCCGCCATTTTGCATCTCTCCTTTACAGTCTGGCGATGTCCCTAGGAATTTTCTTGAATGTGATGTTGTACTTGCGCAGTGTTTCCTGCGGGATGGCGCACAGGTCGGCATAGATGGTGTAGCCCTCGGCTTTGGTCTGGATAGTAGCTAAAAAGGTATGATCCAGCGTAGTGACACTTTCCCGCTCATAGTAGAAGTAATAGGCGGTATTGCGGCACAGACCCATGAAGTAGGGCTCGTCCTTAGGCTGTTCGGTGGGCAGGGGGTCTTTGGTCTCCATGTAGTAGACGTATTCCCGGATTTTCTGCGCTCCCACTTCTTCGTTGAGGTTGCCGTCCGGCAGCAAAAGCACAGGCCCCAGCTCATAGTAGCTGAAATTGCCGCCGGTGCCTTCCACGGCTTTTTTGCCCTCTCCGTAGCCGTCAATCACCCGTTTGACACGCTCGGCGGTGATGCTGCCGGCATAATTTTCCATTTCGACCAGAATGAATTTACGGTTGCCTCCGTCGGCCTTGTTCATGTTGAGTACGGCGTGGGCGGTGGTGCCAGAACCGGCGAAAGAGTCGAGGATAAGAGCTTCTCGCTCTCCGGCAATTTGTAAAACTCGTTCTACTAACCGCATTGGTTTTGGCGTATCGAAGGTAGCCCGTCCACCAAAAATTCCTTTTAATGTTTTGGCGGCTTCATCTGTATGTCCTACATCAGCGTATTGCCAAAGGTTTGTGGGCGGCTTGCCCTCAACACTGTCAATATAGGTTTTCCTACGGATGCCACCTTTGCCATTTTGGGTAAAATAAAACCTAGGCCATTGCCCACGCTTTAGTATTTTCTGTGCATTTGCGGCTGCATTATCAAGAGAATCAGCTAACATAAGTGCCATCACATCAGGACGTACTTCATTCTCTGGAACTCCACATATTTCAGCTCTTTCCTTTGCATCATCCAGTTGACGTAGCTCGTATTTTGCCCATCCATTCATATACTTAAGCATGGTATCCTGCTGGTAGCGCCAACATGAACCATTATAAGGGTACAGTAATTTTCCGGTAAAAGGATGCTGTATTGCATAAACCATCCCCTGATGCGTTGCTGCTCCCGGTGCAAAAGCGTCGCTACTTGTCCACGGTAAAACATCATTATCAGGATTCTTGTACTTGGCATCCATCTCTGCTGTACGTGGCAACTTATTTGGATTCCAGCCGGGGCGCTCACTGTAAACGAGCAGGTGTTCCACCTCGTTCACAATTCCTTTTGAGTCGTTTCGTGTAGAATATGTCCGCTGCCATGAAATATTTGACACAAAACAGCTAAGTCCAAAAATTTCATCACAAATAGATTTCAAATTATACAGTTCATTGTCATCAATGCTGATAAAAATAACTCCATCCTCTGCCAACAGTCGCTGCAATAGCTTCAATCGGGGATACATCATGCACAGCCACTTATCATGCCGGGAAAGGTCCTCACCCTCTTTGCCAACCACTTCGCCCAACCATTTTTTGATCTTGGGGTCATTGACGTTATCGTTGTACACCCAGCCCTCGTTGCCGGTATTGTAGGGCGGATCAATGTAGATGCACTTCACCTTGCCCTCGTACCGGGGCAGCAGGGCTTTCAGTGCCTCCAGATTGTCGCCGTGAATAATCATGTTTTCGCTGCCGTTGTCCTCGGCGTGCTGTCCGGTTTCGTCATAGCTGTACTGGCGCTCCAGCACCCGGTAAGGCACCTCCTGGTGGTGGTTTACCACTTTATCTTTTCCAATCCATTCAAGTGTTGGCATATTGGCTCTCCATTCGATTTACAAAAGATTTAGCTGTGCGTCGGTGAATCTCCCACTATTCCTCAGCAACTTTTTCAGGCACTCTTTATATGTCTCACTAACTGCGGCATGAACTGCCCCTTTCAGGTATACGATTCCAACCATAATTTGAAGCTGCTGGTCAAGCTCCTGTAAATTAACCTCAGCATAGAACTCCGCATTTACTTGGTAGACATACACTCCGGTAAGTAAGGTGGTCTTATTGATAAACGCGCCGTATTCTTTCAGGTATTCCTGCAAGACTGTCCATTTTATGAGCTTATCTTGTGTTTGAATTGCAGAAAAGGCCTTTGATGCTTTTTGATCCGCCATGATGAATGTATGCGTCATTTCTGCGGCCTTTTTTATGTACCCTATCATCTTGGTGGCATTTTCCTGCGCTTGAAAATTTATTCTTTGATCCATATCCGGCATATTAAGAAACCTCCTATGCGATAAATATACTTATACCTGGGGAAGTAAATCAACAATATCCCCGATATTGACTCCCAACACACCGCAAATTTTCCCCAGTGTTTCTAGGGTCACTTCTTAGTCACGGTTTAGTTTTGTCATGGTATTGGGAGCCATTCCCGCTGCTCAGCTCAAGTGTGCCTTGCTCATTTTTCAATCAATGAGCAGTTTCCAGAGCTTATTGTAAGAGATGACCATATTGGAACCTTCGTCAGAAAATTCGACTATTTTATTATACCAAATATATGGACTTGGGACAATCAGTTTTCGCACTCTAATACAAAATCTCCCACCAATACCAAGTGTTTCGTTTATGCTTTACACAGCCTCCGCTAATCAAAACAGGCACAAAAATCTGAACGTTCCCTGTCAGATCTCTGTGCCTGTTTTTAATGTTCGGGCAGGGCAGAGGCAAGGGCAAATTTTCAAAATGGATAGCCACTGCCTGAACATTAAGTGGATTACAAAGGGGAAGCCCCTTTGGCCCTGGGTCATCCAATAGGGGTGGGAGCAGCCCTGTTGGCCTGGGGTGTACAGAGGGGAACGGCGTTCCCCTTTGCCTGGGGTGTTCAGAGGGGATAGCTTCCCCTTTGACCGGAAGAATCCAAAGAAACCGGCGGTTTCTTGGCACACGACTTTCCCCGGAAAGTCTAGTGTGTTATACCTTTGCTTCCCGCTGACGCTGAAAGGGGCTGGATGGAATGGCAGACAGGCGCTTTTGGCGGCAGCAGGGCAGGCGGATTTTGTACGGCCACGGACGAAATCAGGATTTGCACAGAGGGCAAAATCCGCCTGCTCTGGGGTCCCCGCAAAACAGAGTTTTGTGGGGAAAGGAGGAACAGCGGCGTGAGTGAGCTTTCGCACTTGTGCGGAAGCGAAGGATACAGAGCTTGCGACGACGCAGGAAGCAGAGGTATATAAAAGCTCCCGTTCCAACCCAGCGAAACGCTTACTCATTGCTTTTCCGTTGTTTAAGCATGTGCTTTGCCAAAGACAATTACATAAAACGAAAAGTTTGAACCGACCGAAGGCCCGCCGCAGGGATTTGACTATGCGGCGGGCCTTTTACTCATAAAAAAATTTTTTTAGGTAGATGCCTGACTTTTATTGAAAAAATGTCCATTGTAAAGTGAGGGGTATTTCTCATGTAAGCCTCTCATGAACATTTAAAGTGCCGCACAGGGCCCAGGGCTCGTTGAACCTTGAAAATTGAATGACCGTCCGAACCGAGATAAACCGCCATGACTTCTGCAAGTGGAACGAGCGCCCCACGATGGGGACGACACAGCGCCGAACAGGGTTGCCTGTCAGGAAACGGGATGGAGAGAACGGCTTAACAAAAACGCACAGAGGAGGATCATTACTTGAACATTTTTGAAACCGTAAAAGCGGCTGTTACCGTTAAACAGGCCGCTGAATATTGTGGATTGAACGTGAACCGAAATAACATGGTGTCCTGTCCCTTCCACAATGACCGGCACCCCAGCATGAAGCTGAATGAAGATTATTTCTTCTGCTTCGGCTGCGGAGCCTCCGGCGATGTGATCGATTTGGTGGCGAAGCTGTTTAATCTCAGCTGCCTTGAGGCGGCGGAGAAGCTGGCTGAAGATTTTGGCATCGGCCCGGATAAGCCGCCCTCTGCGGGTGCCCGGTCCTTGCCCGGGCATGATATGGAAGAGCCGCCAGAGCCCGGTTGCCCTGAGGCGTTAAGGGATTACATACACCTTCTGGAAACTTGGAAAAAGGACTATGCTCCAACAGACCGTGAGAGCAGCTTCGACAACAGGTATACAGAGGCCTGCCGGGAGCTGGACTATATGGAGTATCTGGCTGAGGCAAAACATGAGCACAGAGAAAATGCAGAGCAGGAGCTGAGGCCTGGCATGGATAAAAAAATTAAGACTGAGAGGTGGATAGATGGGGAAAAGAAAACAGCCTGAGGAAAACCCGATTTGGTTTGACGGAAAGAACATCAATGAAGCGCTATTCTGCCAGGAGTTCTTGAAGAACTACAAATTGATTTTCACCAACGGCGCTTTTTTCACGACTGAAGGACGGATGACCGACGAGCTGCCCTTGAGGGGAGAAATATATGAGGAGCTGAAACACTGTGCTGTGAACAATGTGCCCCGCAAAATCAGCAACATTGTGGAGCTTCTGAAGCTGACAGCCAGGGTGGAGGATTTTCCGCCGGAGCCGGACCGTATACACCTGGCAAACGGCACTCTGTTTCTGGACGGATGCTTTGAGGATGGCAAGCCGAAAATTGTCCGCAATCGTTTTCCCGTGGCCTATAACCCGGAAGCTCCCAGGCCGGAGGTCTGGCTGAGCTTTCTGGAGGAGCTGCTTTACCCGGAGGACATCCCCACCTTGCAGGAGTATATCGGCTACTGCCTTATCCCCAGCAACAAGGGGCAGCGGATGATGGTGATAAAAGGAGAAGGCGGCGAGGGCAAGTCCCAGATAGGCGCCGTTCTGGCAAAGCTGTTTGGCCGCAACATGAAGGACGGCAGCATCGGGAAAATCTCCGAGAACCGCTTTGCCCGGGCAGATCTGGAACATATCCTACTGTGCGTGGACGACGATATGCGCATGGAAGCCCTGCGCCAGACCAACTATGTGAAATCCATAGTCACGGCCCAGGGAAAGATGGATCTGGAGCGCAAGGGACAGCAGAGCTATCAGGGCTGGATGTTTGCCCGGCTGCTGGCCTTTTCCAACGGGGATCTGCAGGCCTTGTTTGACCACAGCAACGGCTTTTACCGCCGCCAGCTGGTACTGACCACAAAGGACCGACCGGCTGATAGAGTGGATGATCCTGAGCTTGCGGAGAAAATGAAGGAGGAGGCAGAGGGCATACTGCTTTGGGCATTTGAGGGTTTGCAGCGGCTGGTGGCCAACAACTTTCAGTTCACAGAAAGCCGGCGCACCCGGGAAAACCGGGAGACCGTAAAGCGAAGCAGCAACAACGTCTTTGATTTTCTGGAGTCCCAGGGATATGTACGGCTGAAAGCCGACGCTTCTGCCAGTTCCAAGGAACTGTATGAGGCATACCAGATTTATTGCACCGAAAACAATCTGCCGCCCCTAAAGCCCAGGAGCTTCAGCGAGGCTCTTATCGCCTGCCAGAGCCGGTACAAGCTGGAATACTGCAACAATGTGACCAATGCTGCCGGGCGGCGGGTGCGGGGCTTCATGGGGATTCAGATACTGGTGAGAAATAATATGACGGTGTTTCCCGGTGATGCTATGCGTACGTACGTACACTATGACTGACCGCTGACGCCATTTTTACAACACCGGAATTTCCGCCAAATTGGGCGTGGTAAATCAAAGGGGATGAAGAACGCAAAAAAATTTACTTCCGGGCGAAACAGATTCACTAAATCGTGCTTCTCTGAACGGTGCAACGGCTGCATGGAATCGTGGGGAAATACACGGTTTCATGCAAAGCCACGCCAAACAGTAAAGTGGAATACTGCCGTTTACGGGCAGGACATCGGAGCAGCACTTTCTATCAGAGGAAAACACAGCAGAAAATTTCACCGTACAGTGAAGCGGCCCCATGGGATAGCGGACCGTCTTTGCTGTTTTGTTATCTAAGATTCAGGGAGGGATTTACAGACATGAACATACGCAACGAAATCAAAGCTCAGATAGTCCGGGCCGGATATACCATGCAAGAGCTGGTGGACAAGCTCCATGATGAGTACGGCTGGTCGGACAGTGTGTCCAATCTCTCAGCCAAGCTCCAGCGCCAGTCTATCCGCTACAGGGAGGTAGTGGAGCTGGCAGAGGCGCTGGGTTATGAGCTGATATGGAAGAGGAATGATTGAGTATGAGCAAGTCGCAATATGCCATTCTCCGCTTTGCCAAGTACAAGGGGCCGGAGATAGGGAACATTGAGGCCCACAACGAGCGCAGCAAAGAGAAATATGCCAGCAACCCGGATGTGGATATAAGCAGGAGCAAGTACAATTTTCATTTGATAGAACCAAAACAGAAATACCGTGCGGAGGCGGAGCGGCAGATCAAAGAAGCCGGTTGTCGTACCAGGTCGGACAGTGTTCGAGTTGTGGAAGCCCTGGTTACTGCCACGCCTGAGTTCTTTCAGGGAAAGAAGAAATCCGAAATCAAAGCCTATTTTCAAGAGGCGCTGACATTTATCCAGCAAAACCAGGACCCCAAAAAAATCATATCCGCCGTGGTGCATATGGACGAGAAAACGCCCCATATGCACCTTGCTTTTGTCCCGCTGACTGCGGACGGCAGGCTCAGCGCCAAGGAGATCGTGGGCAACAAGAAAAAGCTGAGCCGGTGGCAGGACAAGTTCTGGGAGCACATGGTGAAAAAATATCCCGACCTGGAGCGGGGAGAAAGCGCCTCACAGACAGGCCGGGACCATATCCCGCCCAGGCTCTTCAAGGAAGCCGTGCATCTGAACCGAATGAAAGAGCAGATCATGGCCATGATGGCAGATACAAATTTACTCAACAAAAAAGCCAAGACGGAGGAGCTGGAGGCTCTGCTGGAAAAATACGTCCCAGCTGTGGAGGACATGAGGACGAAACTAAAGAAGTATAGCCGTGCCTACAGTGAACTGAGGGAAGAAAATGCCCGGCTGGAAAAGCGGCTGTCCTCCGCCACAGAGCACAGCCTCCGTAAGAAGATGGAGATTCAGCAAAAGCTGGGAGAGCTGGAGGAGCTTCGCCGCACGGTAGAAGAGCTGCCGCCGGAAATCCTGAATGGGGCAAAAAGGGCGGCGGTGAATAAAGTCAGGGAAAGATGAGGAAAATATAACCAGCAGAGGAGTGTGATGCTTTTGGAGATAAATGTCAAAGATGAAAAACGCATGGTGGAGATCTGGCTGAGCAATGCAGAAAAAAGGGACCCAGTTTTGCGTGAGAGCCTCAAGGACATCTATGACAAATTCAAAAAGAAAAAATATCTGGTGGCCGTGTTTGAATCCGGTGAAAAGGATCTGTACCAGGGCACACTGGATTTATTGGCTTATAACAAGCGCCGCTGCGCCGAGCTGGAAGTCCAGCGGGAAAAGAAACAGCGGCGGGCAGTGGGAATGGAACGGTGAGACGGTGAGATACGGCGGAAGACTTTGCAGCCTTCCGCCTTTATTTTTTTCTTGAAATTATGATTTGCCCGTGGTACAATGTTGTCTGCAAAGATGCAAAATAAATAAACACAATAGTGATAGAAATTAAAGCGTGGAAAAGAAGGAGTCGTACAAATGGGCATTGCATTTCGCCATTCCGCAGGCTTTGGGAAGCGAATGGAATATTATTTGATTGGAAAAATGCTGATGGAAGGGCTTGACTGTTATGTCCCTTTAGTGGATGACCACGGTGTGGACTGTATCATCAAAAAGCATGACGGCACCTTCGTTGAGGTACAAATCAAGGCTCGTTCCAGGGGTGTTACAGACGGCGATGCAGCGTTGTTTGCTGCCATCAGCCATGAGTTCAGGCCGAACTTCTACTTCGTATTTTTTTCAGAGCGGCTAGACAATACCATGTGGATCTTGTCGTCCGAAGAGTTTCTTAAAGAATGCGTTACTAACAAAACCGGCAAGAATGCAGGCAAGAGAAGCATTTGGTTCAACGGAAACCGTATTGACAAGAAAACCGGAGAAAAGAGAGAATATTGCAAAGAACAATTCAAAAAATACATAGCAACAGATTTTTCGAGATTCCACTGATTGAGAGGGGTGAAATACCAGTATGACCGAGACCTTTGACATAGCGGGTTACGCCCGCATTTCCGTGGATGACGAGCTGGACCAGAAGAATATATCCATCGAGAACCAGAAGGCCATCATTGAAGACTATGTGCATCAGAATTTCCCCGGCAGCAGCCTGACTTTCTTTGAAGACCGGGACCGCTCCGGCTATACCTTCGACCAGCGGGAGGGCTACCAGGAGATGCGCCGGGGCCTCATGAGCCATAAATACGATATACTTATTATCAAGGACTTCTCCCGTTTCTCCCGGCGCAACAGCCGGGGCCTGGTGGAGCTGGAGGATCTGAGGGACGCCGGGGTGCGCATCATATCCATCGGGGACTGTATAGACTTCCCCAATGATGATGACTGGCTGAAGATACAGTTCCAGTTTCTGGTCAACGAGATGCCCGTCACCGACACCTCCCGGAAGGTCCGAAACGTGATCAAGCGCAGGCAGGCCGACGGGGAGTGGATATGCGCCGCCCCCTACGGCTACATCATCAACAGCCGCAAGGACTTTGAAGTGGTGCCCACCGAGGCGGACATAGTGCGGAAGATATTTGAGCTCTATAACAACCAGGGCTGGGGCTATAAAAAGATAGCAAACTACCTCACTGACCAGGGCATACCCACCCCAAGAATGTCGGAGCAGCTGCGGAAGGAGGCCGACGGCAAGGAGTGCAAACGCCGGGCCAAGTCCGCCTGGGCCATAGCCACGGTGCAGGGCATTCTGGACAATGATTTTTATATCGGCACTCTCCGCCAGGGGAAATACACCCGGGCCAAGATAAACGGCAAGGATATAAAACGGGACGACGGGGAGCAGATAGTCATTGAGAACCACCATCAGGCCATTATCGACTACCGCACCTTTGCAACCACCATGGCCCTGCGGGTGAAGCGCACCCGGAACAACTACCGGGGCGTTAAGATAAACGACAATGTGTACTCCGGCTTTCTGGAGTGCGGAGACTGCGGCAGCCCCATGTTTGCCATGAGCCGCCGGGACCTGGCCCCGGCCTACACCTGCGGTACCTATCACCGCCGGGGCCTGGCAGGCTGTACCAGCCACCATATCCGGGTGGACAAGCTGGACGAGCTGCTGAAGAGCTATGTGCTGAAGCTGCTGGAAAACTCTTCCGCTATGATAGAACAGCTGAACCGGGACCTGGCCCGGGAGAATGACAGCATCGCCGAGACGGAGCAGTCCGCCGACAATCTGGCCGCAGTGCTGGAGGAGCTGGAGGAGGAGATGAAGGTCACCAAGCGCCAGCGAATCCGGGAGATAATGAAGAAGCCGGACAGGGAGGCGGAGATAGAGGCCACCTATGACGAGCTGGAGGCGGAACTGCAGCAGAAGATAGACGGCCTGAACCACCAGATAGACCTGCTCTCCGACAAGCGCAACACCGTCATCAAGGTGAACCGGGCGGCAAAGACGGCCCTGGAGGTGTTCCGGGACATACTCAGCAAGGACAAGCTGGACAGGAACGACCTGGAGCTCATCATCGACAGGGTGCTGGTCTATGAGGACCATTTGGAGATAAAGCTGCAGCGGGATATCGACTCAATACTTCGCAGCGGGACTCTGGAGGAAACCGTAAATTTTAATCAGGGCATCGAAAATAGCTTACAATGCCGTTTAATTCAGTCCGCGAGGAACCAAAAGGACAAGGTTTTCGATGTCAGTGTTATCAGTAACGGCGACCCGTTGGAGATTTTCACGGATCGCGACGGTGAGGTCATATTCAAAAAGTATTCCCCAATTGGTGAACTGGGCGATTTCGCAGCGCAGATATGCGACAGCCTGCACCGCTCGACCGATGCAATAGCTGCGGTTTGCGACCGCGACAGCATTATTGCCGTTTCGGGCGCATCCAAGCGCGATTTTATCGACAAGCGAGTATCGCCGGCGCTTGAACGCGTTATGGAATCGCGCGGCAGCGTGCGCTATGACGGCACCGAGCCGATGCACGTCATTGACGGCGACGAGCGCTACTATGTTTCGGTCGCATCACCCATCCTAAGCGAGGGCGATATACTCGGCTGCGTGGTATTCGTGAGCCAGAATGCATCTGCCGGCAGCGACATTGAGTTTAAGCTTGCGCAAACGGTGGCATCCTTCCTCGGCAAGCAAATGGAAAGCTGAAAAAAGCAGACGCTCGGCGTCTGCTTTTTTACATATTTGATATCAACGTTCGCTCAGACCTTTGCGAGGAAGCACTCCTGACTTTCGACTTCCGAATAGAGGATCGCATTGCCCTCGCCGAGGTCATACACGCTTATAACGTCGGCGATAGGGTCTGCGGCATCGGCCTTAAGGAGCTTTGCATACACATCCTCGCAGCCGGAAAACCGCTCTTCGTTAAAAACGCAGCCGTCCTCGCCCGGATAGAGCGCAGCGTAAAACGTTCCGGCCTCGACGAGATCCTGGAAGAAGTGGCTGCCGTAGCTAAGCTCTGGACGCAGTCCGTGCGAGCTGTACGCAAGTTCGGCGATGCAGTCGAAGCGGTTTATCTCCATGAAATGTACCGGCACGCCGAGACTCGGAGTGGTCGTTCCCCAGCGCCCGGGGCCGAGCAGGATAGTGCCCTTGTCACGCAGGAGACTGTTAAGCTCTCCGAGCCTGCGCGCAACCTGATATTTGCGCTGCTCCGGCAGGGCAAGATAAGGCTCGACCTTGACCATGATGGCATATCTGATCGGCAGGCACACATTGCCGCCCATGAAGTTGCCCTCGGTGCGGAAGTACAGCTCCTTGATCTTCGGCATGACTCCGGATGAGCCCACGCCGCGTGTCTGAAGCGGACGGCACTGGAGCAGGTTGACGCGGTAATTGCCCTCGGCGTCAAAATTACAGGCGTACTCGATATCGACGGGGTAATCGTACTTCTCTTCGAGAATGCGCATCGTTTCGGCCATGACTGCGGCGAAGTCCGTGTTTCCGAGAAGCTTGCGGAAATTGAGGATATCCGGAGCATCGGAGGCGCTCAGACCCATTTCGCGCAGTCTTGCGGCGGTGGGGTAATCCAGTTCCATGAACAGCGTCGGATCTGCCTTGAGATCCCTTTTGTCGATGCTGTCAACGCTTATCGTCTCAAACTCGTTGTCCTTGAGTCCGATAACGTCCATCTTATGCTGCGAATACTTGTACTCATCGCCATAAGCCACCATCGGCGGTGCGGTGGGATTATCCATATTCAAAAGCCGTGCGTAATCGTCTGCCTCGCGATCGACAGCGCGCGTACCCATGCCGAAAACAAGGCGCAGCATGCCTTTGTTTTCCGATGAAGAGTTCTGCTTGTTGAGATAAAGATTTTTTGAATGCCCCACGCCGGCAATGTGCGGATAGTAATAGTCGCCGTGAACGTCGCCGCACACTCGCATGACCAGCAAAGCCATCTGCTCATCGCGGTCGAGGAGGTTTCGCTCTGCGCGGTATTTGATCGCGTCCGGGTCAACGGTGCTGGCGTAGACCTGCTTGACCGCACGCTCAAAATCGTCGTAGCGCTCTTTCAGACTGCCCTGATTTGGGCAGAAAACGCTCTCGTATTTTCCGGCGAAGGCGTTGCCGAAGCCGTCCTCAAGAATGGAGCTTGAGCGCACGATTATAGGCGACTGGCCGAAGTATTCGAGCATGGACATGAACTGCTCCTTGATACTGGGCGCGAATGTGCCGTTTAGCAGCAGCTCGCGTATGTCGGGAGCGTACTTGAGATAGTCCTCGGCCTCGATCATGCGTATTCGAGAGCCCCACAGGCCGCTCTGCACGGCGTAGGTATAGAAAACGTCCGCGCCGATATAGTACGAATCGTGCGGCTCGATCCGAGAGCTGTACAGCTCCGGAGCTTCGTCGCGCAGAATGTTGCGCGCAAGCAGCATGCCGGCGGCCTTGCCGCCGATGCAGCCGGTGCCGATCTCGCGGTTTTTTATGTACATAAGATCCTTCATGGAGAAGTATTTGCGGCACAGGGCAAAGCGCGTCGGCTCGTTGCCGAGCAGGCAGCGCATGATGTTTTCTTTTAAAAGCATGCTCTCGGCGTCGGTCGGCTCACGCCCGTCGGCGACGGAGTCAAACATGCTGTCCCAGCAGTCGCGGCGCTCGCCGGTCTGGGTGAAGCGCTCGAATATGGCATAGGTGTCGGCGCTCGAGGTGAGCGTGCGCCATTTTGAGCCGGTTATTTTAAGAGGAAAGTAGGTCGTCGTTGTGTTGCGGCCGCGAACCTTTACCGGATGCATGTAAACGCTGCCGTCGAGAGTGCGGATGTTGACAAGCAGCGGCGCTTCCTTGCGGATGCGCGAGATAGTCTCGTAGGTGTGCTTTTCATAGTCTATCGGCTGATAGGCTATCGCCTGGCGGCGTATGAGAAACGGGTTTATCAGCAGGAAAAAGTTCGAGATCATAAGGTCCGAGAACCAATAATTTTGCAGATCCGACAGGCAGTCGAACACGAAAAACGTACCCATAGGCTCCTTGTCGATTATTCTGTGAACCTGCACTGCGAAGGTCTCGAAGCCCACTCGCGGATCGAGCCTGTACTCCTGCACATTTGCGCCGCCCTCGCAGAGCGCGGCTGCGTCCATGATCTCTTCGTGGTCGGCAAAGCGTATGTATGCTATGCGCTTGCCCTGACGGGCGATGTTGGTTACAAATCTCGTTGCGACGTACATATAGTCGCTGATGTGCTCGCACTGCCAGACGACGGTATCACCGGGGCGCAGAAAATCTATAGCCTGGTCAAGGCCGTCTATGCCGGTGCTTATGCGGCGCTCTTTATCCATGTCTTTTCCTCCTTGTGTAGTGAAAAATGCGCAGGCCGCCGGAGCAATGCTCCGGCGGCCGTTACTGCCTGATTTATTTGCCCATATCCGCCGGATCCATAAGTTTTACGGTGATATCCAGGGTCCTTCCGTCGCGCCAGACAGTGAATGTCAGCGTGTCGCCGGCCTTAAGGCCCTCCTTCGCGTCGGAAACGTCGGAGTTTTCAAAAGCGTCCTCGCCGTTGACCTTGGTGATGATATCGCCGCGCTCAATGCCCTTCGCCTCGGCATCCGAGCCTTCTGTGACTGCGCTGACGTACAGCCCCTGCGGAATATCGTAATACTGAGCAATGTCCTTGCTTACAGGGCCTACCGTAACTCCGATCGACACTCTGCCGTACACCGCGCCGTCCTCGATAAGCGCCTGAACGATGCTTTCGACAGTGTCGGACGGTATTGCAAAGCCGAGACCTTCAACTCCAGAGCCGAAGGATGAGATCATCTTCATGTTCGTTATGCCGATGACCTGACCGCGGCTGTTGAACAGTGGGCCGCCGGAGTTGCCTTCGTTGATGGAGGCGTCGGTCTGGATAAGCGTCATTGTCGCGCCGTTGTAGTTTATCTCACGGTTGAGCGCGGAAACTATTCCGCGTGTCATGGTAAGACGCAGGTCGGGGGAGAGAGGGTTGCCGATGGCGGCAACGCTGTCACCGACGCTGAGGGTCGAGCTTGAGGCAAATTCGGCGGCTGCAAGGCCGGTCGTGTCTATTTTTATTACGGCGATGTCGCTGGATGCGTCAAAGCCGATGAGCTTTGCCTCGTGCTCGCTGCCGTCGGATAAAACCACCGTGGCCGAGTCGCCGTTGTCAAGAACGTGGGTGTTTGTGATTATATACCCGTCCGAAGAGGCGATAACGCCGCTGCCCCAGGCGTAATAGTCCTTACTCTCGCTGTCGTTATAGACCTTGATGCCGACAACGGAGGGGCTGCACTTTTCATAGATCGTGCTGAAATCGAGCGAAGCGCCCTCGCTGCCGTTTTTGATCGTAAGACTGCCGCGGTCATCGGCCAGGGGGATGCGCACATCCGCCGTTGCTGTCGGAGCATCGGTGCCGTAGAGCTTGTCGAAATAATCGTGCCAGTCCGAGGGCTTACCGTCGGCGTTATAGTCTATTACGTCCGAGCCGAAGCCGCCTGCTATGAGGGCTATGCCGGCGATGAACACACACAGACATATTATCAGCGCGATAACGCGCGTTTTCCTGTTTCCGTTGGGCAAATTTGCCGCAGGCTGCCGAGCCTGCGCGCCCGTCTGTGAGCTCGGCTTATACCAGTCGTTGCCGTTAGTGTCATACCAGCCCATTAGTTTCTCCTATCCGCCGCAGCATGCGGCTTACTTGCGTTCTGATTTTTCTTTTTTCTGCTTCGCCGGCGCGAGGGGGAGCGTGAAAACAAACACCGTCACTCCGTCGCGGCTGGACACCGCGACCTCTTCGCCGTGGCTGTTGACGATCTTTTTTACAAGATACAGGCCGAGACCTACGCCGTCCTTATCCAGACTTCGTGAGCGGTCGGATTTGTGAAAGCGGTCGAAAATGTACGGAAGATCGTTCTCGGGAATAGGCTCGCCGATGTTTTTTATGGAAACATAGGCCTTTGAGCCTTTTTTGTACAGCCTTATGGTTATCGTGCTGCCGGGCGAGGCAAACTTCATCGCGTTGTCTGTGAGGTTATATATGACCTGCGTTATGGAGTCGCGCTCGGCAAAGACCTCGATGGGGTCCTCCGGAAGCTGCGGATCGACATCAAGATTTTTCTCCTTGGCTCTGCTCTCAAAGCTCAGAAGGCATTGCAGCAGAAGCTCGGAAAGGTCAAAGCGGCTGCGCTTTGAAAGATCGACAGCATCGCTTTCTGCCTGGCTGAGGTCGAGCATGCTGCGCACAAGGCGCGAAAGGCGCCGCGTTTCGTCGGCGATCTTGTGCAGGTACTTTTCCTCCTGCTCGTGCGGTATCGTTCCGTCAAGTATACCGTCGGCAAAGCCGGCGATGGTGGTCATCGGGGTTCGCAGCTCGTGTGAGACATTTGCGATGAACTCCTGACGCTTGTTGTCGCTTTTCTCAAGCGTGTCGGCCATTGAGTTGAACGACTCAATAAGCGTTCCGATCTCGTCGTCGCGTTTTTCCTTTGTTTTGACACGCACCGAAAAATCTCCGAGAGCAAACTTCCGCGCGGCAAGCGTCAACTCATCAAGTGGCTCAGCCATCTTCTTTGAGTAAACAAGGCTCATGAGTATCGCAACGAGCACGACCGCTATCGCGACGGCCAATGCAACGCCGAAAAAGGCCTGCCAGTTGTTCATTATGTTGAACTCATCGGACGCGACAAAGACATAGCCGAGCGTTTCGTCATCCGAGACTATCGGCTTTGCAACGACGTATTGCTGCTCGGAATAAAAGCCCATGAGCGTCGTCATACTGTCAAACTCGCTGCCGGAGCTTACGGCCTGCATGACCGACGGGTCAAGCTGCTTGCCCTGATGCTTTGCGCAATACAGGGTCAAATCGGAACAGGACAGTACAAGACCGTCCTGATCGCATATAAATATGTGGCTCGATGTGACATTCGCAATCGGGCTTATCGTTAAACGCAGATTCCAGCTCCCGAGCGTTTCCTGCTTTGAAAGAGCAAGCGCCGATCTGACGACCTCGTCTGCGCTGGCGTTCATTCTTTCCCTTGTGGAGTTTATAAGATAATTCCTGCCGATGAAGAAGAACGATGCGCCGACTATCGCAAATGAGACGAAAACAAGAAGCGCCGTCGCAAGAAAATTGCGTAAGTATATGCTCTTCATACAGAGCCTGCTCCTTTTATTTTACGACTTCGAATTTATAACCAACGCCCCAAACGGTCTGCAGCGACCACTGAGGAGAAACACCCTCGAGCTTTTCCCTCAGACGCTTGATGTGAACGTCAACGGTGCGCGAATCGCCGAAGTAATCGAAGCCCCATACCTCGTCAAGCAGCTGGTTGCGCGTAAAAACAATGTTGGGCGACGCTGCAAGATGATACAGCAGCTCCATCTCTTTGGGCGGAGTGTCTACCTTCACTCCGTCAACTATAAGCTCATAGGAGTCAAGGTTCACGATAAGCTTATCGTAGCAGAGCTTTTTCTCTTTGGGCGTGTTGTCGGTCTCCGAGCGGCGCATGACCGCGTGGATGCGCGCAAGCAGCTCCTTGACTTCAAAGGGCTTTGTGACATAGTCATCCGCGCCGATATCCAGACCTGCGACCTTGTCGCCGACAGCGCCCTTTGCGGTCAGCATGATGATTGGGACCGACGAGGTCTTGCGGATCTCGCGGCAAACCTGCATACCGTCCATAACGGGCATCATGATATCAAGCAGAACAAGATCGGGCGATGTTTCGTTGAACATCTCAATACCGCGTCCGCCGTCGTGCGCGATACTGACTTCAAAGCCGTCCTTTTCAAGATAAAGCATAAGAAGCTCGGCAATATTAACGTCGTCTTCAACAACAAGGGCTTTTTTGCTCATATTATTTCCCCCTTGGATCAAAATATTATTTATACTTAATACAAGTATACAGTAATTATACAGATAAAAAAAGAGTTTTAGTTAAAAATCTGTAAAATGGCGAATAAACGGGGATGAAAAAAGGAAGCCGCATTTTTGCGGCTTCCTGAATGAGTTTTATTGCGATTATTCTGCTGCTGCGGTCTTTGCCTTTGCCTGCTTGCTCAAGGCCTTGACGCCCTCGATAACGAGGTCGATAGCAAGGATGATAAGCAGAACGGCGATGACGGCACGGATGACGCCCCATGTTACGTCGGCACCGGTGGTGATCAGACCGATCTGAGCCTTGATGGTGAATACCAGCGAGGTCAGAGTTACGATGAGCATGAATGCCATCGGGAAGTAGAACATCTTGTTGTTTCTGCCGATCTTGCCGAGCCATGCAGCGACTGCGAGCAGACCCAGAGCAGCCAGCAGCTGGTTTGCAGCGCCGAACAGAGCCCAGATCTTTGCGTAGCCGGTCATGCCGAGGGCAACGCCGAGGACGACGGTGATAGCGGTGGAAACGTACGGATTGGTGAGGACCTTGCGTGCGCCGGTCATATCCTTGATGCTCTCGCCGGGCTTCATCCAGAATTCCTGGAACATGTAGCGGGCAAGACGGGTAGCGGTGTCAAGCGAGGTCAGGCAGAATGCGGAAACTGCCAGAATGAGCAGAGAGTAGGTGACCTCCTGTGCGCCGGCGCCGAACAGAGTGCCGAGCATGGAGGACAGGCCGCCTGCGAAAACTGCGGTGGGAACAACGGTGGTGCCGTCGGCGTAATCCTTCCAGATGTACGCAACTGCGCACAGGGAGATGATAGCCAGAGCAGACTCGATGAGCATGCCGCCGTATGCGATGGGGCGAGCGTCGCGCTCGTTGTTGAGCTGCTTTGCGGTGGTGCCGGAACCGACGAGGGAGTGGAAGCCGGAGATTGCGCCGCAGGCGATGGTTACGAACAGTGCCGGGAACAGGTAGCCCAGAGAGGTACCGGTCGGAGCGAGGGTATCCTGGAAGCCGGTGAATGCGGGCATCGCATCGATGCTCGGATGGCAGCCGATGATGCCGACAACGGCGAGGATCATCATGCCGTAAAGCAGGAAGGAGCTCAGGTAGTCACGCGGCTGGAGCAGGATCCATACAGGAGTTACGGATGCGATGAGGATGTAAACGCCGCAGATGATCATCCAGGTCTCGTAGCTGAGGTAGATCGGATGCCAGTTCAGGCCGACATACATTGCAACGGCGATCAGAACAACGCCGATGATGGTGGAAACACCGAGAGGAGCGTTTCTTCTGTAAACGAAGAAGCCGAAGAGGATTGCCAGAACGATGAAGAAGATGGAGATCATCGCGGTGCTGGCGTTTGCTGCGCTGGCTGCATAGTCGATAGCGCCGTTTTCAAGGTAAGTTGCCTTGAAGGTGTTTGCAACGATCGAGCCGAATGCGGCAACGACGAGCAGGAGGGTCAGGTAAGCGAAGATGATGAACAGACGCTTTGCCTTCAGACCGATACTGTCTTCGATAACGGTGCCGATGGATTTGCCCTTGTTGCGGACGGATGCGAACAGTGCGCCGAAGTCGTGCACGCCGCCGAAGAAGATACCGCCGATGAGCACCCACAGTGCAACGGGAACCCAACCGAAAACGGCAGCCTGGATAGGTCCGTTTATCGGGCCTGCGCCGGCGATGGAGGAGAAGTGGTGTCCCATAAGGACAGGAGCCTTGGCAGGAACATAGTCCACGCCGTCTTCCATGGTGTGAGCAGGAGTCGCTTTATTGGGATCGACTCCCCATTTTTTGGACAGCCATCTGCCGTAGAAAATATAACCGATGAGCAGAATGGCGATGCTGATGATAAGTAATACAGCAGCATTCATAATTTTGTTTCTCTCCCTTCAAAAATTATGTTTTTTTCAGCAGCGTTTTTTTCAAAAGCTGTGCTGTACTTCTTCCACTGCCGTTTGCGGCAGTTTTCCCCGTCTGAAGCTCGATAAGGCCGGTGTGGAAATCCATCCAGCCGTAGTAAGACAGACGGAAGCTTTTGTATATCCGCGTCCTTTTGAGCGCACGCACGGCGTCGGGGTCGCAGGTATCGCAAATAAACAGCGCCGTAATATACGAACACATGTGTCCGGGCTTGGGCTCTATGCGGCTCATCCCGTCCTTATGGGCATAGTCACGGCACTTGATGAAGACGTCTTTCGTCAGGTGGGGAACGTTGAAAATGTAAACATACTCGTTGCTGTCGGCCTCCCAAAGCTTTGCGGCCTTGACAAGGACGTACTTTTCCGAGTGGACATACAAAAAGCATGTTGCGGCAAGCAGGTCTTCGTTTTCCTCAAAACGCTCAACGTCGAAATAAACGGAATAGCTTTCGCAAAGCTTGTCAATTGCTTCAAGTCGTGTCATCATCTCACCCTTCCAAAGAACTTATTAATAATGAGTGAAAATCGTTAAAAAATATCCAAAGATGTTAACAGTATATATCTTATCTCTGTGAAAATCAAGTGCTTTTTCGGTATTTTTAGCATTAAAAATTGTAATGTTACACAAAAGATAGCGAAGATAATGTTAATCTTCACGATTTATACATATATAAAAAGTAATTGCATCTTTACAAGCGCAAAACTATGAAGTATGATGAAATGCGGCGAAATTTTGAGAATTTACGGAGAAACGTATTATGGATAATTTTAAGCTTTGCGTGCCGTGCCTGCTCGGCCTTGAGGGTCCCATTGCCGACGAGCTGCGGCGGATGAAAATGCAGAATGTGCAGAACGAAAACGGCCGAGTTTACTTCACGGGCGGTGCAAAGGAGATAGCAAAAGCCAATATAAATCTTCGCATAGGCGAGCGCGTGCTGCTTGAGCTCGGCCGCTTTAGAGCCGAGACCTTTGACGAGCTTTTTGAGAAAACCAAGGCGCTGCCGTGGGAGGTGCTCATTCCGCGCGATGCTGCCTTCCCCGTTAAGGGATACAGCCTGAATTCAAAGCTTTTTTCCGTTTCCGACTGTCAGAAGATAATAAAAAAAGCAATAGTCGAGCGGCTCAAAGGCGTATACGGAATCGAGTGGTTTGCCGAAACCGCCGAAACGTATCAGATACAGTTTTCGATAATGAAGGATGTTGCATCGCTTTGCATAGACACCTCAGGCGAGGGGCTGCATAAGCGCGGCTATCGCCCGGCGCATAATGCCGCGCCCCTGAAGGAGACTATGGCTGCGGCAATGGTCAGCCTTTCGCGCTATCGCGGCAGGGAGGACTTCTGCGATCCGTTTTGCGGCAGCGGAACGATACCAATTGAGGCCGCACTGATAGCCAAAAACCGTGCTCCCGGCCTGCACCGTGATTTTTCGGCCATGCGCTGGAGAAGCCTTGATAAGTCCGTGTGGCAGCTTGAGCGCGAGGAGGCCGTATCGCGCGAGTTTAACGGTAACTATAATATAATAGGTACGGACATTGACCCGACAGCGCTGGATATAGCGCGCGAGAATGCCGCCCGCGCAGGAGTTTCTGATATAGTCCGCTTTGAAAAAGCCGATGCCACGAAGTTTGACCGCGTGACTGAAAACGGAATCATAGTCACAAATCCGCCCTACGGCGAGCGCATCATGGAAAAGCAGGAGGCCGAGCAGCTTTACAGGCTTTTCGGTGATGCGTGGCGCAAAACGGAAAACTGGAAGCTATACCTGCTGTCGTCACATACGGAGTTTGAGCGCACCTTTGGTAAGACTGCGGATAAAAAACGCAAGCTTTATAACGGCATGATCAAATGCGACTTGTTCATGTATCTCAAATAAAACTTCGCGAGAAAAAATATATAAAAATTTTTGCGAATTTTTTGCCTCAGGGGCTTGAAATTTAAAAAATATGTGCTATTATAATAACCGAGTTAGCACTCAGGGCAAAAGAGTGCTAACTCGGTCGAATTTTTTGTTTGTATATTATTCTATTTGGAGGTATATATGATGAAACTCAAGCCTTTGGCAGACAGAGTAGTGCTCGTGCAGTCTAAAGCCGAGGAAAAGACCCAGAGCGGTATCTTCCTTGCGGCATCTGCGCAGGAAAAGCCCGAGATATATGAAGTCGTCGAGGTCGGCCCCGGCGGCATAGTTGACGGCAACGAAGTTAAAATGGAAGTTAAGGTTGGCGAAAAGGTTCTCGTCGGCAAGTACAGCGGCAGCAAGATAAAGCTCGATGAGTCGGAATACACCATCGTCCGTCAGAGCGACATTCTCGCTATCGTAGAATAAGGAGGCGCTTACATCATGGCAAAACAGATTATTTTCGGCGAAGAAGCACGCAAGGCTATTGAGCGCGGCGTGAATCAGCTTGCAGATACGGTTAAGATCACCCTCGGCCCCAAGGGCCGCAACGTCGTGCTCGATAAGAAGTTCGGCGCACCGCTGATAACCAACGACGGTGTTACCATCGCAAAGGAGATCGAGCTCGAGGATCCGTTCGAGAACATGGGCGCTCAGCTTATAAAGGAAGTCTCCACCAAGACGAACGACGTAGCCGGCGACGGTACCACCAGCGCGACGGTTCTTGCTCAGGCAATGATCAACGAGGGACTTAAAAACCTCGCAGCCGGTGCAAATCCCATGACCATGAAGCGCGGCATCAAGAAAGCTACCGACGCGGCCGTCGAAGCCATCCGCGCAAATTCCCAGCCCGTTTCCGGCAGCGGTGATATCGCCCGTGTCGGCGCTATCTCCAGCGGCGACGATGTCATCGGCACTCTGATCGCCGAGGCTATGGAGAAGGTCTCGCAGAACGGCGTTATTACCATTGAGGAGTCCAAGACCGCAGATACCTACAGCGAGGTCGTTGAAGGCATGCAGTTTGACCGCGGCTACCTCAGCCCCTACATGGCAACCGACACCGAGAAGATGGAAGCTGTCCTCGAGGATGCTCTCATCCTCATCACCGATAAGAAGGTCACCAACATTCAGGAGATCCTGCCCCTGCTCGAGCAGATCGTCAAGGCCGGAAGAAAGCTCCTCATCATTGCAGAGGACGTCGAGGGCGAGGCTCTTGCAACCATCATCCTCAACAAGCTGCGCGGCACCTTCACCTGCGTATGCGTCAAGGCTCCCGGCTTCGGCGACAGACGTAAGGAAATGCTCCAGGATATCGCAGTTCTCACCGGCGGCCAGGTCATCTCCTCCGACCTCGGCATGGAGCTTAAGGACGCTCAGATCGAGATGCTCGGCCAGGCTCGCCAGGTCAAGGTCACCAAGGAAAACACCGTTATCGTTGACGGCGCAGGCGAAGCGGCCGATATCAAGGCTCGCATCGCTCAGATAAACGCTCAGATCGAGACAACCACCTCCGAGTACGATAAGGAAAAGCTCCAGGAGCGCCTTGCAAAGCTCTCCGGCGGCGTAGCGGTCATCAAGGTCGGCGCTGCGACCGAAACCGAGATGAAGGAAAAGAAGCTGCGCATCGAGGATGCACTCAACGCGACCCGCGCAGCTGTTGAAGAAGGCATAGTCGCAGGCGGCGGCACGGCATATGTCGCGGCTGCAAAGGCTGCCGACGCACTTGTCGCAACTCTCGACGGCGACGAGAAGACCGGCGCATCCATCATCGCAAAGGCGCTGAGAGCACCTATCATGCAGATCGCTGCAAACGCAGGCCTCGAGGGTGCGGTCATCCTCGACAAGGTCTACGGCAGCGACGAGGCTTCCTACGGCTTCGACGCAGCGGCCGAGCAGTACGGCAACATGATCCAGCTCGGCATCATCGACCCGACCAAGGTCTGCCGCAGCGCACTCGAAAACGCATCGAGCGTGGCTTCCATGGTTCTTACCACCGAGAGCCTCGTCACCGATATTCCCACTCCTCCGGCGCCCGTAGCGGCTCCTGCCGGCGGCGACATGGGCATGTACTAAGCCAACCCCCAATTTAATTGCTGAGCTATAAAACAATAAACTCCGTACCGTTTCGGTACGGAGTTTATTGCATATATAAGCGCAGGAGCTTATTGCAGATTGAAGTATTCCAGAACGATCTGGATGAACTTTTCCGTTGCGGGGGAGGGGCAGCGGCCCTTCTTGACGGCTATCGCAACGTCGCGGTACTGCGGCGGATCAAGCTCCTTCAGGCGGATGTCAAACGGCATTCTGCCCGTCACAAGCTCCGAGAGAACTGCAACGCCAAGTCCGCTTTCGACCATAGCCATGATCGAGTAGTCGTCGTTAACGTCGCAGTAGGCGGTAACGGGTGTGTCGAGCATGGCGTTGAGCTGCGCGAAAACCTTGGATACCTCGTTGTTTGCCTCGTCTGTGAGCTTTATGATGCGCTCCTCGCTGAAACGCTTGAGCGGATATGACGGCGCATCCGCCAACGGATGATCCGGCGGCAGCACGGCGAGCATCCTGTCGCGCAGCAAAACCGTAACGTCAAGCTCCGGAGAATACGGTGCGCTTATGAAGCCGCAGTCGATCTCGCCTGCGCACAGCGCCTCTTCGGTTTCGCTGTATTCCATGTTCTGAAGCTGGAACACTATCCTCGGATAGCGCTGCTCAAAGTTTTTGAGTATAGAGGGCAGGCATTGCGTCGAAAAGCTCGAGCACGAGCCGATGCGAATAAAACCGGTCTCCAAACCCTTGAGCGAATTTGCCTGCTCCTGCAAAGCCTCGTAATGGCTGCACAGATCTTTTATATAAGGCAGCAGCATCAGTCCGTCCGACGAAAGCGCCAGACCGCCGCGGCTGCGGCGAAGCAGATTGAGGTTCCATTCGTCCTCAAGGTCGGCAACCATGCGGCTGACGGCCGACTGAGTGTATCCCATCGCCTCGGCTGCCTTGGTTATGCTGCCCATCTCCGCGACCCTGACAAATGCCTGGTATTTATGAATTGCCATGACAAATACCCCAATTCCGAAAATGAATGATTCGCATAAGATAAATTCTAATACTTCATATTATATGCCGAAAAACGGCAGAATGCAACATGATTTTGCATTCCGAAAAATCATATAAAACATGCGTAATATTCGCTTGAGTAATAAGCAAAAACGTAATATACTTTGATCATAAAATAACGAAGCTTGAAAAAAGGTTAACGCCTTTTAGACATATTTCATCCATTCTTTCTCTCTCGTTACCGGGCCTCTCCATCCCGGTAACACCAACAATCTCCCGAAAACCGAGTGTCTTTACCGGCACTCGGTTTTCTTATTTTTAGAGGCGCATTGGGGCACCTACGAATACATTTATCTCTGGTATCCCGGTTAGGAACAATGGTGGAAACCGTGGTTGCCGCGCCATACGTTGGTGCGATGCTGAGTTTTGCTGCGCACCCCAATTGTCTTCCCCTTGCGGAGCTTGAGGGGAAGATGCCGCTTGCGGCAGATG
>OLPW01000071.1_pt1 | contig 105790 bp, 87 predicted proteins | sample 1672161 | NCBI WGS metagenome assembly OLPW01 (sample SAMEA3136654, study PRJEB25190) | human gut metagenome
TATCGATCACACGGTTCCAGTCAAAAGAAAATCCAACTTTCTTTAACTGGTTGGAGAATTTCTTGATATTCTCATCTGTGATGATACGTGGGTGTGTTCCTGTCTTGACTGCATAGTTCTCGGTAGGAAGACCGAATGCATCAAATCCGATCGGAAAAAGTACATTGTATCCTTCCATACGACGTTTTCTGGAAATAACCTCAAGGCTTGAATATGCTTTGATGTGTCCTACATGCATACCTGCACCACTTGGATATGGAAACTCTACCAGGCCATAGAACTTCGGTTTGTCACTGTTGTCCTTGGCTTCGAAGACTTTGCTTTCTTCCCATTTTGCCTGCCATTTAGGCTCAATTTTTTTAAAAAAGTATTTCATCTCTATGGTTCCTCCAACATTCATTGTTGTATCTGAGAATTAATTTTAATTCAAGGAGAGCGTTTTGTCAATGTAACGTTTCGCGATTATCCGCTTATTCTCAATAAAAAGCGAACTTTATCAAACTAAAGCATTTCTGTTGACGCACATTTTTCGACATGATATAATTTTTTTCGTGTTTTTTATTATTTTTATGAGGAGGGAACAATATAATGAAGTCTTTTTATTCCTGGTACAAGAAGCATATCACCCAGGCGATCTTTACCGGACTGGTCCTTGGTATCTTGACCGGACTTTTTCTTGCCGGACGATATGCACCGGTCCTGACTGTTACCAGTCTGATCGGAGGCATTTACATGAATGCCCTGAACATGATGATCTTCCCTATGGTCTTCTGTTCGATCGTCATCGGTATCTGCAGCATCGGAAACATCCGCACCACCGGAAAGATCACAGGCTCTGCCATGGTATATTTTCTCAGTACCACCGCACTTGCCAGCCTCGTCGGTCTTATCATCCCGCGTCTGATCCATCTTGGAAGAGGTGTTTCTTTTGAGATGGCAACTGCCGATATCCAGGCAACCGAGATGAGCAGTATCCTCGATACGATCAAAAACCTGATCCCGTCAAACCCTGTCAAGGCTTTTGCCGAGGGAAACATGCTCCAGGTTCTCGTATTCGCAGTGATCATCGGTTTTACCCTGATCTCCATCGGAGAAAAAGGCAAACCATTCCTTGATTTTATCGATTCACTGAATGAGATCTGCCTGAAGATCATCAGTACGATCATGTACTTTACCCCTATCGGTGTTTTCTGTACGATCGTACCAGTCGTAGAAGCAAACGGAACAGAAACTATCATCTCACTGGCAACACAGCTCATCATTCTGTATATCGCATTTTTTGCTTTTGCTTTTCTCGTGTATGGCCTGTCTGTCAAAATCCTAGGCAAAGAAAGCCCGCTTCGTTTCTTCAAGGCAATCATGCCTGCTGCACTGAATGCATTTGGAACCTGTTCCAGTTCCGCTACCATTCCGCTCAGCAAACAGTGTATGGAAGAAGAAATGGGTGTTTCCAACCAGATCACCAGTATTGCCATTCCACTCGGAGCTACTGTAAACATGGATGCCGTTTCTATCCTGATGTCCTTTATGATCATGTTCTTCGCCAACGCCTGCGGAATCAATGTCAGCGTTTCCCTGATGATCGTGATCCTTCTGGCAAACGTGCTTCTGTCTGTAGGTACTCCTGGTATCCCTGGCGGTGCGATTGCTTCTTTTGCTGCACTGGCAACTATGGCAGGACTTCCGGCAGGTATCCTTGGTGTTTACATCAGCATCAATACACTCTGTGACATGGGTGCAACCTGCGTCAACATTATCGGCGACCTTGCCTGCTGCGTAGTGCTGAAAAACAAGATCAAGATCAAAGAATAATCCGGACTTTCTGAATTACATATTTTATACACAGCGAAAACCGGCTGCTGAATCTATTTAAAACAGATTCAACAGCCGGCTTTCTTTATCTCTTAATAATTCACAGGAGTCTGATCATTTATGCATCTGCGTTGTCTACTTTGCTCGCACGTGCCTCGATCTCTTTCGCCTGGATATCGCTCGGAGCCTGCTCATAGCGTGCGAACTCATAGGAGAAGTCGCCGCTTCCACCAGTCATGGAACGAAGTGTTGTAGAATATCCATAAATCTCAAGCTGTGGTACATCAGCTTCGATGATGGTATTGCCTTCATGATCCGGATTCATTCCCAGAACACGTCCACGTCTCTTGTTGAGATCGCCCATAACGTCACCGGTGTATTTGTCCGGAACAGTGATCTTCATGCTTACGATCGGCTCAAGGAGTACAGGAGAGGCATCCATAAAGCCTTTCTTGAACGCCAGGATCGTCGCCATCTTGAACGCCATCTCGGAAGAGTCTACCGGATGATAAGATCCATCGTAAAGTGTAGCCTTAACGCCTACTACCGGATAAGCTGCCAGAGGTCCCTTCTGAACGCTTTCCTGAAGTCCCTTCTCAACTGCCGGGAAGTAGTTCTTCGGAACAGCGCCGCCTACGACTACCTGCTCAAATACATAAGGTGTCTCCAAGTCGCCGGATGGCTCGAAGCGCATCTTGACATGTCCATACTGTCCGTGTCCACCGGACTGTTTCTTATGTTTGCCCTCTACGTCGGAGTTCTTGCGGATGGTCTCACGGAAAGCTACCTTCGGTTTGGAAAGTTCCACGTCTACTTTGTAGCGTTCTTTGAGCTTGCTTACTACGATATCAAGGTGCTGGTCGCCCATACCATAGAGTAATGTCTGTCTGTTGGCAGAATCATTGACTGCGCGGAGGGTCTTGTCCTCACTCATCATCTTGGCGAGAGCCTGTGCGATCTTGTCCTCGTCGCCCTTCTTGACTGCCTTATATCTCTTATAGGTATAAGGAGTGGAAATGAGAGCCTTCGGATAGAGCACCGGAGCTGCCTTGGTTGCAAGGCTGTCGCCGGTCTGTACGCTTGCAAGTTTGGCGATCGCGCCGATATCACCTGCGTGGAGTTCCGGAACTTCGATCGGTTTGGAGCCCTCAAGAACATATAATTTGTTCAATCGTTCTTCCTCACCCTTCTCTACGTTGAGCAGAGTATCATCGGATTTGATAACACCGGAAACAACTTTGATCAGAGAATATTTGCCGAGGAACGGATCTGCGATGGTCTTCCATACGTATGCAGATTTCGCTTTGGCAAAGTCATAGTTTGCTTCAAAGATCTCATTGGTCTTCTGGGAAATACCGTTGCATGCGCGCTTGTCCGGGCTCGGGAAATATCCACAGATATCATCGAGAAGGTTGGAAACGCCTCGAAGGTTGATCGGTGATCCCATGCATACCGGAACAATGCTTGCGTCCTGTACGTTGGTTGCAAGTGCTGCGGAAACTTCTGTTACGGAGAAGGTATCTCCCTCGAAATAACGGTCCATGAACTCCTCACTGGTCTCTGCTACAGATTCCATAAGGGTCTCATGATATTTCTCAAGATATTCAGCCAGATATTCCGGAACATCGCAAGGCTCCTTGCCTGCTTTGTCGATATATCGGCGGCCTGCCTGCTTCACGACATTGACATAGCCGACGAACTTGCCATCTTCACGGATCGGGAAATGCAGCGGCGCGATCTTCTTGCCATAAAGTTCGGTAAGATCCTCTACTACTTTACGATAGCTGACATCATCCACGTCCATATCTGTTACAAAGATCATACGAGGTAATTTATATTTCTCGCAGAGATTCCATGCTTTCTGTGTACCGACCTGAACTCCGGCCTTACCGGAAACAACGATGATGGCTGCGTCTGCTGCGCTGACCGCTTCCTCTACTTCTCCTACGAAGTCAAAGTAACCAGGAGTATCCAGGATATTGATCTTCACCTTGTCCCACGGAACCGGGATCACAGATGTGGAGATTGAAAAATGTCTCTTGATCTCCTCCTTATCAAAATCGCTGACGGTATTTCCATCTTCTACTCTGCCAAGACGACTTGTCATTCCTGCCAGATAAGCCATTGCCTCTGCTAATGTGGTCTTGCCGGATCCCCCATGACCCAAAAGAACCACATTGCGAATTCGGTCAGTTCTATAAACGTCCATATGTAATACCTCCCTGTTTGTCTGATATGTCCATATTTTACTAAAATTCTTTCAACTTTTCAAGTATTTTATATAATTTTAACAACTTTTTTTGAGCTGTTTTTGCAATTATTCATCGAATTCACCTATTTTGTACCTATGTTTGACATTTTTCCTCGTATCTTTTAAAATAGAACCATAGTTTTTCTGTAATATCTACGGATTGTTCCGCAGTAAACTGCTCCCACAATCCTTCAAACATTCAGAATCCGCTAATTTACTACGTAAATTGCTACTTCCTCATGTTTGGCGGCTCCCAAGTTTAAACGCCTTATCGTGCAAGCACGAACAGCTTTTTAAACTTTTGAGCCTGATATCAGATAAGTAGTAACTGGAAAGGACACAGACATCATGAAAACCATAGGTTTTATCGGGCTCGGCCTGATCGGAGGATCTATTGCCAAAACGATCCGCAAGTTTCACCCGGATTATCACATCCTCGCATATGCGAAACACAAAGAAACTCTGGCTGCCGCACTGAACTGCGGTGCTATTGACGCCACACTGGAAGAACGGGATGACCGTTATGCCATGTGTGATTATATTTTTCTCTGCGCTCCGGTAGAGTATAATATTGAATATCTCAGATATCTCAAGGATGTCATCAAGGAAGGATGTATCATCACAGACGCAGGAAGCGTCAAAGGACCGATCCACAAAGCAGTCGAGGAACTCGGCATGGAATACTGCTTCATCGGTGGACATCCTATGGCTGGTTCTGAGCGTTCCGGATTTGAATATTCATCCGACCACCTGCTTGAGAATGCTTACTATATCCTGACTCCGGGCGGACAGGTTCCTCTTGAAAAAATCACCGAGTTTTCTGAACTGATCGATTCTCTTGGTTCGATCCCGATGGTCCTTACCTGTGAGGAACACGATTTTATCACAGCCGGCGTCAGCCATCTTCCGCACATCATCGCTTCCACTCTGGTCAATCTTGTCAGAGAGCTGGATAATGATGCAGAATACATGAAGACGATCGCAGCAGGCGGTTTCCGCGATATCACACGTATCGCATCCTCCTCCCCTGTCATGTGGGAGCAGATCTGCCTCGAAAACCATGAGAACATCTCTCATGTGCTGGACGAATACATCAAGATGCTGATCCAGGCACGCTGCTCTGTTGACAATCTTGAGGCAGAAACCCTCTATGATATGTTCGCCAACTCCAGAGATTACCGCGACTCCATCGACACCACTTCTTCCGGGCTTATCAACAAGACTTATGTCCTGTATATTGATATTGTTGATGAAGCTGGTGGAATTGCCACAATTGCCACAATTCTTGCTATGGAAGGGATCAGTATCAAGAACATCGGCATCATCCACAACCGTGAATTTGAGCAGGGTGTCCTGAAGATCGAATTCTATGAGGAAGATGCGATGAAGCGCGGAACTGCCCTTCTTAAGAAACGTAATTACATCGTATACGAACGGTAGGAGTAAAATAATGGAAATCAAAAAACAAACCAATTTAAAAGGAACTCTTACAGTTCCGGGCGACAAATCCATCTCACACCGTGCAGTCATGTTTGGCTCACTCGCCAATGGCACCACCAGGATCACGCATTTTCTCGAGGGCGCTGACTGTCTCTCGACGATCTCCTGCTTCCGCAAAATGGGGATCGATATTGACCGGAACGGCGACGAGATCCTTGTACACGGCAAAGGTCTTCACGGACTCAGTGCACCGAGAGGGATCCTTGATGTCGGCAACAGCGGAACCACGACCCGTCTGATCTCAGGAATCCTTGCCGGACAGAAATTTACTTCCGAACTTGACGGAGACGATTCGATCCGCACCCGCCCGATGAAGCGTATCATGACTCCTCTTACTTCCATGGGCGCTGATATCACAAGCAAGCTGGACAACGGATGTGCACCACTTATCATCCACGGAAAGCCGCTTCACGCCACTCATTACGATTCACCGGTTGCTTCTGCACAGGTCAAATCCTGCGTTCTGCTTGCCGGTATGTATGCGGACGGGATCACCAGCGTAACAGAGCCATTTCTTTCCCGTAACCATACAGAGATCATGCTGAATTATTTCGGTGCTGATATCACCTCCGAGGGAACGACCGCTTCCATCAAGCCAGAACCGGTCCTTGAGGGAAGAGAAGTCCAGGTTCCTGGTGATATCTCTTCTGCTGCTTACTTTATCGCGGCCGGACTTCTGACCCCGGGAAGTGAGATCCTTCTTAAGAATGTAGGGATCAACCCGACCCGTGCCGGAATCCTCAAAGTCTGCATGGATATGGGCGCTGATATCACCCTTCTGAACGAAAGCACTGAGGGCGAACCGACAGCTGATCTTCTGATCCGCACCAGCTCTCTCAAGGGAACTGTCATTGAGGGCGGCATCATCCCGACTCTGATCGATGAGATCCCGATGATCGCAGTCATGGCTGCTTTTGCTGAGGGAACCACGATCATCCGCGATGCACAGGAACTCAAAGTCAAAGAATCCGACCGTATCGCAGTTATGGTTGACAATCTCACCCGCATGGGTGCTGATATCGAGGGCACAGAGGACGGCATGATCATCCACGGCGGCAAACCGCTCCATGGTGCAGTGATCGACTCTCATCTCGACCACCGCATTGCCATGTCTTTTGCTGTGGCAGGAACGATCTGTGATGGCACCGTGGATATCCTGAATGGAGAATGCGTTAATATCTCCTATCCGGAATTCTATCATGATCTTTATAGCTTAAGATCCAAGTAAATAAAGCGGATATTCGCAATCCGCTTCTCTACTTGCTCATAACCAAATAACTACTTTATTTGGTTAAATAAATATTTGCACACATTTTAAAACTGCTGTTTCCATGATTTACTTTCATGCAGACAGCAGTTTTTTTGTTGTTTACGTATACTCTTCTTCTCCCCGGGCATTCTAAAACAGAATCTGAAAATCATCTATATCCAGGGAGGACTGAATAATGAAAATATTATTTTATGGTGCAAGAGATTATGACCAGAGATTTTTTGATAAACTGAAACCGGAGCATCCTGATATCGACATTACTTTTATTGAAGCAAATCTCTACGCAGAGACTGCTTCCCTCGCCGCCGGTTACGATGGGATCTGCGCTTTTGTAAACGCAGACCTTGGAACAGAAGTGACCGAAGAGCTCGCACATCAGGGTATCCGTCTGATCCTGATGCGCTGTGCCGGTTATAATAATGTAAATCTCAAAACTGCTGCTGAATGCGGCATCAAAGTCCTCCGCGTTCCCGGTTATTCTCCAGAAGCGGTCGCCGAACTTGCCATGGCTCTCGTCCTCACCGCCAACCGTCATACCCACAAAGCTTACATCAAATGCCGGGAAAACAACTTTTCCCTCAATGGTCTCATGGGAGTGAACCTGTATAAAAAAACAGCCGGGATCGTCGGAACCGGCAAGATCGGACTTGCCATGGCGCGTATCTGTCGCGGCTTCGGCATGAAACTGCTCGCCTACGACCTGTATCCGGACAAAACGCAGACAGATCTTAACTATGTTTCCCTTGAAACGCTTCTTTCTTCCAGTGACTTGATCAGCCTTCACTGCCCGCTCACACCGGACACTTACCATATGATCAATAAGGAAAGTATCTCCCGGATGAAAGACGGTGTCATTCTCGTAAACACCTCCCGTGGCGGCCTGATCTGCACCGAAGACCTGATCGCAGGTATCCGGGATCACAAATTTTTCGCTGTAGGGCTCGATGTTTATGAAGAAGAGTCTGATTTTGTCTATGAAGATATGTCCGAGCATATCCTCAAAACTTCTACTGTACAGAGACTGCTCTCTTTCCCGAACGTCGCACTCACTTCCCATCAAGGATTTTTTACAGAGGAAGCGCTTACCAATATCGCTGAGACGACACTTGAGAATGCTGAGGCTTTTCGCACAGGGAAAGAGCTCAGAAACGAAGTGCATATTTAACCCAATCAAGTAAGTCCCCTCTTCCATTGCGAAAAGCAATAAGCAGTGCGTGGGGACTTGCTTTTTTCTGGAAGGTGCTGCATACTTTTCACTTTTTATTTCTCGTATGCTTCTCTGAGCATCCGGATCTCTGATGCCCATCCTTCATTATCGTTCGGCGTCTCCAGAATAAACGGAATCCCCTCCAGAAGTGGATGACGGATCACTCTTACCAGTGCTTCCAGCCCAATCTCACCCTCGCCGATCTTTGCGTGGCGGTCTTTGTGGCTTCCAAGGTCATTCAGACTGTCATTTAAGTGAATCGCTCTTAATTTTTCAAGCCCGATGATCCGGTCAAATTCTTCAAGGACACCATCTAGATCATTCACGATGTCATAGCCTCCATCCCAGACATGGCAGGTATCCAGACAGATTCCCATCTTGTCCTTCTTTTCTACCAGGTCGAGGATCTGACGGAGTTCTTCGAAATTCCTTCCCATCTCCGTCCCTTTGCCGGACATCGTTTCAAGAAGCACCGTTGTAGTCTGGTCTTCGGTCAGTACCTCATTCAGCATTTCCGCGATCATGCGGACTCCTGCTTCTGCTCCCTGTCCCACATGGCTTCCCGGATGAAAATTATAATAATTTCCCGGCGTCCATTCCATGCGCTTCAGGTCATCTGCCATCGTCTCTCTGGCAAATTCCCGGATATTTTCCTTTGCCGCACATGCATTCAATGTATATGGTGCGTGTGCCACGATCTTCCCAAATTTATATTCCTCCGTCAGTTCCAGAAATTTACGCACATCCTCCGGATCGATCTCCTTCGCCCGTCCACCTCTTGGATTTCTGGTAAAAAATGCAAACGTATTTCCCCCGTTCGCGATCATCTGGCGTGCCATCCTGGCATAGCCTTTGGATGAAGTTGTGTGGTTTCCAATATATAATGGACTTTTTGCTGTACTCATAAGAATCTCCTTTTTTCTTAGCATCTGCGGACCGTTCCGCTTCTATCCTTTGATTATACAAAAAAAATCAAAAACTGCAAACATATTGACGAATTGTACAAAATTCCCTATACTTTTTATAAACAAAAAAATACATAAAACAAGGAGTTTCCCATGCCGCCAAAAAAGAAAAAACACAAAAAACGTGTATACAAAAAATCCCGCTACTACCGCAGAAGGCAGCAGCTCACCGAACGTCTTCTCATAGGCTGCGGTGCCGTTCTTATCCTGCTGCTTCTTATCATCCTGGTCCGTGGCTGTTCTGCACGCAAAAATGGTGCCGTTAAGACAAACGCCTCAGCGAAATCACAGGATGAAACTTCTGCCTCAGATGCAGACCTCACGCCAACGCCAACCATGGCTCCGGTATCGCTGACCGTCAGTGTCGTAGGTGACTGTACGCTCGGTACAGACGAAAACTTTGACTACGATACCAGTCTTAATGCTTATTATGAGAATTACGGAGCAGATTATTTCTTCTCCAATGTGAAGAGCATTTTTTCCGCAGATGATCTGACGATCGCCAACTTTGAAGGAACTCTCACAGATTCTGAGGAGCGCGAGGACAAGGAATATGCTTTCAAAGCTCCTGCCGAGTATACCAGCATCCTCACTGCCGGTTCCGTCGAAGCAGTCAACACTGCCAACAACCACAGTCATGATTATGGCGATCAGAGCTATACTGATACTATTCAGGCACTTGACAATGCCGGTATCCTGAATTTTGGTTATGATAAGACTGTTGTAACGGAAGTGAAGGGGATCAAAATCGGACTTGTAGGAATCTACGAACTCAAGGATCACCTCGAACGTGAAGAACAGCTCAAGCAGAACATCGCCAAGGTAAAAGCAGACGGCGCGCAGATCACGATCGTGATCTTCCACTGGGGCAATGAGAAAGAAGAAGTCCCGGACAGCAACCAGACTACACTTGCTCACCTTGCGATCGACGAGGGAGCGGATCTGGTATGCGGTCATCACCCGCATGTTCTCCAGGGAATCGAAGAATACAAGGGCAAAAACATCGTCTACAGTCTCGGAAACTTCTGTTTCGGCGGAAACCAGTATCCAAGCGATATGGATACCATGATCTTCCAGCAGACTTTCACCGTAGATCAGAATGGAGTAAAAGCAGACAATGTGACAAACATCATCCCGTGCTCGATCTCCTCTGATTCTGACTATAACAACTATCAGCCGACTCCTGCCGAGGGAGATGAAGCCACACGTATCCTCAGTAAGATCCAAGAGCGCACTGCCATGATCACCGGCGGCGCAACATCATCTTCTGACAGTTCAGATTCTTCAGAAGAAGACAGTGAAGATTCCTCAGAGGATTCTTACGACGATTCCAGCTATGATGAAGAATCCGATTCCTATGATGACTCGTATTATGATGATTCCTATGACGATTCTTATGATGATTCCAACAGCGATTACGACGAAGATACTTCTTACGATGATTCTTATGATTACAGTTATGAAGAAGAATAGATACTGCCTGCAGTAAATTCATCAAAACCCGGGAATCCCGGAGATTTAAGGTGCCTGACGGATATATTCCGTGAGCACTCTGATCTCCGGGATTCCTTTTACTGTGTCGAGAAGTTCCTGCAGGAAGTCCATCACCAGAGGAGCTGCATTCCGCTGATCTCCCATGATCGCATAACAGGTACGGTATTCCGGACCATTCTCCAGCGCTACAATGCGGCATTCTCCCTCCTGAGAGAGTTTCTTTCCTATTGTTGCCGGCATGATCGCCCATGTTTTTTCGAGATCGAGGAGCTGGCGCAGAAGTGCCATATTGTCGAGTGATACTTTTACTTCGGAATTATTTCCAAACCAGTAATCGTGCCACATGATAAAAGAATCACTCCATGGAATATAGATCTCATCCTCACTTTTCAGGCGAGAAGGCAGGATCCCATCCTCATACGCGGTATCTTTGCTGCAGACCAGGACCAGTTTTTCTTCAAAAAGCGGCACTGTCTGCACTTTTTTGAAAAAATGCGGATTGGTGATCAGTCCCATGTCGACTTCTTTGTTTTCGACTGCTTTGTAGGATACATTTGACCGCATGGTGTCAATATGAAAGCTGCATCTCTTGTGTTTCTCCAGAAAACTGCCGATGACCTGCGGCATGAAATAAAAATTCAGACTGTCTACATTTGCAATCCGAAGAATGTCCTGCGGCTTCTCGTACTGGATCTTGCTTGTCTCCAGCCACAGCTGCTCCCACTTACGCGCAAGCGGGACAAAACGCTGCCCTGCATCGGTAAGTTCCAGCGTGCGAGAACCTTTTTTGCGGATGATCAGTTCTGTTCCCAGTTCTTCTTCCAGTGCAGACAGACGATGGCTCAGTGCCGGCTGTGACACAAACAGCACTTCCGCTGCTTTGGATAAAGATGAGCTGGATACGATCGTAAGAAATGTCTTTATGTCCTGGTAGTTCATGGTTCCTCCCTCTGTGATGTCTTCTTATGTTTGTTTATTCAACCTATAAATTCTGTTTATATTATATAGATAAAATATCGAATTTACAATATAATATTTTGATACTATAATAAGCTCAAAATCAGAAAGATAGGAATGATATACATGGATAAAGCAGTCCTCGAACGCCGCCTTCACCTGACGGTGACTTTTATCGGTGGTTTTATGGGATGTTATGCAATCTTTAATCGCAGTGATGTTTTTGGATCTGCACAGACCGGAAACCTGATCTCCTTTGTGATGGATCTGGCAGGGCATACGGATGCCGAGATCTTTTTCCGTTTCTCCGCACTGCTGATCTACATATTCGCGATGGTCTCCACCGTATTTCTCTCACATAAGCTGGAACGGACAACCTTGAAATTTATCAGTGTCCTGATCGATGGTCTTGCCTTTGTTCTTCTGGCATTTCTTCCACAGGACATGGATCCATTTGTTTCTCTGTATCCAATTTTTTTTGCTACTGCATTTCAATGGTGTTCTTTCAAAGGTGCCGATGGATTTAACAGCTCCAGCATCTTCTCCACCAACAATCTCCGTCAGTGTACGACAGGATTTGCAGAGTACCTTTACAGCAGAGATTCCGAAGCACTCCGAAGAGGTATCTTCTATGGAAAAGTGCTTCTTTCCTTTCATCTCGGAGTTGCAGTGTGCTTCCTGTTCTGCTCCAGATTTCATCTGGCAGGCGCATGGGCAGGACTTCTCCCAGTATGCACCGCACTCATCCTTGTCAATGAGGAACGCGCTCTTTCCAGCGCTGCAGAAAAAGAGGAGGTTCTCAGGGTTCACGCCTGAGAGCCTCCTTTTTGGTTCTTGTCAATTATTGCTTTTCTTATGCTGCCGCATCTTCTGCGGAAGTTTCCTGCGCTGTTGTCTCATCTGTGGATCCTTCTGCACCTTCTGTGGAAGTTTCCTCCACGGAAGATTCCAGGATCTGTAAAAATCCATCTGCCAGATCTGCCGGAACGCCCGCTGTCTTCATGTTTTCTGTGATGACATTCCAGTCTGCGTTCTTGACATATTCTGTCATTTCTTCCTCATTATCCACTGCATAAACAGTTCCAAGGTTTGTAAGATCCGGAATTTCAGCACCCTCTCCATAACCGCCTGTAATAGAAAGTGTTGCAAGTGATACGCCGGATGTCAGTACAGAAAGCTCCATGCTGCTGGTCTCAGCTGCTGCATCAGAATCCATCTTTATCACTGCACTGAATCCATTCATCATGCTGGCCACATCAGCATTTTCATCCTCTGTCTGAGCCTCCGGGAAAGAAATTGTGAAAGTTCCATTATAGTATCCCATTTTTTCCGGTTTGAGTTCCAGATCTGTTACGCTGATATCCATTGCCTCTGTGTGATCTACTGCCAGGATATAATCACCGTTCCAGAGCCCATCAGTGGAAGAACCTGTTCCTGTAACAGTCATATAACTGTCCTCTGCTCCAAATTCCAGAAGAAGTGCAGTCTGTCCATCACTGGATGGGGTCTTGAGTGTAAATACCGACTGGTAATCTGTCCCGTCAGAAATTCCAAACTCACGTCCTACAACCTTATCCTCACTGTTTACCCAGAGTTTTTCAGAAAAGCTTTCTGTACTTTCGCCGTCTGCTGATTTGATATCATTCAGCAGATCATCAATTCCGGACTGATAAGATGCATACTGGTCTCCATCCTTCTTCCAGAGATCAAAGAGTCCCTTGATCTCCTTATCATCCCTCGCCGTTGTGAGGATTTCTTCCATCATGGAACGTGCGGAATCATCTGTGACAACACCCTCATATACGGTACAGTCCTCGCCGATTCCCTCTACAGAAAGTGTCTCCTCTGTCGCAGTTCCTTCTTCCATATTGTTGATCGCAAGATTTCCATAGCGGTCAAGAAGTGTGCTGACCGTCTCTCCGTCCGGCATTGCACTGGTGACATCAGATAAAGCATTCATATATCCCTGCATGAATTCCTGCGTTGTCTCATCTGCACTGCCAACAGGATCTGCTACAAGATATGCATCAGAAATTTCCGGGATCTGAATGTATTGCTTCATCTCTGACAGATCTTCGTACATATTGATATCACAGAGCTTCTGGTCATTCAGAAGAATCGTGGAGGCGATTGCCTCTGTTCCGTCCTTGACAGAAACCTTCGTATCCATAGTCAGATCCTGAAGCCAGCTCATATCTTCCTGGCTGAGAAGTGTTCCGAGGAACGCCTTTCCTGTGTCCTCCACAGTAAGTGTCATTTTGCTGGTGGAACCAGCAAATGCCTTGTCCATGTTCTGCACACAATCATCAACGGCACCTGCAACAGAAGACACCAGCGAGTCCAGAGATGTTTTGGCTGTTTCCTGATAAGATCCTGCGGCAAATACATTGGTCCCTCCTGCCAAGATCATAGAAGAGCTAAGTACAACTGTAGTTGCTTTTCTCAGAATATTTCTTGCCCTGTTCATATAAAAAGTCCTCTCCCCTTTCTTATTATTATATTTTTCATTTTACCACAGCAATCGTCTTGATACAACAATTTTCGATTGAATATTCTGACTTTTCGATGGGTTGACATTTTTTCTTCTGACTGTTATCCTTGAAAGAAAAAAGGAAAAATATTATGACAGAAGAAGAAATCAAAAAACTAGTCGAACTTCAGCGAAGTTATTTTTATACCGGGGCGACCCGTCCTGTCAAAACCAGGATCGAACATCTGAAGAAACTGAAAGACTGGGTCACAGCCCATGAAGAAGATGTCAACAAAGCCCTTGGAGAAGACCTTGGCAAAAGCTCCTTCGAAAGCTACATGTGCGAAACCGGTCTGGTCCTGAACGAGCTGACACACATGATCCAAAATGTCGTTGAATATGCTGAAGAACAGGATGTCCATACTCCGATGTCCCAGTTTGCCGCGCGCAGTTACAAGAAACCTGTTCCTTACGGGGTAGTCCTGATCATGAGCCCGTGGAATTATCCGTTTCTTCTCTCGATCGAGCCACTGATCGACGCGCTTGCAGCCGGTAATACCGTGATTCTCAAACCAAGCGCCTACTCTCCTGCCACGACAACGCTCATCCAGACTCTGGCGCGGGAATGTTTTGAGCCGGAGCTTGTCTCTGTTGTCACTGGCGGCCGGGACGAAAATACCAGCCTTTTGAATCAGCATTTTGACTATATCTTTTTTACCGGAAGCCAGCATGTCGGCCGGGAAGTCATGGCAAAGGCAAGCCAGTTCCTCACCCCAGTCACCCTGGAGCTTGGAGGCAAAAGTCCCTGCATCGTGGACCGGAAATGCAATCTCAAGCTTGCCGCGCGCAGGATCGTCTTCGGTAAATTCTTAAACTGCGGGCAGACCTGTGTTGCTCCGGATTACATCTACTGCGACCGTAAGATCAAGGACCGGCTCGTGAAGCATCTGATCAAACAGATCCGGCGGCAGTATTCTGAGACACCGCTTCAGAATCCTGATTATGGCAAGATCATCAATGAGAAACATTTTGACCGGCTCTGCGATCTGATTTCTTCCGGCAAAGTCGTTTATGGCGGGAAGTCCGATCCTGATACCCTTCGCATTGAACCGACCGTCCTCGACTCTGTGTCCTTCGAGGATCCTGTGATGCAACAGGAGATCTTTGGCCCGGTCCTTCCAATCATAACTTATGATTCTATGGACGAGGTCATTCCAAAAATCAATTCCATGGCGCATCCTCTCGCGCTCTATATTTTTACTTCACGGCGTAAGACTGCGCGGAAATTCATGGAAGAATGCAGTTTTGGCGGCGGCTGTATCAATGATACACTGATCCATCTTGCCACTTCTGAGATGGGATTTGGCGGCTTTGGCGAAAGCGGCATGGGTGCATATCACGGCGAAGAAGGCTTTCGAACCTTTTCCCATTACAAGAGTATCGTGGATAAGAAAACATGGATCGACCTTTCGATGCGCTACCAGCCGTACAAACCACGCAATGAAAAACTGCTCCACAGATTTTTGAAATAATTGTATCTGAGGTAGTACAATTTTATTATTAGGATATGAGTTTATTATGGATGGATTGTCAACTACCCATCACCTAAATGTAGTGGGCTTGTAACTGCCAAGTCGTAGTAACGGTTTACACCTCCGACCTTTAACCCCATTAGATATTGTTATCTAAAGTGGCGTTACATCACAGGGTGGTTGACAGCACCCTTTACAGCAAAGTTTACTCAGCTGTAACTGTACCAGGTACTTGTGACTCTGTTTCAGAGACACTGCTATCCGCAAGATAGTTTATTCCCATACGGTACAGATTCATAGCTCCTATGCGGTCATCATTAGATTTATAGCCACAGTTTTTACAGCTAAACAGATGTATCTTTTTATTACGATTAGCCTTTTCAATATGTCCACAGGCAGGACAGCACTGGCTTGTATAAGCAGGATTAACCTCAATTACAGTAGACTGATTCTGTTTAGCTTTGTACATAAGTTTCTGTTCAAGGTCATAGAACGACCATGATACAGATACATAGCGGTCTTTAATTTTAACTCGCTCTGTTGCATTTCTAACACCTGACAAGTCTTCAAGTACGAATAATGTATGCTTTGGATTGTTTTTCACGAGTGCCTTTGATACACAGTGATTTATATCTTGCATCCAACGGTTTTCTCGTGAACCAATAGCTTTCATTCTTCGTCTTGCAGATGGAGTCTGACGCATTTGGAGTTCTTTACGAAGTTTTGAATAATTAGCACGTTTCTGTTTAATAGTCTTGCCGCTGACAAAACCTGACTTGTGCTTACTGTCATAAGTGGCAACGACAAAGTTAATGCCTCTGTCAATGCCTACAACATTACAGATGTCAGAGATATTACTTTCCTCGACATCATAGGTTACGGGGATATGCAAAAAATACCTGCCATGTTTATTTACGAGTTTGGCTGTACCAAACTTATAGATTGTATGGTCAAAATATTTAGACATACCTTCAGCAAAATATGGCAGCTTTACACGACCACTTAAGGTGTTTACTGAAAAACAGTTCTGTGTAAGAGAATAATCCCTATTCCAGACAAGGTCGTACTGAGGCTTCTTAAAAGACGGCTTGATCCACTTGGATTCGTTCTCAAGAATAGTTTTGTATCTGGCTATAACGGTCTTAAATACGGACTGAGCCATTTGGGATTTAAGCCCAAACTTTTCACGAAGTTCGGCATATAATAGTTTGTTTAATGAAAACTGCTTTAAGTCATGTGTGCGGAATACATAGTTTGAAACATAATTACAGGCATCACTATATACAGACATGGTTTTATTAAGTAAAACCTTGTCATTATCTGTAGCGGATATTTGTATTTTGACAGTAATGGTTATCTGTTCCATAAATGTACCCCCTTCCATTAATATTTCACTAGATATAGTATATAATATTTATTAGTGAAAAGCAATGTATAGAGGTGAAATTGGGATAATAGATATAATCGTCGCAACAGACTTCATACCATCCTCCATGGGCTGTCGTTACGCCCAGGGTTACTTCTACCACCGTCCGGCTCCGGCCGCTGCTTTTCTTGAGATTCCCTGAATTAGTTTTGGCTCTCACTGTCGTACAGTGCAGAGCCATCTTTTATGTTTATTTCCCATCAATCAGTATCCACTTTCCTTTTCGGTTTGACCCCTCTCTAACAACTTTTCCTTCCTTTTGCATTTTAGACAAAGTTCGTTTAATTGTTGTGCTAGAAACAGAGAGTGCTTCTCCCAATGCTTTATGGGTCAGTTCCGGGTTTTTGCGAATCATTTCCGACAATCGAGTTTCGAGATCAACTTTGAGGTCATTGAGATCAATATTCGGTTTGTTGACCTCAATGACCTCATTTTGGCCTCGATAAAGATTAATTCGAAATGCCACTTCCATATCAATAAATTCCGGTTCTCGCAATCCATATTCCTGCATAGCCTGCATGAGTTTTGGGATACCACTTCCCCAGGCTTCCACAAGATTCATATATGCAAAAGCATTGGCAAGAGAACGATTTCGGATTTTTGAAAATCCCTCTTTCATCAAATCAATCGTTACCCCAGGAAGCAATCTACCTGGAGAAGTAATCTCCAAACGATCATCATAAATTGCAACCTGAATATTGGAAGTTTGAATGTAACTACAATTCATAACCGCATTAACAATGAGCTCACGGATACTATCTGGCGGCAGTTCATAAATATCCTGACGATATACGCCTTCCAACCGAGATCCCATACGGATATTTCTAAGGACAAATTGCACCGCTTCATCTACCTGTTCCCATAGCGGTCCTTCATAATTGCGCCGATCCAAAAATACAGTACGAGTCGTTCCTTTAAACACGGCACACTGTATCGTAGAACGCAGTCCACCTTGTCCAGTTAAATACACATAGGCATTCGTTGGATAAATTTTTTGTCATCGATGCCAAATATAATCTGCCCACCTTTACCATTAGCAAAAGCAACGACTGTTTTCATATATTTAATACTCTTGTCCGGGCGTTGTACCTTGAACTCTACATTCTTAGATTCCCCAGCAAGAATTTCTTCTATTGTCATACGAACACCTCCATGTCAACATACTCATCTCTGCCATTTTCTTTCTACCAATATCCTTTGCAATATTTTAGCATGAGAAACATCATTCAACAATATCATCTGTAATATTACAGTAAAAATGTGACGGACCAGATAAGTCCGTCACATTCCTAATATCGTCTTATGTACTTTTTTCCTTACAAAATAATAGCAGATCACCTGCAGAATGATCGTGATGATCCAGGATACCGGATAGGATATAAAGAGGAACGACAGGCTTCTGTGGTGTGGAAATAATCCGAAGATCCACACGATACGTGTTCCTACGGTTCCTATGATCGACAGGATCATCGGTACACCGGAGCGGCCCATTCCACGGAGTGCTCCCGGGATCAGATCCATGATACCACAGCAGAAATAAGGAACTGTCGTGTATGCAAGGATTTCAATACCGCACTGGATAACATCCGGGTCACTTGTATACAGTCTCAGTAATTTATCACCAAAGAAATATGCTCCACATCCCAAGGTAAACGAAACTGCAACCGACAAAACGATGCAGTCCAGAAGAACTTTGTCCATACGTTTTGTCTTACGCACACCATAATTCTGGCTTGTAAAACTCATGCAGGACTGTGTGACCGAGTTAACGGACACATACAAAAATCCAAAGATATTGTTTGCTGCCGTATACCCCGCCATGGCAATCGAGCCAAAAGAGTTGACGGAAGACTGCAGCAGTGCATTGGAAAGATTAATGACTGTACTCTGGATCCCTGCAGGGATTCCAACCTGAAAGATCTGTTTCAGGTAAAAACTTTTGATTGTAAGCTTAGAGAAACGAAGCTGGTAACTTCCCTCCGAATGATACAGACAGCGCAGTACCAAAATACAGGAAATACACTGGGAAACTACAGTTCCGATCGCAACACCGGCTACTCCCATATGAAAGACAATGACCAGAAGCAGGTTCAGACACGCATTTGCAAGTCCTGATATGATCAGGTAGAGCAACGGACGCTTGGTATCTCCCACTGCCCTCAAGATAGCTGCACCATAGTTATACAGCATAAAAAATGGCATTCCAAGGAAATAAATACGCATATACAATGTTGAATGCTCAATGACATTATCCGGCGTACCCATGATCTCAAGTGCCAGTCTGGAAAAGATCAGTCCGACAAACGCCATAATGATACCGCTTACCAGCGCAAGTGTAATGGCAGTATGTACAGTCTCAGACATTTCTTTATGCTTGCCAGACGCATAAAAACGTGCCGCAAGTACATTGGCACCAAGAGATATTCCAATAAATAAGTTGGTAAATACCGCGATCAGTGCCGTGGTCGATCCAACCGCAGCAAGTGATTCACTTCCCGCAAACTGCCCCACAACAATGATATCTACAGCATTAAACATCAGCTGTAAAATACCCGAAAGCATCAATGGCATTGAAAATGAGATCAACTTGTCCATGATCGAGCCATTGCACATGTCGATTTCGTATTTGTTACTTTTCAAGATTACTCCCCCATTTTAGAGTTAATGAGTTTAAAAGACCCCCACAGAATGAATCTGTGGGGGTCGGTATTACTCTGTTTGGACACGATTCAGACATCTGTCTGAATATATAAATTTATTTAATGTAAGGCTGCTGATTAAGCGTTCTTCTCAGCGATTGCTGCCTGAGCTGCTGCCAGACGAGCGATCGGTACACGGAACGGTGAGCAGGATACATAGTTAAGACCGATCTTGTGGCAGAATTCTACAGAGGACGGATCTCCACCGTGCTCTCCACAGATACCTACATGAAGGTTCGGGTTAACCGGTCTTCCGAGCTCGATTGCCATCTTCATGAGTTTACCAACGCCAACCTGGTCAAGTTTAGCGAATGGATCGTTCTCGAAGATCTTAGCATCGTAGTAAGCGTTCAGGAATTTACCTGCATCGTCACGGGAGAAGCCGTATGTCATCTGTGTAAGGTCGTTTGTACCGAAGCAGAAGAAGTCAGCTTCTTTAGCGATGTCATCAGCTGTAAGAGCTGCTCTCGGGATCTCAATCATAGTACCAACTTCGTACTCAAGGTTGGAACCAGCTGCTTTGATCTCAGCGTCTGCTGTCTCTACTACGAATTTCTTAACATATTTAAGCTCTTTGATATCGCCAACAAGCGGGATCATGATCTCCGGTTTGATTGTCCAATCCGGATGAGCATTCTGAACTTTGATTGCTGCACGGATAACAGCTGTTGTCTGCATCTTAGCAATTTCCGGATAGGTAACTGCAAGACGGCATCCACGATGACCCATCATCGGGTTGAACTCATGGAGAGAATCAATGATTGTCTTGATCTCTTCAACAGTTTTGCCCTGAGCGTCAGCAAGTTTCTTGATGTCAGCTTCTTCTGTAGGAACGAATTCATGAAGTGGCGGATCCAGGAAACGGATAGTAACCGGGTTGCCTTCCAGTGCTTCGAACAGTCCTTCGAAGTCTTCCTGCTGATATGGAAGAACTTTTGCAAGTGCTGCTTCTCTTTCTTCTACTGTTGTGGAGCAGATCATTTCACGGAATGCATCGATACGTCCCTCACCGAAGAACATATGCTCTGTACGGCAAAGACCGATACCTTCTGCACCAAGCTCAACTGCTTTCTTAGCGTCAGCCGGTGTATCTGCGTTTGTACGAACTTTCATAGTTCTGTATTTGTCAGCCCAAGCCATGATACGGCCGAACTCACCAGCGATTGTAGCGTCTACAGTCGGGATGATTCCGTCGTAGATGTTACCTGTTGTACCATCGATGGAGATGAAGTCTCCTTCGTGGAACTCTTTGCCAGCCAGTGTGAATTTCTTGTTTTCTTCATCCATAGCGATATCACCGCATCCGGATACACAGCACTCACCCATACCACGGGCAACTACTGCTGCGTGAGAAGTCATACCACCACGAACTGTCAGGATACCCTGAGCAGATTTCATACCTGTGATATCTTCTGGAGATGTCTCAAGACGAACCAGAACGACTTTCTCTCCTCTTTCTGCCCATTCAACAGCATCATCAGCTGTGAATACGATCTTACCGCAAGCAGCTCCTGGAGAAGCTCCAAGACCTTTGCCCATCGGTGTAGCAGCTTTCAGAGCAGCTGCATCGAACTGCGGATGAAGCAGAGTATCAAGGTTACGTGGGTCGATCATTGCTACAGCTTCTTCTTCTGTTCTCATTCCCTCATCAACAAGGTCACAAGCGATCTTCAGAGCAGCCTGAGCAGTTCTCTTACCATTACGTGTCTGCAGCATGTAAAGTTTACCGTGCTCTACAGTGAACTCCATATCCTGCATATCTCTGTAGTGGTCTTCCAGAGTTTTGCAAACCTGTTTGAACTGTACGAATGCTTCCGGGAATTTCTGTTCCATTTCGGTAATGTGCATAGGTGTACGAACACCAGCAACAACGTCTTCACCCTGAGCGTTTGTCAGGAATTCACCGAACAGACCGTTAGCTCCTGTAGCAGGGTCACGTGTGAAGGCAACACCTGTACCACAGTCATCTCCCATGTTACCGAATGCCATCATCTGTACGTTAACAGCGGTTCCCCAGGAATATGGGATATCGTTGTCACGACGATATACGTTTGCACGCGGGTTGTCCCAGGAACGGAATACGGCTTTGATAGCACCCATTAACTGTTCCTTCGGATCAGTTGGGAACTCAGCACCGATTTTTTCTTTATATTCAGCTTTGAACTGTTCTGCAAGTTCTTTGAGGTCTTCAGCTGTAAGCTCAACGTCCTGTTTAACGCCTCTCTTAGCTTTCATTTCGTCGATCAGCTCTTCGAAATATTTCTTACCAACTTCCATAACTACGTCAGAGTACATCTGGATGAATCTTCTGTAGCAGTCCCAAGCCCAACGTGGGTTGTTTGATTTTTCAGCAAGAGTATTAACTACTTCTTCATTTAAACCAAGGTTCAGGATAGTATCCATCATACCAGGCATGGATGCTCTGGCACCAGAACGAACGGAAACAAGCAGAGGATTTTCTTTGTCACCGAATTTCTTACCGGTAACTCCTTCCATTTTGGTGATTGCTTCCATGATCTGACCCATGATCTCGTCGTTGATCTGTCTTCCATCTTCATAGTACTGAGTACAAGCTTCTGTTGTGATTGTGAAGCCCTGCGGTACCGGAAGACCAAGGTTTGTCATTTCAGCAAGGTTAGCACCTTTACCACCCAGAAGGTTTCTCATATTAGCGTTACCTTCTGTAAACATGTAAACCCATTTTGCCATTTTTACATTTCCTCCTAATTATTTGTTCTTTTACATAAAAAAATTATGTTTTACGCACATAATTATTGTATAGACTTTAGTACAAATAGTCAAGGTTAAACTGTCAAAAAATGGGGAAAGTTTTTGTCATAATATGTAAAAACCTTTCCCCATTTCATATTTTGCTTTAGCGTTTCTTCTTAAGGTTGAGCACAAGGTGTCTCGGGAGGCCGTTTACCATGATCGGCTGGTAGTCTCCCTGAATCAGCGGGCTGATATAATCGACAAAATCCTTGGTCACATAAGTCGCATCTTTGTTCATCCAGTTTCTCGGAACGACCTTTTCTTCGTTGGCGATTCTGTGCACGTCATAGATGCCTGTTTTTGCCATGTACGGATCATCGGAAACACGGTCGATGACGATCATCTTGCCGGTGTCGCCTTCATCTGCGGCCTTCACCGCAGCACCGCCTACCATAAATGCCTCGTCGATATCGACACGGGATGCCATATGGGAAGCACTTCTCTGTAAGGTAGAAAGCTCTACGGCCCTTGTCTTGCAGCCGCACTCTGCTGCCAGGAAGTTTGCAAGATATGTCGCGGTTCCTGCAAGCTGTTTGTGGCCGAATGCATCCACGTAATCTCCGGAGCTTCCAAGTTCGCAGACGTAGCGTCCGTCAGCGAGGCGGATTCCCTCGGATACGGCGATCACAACGGAAGATTTCTTCTTGAGGAGATCTTTGACTTTGACAAGGAATTTCTCAATGTCAAATGCAACTTCCGGAAGGTAGATAAGGTCCGGTCCGTCGCAGTCCTCTGTTCTTGCAAGTGCTGTTGCGCCGGTGAGCCATCCTGCATTTCGTCCCATGACTTCCATGATTGTGATCATGCTTTTCTTGTAGGTAAGACCCTGTGCGTCACGGATCACTTCCTTGGTGGAAGCTCCGATGTATTTGGCTGCACTTCCAAAACCAGGTGTATGGTCGGTCAGTGCAAGGTCATTGTCAATGGTCTTCGGTACGCCAAGGAATTTCTGTTTCTGGCCGGTCAGGATCGCGAAATCAGAAAGTTTCTTGATAGTGTCCATGGAATCATTTCCACCAATATAGATAAACGCATCAATATCAAGACGGTTCAGTATACCAAAGATCTTCTCATAGATGGTCTTATCTTCGTGGATCTCAGGAAGTTTAAAACGACAGGAACCTAAGAAAGCGGACGGGGTTCTCTTGAGAAGCTCAATGTCCAGCTCTGAGTGGATCTGTGTGGAAAGATCGATATACTGTTCATCCAGAAGTCCCTGAATTCCGTGCAGCATTCCATATACCTTGTCGAAACCTCGCTCAATGGCGTTCTTGTACACACCTGCAAGACTGGAATTGATTACTGCGGTAGGACCTCCGGACTGTCCTACAATGATATTGCGTTTTTTTGCCATAGTGCCATCTCCTTTTTTGTTGTCGGATATATAATGGTTAAATTTTACCAATATTATCCGTTTTCGTCAAGAAGATTTGTGTATTTTTATATATTTTTATATATACATTTTATTTTTATTATCTATTTTGTATAGTTTTGTTTGTATATGCTGTATGGATTATAAAAAAAATGGAAGAACGCCACAAAAAAATCAGGCATCTGCCGTGTCTGCGTATCAGTGCAGTGCACAGCGGATGCCTGTCGTCATTCTCTTATGAAAGTTTCTGAGTTCTCAGAACTTAGAATGTAAATTTGTCAGCAAAGTATGCTTCCAGCTCATCGATCTTGACACGAACCTGCTCCATGGTATCACGGTCACGGACAGTAACTGCTCCGTCATTCTCAGATTCGAAATCGTAAGTGATGCAGTACGGAGTACCGATCTCATCCTGTCTTCTGTAACGTTTACCGATGTTTCCACGGTCATCGTACTCGCAGTTGTATTTCTTGCTTAACTGCTGGAAGATCTTCTCTGCGCCATCGTTCAGCTTCTTGGAAAGCGGAAGGACACCGATCTTGACCGGAGCCAGTACCGGATGGAAATGAAGGACTGTACGAACGTCGTTCTTCTCTGCATCCAGAACTTCCTCATCATATGCGCTGCACAGAAATGCAAGTACCATACGGTCAGCACCAAGTGAAGGCTCGATAACGTAAGGAATATATTTCTGTTTCTTCTCATCGTCGAAGTATGTCAGATCCTGGCCGGATACATTCTGATGCTGTGTCAGGTCATAGTCTGTTCTGTCAGCGATTCCCCACAGCTCGCCCCATCCGAATGGGAACAGGAACTCTACGTCTGTAGTAGCCTTGCTGTAGAAGCTCAGTTCTTCCTTGTCATGATCACGATAACGGACTTCGTCATCCTTAAGACCAAGGGAGCTCAGCCAGTCAAGACAGAATTTCTTCCAGTATGCAAACCACTCAAGGTCTGTATCCGGCTCGCAGAAGAATTCAAGTTCCATCTGCTCGAACTCACGGGTACGGAATGTGAAGTTACCCGGTGTGATCTCGTTACGGAAAGATTTACCGATCTGACCGATACCAAACGGGATCTTCTTACGGGATGTTCTCTGTACGTTCTTGAAGTTTACAAAGATACCCTGTGCTGTCTCAGGTCTTAAGTAAACAGTGTTCTTGGCATCCTCGGTTACACCCTGGAATGTCTTGAACATCAGGTTGAACTGACGGATATCTGTGAAGTTGTGCTTGCCGCAGGACGGACACGGAACTTCGTGCTCTTTGATGAAGTTCATCATCTGCTCCTGGGACCATGCATCTACACTTCCTTCGATCGCAATGTCATGCTCTCCGCAGAAATCCTCGATCAGTTTGTCTGCACGGAAACGCTCGTGGCATTCCTTACAGTCCATCAGAGGATCGGAGAATCCGCCAAGATGACCGGATGCTACCCATGTCTGCGGGTTCATCAGGATCGCACAGTCTACACCGACATTGTACGGGGATTCCTGAACGAATTTCTGCCACCATGCACGCTTTACGTTGTTCTTGAGTTCAACGCCAAGGTTACCGTAGTCCCAGGTATTTGCAAGACCTCCATAAATTTCTGAACCAGGATAAACGAATCCTCTGGCTTTTGCCAGAGCAACAATTTTCTCCATTGTTTTTTCCATGATATCTCTCCTCATTGTTTTATTGGTGAAAACCTAAGTGTTCTCATTATACCGCATTTTCAATATATTTCAACTTTTTTATTTCATAACCTCCAGAATCTGGAGACTTCGGAACCTTTTGTCTGTATTCGCAGCTGTATATCTATGTATGATGTGCTCCAGTTCCAGAAGCACCTCATCCTTCACAGTAAAAGTATACAGCTTTCCCATCGGTGCTGTCGCTATAAAGCGCATGGCATAAAGTGCCGAAGGCGAGATCCGAAGAGTTCCCTTCTGTCCGGATGCGCATTTCTGGCACAGGATGCCGTGGAGATCCTGCGAAAAAAACACCTGTCCTTCCGGAATCTCCTCACGCCCGCACTGCGCGCACTGAAAAAGCTCCGGGCAGAGTCCCTCCTCCACCATCGTCCGCAGTTCAAAGATACAGCGGATCAGACGGTTATCCATCTTCGGATTCAGAAGGGCTTTGACCGTGACATAGAGAAGGTTCATCATCTCCCTCTCGTCCGTCCCCTCTCGCCCGAAGTAATCTGCCAGTTCCAGGAAATAATAGCCATAATAGACCCCAGGCTGCATCGCCGCCAGTTCCACGAAATGATGGGATACAGACACCTGGTTCAGATTATAGCTGCTCCTGCCTTCAAACAGGGTAAAAGTTCCAAACACAAAAGGATCTGCTGCTGCCAGAAACGGGCTGTTCGGCCGTCTTGCGCCTTTGGCAAAAGCGGAGATCTTGCCCCTCTCTCTGGTCAACAAAACGATTCTCTTGTCATATTCGCCGATCGGCATCGCAGAGATCACAACTCCCTGCACAGTGATCAGATCACTCATTTATCAGATTTCCTTCTTGTCGTAACCAAAGTTTTTGATCATAAAGTCACTGTCACGCCAGTCTTTGCGGACTTTGACCCAGATCTTCAGGTTGACCTTGGCATCCAGCATGCGTTCCAGCTCATAGCGGGCATTGCTGCCGATCTTTTTGAGCATGGCACCCTGTTTGCCGATGATGATTCCTTTGTGAGAATCTCTCTCGCAGATGATCGTCGCTTCGATGTCTACGAGGTTGTTTTTGCCCGGACGCTCTTTCATACTGTCGATAGCGACTGCGATTCCGTGCGGGATCTCAGCATCAAGCGCGTGAAGTGCCTTCTCACGGATGATCTCTGCCGCAATCTGTCTCTGCGGCTGGTCTGTTACGGTGTCTTCATCATAGAACATCGGTCCGTATGGCAGGTATTTCAGAATGCACGGGATGATATCCTCTGTGTTCTGGTTACGCAGTGCAGAGCATGGAATGATCTCATCAAATTCATAAAGTTTGCGGTAGGTATCGATTGCCTTAAGGATCTCGTCCTTGTCAACGGTATCGACCTTGTTGATCACAAGAATGACCGGCAGATGTAAGCCCTTAAGCTGCTCTGCAATGTGACGTTCTCCCGCGCCGATAAAGGTCGTCGGCTCTACCAGCCAGAGGATCACATCGACATCTTTGAGTGTTCTCTCTGCTACCTGGACCATGTACTCGCCCAGCTTGTTTTTTGCCTTGTGGATACCCGGGGTATCGAGGAAGACGATCTGACCGTCCTCACAGGTGTACACGGTCTGGATACGGTTTCTGGTCGTCTGCGGCTTCTTGGATGTGATCGCGATCTTCTGACCGATCAGATGGTTCATCAATGTGGACTTGCCGACATTCGGACGGCCGATGATCGCTGTAAATCCGGATTTAAAATTATCTTTCATATTTACTCCTAAACTGCTCTCTGGATCAGCCGTTGATCAGCGGGCTGATGCTTCCAAAGAGTGCCTCTTCTTTCTGTACTTTTGGTTCACTTCCTACAACACAGATCTCTTCATCGGACAGGATCGCCTCGATCAGCGGAGCCAGTGCCTGGATGTCCTCTGCCTGTGCATTCAGGATCTCGTCACGTTCTTTCTGCATCATCTCTTCTGTCACACCGCAGAAGTATGCTCCCTTGGATGCATTGCCTTTCATCTGCGGAGTCTTCGGTACGTCTTTGCCGCTGATCGTTCCGATGATATATTTGGTCATCTCACGCTCGTCAGCCTTAAATCCACGTACATAGTCCGGGATTCCTGCAAAAACATCGTAGGTACGTTTCAGATGCGGATCACGGTAAGATACAAAGAAGCTCTCACCACTGTATTTGAATCCGCTCATGCAGCCATAAGCGCCGCCTTTGACACGGATGTTGATCCAGAGATAATCGTAACTTAAAGCGACTTTGAGGATATTGAGTACACCTGTGTATGCAAAACCTTTCTTGCGGAAGTTTCCTGCCTGTGCCGCGTACTGTACCTGTCCGGAGGTCATGAAGCCTTCGTTCTTTTTCTCGCAGATCATCGGAGCAGGAGAAGTTTCGACTGCTTCCTGATGAAGGGTTTTCTTTAATTCTCTGACTTGTTTCTGCATCGTCTCCAGAGATTCTCTCTCACCGGTGTAGCTGACGCTTAAGTTTTCCGGGCGGAGGATCTCAGTCATCAGGGATTTAAGGTTCTCAATGATCTCATCCTTACGCTCTTCAAATTCCTTATCCAGTTTCTCGATGAACTGGTAGTAAGCGATTCCTGCCATCGTATCCTGGAAAGCAGCCATCGGTGAACCATAGGATGCGGCACGGAGTACAGCTGTGGAATGTCCTGCACTTACCAGACTTGACTGTGCTCTTGATTTGACTCTTGAGATGATCTCATGAAGTCTGCGGGTGTCTGTCACATCAGAGGTGTTGAGTATCTCACGGATCATGCAGAACATAACATCTGTCTTAGGGTACATTACCTTGCCCTTCACTCCGAAGAATGCGCGGTATTCATCGACAGAGTCTGCACGGTCAAACACTTCCACGCCGCATACGATCCCGCCTGTCTCGGCATTGATCTCATTTGAGAGTTCTCCATAGGTATAATGTGCGGTATTCACATAGCCGAGTATGGATTTCAGAAGTCCAAGATATGGTACTTTGTCCGGTGAAAGGCTCTTAAGATCAAACATCAGATCCAGATAGCCGATCCCATTGGTCGGAACATCATGATACAGGAAAAGACTTCCGTCCACATCCAGTTCTTCATTGTAGAATTTATCTGCTTCCTTGCGGATATCCTCGCGCTTAAGCATCGGAATGCATTTGGCTGCTTCCGGATCTTCCTCAGCTTCCTGATATGCCTCAAGATCCTTTGTGCGCTGTACCATCTGCTGTTTTTCTTCCTCGGAAAGTCCATTCAGGTAGTCAGCAAGTTTGTCCTCCAGGGCTTTTGCCTTTCTTGCAGCAAGACCTCTGGACGGTACGAGGGTCAGTACAGATCCGTGCGGGTTGTCGAGGAGATATTTCTGGATCAGTTCTTCGAAGTATCCTGTGTTCTTGAGGGATTTCAGCTTCTCAAATACCGGGATCAGTTCTACCTGTGCAAATGGATGCTCATCGTCATAGAGCCAGTTGCCAAGGATATCAAGACCATAGATCAGTCCCTTCGGATAGGAAGAGAAATCTGCTTCTCTGTAGCGGAATTCCATGCAGTTGATTCCGGCTTCCAGAGCTTTCTTGTCAATTCCGGATGTGATGACATCCTGAAGGACTTTGCGGATAATGGAAACAAATTCGTCTTTTTTGTCTGCATTTGCGCCCTTTGCGATAATGTCAAAATATGGCTGTCGGATACCATCTTCATAAGCACCATAGATATCCTTACCGATACCGGCGTCAAGAAGTGCCTGCTTAAGCGGTGCTCCCGGTGCGCTTAAGAGTGCATAATCCAGGACTTCAAATGCAATGCTGGTAAGGCTGTCCATAGCAGTTCCCACTACAACATTGTAGGAAAGGTATGCATTGTCTTCCTCGCCCTCACTCTCTGCAACCGGATATTCCATGGTCAGATCCTGCATTGCGGCAAACGGTTTCTGCTCTCTGATTTCGGAATCTACGTTTAGGCTGTCATAAGCGGAAAGATAATGTTTGTCGATAAAGTCAAGTTTCTCCACCATGTCCATATTTCCGTACAGATAAATATAGCTGTTGGATGGGTGATAATACGTTCTGTGGAAATCAAGGAACTCCTCGTAACTTAAATCCGGGATATTGTCAGGATCTCCGCCGGATTCACAGCCATAGGTGATATCCGGGAACAGAGAGTTCATAATATCACGCTCCAGAACATCGTCCGGAGAGGAAAAAGCACCCTTCATTTCGTTGTAAACAACGCCGTTGTATGTCAGCGGTCCTTCCGGCTGTTCCAGATGGTAGCTCCATCCTTCCTGGCGGAAGATCTCTTCTTTCTTATAAATATTCGGGTAAAAAACTGCGTCCAGGTAAACATGCATCAGGTTCTGGAAATCCTGATCGTTGCAGCTTGCCACCGGGTAGCAGGTTTTGTCCGGATAAGTCATGGCATTCAAAAAAGTGTTCAAAGAGCCTTTGACCAGTTCCACAAAAGGATCCTTCAGTGGAAATTCTCTGGAGCCGCAAAGCACGCTGTGCTCCAAAATGTGGGCAACGCCTGTGCTGTTCTTCGGCGGGGTTCGAAAAGCGATATTGAACACTTTGTTTTCGTCATCGTTCTCAATGAGCATTACCCTCGCTCCGGTCTTGATGTGCCGGAGCAGGTAGCCTGTAGAACGGATATCAGTTAATTTTTTTTCCTGGATGACTTCGTATGCAGTCACTTCGTTTAAATTCATTGATGCCTCCGTTTTTATGTGTAGTATTTGTTATTTTGTGGAATCTATTCGTAGCTGTTCGCAACATTTATTCCGGCAGTCCGCCCTCGCCCGGGAAGTATTCTTCGTAGACTTTGCGGGCAGCTCTGGTGAGCAGTGCCAGTTCTTGTTCCATCTCAAGCTCTTTTGGTACCTTGACAGCGGTCTCATAAATATCCCGCTGGAGTTTTGACTTGACATCGTCCTTCTTGATGGTCACAAGGCCGCAGAGAATGGTATTATAACTTCTGTCTGTCTGGCAGAGATCCATGTACATTTTTACAAGGTGCTCGCATTCACGACCAACAAGTTCCCTGTACAGATCACTCCTGCCAGCAAGTTCCACAAAACGGACCTGATTGAGTTCTTTCATCAGATCCTTGCGGGCGCCTCTGGAACTGAACCATCTGTTTCCGGAAGTACGGTTGAACTCGATGGTCATCCAGAACTTCAGATAACCGTCTGCCTGACCTCCAAGATCAGATTTCATGCTGTAGCGGGCATCCCAGATCTCCTTGCGGGCCTGGTTCTCCTCTGTAGCACCTTCCTCGGCAATTGCCTGCTCCAGAAGTTCCTTACGTTTAGCCGGGTCTGTTTCTCTATAATATTGTGCGATTGTTGGTGTATCCATATATGTCCTTCTCCTTTGGGTATTTTATTCTGCCACGGTGTTAGAAGATAAAAAAATAAAACCCTCTTTCCTCCAATATGCCTATTATAGCAAATATGAAGAAAAAAGGGTAGTCCTCTTTGTGAGAAATAGTTTGTTAAAGCTTACAGAATGATCATGGCGTCGCCGAAGGAGAAGAAGCGATACTTCTGGCGTACTGCTTCCTCATAAGCTGCCATGATGTTTTCCTTGCCTGCAAGAGCGGAAACCAGCATCATCAGCGTAGATTCCGGCAGGTGGAAGTTGGTGATCAGTCCGTCGATCATCTTGAATCTGTAACCCGGATAGATAAAGATCTCTGTCCAGCCGCTTCCTGCGCGAAGGATTCCGTCCTCACCAGTTGCTGATTCCAGGGTACGGCAGCTTGTGGTTCCTACGGAGATCACACGTCCGCCTGCTTTCTTGGTATCGTTGATGAGTTTTGCCTGATCTTCTTCTACCATATAGAACTCTGAATGCATATGATGCTGTTCTACATCATCTACTTTGACCGGACGGAAGGTTCCAAGTCCTACGTGAAGTGTCACATGTGCGATCTTGACTCCCTTTGCCTTCACCTGCTCCAGAAGTTCTTTTGTGAAGTGAAGTCCGGCTGTCGGTGCTGCTGCGGAACCGTCGTTCTTGGCATATACGGTCTGGTAACGGTTCTTGTCCTTTAATTTATGTGTGATGTACGGAGGCAGAGGCATCTCGCCAAGCTGATCCAAGATCTCCTCAAAGATTCCGTCATAATGGAACTGGATCAGACGGTTTCCTTCATCAACGATGTCGATGATCTCGCCCTTTAAGATTCCGTCTCCGAAAGTGATCTTTGCACCCGGTCTTGCTTTCTTGCCTGGTTTTACGAGGCATTCCCAGATATCATTCTCGCGGCGTTTCAGAAGCAGGATCTCGATCAGGGCTCCTGTCTCTTCTTTGTGTCCGTACAGACGCGCCGGGATAACTCTTGTATCGTTGATAACCAGACAGTCTCCCTCATTCAGATAGTCCAGAATGTCTGTAAAATGTCTGTGTTCCATGGATCCGTCTTTCATAGAAAGATGAAGAAGCCTGGAAGAACTGCGGTCTTCCAGCGGATCCTGTGCGATCAGTTCCTTCGGAAGATCATAATAAAAATCTGATGTTTTCATAATTACTCCTTATCGTTCTGTTCTTTTTCTTCTTTCCATTGTTTTCTCCACTGGCGGACCTGGTTCCATTCCTTGTTGGTGAGGTCTGCCTTTCTGAGAAGATCCGGTCGGTTTTTCGCCGTGCGCAGGATGGACTGCTCTCTCCGCCATGCTTCGATATTGGCATGGTGTCCCGATAAAAGGACAGGAGGAACTTTTTTGCCGTGCCATTCTTCCGGACGGCTGTACTGTGGATATTCGAGAAGGTTTCCGGCAAAGGATTCCGTCTCGCCGGATTCCTGATTGCTTAAAACTCCCGGTACCATTCTGGAAATAGAATCCATCATGACCATTGCCGGAAGCTCGCCGCCTGTGAGCACGTAATCACCGATGGAAACAAAATCTGTGACAACTTCTTCAAGTACACGCTCATCAATCCCTTCGTAATGTCCACACAGGAAAACCAGATCCTTTTCTTTGGCAAAGTCTTTCGCCATGGTCTGGTTAAAGACGCTGCCCTGCGGAGTCAGGTAGACCACACGTGGTCTGTAGCCGATTTTTTCTTCGATGGACTGGTAAGCGAGATAAACAGGCTCTGCCTGCATCAACATGCCTGCGCCGCCGCCGTAAGGATAATCATCGACTTTCTGATGTTTGTTGAACGCATAGTCGCGGATATTGATGGCTTCCACAGAAAGATAGCCTCCTGTGATCGCACGTCCAATGATGCTGGTGTTCATCCCCTGCTGGATCATTTCCGGAAAAAGTGTCAAAACATGAAAATTCATTTATATAAGTCCCTTCATCAAATGTATGGTCATTGTATTGCTTTCCAGATCTACATTCAAAATGCACTCTTTGATCGCCGGAAGGAGCACTTCGCCGTGTTCTTTGGAGTTGATGATATAGACATCATTTGCTCCTGTCTCCATGACATCTTTGAGTGTTCCAAATTCCGTTCCGTCCTCCAATACCACATTCATTCCCAGAAGGTCCGCAATATAGTACTCATCCTCTCCGAGCTCCTGTCCTTCTTCTCTCGGGATCCAGAGACTGCATCCTTTGTATTTCTCGATATCATTGATATTGTCGATGCCGTCAAATTTGAGGATCGCAAGGTTTTTAAAAAATCTTACGTTCTTGATATCCAGTCTGCGGTATTCTTTTCCTGTATCCAGCATCACATAATCCAGATCCAGGAAACGCTCTGCATCGTCTGTGGTAGGATATACTTTTACTTCGCCTCTCACTCCATGTGTGGTAGTGATCACTCCGACCTTTAATAAATCTTCCATAAAAAACTCCCTTTAAGATGTAAAAAGGAGCTATGTTTCCACAGCTCCGATTCTTTCTTTATTGCAGAATGTCTACAATTACTTTTTTGCTGCTCTTTGAAGAAGCCGCCTTAACTACTGTACGGATTGCCTTGGCAATACGTCCCTGTCTTCCGATGACCTTTCCCATGTCGGAAGGGCCTACTTTCAGTTCAATGATAACTGCATCTTCTTTTTCGTTTTCGGTGACTACCACCTCATCCGGATGCTCGACAAGAGATTTTGCAATTACTTCAACTAATTCTTTCATTACATACCTCCCTGTACTGTCTATGACAGGACTTTAGAAATACCTTCCGTAAAGTATTTCTTATTTCTCGATTCCGGCCTCTTTGAAGATTCTTGCAACAACGTCTGTTGGCTGAGCACCAGCAGCAAGCCATTTCTTAGCTTCTTCTTCGTTTACTTTGTATGCGCTTGGCTCGATGTTCGGGTCATATGTTCCGATCTCAGCGATGCATTTTCCGTCACGTTTGCTACGGGAATCTGCAACTACGATTCTATAAAAAGGTGCTTTTTTCTGTCCCATTCTTCTTAATCTGATTTTAACTGCCATTTCTTGTTTCCTCCATTATGATATCTTTGTATTTTTATTGGTTGATTTATTTAAAAAGGAAGCTTGAAGCCGCCTCTTTTACCCATTTTGCTGCCCATCATTCCAGGCATCTGTTTCATGAGTTTCTTGCTCTGCTCAAACTGTTTGACCAGACGATTGACTTCTGCGATATCAACTCCTGCGCCTCTGGCGATGCGGTTCTTGCGGGATACATTGAGGATTCCCGGATTGGTCCGCTCTGCCGGTGTCATGGAAAGGATGATCGCTTTGGTACGGTCAAGTGCTTTCTCATCGATCATGTCCTCGAGATCCTTGGCCTTGTTGCCGATTCCCGGGAGCATATTGAGGATGCTGCCGATACCGCCCATCTTGTTCATCTGCTCCATACTGGTCAGATAGTCGTTAAAGTCGAAGTCCATCTTCTTGAGCTTCTTCTGCATTTCTGCTGCCTGATCCTGGTCGAGTGCCGCCTCTGCTTTCTCGATGAGGCTCATCACATCTCCCATTCCCAGGATTCTGGAAGCCATACGTTCCGGATAGAACTGCTCCAGATCTGAAAGCTTCTCACCCATACCTACATAGAGGATCGGCTTTCCGGTTACTGCTTTGATGGAAAGTGCCGCACCGCCTCGGGTGTCGCCATCCATCTTGGTAAGGATCACACCATCGATCCCGACCTTATCAACAAAAGTCTTGGCTACGTTTACCGCATCCTGACCTGTCATTGCATCTACAATGAGAAGTGTTGCATCTACCTGTACGTTCGCCTTGATATCTGCAAGTTCCTGCATCATGTTCTCATCGACATGAAGACGACCTGCGGTATCGAGAAGAACTACATTCTGCTGATTGGCCTTGGCATGCTCAATAGCTGCCTTTGCAATGTCAACCGGGCTCTGCTTGTCTCCCATGGAAAAGACTTCCACGCCCTGCTTCTCTCCATTGACCTGAAGCTGTGTGATCGCTGCCGGACGATAGACGTCACATGCGACCAGGAGCGGTCGTTTTCCCTTGGATTTGAGCTTGCCTGCAAGCTTGGCAACTGTGGTTGTCTTACCTGCACCCTGAAGACCTGCCATCATCAGTACGGTGATCTCATTTCCCTGTTTCAGGGGAAGCTCTGTTGTCTCGCTTCCCATCAGGCTTACAAGTTCGTCATTAACGATCTTGATCACCATCTGTCCAGGATTCAGTCCGTTCATAACATCCTGTCCGACTGCACGTTCCTGTACAGATTTCGTGAACTGCTTCACAACCTTAAAGTTTACATCCGCCTCAAGAAGAGCCATCTTGACTTCTTTCAGAGCAATCTTAACATCTTCCTCTGTAAGTCGGCCTTTACTTCTCAGCTTTTTGAATACATTTTGTAATTTTTCCGTCAAGCTTTCAAATGCCATTCGTTATAACTCCTCTAAAATTTCATTGGAGATCTCTGTGATCTCCTGTGCCTGATAAGTGGCTGCGATCTGCTTGATCCGACGAACCTGCTCTCTGATACTCAGAAACTTCTCTACCAGATGAAGCTTGCCTTCGTATTCTTCCAGTGTATGATTGCAACGCTTAATCATATCATGAACACCCTGGCGGCTGATCCCTAAGTCCTCTGCTACCTCACTCAGAGAATAATCCTCCAGAACAACGCTTTCATATACCTGCTGCTGCCGCTCTGTAAGCAATTCTCCATAAAAATCATATAACAATGTCTGTTCCACAAATTTCTCCATTTGTAACCACCTTGGATATCATAACTTATTTTGGCGTGGGTGTCAAGTGTTTTTTCTTGACAAAGTTAATTTTTCTTATTTCATCTTTACCACAAAATTCACATATCTTTTTACAAATTCCACACTATAACAAGTATTCGTTACTGTTCACTCCGTTCACAGTAACTTGGTCAAAATCCATTCCAAATCACCTTCGGTGATGGGATTTTGCCCTGTATGTCTCGGGATTTTGCCATATTCATGGCAAAACACCTCGCGGGATACTACCTGTGAACAGTAACAAGTATTCTCTTTTCAAAAAAAATTCTTCTATTATGTACTCCAATTTGTTCTTATTTATGCTATACTATATACGTTGCTGCTCCCAAATCTGGCAACAGAGGGGAGGTGCTTTGTATTGGATCCAATTACTTCTTTTTTAATCGCTGTTGCGGCTGGTGTGGTTTGCCACCTCATCAACAAATGGTTAGACAAGCGATAACAACAGCAACTAGCCTCGGTTAGCGTACCGTAAAAGCACAAAAAGAAAGCCCCCAGTATTCCCAGTACTGAGGGCTTTCGCTTTGCATTGAACATTATTACTTCTTTTTTGCCTACGGCAATTATAGCATATGTATTTCTGGAAATCAATATGACTGATCTCGGTATTTCTATAATTTTTTAGACCAAGCAGGCATTCACAATCCGCTTTGCTACTTCACTCAAACTGCTTCTCCGGCTCTTCAGCTTCGAATTCGAAGACGCAGCGGTCGAAGGCGTTGATCACATTGGTTTCTTCGTATTTGTCGTAGCGTTTGTGTTTTCTTCCGTATGACATGTGGACGTGTCCGTGGAGGAAGTATTTGGGGCGGTATTTTTCCATAAGGCGGCGGAAGATCTTGAAGCCCTGGTGCGGGAGATCTCTGCCGTCGTTTAGCTGGTAGGCAGGGGAATGGGTCACGAGGATGTCGAAGCCTCCCCTAAACCAGATCTTCGGGTAGAGTTTCAGCACTCTCTTCTGCATTTCCCATTCTGTATATTGATGGACGCCTGGCTTGTATCTCATGGAACCGCCAAGCCCCAGGATCCTTATTCCTTCATAGACAAAAAGTTTGTCGTCAATGCAGATGCAGCCCTCCGGCGGGATCCTTTCGTATTTGTCATCGTGGTTCCCGTGAACATAAAGGACCGGCGCCGATGTAAACGTAGCAAGAAAAGAAAGATATCTCGGATCCAGATCTCCACAGGAGATGATAAGATCGATCCCTTCCAGTTTGCTTTTTTCGAAATAATCCCACAGATACTTGGATTCTTCATCCGCTATGGCAAGTATTTTCATTTATTGCGTTTCCCCTCTAATTCTCAAGGCCAGACTGCTGTGTAACCGGTTTGGCCTGCTCTGTTAATTCTTTTCGTGTCGGAATCGAACCGACAACGTTTTCTGCCAGCCAGTCCATGGTGATGATCTCTTCCGGAGAAAGAGCCTTGTTCGGATCTGACTGTACCATTCCATCCTGAGAGTACAGAACTCCCGAGAACGGATTGAATTCTCCCCTGGTGATGTTGTCTTTGAGAAGCTGGATCAGACGTCTCGTTCCGATCGGCAGATTCTGGGAGTGGATGACATCTACAACGCCGGCAGAAAGTCCCCACCAGTAGTTGATCGCTTTTGTTTCATAATTGTCATCATATTTCCAGGTTCCATCCATGATCGTGCGGATCAGCTGCTCATAAAATTTACCCCAGTGCCACAGAGGCATGGCGATATTGTGCGGTTCACCGTTTTCCAGATGATAAAGTCCGAAATATCTGGAAGTTTCTTCCGGAATCACCATATCTTTACCGGAAACGACTGTCACACCCTTTTTCTGCACATTTTCCATTGCGCGTCCCAGGTCAACATCCTTAAGCGTGGACCATTCCAGATAGATCTTTGCTCTCGGGTTCACCATCTTGGCACCCAGGGCAAAGGCATTGATATTTGCGATTGTTCCAAAGATCGGATAATCTGCAATGTACGCAAGCTGGCCGTTCTCCGCCATCGCACCGGCAATCGCTCCCATCAGGAATTTCGCTTCATGCATACGCGCATAATAAGTACGGATGTAACGGTGGGAAGTGTTCAGAGAACAGTTCAGGATCCTTACATTCGGATTGGCGATCGCGGCCTGCACACTTGCCTGTACAAACTCCGGTGTCGTTGTGAAAATGATATTGCAGCCCTTCTGGATCGCATCGGAAATTGCTTTTTCTGCGAGTTCCGGTGTCAGGTTCTCGTAGCACATGGTCGTAACTTCCTCCGGGAAAGTCTGTTCCAGATGAAGTCTTCCCAGTTCATGCGCATAAGTCCATGCGGAAGTTCCCGGTGTCTTTGCGTAAAGAAAAGCAATCTTAAGTTTCGGTGCACTGAGTGGAAGCAGACGGTTGAGCAGAGGCTTTTTCTCCTTGTTCGGGTCAAGTTTCAGGTCAATGACATTGTCATGTTCGAGAAGTTCAAACTCTTCCCAGCTCTTTGCGACCAGGGTCTTGAGTTCGCTTACTGTCTTCTGGCAGAGCGCTTCATAACCATAAACTGTCAGAAATGCCAGGAATGCATCCCCCGTCGTGATCGAAAGCTTCTTACCGCCGGCAGCCTCATACTCTGCTGCAAACCTGGAATATACAGAACTGAAATTCAGCTTGTCATCGTCTGTCCAGAGTTCTTTCGGGCCTTTTCCTACTGCTTCCTGCAGCTTCGCAAAACTTCCCAGTTTGGAAAAATAAATATAATTGATCTGAGAAAGCGCATAAAAATCCACAAATTCATAGTAGATCTTGTTTTCCTTCTGGTCAGTCCTTGCAGGAAGGATCCTTGTCACGTTTCCAGGAACAGAGACAGCATCACAGTACTTCAAGACGCTGACACGCTTGTTTCCTTCTTCGATATAGAACTTGTTCATGTACTCATAAGCTTTGACCGGGTCATGAATTCCTTCTTTAAGGTGACTGTCGATCAATACACTCCATTTGTAGGCAAATTCCGTATTTTCTCTGAGGATCGGCATGAAATTTCCGGAAAACGCGCTGCTTCTGCCACCGGTCTTTGTTCCAACGATCTGGTCGATCGGTATCTGGACAAGTCCAAGCGGAACTTCGGAATAGGAACCTCTGGGCGGAAGGATATCATCAAGGACTTTGAGTGTTGGGACTTCGCCTCGCATCATCCTTGCCTGATAATCTTTTTTGCCCATTTTATATGCTTTGATATAATCTTCTGATACATATGTCATAAAAAATTACCCCCTTTTTAAGTGGTTATTCTATTTGGCCAAAAAGGGGATCCGGACCTCTCCGGTCTGAATCCCATGCTTTTCTTTTATCAGAATTTCTTATGATTACAGGCTTGCACGGATCACTTTCGGTCTGCAGCCTGCTTTTTCCAGAGCCTGAACGATCTTGTTCTTGTGCTCTGTTCCGTATGCTTCCAGTGTTACCTTAAGTTCCACTGCCTCGTTACGATTGGTGCTGATGAACTGGTTGTGATCCAGTTTGATGACGTTGCCCTGGTTTTCTGCAATGATGGATGCAACACGTACCAGTTCACCCGGCTTATCCGGGATCAGGACAGAAACAGTAAAGATCCTGTCTCTCTGGATCAGGCCATGCTGAACAACAGAAGACATGGTGATCACATCCATATTTCCACCACTTAAGATGGATACGACTTTCTTGCCAGTGAAGTTCAGATGACGGAGTGCTGCGACTGTCAGAAGTCCGGAGTTCTCAACGATCATCTTGTGGTTTTCTACCATATCAAGGAAAGCAACGATCAGCTCATCATCGTCGATTGTGATGATATCATCCAGATTCTCCTGGATGTACGGGAAGATGTGCTCGCCCGGTGTCTGTACTGCAGTACCGTCTGCAATCGTATTTACATGAGGAAGAGTGACAACTTCGCCTTTCTCGATGGAAGCTTTCATGCAGGCAGCTCCGGATGGCTCAACACCAATGACTTTGATGTGCGGGTTCAGAAGTTTGGCAAGAGTGGAAACACCTGTTGCCAGTCCGCCTCCTCCGATCGGAACCAGGATATAATCTACCAGCGGCAGCTCCTGAACGATCTCCATGGCGATGGTTCCCTGTCCTGTTGCAACAGCCGGATCATCGAATGGATGGATGAACGTGTATCCTTCTTTTTCTGCCAGTTCCAGCGCGTAAGCACAGGCTTCGTCGTAAACATCACCTTTGAGGATGACTTCTGCGCCGTAGCTCTTGGTACGCTCTACTTTGATAAGCGGTGTGGTAGTCGGCATAACGATGACTGCCTTTGCACCGAATTTATGTGCTGCGTAAGCAACACCCTGTGCATGGTTTCCTGCTGATGCAGCGATCAGTCCCTTCGCTCTCTCTTCTTCGGAAAGTGTGCTGATCTTGTAGTATGCGCCACGCACTTTGTATGCGCCGGTACGCTGCATGTTCTCCGGTTTCAGGAAAACCTTGTTTCCTGTCAGTTCTGAAAAATATGCGCTCTTGATCAGCTTTGTTTCCTGTGTTACCTGTTTTACGATCTCTGCTGCCTCTTCAAAGCTCTCTAATGTAAGCATCTTTTGCTCCTCCTCGTTCTGTTTCTGTGAACAGTTTATTTATTCTTCTGTACCAAGATCTTTCTCGTCTACGTCAAACAGTGCATTGACAAATGCATCTGCATCGAATTTCTGCAGGTCATCAATCTGCTCGCCGACACCGATGTATTTGACCGGAATATCAAGTTCTGACTGGATTGCCACCGCAATACCACCTTTTGCTGTGCCATCCAGTTTGGTAAGGATGATTCCGTTTACGTTGGCAACTTCTGCAAACTGCTTTGCCTGTGCCAGCGCATTCTGTCCTGTTGTTCCGTCGAGAACGACCAGTGTCTCCAGATATGCCTCCGGATATTCTCTCTCAAGGATCCTGTAGATCTTGCGGAGTTCTTCCATAAGGTTTTTCTTATTGTGAAGTCTTCCTGCGGTATCACAGATCAGGACATCTGCATTTCTTGCCTTGGCTGCTGCCACTGCATCATATACGATAGATGCCGGGTCTGCTCCTGCCTGTCCGCCGATAAGGTCGACACCTGCACGGTTTGCCCACTGTGCAAGCTGCTCACCTGCTGCCGCACGGAAGGTATCTGCTGCTGCAAGGATAACTTTCTTTCCCTGATCTTTGAGTTTGCCGGCAAGTTTACCAACGGAAGTTGTCTTTCCTACTCCGTTGACACCGATCACAAGGATCACGGATTTCTGGTTTTCGAATGCGTATTCTGTACTGTCGACACGCATCTGATCTTTGATCCCGTCGATCAGAAGCTGCTTGCACTCTGCCGGGTTCTTGATATGCTGTTCGGAAACCTGTTCTTTCAGTTTCTCTATGATTGCTGATGTTGCGTTGATCCCGATATCTCCCATGATAAGGATTTCTTCGAGTTCCTCATAAAAATCCTCATCAATGCTGGAATAACCACTGAAAATCGAATCAAATCCGGCAACGATATTGTCTCTTGTTTTGGTAAGGCCACTGACCAGACGTTTAAAAAATCCTTTTTTTTCTTCAGCCATTTTCATACCTCCTCGTTATCTGGTTAACTGGTTCTCGACCAGGTCTACGGAAACCAGGGTGGATACGCCTTTCTCCTGCATGGTGATACCATATAACCGATCTGCGGCATTCATCGTGCCGCGTCTATGTGTTATTATAATAAATTGTGTATTTTTCGTCAACTTCTGAAGATAAGATGCAAAACGTCCAACGTTGGAATCATCCAGCGCCGCCTCGATCTCATCAAGAAGACAGAACGGAGACGGTTTCAGGTTCTGGATCGCAAATAGAAGCGCGATCGCAGTCAGCGCTTTCTCTCCACCGGAGAGCTGCATCATATTCTGAAGTTTTTTGCCCGGCGGCTGTGAGATGATCCGGATTCCGGCTTCGAGGATATCTTCTCCCTCTGCCAGTTCCAGCGTTCCCTTGCCTCCACCGAACAGTTCCTTAAATGCCTTGTCAAATTCCCTCTGGATATCCTGGAATTTCTCGGTAAACTGCTTCCGCATTCCCTCATCCAGTTCCTGGATGATATTTTCCAGCGTCTCCTCCGCCTTGACAAGATCTGTATACTGGGTCGTCAGGAAAGTGTGACGCTCCAGAAGTTCTTTGTAATCCTCGATTGCATTGACGTTGACGGAACCGAGCCTGCGGATCTCCTCTTTGATGCGGGCAACGTCTTTTTTGATCTCCTGAAAATCATCGAGCTCTTCTTTTTTGTAAGAAAGCGCGTTATTTGGAGTGATCTCATACTCTTCCCACATGTAGGAGATCCTGCCTTCCCGCTGTTCTTCGACCTTTTCTGCCTGACTGCGCAGACGGAAACATTCTTTGTCCAGAAGTGTGGTCTTCTCAGAAAGATGATCTCTCTTCTCAAAAAATGCCTTGTGGCTTTCGGTTCTCTCTTCCTTCTCTGTCTCACATTTTTGTCTCTGTGCAAGAAGCTGTTCGTCTTTTTTACGGCAGTCTTCGATCGCCTTTTTAAGGTCCTGGATGCCGCCTTCTTTTCGGGTGATCTCATCGCCGCTCTGTGCGAGACTGGTAAGCAGGTCCTCGGATTCCTTTTCAAAAGTCTTGATCTCTGACTGCAGTCGGCTTAAGTTTTCCTGAAGGAAATGTTCCTGCTGTTCCAGAGCGGAAGAATCCAGACGGATCTGCTCCAGTTTCTTCTGCTTGGCAGTCTCTTCTGCTTTCCATTCATCCAGCTCAGCCTGCTTCGTCTCGATAAAGGTTTCCAGCTCTTTCTCGTCTTTCTGGGAATCTTCGAGCTCTTTTGCGATATTTTTGTGATCCTCACGGATCTCGGACGCCTGATGTCTCAGTTCATCCTGATCGCGGTCGATCTGACGGTAATTTTTCTGGATCTCCTGTGCCTTTTCCTGAAGCTGTTCCAAATTCATCTTCGCAGTATTCTGCTCGATGTACTGTCCACGGAGCTTCTGCTGGAGTTCGTTTATCATGTCACGGAATTTATTTCGCTGTTCACGGTTTTCCAGGATCGATCGCTGGGTCGTTTCCAGTTCTTTCTTACGAAGTGCGACGTTTTTTTCCAGCTCCTCGATCTCACGGCGGCGGCCGAGGAGATTGCTGTTGTTACGGAACGCACCACCGGTCATGGAACCGCCCGGGCTTAAGGATTCACCTTCAATCGTGACCATTCGGAGACTGTGGCGGTATTTCTTGCCGATTGCGATCGCATGGTCGATATTGTCCACCACCAGAACCCTGCCGAGAAGATACTGTACCAGTTCACTGTATTCTGCATCTGCCTGGACCAGTGTGTTCGCCGTTCCAATCACTCCCGGTTCCTTCAGCGCATCTCTTTGTGTAAAGCCGCCTCTTCCGCTGATATTCGACAGTGGAAGGAAGGTCGCACGGCCATAACGGTTCTGCTTCAGGAAACCTATCATCCGCTTCGCCGTCTGTTCATTGTCCGTTACGACATTCTGGATGCTTCCGCCAAGTGCTGTCTCGATCGCAACTTCGTAATCCTTCTGCACATGGATGATATCTGCGACAACGCCCCGGATACCCGGTTCTTTTGCCTTCTGTTCCATGACCCTCCGGATACTGTTGCCATAGCCGTCATAACGCTCTGTGATATTCCGCAGGGATTCCAGACGGGATGCCTCTCTGTGGTAGGCGGTCTGTCCTGCCTCTATCTCCCTGCTCTGTTCCTGCAGTTTCGTCTGAAGTTTCTGTACTTCTCCACTTAAACGGGTACATTCCTCATTGACTTCCTGGATCGAAGCTGTGATCTCGTCATAGGCTTGCTGATAGCGGCTGCGGTCATTCTCGAGGACTTCTTCCTCGCTCTTTAAGCGAAGGATCCTCTGGCTGACTTCTGCCTTACGGATATCGAGCTGCTCGATCATCGCATCAAAGCGCTGCGCTTTTCCCTTGGTCGTGGCACGGCTGTTGAGGATCTCGATGATCTCATTCTTGCCGTCCTCCACTGCACTGGTACATTCTTCTACATTGGATACGATATTTTCGAGTTCTTTCTCTTCTTCCTTGAGACTCTTTCGGATCTCTTTTAACTTTTCGTGAAGTGTCAGTTTCTCTTCGCTTAAGTTTTCCTGTTCTTCCCGGCGATGTGCAAGTTCTTCTTTGAGAGTTGCCAGGCGGGATTTGAAATGTTCACTACTCTGTCTGCCTGCAAGGATCTGCTCCTCAAGGACCTGCATCTGCCCCTCAAACTGCTGCTTTCCAAGGGCATTCTGCTGCTGTTCCTCTTTAAGAGAATCCAGACGCTCATTCAGCGTTTCCAGTTCTTCTTCCAGACGCTCGTATTCTGCCTTGGTGCGGTCATAGGCTTTCTGAGCTTCGTCAAGTTCTCTCTGCGCATTCGACAGTTTCTGCTCCAGTTCTTCCAGATTCTGTCCGCTCTGCTCGTACTCCAGAAGGAAAAGATTGACATCCAGTGTCTTAAGTTCTTCCCGCTTGGCAAGATAGATCCTTGCTGTCTCGGACTGTTTCTCCAATGGACCAAGCTGTTTGGTCAGCTCACTCAAAATATCTGTCACACGGACAAGATTCTGGCGTTCTTCTTCCAGCTTCTTGATCGTGGTATTTTTTCTTCGTTTGAATTTTACGATTCCCGCTGCCTCGTCAAAAAGTTCCCTGCGGTCCTCTGGCTTGCCGCTTAAGATCTTGTCGATCTGTCCCTGTCCGATGATGGAGTAGCCTTCCTTACCGATACCGGTGTCATAAAACATCTCCTGGATATCTTTCAGACGACAGCTGCTGCCATTGATCAGATACTCACTTTCCCCTGAACGGTACAGCCGTCTCGCGACAGTCACTTCATTAAAATCCACTGGAAGCTTGTGGTCGCTGTTATCCAGTGTGATCGCCACCGATGCGAAACTTAAGGGCTTTCTGGACTCTGTACCGGAAAAAATGACATCCTGCATGTTGCCGCCTCGAAGCTGCTTCGCGCTCTGTTCTCCGAGAACCCAGCGGACGGCATCGCCGACGTTGCTCTTTCCACTTCCGTTCGGTCCGACGATGCCGGTGATCCCGTTGTGAAATTCAAAATTGATCTTCTGGGCAAACGATTTGAAGCCATATACTTCAATATTTTTTAAATACATAGTTCACCTGCAATTTATTTCATTTGACGCTTACGGCTTCCAGTTTCTTCTCCTGGATCGCCTGATAAGCTGCCGCCTGCTCTGCGGCCTTTTTGGTGTGGCCGGTGCCACAGCCGTACACTTCACCGTTTACTCTTACTTCTACGCTGAACTGCTTGTCATGGTCCGGACCTTTTTCCTCTGTGAGGATATACTCCACCGGCTGGAGACCCTTCTCCTGAACGATCTCCTGTAAGATCGTCTTGCTGTCATAGAAAAGCTGCTTGCTCTCGATATCATTCAGGATAAAATTCAGCACAAACTCTCTCGCCGGCTCAAATCCGCCGTCAAGGTAAATCGCGCCAAGGAGTGCCTCGGTCGCATCGGATACGATAGAATCTCTGTTTCGTCCTCCGGTCATGTTCTCTCCACGTCCAAGGAGAAGGAATTTCGGGAGTCCGAACTGTCTCGCACAGTAGGCAAGGCTCGGCTCGCACACAAGGCTGGCTCTCTTTTTGGTGAGTTCTCCCTCCGGGATCTGCGGAAAACGTGCATACAGGAAATCACTGCTGACAAGTTCCAGTACCGCATCGCCCAGGAATTCCAGACGTTCATTACATCCAAGTTTGCCAAGCTTTTTCTCGTTGGCATAGGAGCTGTGTGTCAGTGCCTGTTTCAAAAGTTTCTTATTCTGAAAAGTATATCCTATGATCTGTTCCAATTCTTCCATAATCATTTCTGTCCTTCTTTTTCTGCTGCCGGTGTTTCTGGTGCTTCATAATGAGGCGGAAGAATACGCTCGGCGATTTTTTCATTTATCTTCTGCTGTTTAAACTGTACACACTGGAAGATCGCATTGCGGATCTCGACGGATTTCGCGCTTCCATGTGTCTTGACAACAAGTCCTTTGAGTCCCAGAAGCGGTGCTCCACCGTACTCTGTCGCGTCAAAGCTCTTGAGCGTCTGTTTCAGTGCCGGTTTCACGAGGAGAGCACCGATCTTGCTCTTTAAGGTGCTCATCATTCCTTCTTTGATCTTGTGGATCAGTTCGGAGCTGACACCCTCATACAGTTTGAGGATGACATTTCCGACAAAAGCTTCGCAGACGATGACATCGGCATAGCCTGCCGGGATATCCCTTGCTTCAATGCTTCCGATAAAATTGATTCCTTCGATTTCTTTGAGAAGAGGGAACGTTTCTTTGACCAGTGCATTTCCCTTCTCTTCCTCTGCACCGTTATTTACGATAGCGACACGCGGATTCTTGATACCTACTACATTTTCCATATAGATAGAGCCCATCTTGGCAAACTGTACCAGATGGGACGGTCTTGCGTCTACGTTGGCACCGCAGTCGATCAGGAGGGATACTCCCTTGGCTGTCGGGATCAGCGGGGCAAGAGGCGGACGCTCTACACCTTTGCTTCGTCCGACAAGCACCTGTCCGCCAACCAGAACGGCTCCGGTACTTCCGGAAGAAACGAATGCATCGGCTTTCTTTTCTTTGATCATCTTGAGACCTACTACGATGGAAGAGTCCTTCTTCTTGCGGATCGCAAATACAGGAGGCTCTGCAGTTTCGATCACCTCTGTGGCATTGACCACCTGGATCCTGTCCTTCGGATAGTCCTGATATTTCTTAAGTTCTGCCTGCACGACATCTTCCACACCTGTCAGGATCACCTGGATATCATCCCGCTCTTTGACTGCTTCCACGGCTGCTTTTACAGGTTCCACCGGGGCATAGTCGCCACCCATGGCATCTACAACTACTCTAACTACTTCTGCCATAATTTTTCCTCCTGCTTAATATTTATGTCAAATTACAAATCTGTTCTGAAAATATAAAAGATTTACACTTTATCATACTAAAGAACTCGACGAAAATCAATAAAAACCGCATAATTTATTAATTGTTATTCTGGGCTTCGATCTGCTCTGCGAGGTCGTTTAAGTAAACCCAGCGGTCCATTTTTTCTTCCAGCTGCGCTTCTGCTTCTGTTTTTTCCTGGGTAAGCTCGTTTAACTTGCCGGAATTTGTCGCATTTGCCATGATCTCCACGTCCAGTTTCTCGATTCGTGCTTCCAGCGCTGCGATATCATCATCGATGGTCTCAAATTCCCGCTGTTCTTTGTAGCTGAATTTGAGTTTGGACGGACGGTTCTGTTTCCAGGTCTTGACAGAATCTTTTTCTGCCTTTGGTGCTTCTTCGGCAGTTTTTGCTACCTTGGAAGGCTCAGCACTTCCTGCATCACTGCTTCCCTCTCTGCGCTTCTTTGCCTCCAGATAATCTGTATAGCCGCCCTCGTACTGGGTAAGATTTCCCTCGCGGTCAAACTCAAAGATACGGTCTGCGATATTATCAAGGAAGTATCGGTCATGGGATACTGCAATAACGATTCCGGCAAAAGAATCCAGATAATCTTCCAGGATCGTAAGTGTCGGGATATCGATATCGTTCGTGATCTCGTCAAGAAGAAGGACGTTCGGTGCCGCAGCCAGGACTTTAAGGAGGTAGAGACGCTTCTTTTCTCCACCGGAAAGCTTCTCGATCGGCGCATACTGCATCGCCGGGTCAAATAAAAACTGCTCCAGAAGTTTCGACGCACTGATAAGTCCGTCCTTCGTCGGGATAAATTCAGCAACATCTTTGATATAATCGATCACTCGCTGGCTGCTGTTCATATCCTCGATCTCCTGGGAAAAATATCCCAGTTTGATGGTATCTCCGATCTCTACCTCACCGCTGTCCGGCTCGATAATGCCTGCGATGATCTTGAGCAGGGTGGATTTGCCACAGCCATTCGGTCCAATGATACCGAGACGCTGGTTCTTGAGCACGATATAGTCAAAATCACGGATGCAGATTCTGTCACCAAAACGCTTGGAAATATGATGGAGTTCGATCGTCTTTTTGCCCATTCTTGTCTCCACGGAGTCGATCTCTACGTTTTTGTCGCGCACCGGGGCTGTGGAATTTTTCATTGCCTCCAGACGGTCGAGACGTGCCCTCTGCTTGGTGCTTCTCGCACGGCAGCCACGCTTGGCCCACTCGATCTCCATGCGCAGGATACTCTGTTTCTTGCGTTCGGAAGCCATCTCCATCTCTTCTCTCTGCGCCTTGAGTTCCAGGAATTCTGAATATTTTGCCTCGTAGCTGTAAAGCTTGCCATGGCTGATCTCGAGGATCTTGTTTGTCACACGGTCAAGGAAATATCGGTCATGTGTTACCATGATCACAACGCCCTTGAAACGGTTAAGGTAATCTTCCAGCCAGGAAGCCATCTCATTGTCCAGATGGTTGGTCGGCTCGTCCAGGATCAGGACATCCGTTGGGTTTACAAGAACTGCCGCCAGCGCCACACGCTTTTTCTGACCACCGGAGAGATGTTCAATCTCTTCTTCATGGTCTTCGATTCCCAGTTTGTTGAGAACCATATGTGCCTCTGTCTCCGGATTCCAGCTCTGTTCCTTCTGCCCCTGTGTCACATAGGAAAGGATCGTTGCGCCCTCCGGGAACTGCGGGTGCTGCGGAAGATAGGTGATGCGAAGTCCGTTCTGCGTGATCACCTGGCCCTCATCTGCTTCTTCCAGTCCGGCGAGGATCCGAAGGAAGGTTGTTTTTCCTGTTCCATTGATGCCGATGATCCCGATCTTGTCTCCTTGATGGATCCCGCAGGAAATGTCATCAAAGATCACTTTATCTCCATAAACTTTACTGATATGCTCCAGATTCAAAACATTCATTCTATAATCTCACTCCTGTACGTTTTTTACTTTTGGAAATTTTCTGAAATAATAAATAATGAACAAAACTGCCGTGATGCCCCAGGATACCGGGTAACTCAGCATGATCGTATTGATCCCCGGATGTCCCGGAAATACACCGAACATCCACACAATACGGATCAGACAGACTCCTCCGCAGGTGAGCAGCATCGGCACAAGGACCCTGCCTGCCCCTCGAAGTGCACCGGAAAGGATCCCGATCACCACATACATGAAATAGGATGGCAGAAGGAAATGCATCATATCCACACCGATCCGTACAACATTTTCATCTGTCGTAAACAGCCGATAAAGCGGGCCTGCCAGCGCATACAGCGCTCCACTTACAAGAATCGCACCGGCATATGACATCCCAAGACAGATGCCGACACTTTTTCGCATTCTTTTTACCTTACCTGCCCCGTAGTTCTGCCCTACAAAAGTCGTGATGGAAATGCCAAATGCATTTACGACCATCCAGTAAACCGCATCGATCTTTGCAAAAGTTCCCCACGCTGCGACGGTATCTGTTCCCAGTTCATTTACGAACACCTGAATGATCAGGTTGGCGATGGTATACATGGTCGCTTCCAGTGCCGCAGGAATACCGATCCGAAGGACAGAATTAAGGGAAGCTCTGTAAAAACGGATCTCCCTTAGTTTCAGCTGGAACAGCGGATGTTCTTTCATAAGCATTGCCGTGACCAGAATGGAACTGATTCCCTGACAGCTCACAGTAGCGATCGCAACGCCCATAACACCCAGCCGGAAGATCACCACAAGCAGGATATCAAGGACAATGTTCAGCCCGCAGGTAACCATCAGCACGTACAGCGGTCTTCTGGAATCTCCCACTGCGCGGAGGATGGACGCCCCCATATTATAAATGATATTAAAAATCATGCCGCAGAAATAAATATGAAGATAAAGCCTGGAATCTGCCATCAGTTCCTGCGGAGTCTTCATAAGCTCAAGCACTGTATTTGTAACCAGAAGTCCGACCACAGCCACCACAAATCCTGTCACAATACCAAATGCATAAGATGTGTGAAGTGTCTTATTCAGGTTCTTCTTATCTTTTGCCCCGTAAAACTGCGCCACGATCACGGACGCACCGGACGTCAGTCCGACAAAAACTTCCACGACCAGGTTCACGATCTGGTTTACCGAACCGCCGACAGCCGCCAAAGCTTCCTTACCTACAAAACGACCGACAACAATGCTGTCGGCCGTGTTATATATCTGCTGAAAAAATGTCCCGATCACGATCGGAAAAAAGAAGATCAGAAGCTGTTTCCAGATCACACCTTCCGTAATCTGATTCTTCTCATCCATTTACATAACTCCCCCATTTCATACTCTTTCGAGTCCATTCGATTTCTCATCCTTATCCTTGTCAGTATAGCAGAGGGAAATGGGAAAAGCAATGTATTTTTACCATTGAGAAGGATCAGACAATACGATCTGCGGATTTAACGGGTCTGTGGAAGAATACATGGAAAAGACATTTCCTGCCGGATCGAACCACTCACCGCTGCCGCCTTCCTGCATTCCCGGATACAGTGAATCCCATGCATCACCTGGCTGATAACCGTACATGCAATATTCTCCTCCTGACTGCTTAAGTACGATTTTGGATATTGTAAGATCAGAAAGCTCCACTGCCTGTCCTCTGGCATAAAACATTACCTGATCATTTTCTACTACGGTATCTTCTCCTTCTGTCCTTGCACCTACGTCATCTACTTCAAAAAAAATCTCCCGCAGGTTTTCTCCCATATACTGAGAAACTTCTGTTTTGTCTGTGTGTGATCCCAGTGTGACATGCGACATTGTCACCGTCAGATTATTATCTTGTCCGTCCAGAGCCACATAATTGCCGTTTCTGTCATAGTAGACCGGTTTTGACGGCATGCACCGGAATCCCTTTCCTGACAGTTCATTTCCTGCATCGCTGTATGACATCCCGGTATCTACTCCCATCAGCCAGTATGGATTCCCGCTCCCTGTGAGCTGAATCTGTGTAATGCCATCTCCTCCATTACTGGAATCTGCACTGAATAAAGTCACCTGCCCATTAGAAGAACTGGTCACGCCCATATTCCAGTAAGGTTCAGACATACCGTCAAATTTCCCTGCCATTTCTTTGAGGCTTCTTCCAAACATGGATTCCAGTTCCGGGTCTTCTACGGACGATCCGCCAATTTCCCCAATAAACGGAATCTTGATTCCTGCATAACATGGAACTGCTGCCATTCCGCTAATCGCCATTGCTGCAGCCACTGCTGCACTTATTGCCTTAAAACTTCTTTTCATAACTATATTTCCTTTTCTTTCATTACTTTCCATCCCTTTTTTTCCAGAGTTTCCAGTTTTTCGTTGAACTCTGCCCGGTCTTCTTCTGCGCTGGAATTATCCAGCCCGTCTGTGATCAGATGCAGGCTTACTTCCTGTCTTTCTGCTGGCGGCATGAGATCACAGACCAGATCCAGTACTTCTTCTGCCCGGTCCGTATAGGCAGTATAACCTTTTGTATAATAGGTAAAAGTATCCAGTGGTTTCACATATTTCAGCGGCATCCGGCAATAAAGCAGTTCACATTCTTCATTGCACAGTGCCAGCGTTACCAGAAACGGACTTTTTTTCTGCTTCTGTTGTGTAAGCCAGTGATTAAAGCGTTCTATGATTTCTTTTTCTTTCCCATGCATTGACCTGCTGCGGTCTATGATATAAACAAATTCTGTAGTTTTCTTTTCCATTGCTCCTCCTACTCTGCCGAATATGCGCTTTCCTGAAAAAACTGGTATTTTTTTCGCGGAACGATCTGGATTTTCAGGAAATCTTCCCGGCTCTCTCTGAAAATCAGAATCCCCTCTTCCCACTGATACATATGAATGCTCCCTGTATCTTGTTGATTCTGGAGTTCCCGGTCTTTTGCAATAAGATCTCCGGCAGTTTTGTTATCCGGGTCTTCTGCATCTGCAAGAAACAAAAGAAGTTTCGAAGCCAGTTCTCCCGGTTCAATTCCCTTTCCTTTCTGGCACGTCATTGTAAGTTCCAGAATATCCCCATTGACCAAATCTCTTTCTGCTGTGATCGTACAGAAATCTTCTATCTGATACTCTGTATCCTGGTGAAAATCCGTTTCTGTAAGTCCATATTCACTGACTGCTGCCGTACATTCCGTTTCTTTTTCTTCTTTTTTATAAGAAAAATTTTCCTGTGTCAGATATGCATCCAGATCCTTATCTGTTCTTGAAAAACGAACTCTGTTACATGGATACCCATATTCGCTGACTGTTTTTTTTGAAAGTTCATAAATAATGCTTTTCCCATCCTCTGTTTCCTTCGAAGAAACTGCATTTGTCCGAATCAATTCCAGGAATTTCTGTGCTTCTTCTGCCCTTCTGTCAAAATTTCCTGCGTACTGCACTTCCTGTTCTTTCTCCCTCAGGCTGTTCCCCGCCATCAGAACACTTGTCATGCACACTCCCAGAATCATTGCTGTACGGATTCTGAATTTCTGATTTTTATTCTTTTCCTTTTGATTTGTGGACCATTCCGGTTTCTTTTCCTCCAGAAGTGCTTCTTTCAGTTCTTTTATAGAAGCATAACGGTCATGACCATCCAGTGCCATTCCTCTGAGCAGTGCCTTTTCCTGTTCCGGTGTGATCTCTGCCCCATACATAGATGGTGGATACAGGGTATCCTTTTCTTTGCGGAGCAAAGAGTCTTCCGGAATCGCTCCTGTGATCATCTCATAAAGCACCGCACAGAGACTGTAAACATCCGTCCATGCTTTCTGTTTCCCATGTGCCTGATATTGTTCCGGTGGAGCATACCCGCTTTTAAAGAGAACCGTCTTTGTCCGGTCATCCTCTGTAATTTCCCGTGCAGAACCAAAATCTATAATACAGAGACTGCCATTTTCCCGAAGCATCAGGTTATCCGGTGTCAGGTCTCTGTGCAGGATATGTTTCTTATGCATCTGTTCCAGTCCATCCATAACCGGAAGGAGCAGATTCCGCGCTTTTTCAAAAGACAACGGTTCATCTTGGCATTCCAGATAATATCTCAGACTTGTCACCCTCAGGTATTCCATCACAATATACGCATTTCCCTGTTCCTCAAAATAATTTAAAACCTTTACGATTTCTTTTACAGAATGCAGAGAAGCCATCACTCTCGCCTCACGAAGAAAATTTCGGATTTCTTTTTCCCTTGTTTCTCCAGGCGGAGGACACAATTCTTTTATTACAACTTTTTGCTCATTTTCCTGGTCGACTGCAAGCCAGGTAATTCCAAAACCACCTTTTCCAAGTGTTTTTTCCAGACAATATCGATTATTTCCTACATATCTTTTTTGTGTTGTTTTTCCCATATCTTTTTCCATCAGTGAAGAAGTCCTGCATCAGAAGCAGCTATTTTGACATAATATTGTACCACTTTATTCTCTGCATCAATCTGACTAAAAAAATTGATCCAGCCGTGAGGTGCCGCCTGAATAATGATACTGTCTTCTGATTCATTCAGCTGTTCCCGAATATCTCCAATCTCATCTGTCGTCAGATATCCCTCCGGACAGCAGACCGGAAACAATGCTTTCACAAAACTTTCCAGCCGCCTGGGATCAGTCATGCTTCCATACAGGCTGATCACTCTTTTGTCTGTCGGATCATAGACGATTTTGTATGTTTCTGTTTCTTTCTCGGGAAACTGCACACGATATGTATCTTCTGCACTGGAAGTATTCTTAAGCATTTCATAAGATCCGTCCACACTGCGGCTGACAAAACCTGTGCAGTCTTTGTCTGTTTTTATCTGAATATCTTCTTTGTAAAATCCCATCTCCAGAAACAGTGCTTTTCTGATCGACTCTTTGTCAAGATACATTTTCCGTCCGAAGTTATCCGGCACATTCCATTTAAGCAGCTGCGCTTCCGTAAGTTCGCAGGAAATACTGCCTGCTTCCAGTTTCTCTCCGGCTTCCGGTGCATACTCTGTAAGCTGTTCCAGAATCTTGCTGTAATTCTGGCTGAGACTGGAAACCAGCCTGTCATCCTCTCTGGCAACGCCTGCCTTTCTGGCATTATCGGCCTTTCTTTTGAAATACTGTACCGGATAATGATTCTGGAACCACAGATCACCACCATAAAACAAAGCTCCCGCCAGAACAATTCCCATCGTTCCCAGCGCAATTCTCCTTACCATACGCCGACTTCGCTTCTGGCCTTCACGATGATATCCGATTCCCTGCCCACTGATCTGAATCCATTTCTGCCCCCAGAAATGACGGGTACTTCCTGCAAGGGCTTCCAGCTCTTCGGCCGCGGTTCCAAATCCATGAAGAAGAAGTTCTATACTAAAATATCTCTGTTGTATTTCCAGCCGCAGACCATGCATAACTGCCAGCTCCGCCTGTCGGTTTATTTTAATGTATGTAGAAAGAGGTCTCAGTTCATCTTTCTGGAGGCGTTGTGCTGCCGATGGGATTTTCTCCCCACTCAATGTTTCATAAAGAACCGCGCAGAGTCCGTAAACATCCGTCCATGGTCCAATCCGCTCTGTATCCGTGTACTGCTCCGGTGCACTGTATCCATCTTTCAGAAATTTTTTCTCGCAGGAAATCCCACTTCCACGGCAGGCTCCAAGATCAATCAGCTTCAGATTCCCCGTTTCATCAAACATCAGGTTATCCGGGCTTAAATCACAATGAACCAGCCCTTCGCTGTGCAGAAAAGCCAGCCCCTCCATCACCTGTTTAAATAAATCCAGGATTTTTTCAGGAGATTTTTCGCTGCGGATCGTGCTCATCTGTTCTTTCAGAGTCCCACCCGGCAGATATTCCATGACCAGAAAATTCATTCCGGCTTTTTCAAAATAATCATAAATCTTTACGATCCCGGGAATGCGTTCTTCCCGCAGAAAAGGACTGTTTTCATATGAAAAGATTTCTGTCTCACTTCCTGCCTTCCAGACTTTTATCGCAGCTTCCCGGTGGTTCTTTTCATCCAGAGCATGGTAAATCACTCCGAAAGCTCCCTGCCCGATCTGTTCCCGGATAAGATAACCGCTTTTTACCATTTCTTCCATAGGTCAGTCCTCTTCCTTTTGCTGCCATCGGCTTGCCGCATATGGAAAACTTTCGTCATCCAGAAGTCCGTGTGGTGCAAGAATAAGCCGCGGTACCCGATCATCATCTGTAAGGATCATCCAGCTGAGATCACCACAATTCTCCTGTGCCAGCGAGGAAGCTTCCAGTTCTGATGCATTCTGTTTCAGTTCTTTCGCAAGCTTTTCTTCTGATTTCCTGTTGTCATCAGAAAGTGCCCCGATCAGTTCGGCTCCAAGTCCATAATTCCACTCTCTCGCAGAATCAACAGAACCCAGACAGATCTGGACAATTCGTTCTGAAAGAAGATCATACTGAAGAAAAATTCTCTCTCCCTCTGTTGTTTCAATCCGCACCTCCCGCACAAATTCCGCTTTCAGCGCACCAATTCCGGCATCTGTCACCTGGAAAATATCTTTTTCGGATTTTATCTCAAAACTGCAGCCGGATTTTTCCAGCGCCCGCATAAAATCCGTTCTGGTCTTTTTCAGAAGTGGCACATTAGATGGCTGGTTCCAGTTTCGCACCGCTTCCTCTTCCAGTTTATAAATAATCGTATCTGATATCATTTCTGTCTTTACTGCATGTTTTTTTACAAAATCCATGAATTCCCTGTATTCTTTGGAATCTCTTGCATAGCTTCCCGCTGCTTCCTTTTCATCCTGCGGTTCTCTGGCACAGGCAGTAAGGCTTAAATGATACCATTCCTGCTCTTTTTCTGTTTCCCCATAACTTTTCTTCTTCCACAATGTCATCTGAAATTTTCCATGTGCATCAAAGCGGTAAAAGCCATCCTGGGTTCTGTCAAAAGTTCTCTCAATTTCTTCCTCTGTCAGATAAGTTTCCGGAATGATCTGCGAAAAAATCTCCTGAAAAAACAGCTCCATTTCTTCTTTCGAAAGAACAACTTCACAGGAATTTACCCTTCTGTCTTCTTTGTCACTGAAAATTTCTATCTGCTCTTTTCCTGCTTTTTCCGGCGATGCATAAGTACAGCTTTCCTGATAGGGCATCTCCGAATAAGAATTGCGGCTTTTTTCTTCCAGCGAAATTCCAAGTGTCTGTTCCATTAATTTCTTAAGATGAATGTCTCCAATTGCAAATCCATCTGTTTCCTTTCCGGATATCCTGTGATATTTTGTGCGGTCTTTCTGAATCTGCCATTCCAGGATCTGCCGTTCATGTGTATGGGTATACCAGAAACCCACACACCCTGCGACAGCAATACTCACCAGAAAAATCCCCGTTATGTTCAGAATATTTCTCCATTGTTTCCTGGTCAGAAATGTGTGTTCTTCGTCCAGATATGCTTCTTTCTGATACTTTTCTGTCAGATTCAGCCAGGATTCGCCCCACACAGACCGAATTGCTCCAAGATAGACTGCCAGAGGTTCATTCTGCATTCCAAGCTGTTCTGCCAGTGCATAGAATCCGAAACAGCCGCCGCCAATCCCATAATTCAATTCGCGCAGAAGCGTCTCATCTACCCTGCTGCTGACGGTAGTCCAGATACTGACTGATCTGATTTTCTTTTTGTTCCAGAGACATCCTGCCTGCAATGGAGACTTGCCGGTAAGACATTCGTACAGGATTTCTGACACGGCTCTTACATCCGTCCACGGACCATTTGCCTCTGACTCTCTGTTTCTCAGGAAACAGTCACCGATCCCCGTCAGACATAATCTGTCATTCTCATCAAAAATCAGACGGCTCATCCTGATGCCACCGTGAACCATACCGTTGCTGTGCATCCAGGAAACTGTATCCAGCACAGGAAAAAGCAGTGTCCATGCTTCCTCTATTGTGATCTGGCCCTTTTTTTCAGCATTCAGGTACTCTCTGAGATTTTTCCCCGGCAGATATTCTATTGCCATATAAGCATGTTCCCCGTCGCGGAAAACATCTGTCACTTCTGCAATTCCCTGATACTCATAAACTCCGAAGAATTTTCCTGCTTCCTCTATAAAGTTCCCGGTATCTGTTTCCGCCATATCAGGATTCTCAGGAACAAATTCTTTGATCGTGATCTCCTGATCCAATACCGTATCATATGCACGGTAAATCCGGCTGTGTTCTCCTTTTTTGAGAAGATCACCAATCAGATAACGGTCTTTCAGCAGATGATATAACTCCAGTTTCTGTTCTTCTGTAACGCTTTCTTTCATTTTCACGGTCCCCAGGAGTAGGCTGCGTGATAGCGGAAATATGCATTATAGTAGCTCTGGTATCTGCTCTTTGATACGGATCTTCCGTCAATCCAGTAATTTACTTTGATCCTGCCATTTGACTGACGCTGTCCGACATAATCAGACATGGTAAGATTGATATAAAGTGTACGTCCTTTGATCTTAAAAATATTTCTAGAAACACTTCTTCCTGTGATAAGGGTCTTTACGATAAATGTCTTCTCTCTTTTATTGTAAAGAAGCTTCTGAGGTCCAAAATAGGAAGTACGCATGGTTGCAACCGGCTGTACCTGTCCTCTGTAAATTGTCCAGACCAGCATTACTCTTGCGCGTTCACTGTAGAAAAATGCTTCCGGAATATTGTCGCCATTTACATCACGGAAAATGTAGCGGAGGTTATTATCACAATGCACTGTTTTCATGGAAACATTCTTTCCGCAGTCATTATATTTCCAGCCGGAACGGCTTCTTAAATCGTAGTTGATATTCAGGCGTGTGCCTCTTCTTCCCCAGTAGCTTAATTTGTTGTTGTACATTCGAACTGCTTTCTGATAACTGATTCCGGCTGCCTGTACCGGTGTTGCTGTGATTCCTGCACTCAAAAACAGTCCCGCCATAATTCCTAAGATTGTTCTGATAAAAAATGTTCTGATCTTTTTCATTCTCTTTCCTCTCCTTTGCTTTATTTCCTGTGTTCTTTATATAATTACAGTATATAAGACCATTTGGAAAATTTGTTTTTTACACAAGATAATCCAGCAATTCTTTCTGATGACAGTAAGAATCACGGTATACTTTGTAGAGATAGAAATTCTTTCCCTGGATCACCTGCTTCTCCACCTCTTCTTCCAGAACATCCAGCGGTTCTGTAGAGCGGAGAAAACGGATCACAAACCGGTCAAACTCCTGGTCTGGTTTCAGAACAGAAAATCCACAATTCATCAGAATACGGTTGAGACGGTTCATTGTGATCTTGTTCTCATCGTCCAGCGGAACTCTGACCTTGACAAACAAAAGGAAGCTGATCAGGGTCGCCCTGTTGATATCTCTTCCGCCTGTAATAAATTCCCGGAAGAAATCCTCTCCGGAACGACCTCTCTGATAAGCTTTTTTGCGTTCTCCTTCGTTTCTGCCTCCGACAAAATCTTTTGCCTCTTCTTTCTTTCGCTGTTCTTCTTCCATCTGGAAAAGTTTCTGTGAAGCAGTTTTCCATTCCTCAGAAGACGGGTTCTGGCTGCAAAGTCCCAGTGAATGTGCAACGCGGATCTTCATGTTCTGTGGCCACTGATCAAAGTTTCCATAAAGTTCAAAAAGAATTTCCATCCAGTCGACCGATACATAGCCAAAATAAAAATAATTGAATTCATCAAAAATGCCTCCCGGTGTCAGGGCAGTGTTTTCGAGATATTCCTTTTTTTCCTCCAGAGACATGTTGTTTTTCTGTTTATCCGCGTCCTTTTTTAATTTTGTCAGCGGTTTCAAAAAGGCAAGTTCTTCCAGAGCAAATTTCTCTTCTCTGCCGCGTTCTCCCTTCTCAAGCATGTTTCCATACTGATTGCGGAGTTTTTCTTCCCGGATACAGCTTTCATAGTATCGGTCACAGCGATCCTGTATGTAAAAATAAAGATATTTACAGAAATAATATCTTGCACGCTCTCTTACAGAAGAAAATTTCTCTATATTTTCCTGCACAAAAGACCAGAATTCTTCCGCTGAATCGCTCTGTATGATTTTTTCTTCCAGTGATCTCGTCAGAAGCATTGTCTCCAGTTCTTCAGAGACAGACTCTGCCTCCATATATTCCTCAAGTTCTTTTAATGTAATCTTTCCACCCCTGAAAAAACGCTTCTGTGCTCCGTCCGATTCCTCAAAAATCTTCCTTCCCTCGGTAAAAAGTTCTTTCCATTCTTCATATCCCATCTGTCGTTCAAATGCATAGATCAGACACGCTTCATAAAAACTTCTCGCATAGAGTTTCTCACATCCACTTTCTTCCAGCTTCTGGTTCACCTGGTCAAGATCCCATCTGGATGCAAATCCCTCTGCCAGAATCTCCAGTCTTGTTGGAACAGATTTCAGCTTCTTCTCCTCTGTTTTGGAGAGTTCCTCTGTATCTATAGAAAAGTTCATAACAAGGTTTTCAAAAAGGCTGCTCTTTTTCATGATTCTCCTCCATTTCCCGTGATAAATAAAATTATACCTTTTTATTCCTTTTCAGACAACAAAAAAAGCAGAACCCGCAAGGATTCTGCTTCTTATTGTTGTGATTAGTCTTCTACTTTCACGATTTCTTTCTTGTTGTAGCTTCCGCACTCTTTACAAACTCTGTGAGGCATCATCAGGGCGCCGCATTTGCTGCATTTTACCAGGTTCGGAGCACTCATTTTCCAGTTAGCACGTCTTTTGTCACGTCTAGCTTTGGATGATTTGTTCTTTGGACATATGGACATAGGTTACACCTCCTTAAATTTACTAAATATATCACTGATGGCGGCCATACGTGGATCCTTCGGTTCCTCTGCACATCCGCAGGGTCCCTGGTTCAGATTCTTCCCGCACTGGCTACAGATTCCTTTGCAGTTCTCCCTGCAGAGAACCTTCAAAGGCCAGTTCATCAGTACCTCAAGATAGACCAACCGGTCCACATCCAGGTCTATTCCCGTGAGATAGTCATTCTCATCCAGATCTTCTACTCTGTCTTCATCAGATTGTTTCATATCCAGTTTGCGCTCAATGCTGTATGAAATCTCAACGGAAACCTGTTCAAGACAGCGGTCACACGGAATACCGACCGTGACACTTCCGTTACCGGTTAATTCCAGTACCTTATTGCCGGTATTGGCAATGGTAAGTTTCACCGGAGTCTTATCTAGGATCGGATATTCTCCCAACTGAAATGAAATTGTATCTAGTTCAAGCTCAGGAGTGATCTGAATGACCTTTCCTTCACTATCAATAATCTCTGATAAATGAATCTGCATAATTATCTCCTACTCACACCTTACCAATTATACATAGATGACCTTGGTTTGTCAATCTGATTTTTAAATTATTTTGTATTTTTCTGCCAGAAAATCTGACAGGGGTATACTGTATTTAGCATAGATAAAGAGAAGGAATCTGCCGATACGGTAAATTCCCTCTCTTATTTCTTATATTTGAGTCATGAACCCTGGCATTACTTAACCAGTGCTACTGTATCTCTGCAGATTGCAAGCTCTTCGTTGGTCGGGATAACTGCAACTTTGACTTTGGAGTCTGGTGTGGAAATAACGATTTCTTCACTGAATGTGTTGTTTGCAGTGTCATCAATCTCAACTCCGAGATATCCAAGGTAGTTACATACATCTTTACGAAGTGCTCCTACGTTCTCGCCGATACCAGCTGTAAATACAATCGCATCTACACCGTTCATGGCTGCTACATAGCCGCCAACGAATTTAGCGATACCATAGCAGAGTACATCGTATGCATTCTTAGCATCTTCGTTTCCTGCTTCGATTGCTGCTCTGATGTCACGCATGTCGCTACCGACTCCGGACATACCCTGAAGACCGGATTTCTTATTCAGGACATTCATGACACCTGCAAGGTCAAGGTTCTCTTTCTTTGCAATGAACTCAACGATTGCCGGATCGATGTTACCGGAACGTGTTCCCATAACAACACCTTCGAGTGGTGTAAGACCCATTGTAGTATCTACGCATTTGCCGTTCTGAACAGCACTGATGGAAGATCCGTTTCCAAGGTGGCAGACGATAACTTTGGAGTTGTCTTTATCAAGGTCAAGGAATTCTACAGCACGTTTGGATACGAAGCTGTGGGAGGTTCCGTGGAAACCATATCTTCTTACTTTGTAGTTTTTGTAGTATTCGATCGGAAGTCCGTACAGATATGCTTTTGCAGGCATTGTCTGATGGAAAGCTGTATCAAATACGCCAACCTGCGGTACGCCTGGCATAAGCTCGGAGCAGACACGGATACCGATCAGGTTTGCCGGGTTGTGAAGTGGTGCAAGGTCGTTGCACTCTTCTACTGCTGCGATCATCTCGTCTGTGATCACTGCTGAGGAAGCGAATTTCTCGCCGCCGTGTACGATACGATGTCCGATCGCATCTACTTCTTTAAGACTCTTGATTGCACCTGTCTTGTCGTTTGTCAGTGCATCCAGTACGAACTGGATTGCTTCTTTGTGTGTAGGCATTGCACACTCTGTGATCTCTTTGTCAGATCCGGCTTTCTGATAAACCAGTCTTCCGTCGATTCCGATTCTTTCGCAAAGACCCTTTGCCAGAACATCCTCTGTATCAGAGTTGATGAGCTGATATTTCAGAGAGGAACTTCCGCAGTTGATTACCAATACATTCATCTTAATATCTCCTGTTCCATATATTTCAATATGTAATATTATTTATTGTTTGTGCAAAATTATTTGTCTTCTGCCTGGCACTGTACAGCTGTGATAGCAACAACACCAACGATATCATCTGCAGAGCATCCTCTGGACAGGTCGTTGACTGGTTTTGCGATACCCTGTGTAACAGGTCCGTATGCTTCTGCTTTGCCAAGACGCTGAGCAAGTTTGTATCCGATGTTTCCTGCGTCAAGGTCAGGGAATACCAGAACGTTTGCTTTACCGGCAACTTCGCTTCCCGGAGCTTTGGATGCACCAACGCTTGGTACGATTGCTGCGTCAAGCTGGAATTCTCCGTCCAGTTTGAGTTCCGGATGTTCTTCTTTTGCGATTCTTGTAGCTTCTACCATCTTGTCTACGTCTGGATGTTTTGCACTTCCCTTTGTGGAGTGTGAAAGCATGGCAACGATCGGCTCTTCCTCAACAAGAAGCTGGAAGGATTCTGCAGAAGATGCTGCGATTGCAGAAAGTTCTTCTGGAGTCGGGTTCTGGTTCAGACCAGAGTCAGCAAATACAAATGCTCCGTTTGCGCCGTATTCGCAGTCCGGAACTACGATCAGGAAGAATGCGGATACCAGTTTGGTTCCTGGTTTTGTTTTGAGGATCTGCAGGCATGGACGAAGTGTGTCTGCTGTAGAATGGCATGCACCGGATACCATACCGTCTGCATCGCCCATTTTTACCATCATTACACCATAGTATGGGTACTGAGTATGAAGGATCTCTTTTGCTTTTTCAGGTGTCATACCTTTCTTAGCTCTCAGTTCTACAAATTTGTCAATGTAAGCCTGAGTTTTGTCAGATGTCTCTGGGTCAACGATTGTTGCTCCGGAGATATCGAATCCGCCTTCAGCAGCTTTCTTATTGATTTCTTCTTCGTTTCCGATGAGAACGATCTTGGCAACTCCCTCTTTCAGAATCTTATCAGTTGCCTCCAGAGTTCTCATGTCCTCTGTCTCTGGCAGTACGATAGTTTTGATGCTTTTTTTGGCTCTTTCTTTGAGTAAATCAACAAATCCCATGATTAAATGGCTCCTTTCGTTATTTCGGTCTTATGACCATGTGAGAATCCTGAATATGACCTCACAGCTAGTTTCATTATACCCCCAGTTCTGGCTCTTTTCAAGTGGTTGACAGGGAGATTCTTCCAAGGAGAGGTATTTTTTGAAGTGCAATTTGGGGAAAAATCACGAATTTTTTCAGTCCTTAAAGAAAAATCTGTAGATCCTCGCATATTTTTTCTTGTTTACATCTATTCTCCACATAAAGACTGTCATCGCAAGAATCACTGCCGCCAGCCCTGAGATATAAAACAGATTTGTTTTTCCGCTGGAATAATAAGAAATAAACACATTTCCATCTTCATCTTCCAGATATCGCACCGTATAATACATCTCCTTTTTTTCTCCTGCCAGCTCTGTTTCCAGTTTGAACTTTTTACCTGCCAGAAGTTCTTCCTGAAATAATTCTTTGTTCAACAGAACATCTTCATAAGCAGCTATATAGATTTCTTTTCCATCCATATAAAAATTTATGTCTTCAGCGTATTGCTCGAGTGGCTCCACATGAATCTGTCCATAAAATTCTGTTTCTTCTCTCGGCGGAAGTATACTGGCGATCCCCATACATGCCATGCACATACCCCAAACGGCAAGCACGACAAGAATGACTGTATGTCTGGATCTTTCCCAAAGTTCCGGCATTCTTTGTCCACAATGATATTTTGTATATTTTCTCTCTGCAACCTTGACGAAACGTTCTTTTCCCTCGGTCGCATCATCAAGCACGATCCTGCCGTTTTTAAAATAGAGGATGACCTCCTCAAAATTGTTCTGAAAACAGAACCCTTCCAGATCCTGATAATAAAATTTTTTTGTTTTTCTCCGAAAATCTCTGACCATGATTTCTTCATCATCATACGTAATGCAGAAATTTCCGGCATTCAGAATTCCATACAATCCGTATATACCGATCAAAATACCAACGGCGGCCATCGATATTTCTGCCCAGGATAAGTTTTTGACGATCAACACACCTGCTGCGAGAATTCCAATGCATAAAAGAGGAATACAGATCTGCAACTGTATGCGGGCCTTTTTCAGAGTTCTTTTTTTCATGTCTGTCTCCTTTCTGCGATTTATCTGTATAAACAAATTATATCATTTGGTGACATTGCCTACAATACACTTCATGATATCAGCTTGCCGCGTCTTTTTGCGTATGCTACAATAGGAAAAACCAGATAACTTTTGCCGTGGGCAGAGAGGATTTTATTATGAAAGTAACCGGGATCATTGCGGAGTACAATCCGTTTCATAAAGGACATAAATACCAGATAGATTACTGCAAAAAAGAACTGGGGGCAGATTATGTGATCGTTGCCATGAGTGGCGATTATGTGCAAAGGGGCACGCCGGCGCTCCTTTCGAAACATGTGCGGGCTGAGATGGCACTTCGATGTGGTGCGGATCTCGTGCTTGAAATGCCGGTGTCGGTGAGCACTGCCAGCGCGGAAGCTTTTGCCATGGGCGGAGTTTCCATGCTGGATGGGCTACATGTTGTGGATGAACTTTGTTTCGGAAGCGAATACGGTGACGTTTCTGCCTTACAGGAGCTTGCGGAAATTCTTGTAAAGGAACCAGAAGAATACCGGCGATTACTGAAAGAATTTCTGGGAAAAGGACTGTCCTTTCCTGCTGCCAGAAGCCAGGCACTGATGGAATATTTCAGAAATCCCCGCAACTTTACAGGAGATGATTTTGACGGTGTGCTGACTCCGCTCCTGAATCAGATTGCGCAGATCCTGAATTCTCCGAACAATATTCTTGGAATTGAATATTGCAAGGCACTTCTGCGGCTTGAAAGCAATATAAAACCAGTCACCCTGAAACGTCAGGGCATGGGATATCACGAAACGATTCCGGCCGCTGTTTCCACAGATGCTCCTTTTGCATCTGTTTCTGCAGATATTACTGCCGATAACATTCCCTTCGCGTCTGCCTCTGCGATCCGCGAACTTCTGAAATCCGATCTCACGCAGGAAACAATCTCCCGGATCGCCGCGCAGGTTCCAGATGAGGTCTGCACACTCCTTGCCTCTTCCTTGCGGAAGAATGAATACCTGACAGAAGATGCCTTTGACCCACTTCTTTCTTATTGTATATTAAAGGGAAATGCGGACAGTTTTTGCAATTATCTGGATGTCTCCGGAAATCTCACCGAGCGGATCGTAAACCGTTCAAATGAGATCAATGGTTTCCTTCAGGCTGCATCTCTCCTCAAGACAAAAGAACTCACCCAGACCAGGATCCAGCGTGCCCTGCTCCATATCATCCTTGAAATCTGGAATGTACCGTCGGCTGTTCCCTACGCTCGTGTCCTCGGTTTCCGCAGAGAAAGCAGTTCACTGTTGAAAGAGATCAAACGCAGCAGTTCGATCCCGCTTCTCACCAAACTCGCAGACGCAGATAGTCTCCTCGATGAGACTGGATTGAAACTGCTTGCAGAAACGACCTTCGCTTCAAATCTCTATGAAAAACTACTCTGCCAGAAAAGCGGCAAAAAATTCATCCATGAATATCAAAAACAGCTGGTCCTGATCTAGGGCCAGCTGCTGTTATTTTAGTCTGACAGAAGGATACGGTCATTATCAAGAGCCTTACCGGCTCCTGTCTTGAATTTCTCAAGCAGACCATCTACGGTCATATTTTTCTTTTCTTCTCCTCCGATATCAAGCACGATATTTCCGGAGTCCATCATCAGGATCCTGTTACCAAGGTCGATCGCTGACTGCATATTGTGTGTGATCATCAGGCAGGTAAGCTGATGTTTCTCTACAATACGTCTTGTCAGGTTCAGGACTTTCTCAGCGGTTCCCGGGTCAAGTGCCGCGGTATGCTCGTCCAGAAGAAGTAATTTCGGCGGGTTCATCGTCGCCATCAGAAGGGTAAGTGCCTGTCTCTGGCCACCGGAAAGAAGTCCTACCGGATGACTCATACGCTCTTCCAGACCAATGTCGAGTTTCTTTAATTCCTCTCGGAATCTCTCTTTTTCCTGGCGGGTCGTATGGGAAAGCCAGCCGCCCTTGCCTGCTGCAAGAGCAAGGTTTTCCTCGATTGTCATGCCCGGGGCTGTTCCACGCATCGGATCCTGATAAAGACGTCCGATCTCTCTTGCGCGTGCATGCTGCGGCATGAAAGTAATATCTCTGCCGTCCAGCTCGATCGCACCTGTATCTGTCATAAAGTCACCACAGATTGCATTAAAAAGAGTGGATTTTCCCGCTCCGTTGGAACCGATGATCGTTGCAAAATCACCTTTTTTTAATTCAAGTGAAAGATCTGTGATCGCTTTTTTCTCATTGACGGTTCCCGGATTAAATGTTTTTGAGATATGGCTGATTTTTAACATGATCATCTGCCTCCTTTTTTGTGTGTCAGTCTGCGGCGGATCTGCGGCCACTGTTTCTTAAGATATGGGCCGGAGATCGCAAGGACAACGATGACAGATGATACGAGTTTCAGCATGAACGCCGGCATGTTGAAACGAAGCGCGATCGTATAGACCAGACGGAAAATAAAGGAACCAAGGACCATTCCTACGGCTCTTACAAAGATTCCGCCGCGGCCGAGGATCGTGCCTCCGATCAGCAGGGATGCCAGTGTGATCGTGACCATTCCCTGTCCGATGTTGATATCTACAGATTTCTGTGACTGGGACAGAAGGCATCCGGAAAGTGCGGTAAAGGAGTTGGCTACACACAGTCCGATGATCGTTGTAAATACCGGGTTGATCGAGGAAGATTTGACCATATCAGAGTTATTTCCGGTTGCACGGATCGCAAGACCAAGTCTTGTCTTCAGGAAAAATACCAGAAATACGATGACAAGGATCACCGCGATCGCAGCAATGAGGATATCCTCTCTTCCCTTCAATGGTGTACCTGCAAGCGCATCTTTCATCATAGTAAATACGGTCGTAGTCCTGTTCATATTGATGAGGGAAGAACCTCCCATCACCGCAATGTTCACAGAATAAAGCGCTGTATTTACGATGATTCCTGCGAGCAGGCTGTCAACGCCAAGCTTCGTCTGCAGGATCGCAGTCACAAATCCGGAACCCACACCGGCGAGCATGGCCGCCAGAATAGACAGGAACGGATGACCGCTGACTGCCACGACAGCACCTACGGCTGCTCCAAAAGTAAAGCAGCCGTCAGTGGAAAGATCGCAGACATTCAGCATAGAATAGCTAAGAAACAGAGCAAGGACGGTCAGTGAACAGATCAGTCCGAGCTTCAGGGCAGTCTCTCCGAGGGAGAGCATTGTTGCAATCGTCACGATGAATTCCTCCAGTTAGGTTTATTTGTTACTGTTCCTTCCATTCACAGTAACTTTATTTCGCTTCTACATCGTCGAAGCTTTCTGCTGTGGTAATCTCGTTTACCTGTGTGCAGAGAGGTTCGAAATCTTTTTTGATGGTCTCAAGGTCAAGTCCGAGAGCTTCACATGTTTCTGTATTTACTGTTGCAGTACCGTTGTCAAATGTTTCAACTGCTGTTTCTTCCGGTTTTGCACCATCTACCAGGATATCAGCGATCATGTCTGCTGTTTTCTGTCCGAGGTTTGCATAGTCAACACCGTATCCTACAAATGCACCGTTCAGTGCGAAGGAATCAGCTCCTGTGTAGTGCGGGATCCCCGCTTCAATAAATTTCTCATAGATGGAAAGCTCTGCTGTCATGATAGTGTTGTCGGTTGGTGTAAAGACTGCATCCACACCGTCTGCGATCAGTGCTTCTGCTGCAAGCTGAACTTCGTCTGTTGTGGTTCCGGTACGCTCTACGTATTCGATTCCCTCTTCATCCAGATAATCCTTTGCTTCCTGGATCGCTGTTGTGGAGGAATCCTGTCCTACATCATAGAGAAGACCGATCTTCTTTACATCCGGGTTCTGTGCCTGGATCAGCTTCATGATGGAAGACGTATCCAGATAATCACTGGTTCCTGTAATGTTTGCTCCAGGAGCATCCAGAGATTCTACAAGACCGGATCCAACCGGGTCAGATACTGCGGAGAAAACAACCGGTGTATCGGTTCCTTCTGTTGCGGACTGCATACGCATGGCAACCGGTGTTGCGACACCTACCATCAGGTCTACATTGTCAGCCTGGAAATCAGAGATGATCTGCTCCATAACGCTGGCATCTGCATTACAGTTATCATAAGATACATCAAAAGTGACACCCTTCTCTTCGCCGATCTCCTCAAGGCGGGACTGGATGTTGTCTACGATCTGGTTCAGGGAAGCGTCATCTACATAGTTGCAGATACCTACCTTGAAATCATCCGCCATTACCGGTGAAGCCATCATCATGCTGGTTGCTACTGCTGCTGCGATTACTAACATTCTTTTTTTCATTGTTTTTTCCTCTCTCTTTCTACATTCATTTTAATGTGCCATGAGAAAAAAAGAACCGTCCCAAGCTATGCTTGAGACGGTAATAATTTCTTATTATCGCGGTACCACTCAAATTGACGTATCGTCCACTTTCTCATGTACAAACATACACTCCTGATTGATAACGGGTTCGGTTCCCGTCAGTGCCTACTCTCTGGATTCAAATTTCGGACTGCCCTCGGAAGGCCATTCGATCATCCGCTTCATACAGGCTTCCACCAGTACCTGCTCTCTGGAATGTTGCCGGATCATTTACTCTTCTTCCTCATCGGTTTTGTTGTTTTATACTTTACCACACGAAATTGTCCCTGTCAATCATTTTTTGACTTCTTCGAGATTTTTTTCGCTGTCAAAGGTATCGCAGTTGATCCTGCCCTAGTTCTTGAAGCTGTGGATCGGAGCCGGGATACGTCCGCCTCGCTCTACAAATGCCTCACAGGAGAACTGGTTTACCGGCATGATCGGTGCATAACCAAGGAGTCCGCCAAACTCTACGGTCTCGCCTACGCCCTTGCCGATCACCGGGATCACTCTGACTGCTGTTGTCTTCTGGTTGATCATACCGATCGCAGATTCATCTGCAATGATTCCGGCGATGGTAGATGCCTTGGTATCTCCTGGGATTGCGATCATATCAAGACCTACAGAGCAGACACAGGTCATGGCTTCGAGTTTCTCAAGTGTCAGTGCACCAAGATTTACAGAATCGATCATTCCCTGATCCTCGCTGACCGGAATGAACGCACCGCTTAATCCGCCGACTGCCTGAGCTGCCATAACGCCGCCCTTCTTGACCTGGTCGTTCAAAAGTGCAAGAGCTGCTGTGGTTCCCGGTGCTCCTACTCTCTCAAGACCGATCTCCTCAAGGATCTCAGCAACACTGTCGCCGATTGCCGGTGTCGGTGCCAAGGAAAGGTCAACGATGCCGAACGGCACACCAAGACGCTTGGATGCTTCCTGTGCAACAAGCTGGCCTACACGTGTTACCTTGAAGGCGGTTCTCTTGATCATCTCACAGAGTGTCTGGAAGTCTGCTCCACGAACGGATTCCAGAGCTGTCTTGACAACGCCAGGGCCGCTGACACCAACGTTGATGATGCAGTCTGCCTCTGTTACGCCATGGAAAGCTCCTGCCATGAACGGGTTATCATCCGGTGCATTGCAGAATACGACCAGTTTCGCACAGCCAAGGGAATCCTGATCTCTGGAAGCTTTTGCTGTCTCCAGAACGATCTCGCCCATTAATTTGACCGCATCCATGTTGATACCAGTCTTGGTGGAACCAACATTTACAGAACTGCACACGCGCTCTGTCACAGCAAGTGCCTGCGGGATAGAACGGATCAGAAGTTCTTCTGCCGGTGTCATTCCCTTGCTTACAAGTGCAGAATATCCGCCGATGAAGTTGACTCCGATGGTCTTGGCAGCTCTGTCAAGAGTTTTGGCAACGGATACGAAATCCTCGGTGGAGTGACATGCCACACCGCCTACGAGAGCGATCGGTGTCACGGAAACTCGTTTGTTTACGACCGGGATCCCAAACTCTGTTGCGATCTTGTCGCCGGTAGCTACGAGGTCTTTTGCCTTTGTGGTGATCTTGTCATAGATTTTCTGGTTCATGGTGTCAAGATCACTGTCGATGCAGTCCAGAAGGCTGATTCCCATAGTGATGGTACGCACATCCAGATTTTCCTGCTCGATCATTTTGTTTGTTTCGTTTACTTCAAAAATATTTATCATGTCGGTGCTCCTTTGTATAAGGTTTATCAAGGTTTTAGATTCTGTGCATTACATTGAAAATATCTTCATGCTGGCAGCGGATCACTACACCGATCTTGTCGCCGATTTCAGAAAGTTCCTTTGAAATGGTTGCAGCATCCTTCTCTGAACCGCTGGTGTCTGCAATCATCATCATGTTAAAATACCCCTGTACGATAGTCTGGGAAATATCCAGAATGTTTACGTTGTTGTCTGCAAGATAGGTACATACCTTTGCAATGATTCCTACGGTGTCATTTCCTACTACTGTAATGATTGTTTTTTTCATGACTTTCTCCCTTTCTCTTATACGGTAACTGCCTCAGAAGCAAAATCTCTGTGCGCTACCTGAATTCTGAAATCTTTTGATTTGTAAGGGTTGTCTCCCAGTGTTACCTCTGAACATACAGTCTCGTAAGCAAGTTCTTCGTAATTATTTTCCCTGCTCAAATGTCCAAGAAAAATTGCCTTCATGTTGTCATGGAGGAGGCGGCACAGAAGCCGGCCTGCATTTTCGTTGGACAGATGCCCTCTGTCACCCAGGATCCTCTGTTTCAGGTAATAAGGGTATCTGCCTACCTGAAGCATCCGGATATCATGGTTTGCTTCCAGAAGAAGAGCATCCAGATTCTGAAGATTTTCGACAATATACTCATCATATTTGCCAAGATCCGTCGCGATCCCTACGGAGCTGCCTCCACATTCCACGCGGTAGCCGACAGGCTGTGCCGCATCGTGGGGAATGCCAAACGGATTGATGGTCAGATCTTTGACATGAAAAGGTTCATCCTCCCGGATCTCATGAAAGATCCCCTCAGGAAGTTTCCCCAGTGATCCGCTCTCCAGCATTGCATCTATCGTCCCTTCCGTCGCATAGACCGGAAGTCCGTATCTGCGCGCGATCACTCCAAGTCCCTTGATGTGATCAGAATGCTCATGGGTGATCAGGATCCCGTCCAGGTCGCGTCCGGTAAGGTCAATGCTGTTAAGCCCTGCCTCCATCTTCTTCCCGCTGATCCCGATATCCACCAGCATATGTGTCTGCTCAGATCCTATGTAAATACAATTTCCGCTGCTGCCGCTTGCAATACTGCAAAATCTCATAATGCCCTGATCCCTTCTTCGATCTGACGCCATGTTTCGTCCAGATCTCCATTATTCTGTATGATATAATCTGCATGTTCCCGGAAAAATCCTTCCGTTGCCTGACGTGCGATGATGTTTTCGGCTTTCTCTCTTGTGTAGCCGCGGCTGCTCATCAGACGTTCGATCCGGATTTCCTGGTCTGTATGAATATACCATACTTTGTCACAAAATGCATCATAATGATCTTCCAGAAGAAGTGCAGCCTCCACTATCATGAGCGTACAGCCTGCCTTTTTTTGTTCTTCGATCTTATCCAGAATATAGCTTTTTACAGCCGGATGGATGATATCATCCAGTTTCTGCCGCATTTCTTCATGGGCAAATACTACATCAGAAACCATCTTCCGGTCAATGGTTTTATCATTTTTTATGATTTGTTTTCCAAATAATGCAATCACCTGTCCATAGCAGATGCCGCCCGGCTCCATGACAAGATGACCGATCTTGTCCGCCTGGAGCACACAGGCATTGTATTGTTTTTCGAGATGGTCAAGGACGGTGCTCTTGCCGGCACCGACCCCGCCAGTGATTCCTATGATCTTCATTTTATTTTGCCTCATACCAGTTTTCGCCTTCGTGCATGTCGATCTCAAGTTCCACGGAGAGATGTGCAGCACCCTTCATTTCTTCTTCCAGGATCTTTGAAACGGTTTCGATCTCTTCTTTCTTTGTCTCGATCAGAAGCTCATCGTGTACCTGAAGGACAAGCCTTGACTCCAGTCCTTCCTGTTTCATCCTCTCATAGACGCGGTTCATCGCAATCTTGATGATATCTGCCGCACTTCCCTGGATCGGGGAGTTCATCGCCACTCGTTCGCCAAAAGACCGCTGCATGAAATTACTGGATTTCAGTTCCGGTACCGGGCGGCGGCGTCCGAGCATGGTGGACACATAGCCTTTTTCTTTGCCCGTCGCAACGAGTTCATCCAGAAATCCCTTGATCTTTGGATAAGTCTCAAAATATTTCTCGATATAGGCAGCCGCCTCTTTACGGGTGATGCTTAAGTCCTGACTGAGTCCGAAGGAGCTGATCCCATATACGATACCAAAGTTGACCGCCTTGGCGTTTCTTCGCTGCAGTGGTGTCACTTCGTCAAACGGAACGTGGAATACCTGAGATGCTGTCAGGCGGTGGATATCCTGTGCCTCTCTGTATGCCTGGATCAGTTTCTCGTCCCCGGACATATGCGCGAGTACTCGAAGTTCGATCTGCGAGTAGTCTGCATCCAGAAATACAAAACCATCTTCCGGCACAAAAACTTTGCGGATCAGCCGTCCGAGTTCCATTCTGACCGGAATGTTCTGAAGGTTCGGTTCCGTACTGCTGATACGTCCCGTCGCTGTGATCGTCTGGTTAAAGGTAGAATGGATCCTTCCATCCGGTTCGATCACGGCACTCAGTCCGTCTGCATAAGTGGATTTGAGTTTCGCAAGCTGGCGGTATTCCAGGATATTTTTGATGATTTCATGTTCCGGTGCAAGTTTCTCAAGGATATCTGCGGCTGTAGAATAACCTGTTTTTGTCTTCTTGCCGCCCGGGATCCCCATTTTTTCGAACAGGATCACACCGAGCTGTTTCGGGGAGTTGATGTTGAATTCTTCTCCTGCCTGCTCCCAGATCATTTTTTCCAGTTCCTGGATGCGGACGCTTAATTTTTCTCCGTAGCTCTTTAATTCTTCGCCCTTGACACGGATTCCCCACTCTTCCATGGAATTCAGGGTAAATACCAGCGGAAGCTCGATCTCTGTGTAGACTTTCCACATTTCCGTCTCGTGGAGGGCTTTTTCGATCGGTCCTCTGGACGCCAAAGCTGTATATGCCACATAGCAGGCGTAGGTCCCCAGTCCTTCGGAGGATTTTTCCCAGGCTTTTTGAATGCTGTCCTTGCCAAGAAGGTCCTCACGGGTCGGAAGGAGTTTCCCATCGAGATATTCCTTTGCCACGTCGTCGAAAGTGTAGGAAGATTTCAGCGGATTCAGAAGATATACACCGATTCCTGTATCAAACACATGGGAAGTTTCTGTAAGTTTCACATGTTTCAGAACGCTCTTGACATCCATGCAGCAGAGGACCGTCGTGTCGGCGAGTTCTTTTAATTTACCGCAGAGATAGTCGCCTGTCATAAGCCCCTGCGCCGGAATATGATAAACTTCCTCTTCCTCCAGTGCAATCCCGACTCCGTAAACGTCTTCCCTGTCACAGAGAAGTTCTACGCCGACATAAGGCTTCGCTGCTGCCTTCTGGAAAAGTGCCTCTGCCCCAGAAAGGTCTTCGCAGGTAAAAAAGTCATCTGTCATCGTCTGCTGTGACACACTTGCCGCATCAAAACGGCTCAAAAGGTTCTTGAATTCCAGACGTTTGCAAAGTTCGTAAGCTTCCGGCGTATAAAGATCCTGAAGCCTTGCCTCCTCGTAGGCAAATTCCAGCGGGCTGTCCGTGTTGATCGTTGCCAGAGTCTTGCTTAAGACTGCCAGATCGTAGTGCTCCCTGAGAGATTCCTTCGCCTTGTTTGGCTTCACTTCCTCGAGATGCTCGTGTGCATTCTCAATGGAGCCATACTGTACGATCAGTTTGGTCGCTGTTTTCTCTCCGACACCCGGGATCCCCGGGATATTGTCGGCGGAGTCTCCCATCAGGGCCTTGAGCTCAATGATCTGCGGCGGTGTTACCTGATATTTCTCCAGAACCTGCTCTGCATGGAAATTCTCGATCGTTGTCTTTCCCCGGGATGTCTTTGGCAGACGGATCATAATCTTGTCTGTCGCAAGCTGGAGAAGGTCACGGTCTCCGGAAAGGATTGTGACATCCATCCCCTGTTTCTCACTTCGGAACGCCAGTGTGCCAAGAAGGTCATCTGCCTCATATCCTGCCATGGATACGGTCTTGACTCCCATGGACGTGAGTACTTCCCGGATCAGAGGTACCTGCTCACGCAGTTCTGACGGCATCGGCTTTCTCGTGCCTTTGTATGCCTCGTACATCTTATGGCGGAACGTCGGCTCATGAAGGTCAAACGCAACAGTCAGATAATCTGGTTTTTCCTCCTCAAGAATGCGGAAAAGGATATTCAAAAATCCATAAACCGCGCCTGTATGTTTCCCCTCTGAATTGGTCAGATCCGGAAGCCCATAAAAAGCGCGGTTCAGTATGCTGTGTCCATCTATCAATAATATTTTTTCACTCAAGTTCCTGTCCTCCTGTTACATTTTGGCTCACATACGATGCTCTGTTTGTACTGTTCACAGTACTTCTATTTCCCTAATATAGCAAAATCACGAATACGCACAAGGCCACAGCGGCTGCCACGCAGATAAGCCCCACAGTAAAACGGATTCCTCTTGTCTGATGAATGAAACGTCTGGATCTCCGGATCTCCTGCTCCAGAAGTTCCTTAAAGTCAAGGACTGTCCCGTCCTCCTTCTCATCAAGCTGCTGCATTGCCTCATGTACGATAAAATAAGTCTCCAGTTCATCATAGCAGGAGGGACAGGTCTCTATATGATCCAGAAATTCCTCCAGTTCATTCACAGACAGACTGTGATCGATAAAACGTGTGACCATACTCTCTGCTGTTCTGCAATCCATTCCCGACACCGACTGCACCTCCCTTATTTCTGTCTGGCTGCCCATTCCGACCGGGCAGTATTCATTCTTCTTCGTAGTATAGCATAAAAAAAGACAGTTCTCAACGAATTTCGCCGGAACTGTCTTCTGTTCTTCTGCCGCACGCTCAAAATAGCGGTGTCTTTTATTCTTTTGTAAGGCTTACACCCGGGATCTCTGACGGACCCTCAAGGATCTTCATGAATTCTTCGCCGGTGATCGTCTCATGCTCATAGAGATACTTCGCCAGCTCATGAAGCTTGCCGATGTTATCCTGGAGGATCTTGAGTGCCTTCTCATGCTGGGTGCGGACAAGATCGACAACCTTCTTGTCCAGAAGTGTCTGTGTCTCAAAGGAGCATGCAAGGCTGGAATCGCCGCCAAGGTATTGGTTGCTGACTGTTTCCATCGCAACCATATCAAAATCATCACTCATACCATAGCGTGAGATCATCGCTCTTGCAATCTTGGTCGCCTGCTCGATATCGTTGGATGCTCCGGTCGTAATGGAGTGGAAGATCAGTTCCTCCGCCGCACGTCCACCGGTGAACGTAGCGATCTTGTTTTCCAGTTCTTCTTTGGTCATGAGGTAGTGTTCCTGTTCATCAACCTGCATGGTGTATCCAAGCGCACCGGAAGTACGAGGGATGATCGTGATCTTGTGGACCGGTGCGGACTCTGTCTGCTTCGCAGCGACCAGTGCATGTCCGATCTCGTGGTAGGACACGATCAGTTTCTCCTTGTTGGAAAGCACACGGTTCTTCTTCTGATATCCGGCAATGACAACCTCGATACTCTCCTCGAAGTCTGCCTGTGTTGCGAACTTACGTCCGTCACGGACAGCACGGAGAGCAGCTTCATTGACGATGTTGGCAAGTTCTGCACCAGAAGCACCCGCTGCTGCCTTGGCGATCTCGTCGAATCTGACGGTGTCTGCGATCTTGATCTTCTTCGCATGGACTTTGAGGATCTCTTCACGTCCCTGAATATCAGGAAGCTCTACCGGGATCCTTCGGTCAAAACGTCCCGGACGGAGAAGTGCCGGATCCAGGAAATCCGGACGGTTGGTTGCGGCAAGGATCACAACACCCTTGGAGCCGTCAAAACCATCCATTTCTGTCAGAAGCTGGTTCAGTGTCTGCTCACGCTCATCGTTACCACCTGTGAATCCGGCACCGTCGCGCTTCTTACCAATGGTATCGATCTCATCGATGAAGACAATACAAGGTGCTTTCTCATTCGCCTGTTTAAAAAGGTCACGGACCTTGGCAGCACCCATACCTACAAACATCTCTACAAACTCAGAACCTGAGATAGAGAAAAACGGTACTTCCGCTTCACCCGCAACAGCCTTGGCAAGAAGCGTCTTACCTGTTCCTGGAGGGCCTACAAGAAGGGCACCTTTCGGCATGGAAGCTCCAATCTCGGTGTATTTGTGCGGATTGTGGAGATAATCAACGATCTCTGTCAGAAGTTCCTTCGCCTCGTCCTCTCCTGCCACATCAGAAAACTTGATCCCTGTGGATGATTTGACGTAGACTTTGGCATTGCTCTTTCCAAATGACATCGCTCCTCCAGGACCGCCGCCCATGGATGCCATCATCTTCTTGCTGAGCCAGCGTCCGATAAAGATAAAGATCACGATCGGCACTACATAGCTCAAAAGAAGTGTCATAAAGATAGACGGGTTCTCAGGAAGCACTTCGTCCATAGTCACATCTGCATCCAGCAGACGGTTTACAAGATCCGGGTCGTCCATCTTGACGGTCTTGCAGAGAACGGCATCGCCCGAATCCTCGGAGCCGATCTCATAGTAAATATAATTTTCTTCTACTGTGGCCTTGGTGACTTCACCCTTCTCCACGCTCTGTATGAAAGTAGAATAATCTGTCTTCTGCACGCTTCGTTCCTGCACTGCCGGAACTACGAGCATGTTCAGAAGAATGATAATGATACCGGCAATGATGTAATAGACATACATTGGTATCTTTTCTGGTTTCTTGTTACCAAATTTCATTTATCTTCTGTCCTCCATCTCTTCGAAATCATTCGGTATATTCAGCATTCCCGTATTCTTTCGAAATCATTTATGTCATGTACCATACCATTTTTTTCATGGTTATTCAATGTTCATTGTATGAATTTTTATAAACTTTTCATAAAGCGTTTTTCGACTGGAAGTTATTTAAGGGCAGAAAAAAAGCTCCCTGAACCATTCAGAGAGCTTCTGTAAGTGCCGCTGGCCGGACTCGAACCGGCACGGTTTCCCGCTTGATTTTGAGTCAAGTGCGTCTGCCAATTCCGCCACAGCGGCACAAGAACCGAAAATTATATTATCATAATTTCCGGTTCCCTGCAAGTGTTTTTTGGAATTATCTGTAATAATAACAAAAATTATTTGTAAAGTTTATCTTCGTCCTCAAGAAGTTTCTCATAGATCGGGAAGCTGTCGAAAGTTGCAAAATAATCCTTCGGTGTCTCTGCTCTTCGGATCATCTCGAAGCTTCCATCCTCATGGAGAAGGATCTCTGCGGATTTGAGTTTACCATTGTAATTGTAACCCATTGCAAATCCGTGTGCTCCTGTATCGTGGATCACAAGCAGGTCGCCCATCTCGATTTCCGGAAGGTAACGGTCGATCGCAAATTTGTCGTTATTCTCGCAGAGAGATCCTGTGATGTCGTAGAGATGATCGCATGGTTTGTCCTCTTTGCCCATAACGGTGATATGATGGTATGCACCATACATAGCCGGACGCATCAGGTTTACTGCGCAGGCATCTACACCGACATATTCTTTGTGGGTGTGTTTCTCATGGATGGCTTTTGTTACCAGGCAGCCATACGGTCCCATCATGAAACGTCCAAGTTCTGTGTAGATCGCAATGTCATCCATTCCAGCCGGAACAAGAACTTCCTCATATACCTTGCGGACACCTTCACCGATCACTCGGATATCATTCGGAGTCTGATCTGGTCTGTACGGGATTCCGATTCCACCGGAAAGATTGATAAACTTGATGTCTGCTCCTGTCTCTTCGTGAAGTTTTACTGCCAGTTCGAACATTACTTTTGCAAGCATCGGATAATACTCATTTGTTACGGTATTGCTGGCAAGGAATGCATGGATACCGAAATTCTTGGCTCCTTTGGATTTGAGGATACGGAAAGCGTCAAAGATCTGCTCTGTTGTCATTCCGTATTTTGCATCTCCAGGGTTGTCCATGATATCATTGCTGATCTTGAACACACCGCCCGGATTGTAACGGCAGCTGATCGTCTCCGGGATCTTGCCTACGGCACGCTCTACTGCTTCGATATGTGTGATATCATCCAGGTTGATGATTCCGCCGATCTCATCTGCATAACGGAATTCTGCCTCCGGAGTATCGTTGGAAGAGAACATGATATCACCTTTTTTGCATCCGATCGCCTTGGAAAGCATCAGCTCTGTCATGGAAGAGCAGTCGCATCCACAGCCGTACTCCTGAAGGATCTGGATCAGATACGGGTTCGGAGTTGCCTTTACAGCAAAAAATTCTTTGAAGCCTTTGTTCCATGCGAATGCTTCTTTTAATGCTTTTGCATTCTCACGGATTCCTTTTTCATCGTAGAGATGAAATGGTGTCGGATACTGTGCTGTGATCTCTTTCAGCTTGTCTAATGTTACAAACGGCTCTTTTTTCATAATGTATATCTCCTCGTTTTTATTATTACCTGTTATTTCACATGCTGATGTGTAAACAGATGATCCTGACAATACTCATAATTTCCATTGCATTTGGAACAAAATCTGAATTCCAGGTTCGGATCATCCTTCTCTGTTCTGCCGCAGATCGCGCATTTGTGCTTGGTGATACCGCCTGTTGCCGGATTGACCCTGCTCTGTGCGACTGCTTTCTTGAACTCTCTTCTTCTGTGAACTTCTTTAGGATTATAGCGATGCATGTTTCTTGTGCTGAAGAAGAACAGCACGAAGTTCAGAAGAGAGGCAATGATCGGAACCACATATACCCAGAGTCCCATCCTCAGATAAGTAATCATATCATAAAGAACCATTACGCCATAGACGATCGCCATCCATTTCATCTTGATCGGGATCACAAACCACAGAAGGATCTGCATATCCGGGCATGACATCGCATAAGCAAGAAATACAGAAAGGCTGACGTAATATGTCGTAAACACTCCGCCGCCAATCATGTAGCTCACTCCACCGATCGTAACATAACCACCTGTTATAAAATAAGTCAGAAAAGCGGCGATCAGCACAAAGAACAGTCCGGAAAAAATATACAGGGTATATCGAAAAGCACCCCAGGTACGTTCCAGAGAAGTTCCAATCGGATAATAGAAAAACAGGATAGAGATCACAAACAGCAGGAAATTTCCTGTGCTTGGCGGGTAGATCACCCAGGTCACAAGTCTCCAAACCTGTCCGTGAAGGATCTTTGCCACATCAAGGCTCATCATATCCATCAGATTCGGATTCAGGTAAGTCAGAAAATACCCCACCACATAACAGATGATCACATACATCGTCAGGTTCTCAATCCCGAATCGTCCAAACTTACGTTCCAGTTTATCAATCCAATTCATAAAATCACTTTTTCTCCTTTTCAGTCATTATACTGTTTGGAAAGATGAATCCCCCTGCTAGAAATGTTAGAAATATTTCTTTTTTGACAGGAAGATCGCCGCCACAATACTTGCCACGATCGAAAGCAGTATGACGATCAGGAATCCCCACTGTGTGCTGGAAAACGGCATACCTGAGGGATTCAGGTTCATTCCATAAGCGCTGAACACGATCGTCGGGATACTCATAACGATCGTGATCACAGACAGGATCTTCATGACGTCATTCAGGTTGTTGGAAATAACTGACGCAAACGCATCCATCATGTTGGCAAGGATACCACTGTAGATATTCGCCATCTCGATCGCCTGCGTGTTCTCGATGATAACATCCTCAAGAAGTTCAGTGTCCTCCGGATACTTCTTGATGCTCTCGATCTTGATCAGTTTCTCCAGGACGGCCTCGTTGGAACGAAGAGATGTCGTAAAGTACACCAGTGATTTCTCCAGTTCCAGAAGCTCGATCAGCTCCTGATTTCGCGGTGAAAAGTGAAGTTTCTCCTCCACCTGTTCACTCTTCTTGTCAATAATACGCAGATAGCGCAGGTACATACTTGCATTTCTGTACAAGATCTGCAGGATAAAACGTGTCTTCATATAAGTAAAGAAATTGCGGACACGCCCTTCCATAAATCTCGTCAGTACCTGTGTGTCTTCCAGGCAGATCGTAAAGATCATTTTGTCTGTGACAATGATACCAAGCGGAATAGTACCATACCAGTCCTTATCATTACGCTCCTCGATCATTGGGACATCTACCAGGATCAGAGTATAGGTATCCTCAACCTCGATACGGGAACGCTCTTCCTCATCCAAAGGAGCTCGCAGGTCGTCGACCTCAATCTGGAACTGTTCTGAAATTTCAAAAATCTCGGTTGCCGTAGGATTCGTCAAAGCGATCCAGCAGCCATCCTGCGGTTCCTGAATCTCATGAATCGCCCCATCTGATGTCCGAAACATTCTAACCACAATTCCACTCCCCTTCCACTCTTATTTGTCTAAAACCCGTAGGTCTCAAATACAAACTTCATTATAAGTTGTACATTGTTCTTTGTCAATTCCAAGAGTTTTGGATTTACACAAAATTAACAGAAGCGCCGAAAACCTTGTCTATCCCGTTGTTTTTCATAGGTTAACGTGTTAAAATATAGATATCTGTATGGTTTTTACCATGTCGGACAGTATATTTCAGGAAGGAATCATATATTTATGAATAAATCAAGTTTTGGGAATCATTTTACCGTTACCACCTGGGGAGAATCCCATGGCAAGGCTCTCGGGGCTGTCGTAGACGGCTGCCCTGCCGGTCTTTCTCTCAATGAAGAAGATATCCAGAAATTCCTTGACCGCCGTAAGCCTGGTCAGAGCCGCTACACCACCACACGTAAGGAAGGCGATCTTGTAGAGATCCTCTCTGGTGTCTTTGAGGGAAAAACAACCGGAACTCCGATCTCACTCATAGTCAGAAACACCGACCAGCGTTCCAGGGATTACGGCAACATCGCTTACACCTATCGTCCGGGACATGCCGATTTTACGTTTGATGCCAAATATGGTTTCCGTGATTACCGCGGAGGCGGCCGTTCTTCAGGACGTGAGACGATCGGCCGTGTGGCAGCAGGGGCGATCGCAGCAAAGATTCTTGAAACTCTCGGGATCTCTTTCTACACCTACACCAAATCTATTGGATCTGTAAAGATCGAAAGTTTTGATGCAGAAGAGATCAGCAAAAACGCTTTCTATATGCCGGACGCCAAGGCAGCCGAGGCAGCAGGGGCTTATCTAGAAGAATGCATGAAGAATCAGGACAGCGCAGGCGGTATCATCGAATGCCGAATCAAAAACGTTCCTGCCGGTCTCGGAAATCCGGTCTTTGAAAAGCTGGACGCCGTTCTTGCCGAGGCAGTCATGTCGATCGGTGCGGTCAAAGCGGTGGAGATTGGCGATGGAATCCAGGTTTCTGCGATGAAAGGCTCCGAGGACAACGATGGTTTCCATATGGAAAACGGACAGATCACCAAGAATTCCAATCACGCCGGCGGCATTATGGGTGGAATGAGTGACGGAAGCGAGATCATCCTCCGCGCTGCGATCAAACCAACCCCGTCCATCAGCCAGCCACAGAATACCGTCACAGACAGCGGAGAAGAAACTTCTCTTGAGATCCACGGCCGTCATGACCCTGTTATTGTGCCAAGAGCCGTTGTCGTTGTAGAATCCATGTGCGCCCTTGCGATCGTTGATGCGCTTTTTTCCAATATGACCTCCCAGATGGACCGCATCAAGGAATTTTACCAGAAATAAAGAAGTTACAGATTTCATTTCTTAATCAGCGGACGTGCCACTGGCACCTCCTCGATATGCAATGCAACAAACAGAAGCCCCTGTGTTCCATGGCGGATCACAGGGGCTTCTGCTATAAGATTATTGTTCTTCGTCTTCGTCGGTATGTACATCCTCTGCTACCTCATCCGGCACCGGCCAGATATGGATGCAGTTTGGAGTCTCGATATGATGGGGTTTATCGTTCATAACGATGATATTTTTGTCATAATCTACTGTGAATGTAGTGATGGAGTTGCTTGCATGGTTCGCAAGTGCAATGTGCTTGTTGTCCGGGAAGATTACCAGATCCTTCGGATAATCGCCGCTGATCGGAAGGTTAAACTTCTTCTCAAGGAGTCCTGTCTCTGCATCAATCTCATACATGGAAACCGAATTCTCTCCGGCAGTTGTACAGAACAGATGCCTGCCGTCCGGTGCAAGTGCAAGTCCGGATGCCGCATTGTGAATCGCATCCTCGTCATTCGGCTTTCTGAGTGTGCTGACACTCTGGAGCAGTTCAAACTCAGGAGTACTGCCGCTTCCGTCATAGCTGTAAACCTTGATCTCATTGCTCAGTTCAAACAGGATATATGCAAATCTGCCGTCTGCACTGAAACGGATGATCCTAGGACCGCTCTCTCGCGGGCAGCGGAGGATGTCGACCAGTTCCAGCTTATGCTGTCTCTTGTTGATGCGGTAGATCTTGACCTGATCGATGCCGTTGTCAACTGCACACAGGTATTTGTTGTCCGGTGTAGGACGTACACAGTTTACATGTGGACGGAAGTTACGCTCTGCAACGCTTCCAAGTCCCTTGTGATAAACACCATCCATGATACGTCCGAGACTTCCGTCGCGGCGTGTATGTACAACGGTCACCTTGCCGTCATGGTATCCTGCCACATACAGATATTTGCCGTCCACATCTGTTGCCAGGAAACATCCTCTCATTCCGTCGATGCTGACTCTGTTGATACGGATCAGGTCACCGTTCTCGTCACGTTTGAACACTGCCACACCTTCGTCCTCGATAGAATACAAAAACTTGCCATTCTTGGAAATCGCCGTATGAGATGCATTGCTGACCTGTACTTCGCTCCGTTCTTTCAGAGTACCTTTCTCAACATCTACATCGTAAACCTGAATACCTTTACTGTTGCCGTGGGTATATGTTCCCACATAGGCTACATATTTCTTATTCCCCATGATATTGCCTCCTAAAATCGCGCGTTGTCGTTGTCCACGCAGAGACAGTGCTCTGCATGAACTTAAGTGGTTACTGTTCACTCCAGCAACCTCAGGTGTCCTTATTATATCACAATCCAATTCCAAGAACAAGTTAGCATTCAGGAGGAAATGTATTTTATCTCATACTTAATGTACTTTATTTTCCACTCAGTGTTTTTTTCTGTAATACAGAATGCCGACGGTCCCGCCTGCTGCCAGGATCAAAAGCACCCAGAATACCCAGAGCGCCGTGTCATCTCCTGTTTTTACAGTTTTCACACTTGAAGAGCTGCTTTTTACGGAAGGATTCTTTCCGGAAGAAGCCGATGTTGTTGTGGATGTTGCAGATGGCGATGGTGTAACAGATATCGCCGGTGTGGGCGTGATCTTTTGGCTCTCCTCTCCTTTTGTCTTTGTGTGGATATCATAAAGGATCTCCCCATTTTCTTCCATTGGGACACAGACAAGGAACGGCGCGATCGCCCCGTACGTTTTTTGCCCGTTTTTCTGGCGGATGAGATAAATCCCTTCATCGAGATCTTCAAAAACAAGTTTTCCATCTGCGTCCGTCACCCTCTTTTCTGCCGAAAGTTTCTTCGCCGTCACCCAGGAAGAAAGTTTTTCTGCCGCTTTTTTGTAATCCGCGGATTTTGACAGATTCCAGGGAGTTACCTTACAGCCTTCAAACGCCTCTGTCAGATGCCAGCCATTCTCCTTCTGCTCTACCACATAAAAACATTCCAGTGCAGTGCCTTCCCGATCTGTCCCGATCTCATTCAGCTGAACCGTGATGCTTCCCTTTCTCCCTGCCGCATCCACGAAAACAGCCACAAGAACTACAAATATCAGGATCACAGCAAGGAGAAAAACGCCTGCTGTCTTTTTATTTTTTCTTTTCACCCTTTTTCCTCCTTCCTTTTTGATGGCTTAAGGAGCCAGAATCCTGCTGCTCCCAGAAACAGTATGGAAAGTACAAAAACTCTTTTGCCCCAGATCAGAAATCCGGATTCTTTTGCCTGTTCTGCACGTTTCTGTGCTTCCCGGTATGGGATCCTCTTTCCTCTTACAAGAAGCCTGTGTGAGTTGATCCCATAGGGAGTACAGGTCACCAGTGTCACCTGATCCTTTCCCTCCTCGATCCGCAGAAGATCTGTACGGTCCGGTGTCACGGTAACGATCTGGTCCACCTGATACGCCAGCTTCTCCCCCGGAACATTCAGGAAAAAAAGATCTCCCGTCTTCATCTGATCCAGATCTGTAAAAAACATCCTGGTCGCGATCCCTGTATGCGCCGCGATCACAGCGTGTGTCCCCGCTCCCCCGACAGGAAGAGAAGAACCAAACAGATGTCCCGCCCCCTGTTCCAGAACATGCTCCGAAGTTCCATGAAAAACCGGCAGAAAGACCTCGATCGACGGAATTTCCAGATAACACAGGATCCCGTCTCCGGAAACATCCAGAAGTTTCTGATATTCTCTGTATGCAGAAGTTTCTTCTTCGCCGCCTCCAAAGCTGTCACCCGGAAGTACTCCGCCTGAGCGAAGTTTTGAATTATAGTTTCTGGCTTCACCCAAAAGTTTTTGTTTCCCGGTGTCCGACAATTTCTCTGCCTTTTTTTCATATTCATAGATGACTTTGCTCTGGTTTCTCTGATTTATCCACTGACTGACAAACGGATAGTTCAAAAATCCCATTCCCGCCAGAAGAAACAGGAAAAAAATCAGTTTCTGTCTTTTCACATCTTCCTCCTTCTGTACAGAAACAGCCCTGTCAGAAAGACCATCAGAAATGCCATGCCGATCAGGATCGAGATCACATACTGATGCATCCACGGACTTGCTGTCTGCTTTTTCCTGGCTGCTTTCTGCGGGTTCTTCTGTTCTGTGACACGATGTCCTCTTACCAGGAGCCGGTGGCTGTTGACGCCATAGGGGGTACAAGTTACCAGCGTTACCAGATCTTTTTCCGGAATGATCCGAAGAAGTGACGTATCCTCAGGCCTGACTACCCGGATCTGATTCACCTCATAGGCAAGACGCCGGTCCAGAACCTGTATATAAAAAAGATCTCCTTTTTTCAGAAGGACCAGATCTGTAAACAGTTTCTTGTCAGAAAGCCCTGTATGGGCAGAAAGAACACAGTGTGTATCCTTCCCCCCTACAGGCAGAGAAGTGTTCTCAAGATGCCCAACACCCTTTTGCAGCACCTCCTGTGAAGTGCCGTGGTACACGGGCAGAAATACATTGATCTCCGGAATCTCTATATAGCCCATGATCCCGTCATTTTCCGGATCCATAAGATGTTCATACTGCTTTTCTTCTGTTCCATCCACAGCAAGTTCCGGGTCAAAAGGATCTGTCAGAACGGCTTCTCTGTTTTTCAGTTTTACATTATATTCTTCTGCTTCTTTCAGCATTTGATGGATCTGTGTTGTATCCATTTTGTCGGTTTCTTTCTGATATTCGTAGATGACTTCCTCCTGCCTGTGCTCATAAAGAGAATTGCTGACAAAAGGATATGCCATCAGAAGTATCCCTGTTCCGATCAGAAATCCTGTGATCAGAAGCGGGCGTTTTTTCCTGGTCTTCATTTATTTTGCACGGTTTTTGCGGACGCTCATAGAATAATAACCGCATCCTGCTGCCACGGCAAATGCACCTGCCAGAACGAAGAACCAGATACCGCTGCCGCCGGTGGACGGAAGTTCAAAGCCCTTGGTGTTGTTGATCGTTACTTTGAAGATACCATCTGTGTTGCTATCCTGGCTGATCGTTCCAATATACTGGTTATTACTTCCTACATAGGTGTTCTCATCCCTGTTTGCTTTGATCTCGATCTTGACTGGTGCTTTGAGGATGTTATAACCGGAAACAGTGCTGAGCTCTTCGAGGAAGTAGGTCCCCTTTTCCAGCCCTTTGATATTCAGTGCACCGCCTGCTGCCGGATGCATTTTGGCGTTGTCTGTTACACTGTTCTTCGTTACAGAAGTCACATGATAAACACCATCCGTTGTTTTTTCCATTTCATAGTAAGTCTTGTCAGATGCATCTGCTGTTCCACTCTTTGTAGAATAAAGCACGAAAGTAATCTGTTCTTTATTCGCATCTGTTATTGTTGTTGCACTTCCTCCCAGTTGTTTATTTGCGTCAATTCCAAAGGTATACTCTGTGACTTTATCCCATTCTGTTTCCATGTCTGCACTGCTGCCGATTTTATAACGAAGCTGCACTTCGTTCGGGTTTCCTGCTGGGCTGCCAGCCTGATCATTCGGACCAATCTCGGCATATTCATTTACGACTGCAGTGTAATAGAAATAGATTTCCTTTGTCTTACTTTCCTTTTCGTCTGCTGCCCATTTACTGATCTTTGTAAGTCCGCTGTCTGTCAAAGTGACTGTGATCGTCTTGCCGCCTGCATATTCTGGTTCATTACCTTCATAGTCCGTTATCGTTGTTGTATAGTCTTCTGCAGCCAGTGTATAATCTGCATTGACATTTGTTGTGCGAACAACCATGTCTTTTAACTGAACGGTTCCATTTACTGTTGCCGTTTCAGGTGTCAGACCTTTGCTCAGGTTATCCACAAGAACATATTTGTTAAACTTCTGTTGATTTCCGTTGTCTACCTCTGGAATCGTCGGAACAGTTCCCTTCAGACGGAAATGAACAATGTCCCCGATGGAAGTGGTGTCTGTGTCATCGACAGTTTCATCTCCGGTCGTGAGAGTTTCCTTGTCTGTTACGATCTTCTTCTCTACCTCAGCCTCATCAGAACTGTTTTTGATCCGGGCGTTTACATTTTCGTTCCAGTAGGTAACACCGTTTTCTGTTACCGATGTCGGCAGCGCTACGAGGAATGGGCTCTGGGTGTTAGTCAGTGATGCCGGCTTACCGCCTATCGTTGCATGCGATACGTCCCATTCTATCAGGACATACAAACCATATTCTACATTCTGGATTTCGGCTATGCCTCCGTTTGTTGTTGTTACATCTTTAAAACTACTGATATAATTTGCCAAAGAATCCTCTGCATCCTGTACATTCATCTTTTGATCTCCGTACCATCAATACGATACTGCGGCAGTCCGGAAACTGTGATGTCTATGGAAGTGACTTCACTGTCAGTATTCCCCTTCACCTGCGCATTCTGTGTCTGCTCCAGCGAACTGGAAATGTTATTCGTATCCTGGTTCTTTTTCTGATACTGAAGATACAGTTCTTTTCCCACTGCATCTGTCAGATCACTTTTACAGCTTATACCTCCGTTGCGGATCACCACATGTGCGGTAAAATCCATCTTTTTGATATAATACCATCCAAGCCCGATGTTTTTGTTGGAGGTATATTCCTCTCTCACTTTCTCGTCCGGAACATTCAGGAACTGATAATTCTGCGCCAGACTGTCTGACTTCGGATAATCCTGATCTGTCTCTGGATCTGGTGGAAGAAGCGTGATCGTCTGGATTGTCGCATTGAATGGTTTACCATCACTTCCTGTGATGGAAAGACTTCCTTTCAGTGAACCTTGTGCAAAATGCATCACATAATGTCCGGTTCCCTCAAGATCTTCCATCGTGATCCCGCCCTGACCATTCATTCACCAGAAGATCACTGACCTTCATGATACGTGTTTTCTGTGTCTTGTCAGAATCCTGATATGTCACCTCCACCTTGCCGTACTGGTAAAACCACGCTGCATACTCGTCTGCACTCAGACGTCCCGCCTGTACGCCTTCATTGTTGTCCTGCCAGTAAATGTCCTTGCTGATCTCGTTTGGATAAACCGGATTGTCTGCAGCTTCTGCCGCAAAAATATCCTGCGTTTCTTCCGAGAGGAACAATTCCTCCGATACCGCATCTGAAGATTCTTCCTGAACAGTTTCTGCACTGTCCTGCAGATCATCTTCGACTGCGACTTCTGTATCCTGCGAATTTTCCTCTGTGCTGCTATCCGAAAAATCTTCCTCCGAAATCTCTGTTCCTTCTGGATCACCCGGACTGTTATCGGATGATACCTCCTCTTCTGTCGTCAAAGAATCTGTTTCTTCTATGCCTGCAGATGATATCTCTCCCTGATCTTCCACCCCATCAGAAAACGAAACAAGTTCCGCCCCATAAACCGCAATCTGGTTGATGCAGAAGATCAGGCAGATTATCATGGCAAGTATCTTTGTGATCCTTTTTTTACCGTTCAACGCCACCTCTCCTTCCTTTGCTGTTTGCTTTTCAAAGAACTGCCGAAAAACTCATCAGGCATTTTCAAAAAATGTTCAAGTACTCTGAAGAAGCGGTCACGCATCTCTTTTTCTTCTGTAGTGTTATCATAGCAGATTTTATTCACTTCTTGTTTTTTGATTCTGCGCACTGTGCCTTGTTTCTGCGCAGACCACGATATGCATATAAAAAAACTCCGCAGACCATTTTCATTAAACAGTCTGTGGAGTTTTTCTTTATGCTTTCGTTCTTTGTGTGAGATAATGCAGATACCTGCTCTGTACCGTGATCAGGCGGCTCTGTGCTACCGGGATCTTCTTTCCGTCTGCCATCAGGATATGATCTGTCCCCAGTTCGGAAATGTACCGGAGCTGGACAAAAAAAGACTTGTGCGGCTGCATAAAGGCCTGTGCTTTTGCAATTTCCCCGACTGCACTCTCGAAACTTCCCGCCCGCCGGACACTGATGATCTTCTGCCGGTTGTACAGCGTGTAAGTGATACGCCGCAGGGAATTCTCTGCATACATGATATCTTCCACAAAAATACGTCGGACCGAATCTGTCCCATAGATCAGTAATGGATGCTTCTTCTGCTCTGTCTGTGCCTCAAAAGCACTCTTAAGGGCAGGCATATCCATAATGCAAAAGTTATACTTATCCGGCTGTGTTTCCATGATATTCTGAAGTTCTTCTACACTTTCCACCTGGCAGATCTCTGCATCTGCTGTGGTATTTCGTTTTATCCATTTCTGTATGGTCCTGCTGGTTTCGTTCTTATCGTTCATCTGACTGCTGCATACTGCGATCCGAAACATAAGTGCCCTCCCAAAAATAAATAAAATGAATTCCTGCGGACAGATCCTATTCCTTATTCAGTTTTTATTTTGCAAAAAAGGCTCTGACTTTGTCCAGAGTTTCCTCGATCACTGCATCACTGTGTGCTGTAGAAAGGAACATTGCCTCGAACTGTGACGGTGCAAGGTGGATTCCATTCTTCAGCATGTGCAGGAAATACTCTGCGAATTTCTTAGTGTCGGAAGCTTTTGCAGAAGTGTAATCCTTTACTTCCTCTGTCGCAAAGAAGATGCTTCCCAGAGAAGAAACATGATTTACCTGATACGGACTTCCTGTTTCCTTGAGGATTTCTCCCATGGTTCCATATAATTTCGCACCTTTGGCTTCCAGATCCTTGTAAACTTCCTGATGTTCATAGAGGTATTTGAGCTGTGTCAGGCCTGCTGCCATGGCGATCGGGTTTCCACTTAAGGTACCTGCCTGGTAAACCGGACCTGCCGGGGAAACCATCTGCATGATCTCTTTTCTTCCACCGTAAGCACCGACCGGCATTCCTGCGCCGATGATCTTACCGTAAGTAACCATATCTGGTTTTACGCCAAAATATTCTGCTGCACCGCCAAATGCAAGACGGAATCCTGTGATGACCTCATCAAAGATAAGAAGCGTTCCATACTGGTCGCACAGAGTACGAAGTCCCTCAAGGAATCCTTTCTTCGGCGGGACAACACCCATGTTTGCTCCAACCGCCTCTACGATCACAGCTGCAACCTGATCCGGAGCCTCCTCGAGAAGTGCTCTGACGCTGTCCAGATCATTGTAGACTGCTGTCATGGTATCCTGGGTGCATCCCTTCGGAACACCAGCGCTGTCCGGAACTCCACTGGTCATCACGCCGGAACCTGCACTTACAAGAAGTGCATCACTGTGTCCGTGATAGCATCCTGCAAATTTGATGATCTTGTCTCTTCCAGTAAAACCTCTTGCGGCACGGATCGCACTCATAACAGCTTCTGTACCGGAATTGACCATACGAACCATCTCCACATGCGGGATATGCTCGCAGATAAATTCTGCCATCTCGACTTCGATCTCTGTCGCACAGCCGAAACTTAATCCGTTTTCGCAAGCTTTGAGCACACTCTCACGGACTGCCGGGAAATTGTGTCCGAGGATCATCGGTCCCCAGGAATCTATGTAGTCGATGTATTTGTTTCCATCCACGTCATAAATATAGCAGCCATCTGCACGCTCGATAAAACGCGGAGCCATGCCGATCGCACCGTATGCTCTTACCGGGCTGTTGACGCCGCCCGGAATTCTCTCGACTGCACGTTCAAATAATTCTTCTGATCTTCCCATTATCCAATTCTCCCTTCATCGATAAAGCGGGCAAGTTCTTTTGCATAGTAGGTCAGATAAATGGAAACACCTGCACGGTAAGCACTTGCTGCCATCTCGCATACGATCTTGTCCTCATCGATCCAGCCCATCTTGGCTGCTGCTTTGACCATTGCATATTCACCGCTGACGCTGTAAGCTGCGATCGGAACGTTGGTTGCCTTGTAGACTTCTGATACCATGTCAAGATAGGACATTGCAGGTTTGATCATGATGATGTCTGCGCCTTCCTCGATATCTGTCAGGGCTTCTTTCATTCCTTCGCGGCGGTTGTGATAGTCCATCTGGTAGCTCTTGCGGTCTCCGAATGACGGCGCAGAACCAGCTGCATCACGGAATGGTCCGTAGAAAGCAGATGCATATTTTACTGCATAGGACATGATCGGTGCTTCCTTGTGTCCTGCTTTGTCCAGGCATTCACGGATCGCACGCACACGTCCGTCCATCATATCAGAAGGTGCTACCATGTCCGCACCTGCCTCGATGTGAGAAAGAGCTGTCTTTGCAAGCAGTTCCAGAGTTGCGTCGTTTTCTACATCGTGTCCGCAGAGAACACCGCAGTGTCCGTGGGAAGTGTACTCACACATGCATACGTCTGTAATATAGTAGAGATCCGGAAACTGTTTTTTTGCCTCACGGAGTGCTCTCTGTACGATTCCGTTTTCGTCGTAGGCACCGCTTCCGACTTCATCCTTATGATCCGGAATGCCGAACAGCATGATATTGCTGACTCCGGCTTTCGTCAGACGCTCCAGTTCATATGGAAGACGGTCCACACTGTAGCGGAACTGTCCTTCCATAGACGGGATCTCCTCCTCGATCCCCTGTCCTTCTTTTACAAACAGAGGGTAGATGAGAGAAGATTTGTCAATCCTCGTTTCCCTTACCATTTTACGCAGAGTTTCACTGCCGCGCAGTCTTCTTGGTCTTTGAATCAGATCCATTGTTGTCACTCCTTATTTGTTTTTTATCTGTTCAACAAGTGTCGTCAAATCGTCGATCGTAGCTTTGGATGCCATATATGTTTTCATTCCATAGCTGTCTGCCGCTGCTTTTGTCTGCTTGCCGATACATGCTGCTGTCACATTTGAATAATCAGAAAGCCCTGTACTTTCTGCAAAACCTTTGACGGTAGATGCGCTGGTAAATACCACGCAGTCGATGCCGCCCTTCGTGATCTCTGCTGCCACATCGATCAGAGGATTTTTGTCATAGATGGTATCATAAGTCGGTACATCGTCCACCTTTGCGCCGTGTTCTTCAAGGATCCTGACCAGATTTGCATTTCCCTTTGAGGCACGCGGGATCAGGATCTTTTCGCCGCCGTGCAGGGTCTGTGCCAGTGCTTCTCCCAGGGAGTCTCCATCGTAAACTTCCGGGATCAGATCTGCCAGGATGCCTCTCTGCTCCAGAACTTTGGCTGTTCCCTGTCCGATCGCTGCCACCTTCAATGAAGAAAGACAACGGATGTCTTTTTTCCTGGAGAACATTTCTTCAAAGAAAATCTCTGCCCCTGTCGGACTTGTAAATACCAGCCACTGATACTCACTGATCTCATCAAGTGCCTGATAAAGTGCACTCTGGTCTTCCAGTGCCACGGTGCGGATAGACGGAAGTTCCAGAACTTCTGCACCTTTTCTTCGAAGTTCATCGGCTGTGTGGGAGCTTCTGCCCTTCGGACGCGTCACAAGGACTTTCCAGCCTGCGAGCGGAAGTTTCTCATACCAGCCAAATTCTTCAGAAAGATGGCATACTCTGCCGACTACAATGATTGCCGGGGTCTCGATGCCCTGACGCTCTACTTCTTCTTTGAGTGTTGCAACTGTGGCAACGACTCTTTTCTGGTCGGAAGTTGTTCCCTTCTGCAGTACGGCCGCCGGCATCTCCGGATCCATTCCTGCATTCAGAAGTCCCTGACAGATATCATTCAGGGCAGCGATTCCCATCAGAAATACAAGTGTTCCCTTTGTGTTGACCAGTGCCTGAAAATCAATGTCATATTCCTTACCGGCTCTTCTGTGCCCTGTGATGATATGGACGGAAGAGCAGAAATCTCTATGTGTTACCGGAATGCCGTTATAAGCAGGCACCGCGATCGAAGAGGTCACGCCCGGGACCACCTCATACGGGATCCCATTGGCAGTCAGAAGTTCCAGTTCCTCTCCGCCTCTTCCGAACAGGAACGGATCTCCGCCTTTCAGTCTCACGACACGGTATCCCTTCTGTGCTTCCTCAAAGAGCACCTGATTGATCTGCTCCTGCGGCATGGTGTGCTTGTCTGCACGCTTTCCTACGTTGATGAGTCTTGCAGAAGAAGGTACTTTTGCAAGTACGCCCTGTCCCACCAGACTGTCATAGACGACAACCTCTGCCTGGGAGAGCACCTCCATTCCTTTGAGTGTAAAAAGACCGATATCTCCCGGTCCTGCCCCTACGAGCCATACCTTTCCCTGTTTCATTCTGCCTCACCTTTATCCGTCCTTGTTCTGTCGGATTCTTTCATTTGTTTTGCAAGCGCGATGCCAAGTGCCTCTGCGTCCTCGCGCTTTCCGCGGATGCTGTCCTTGAACCAGTTTCCGGTTTCTTCATTATAATACAGCCCGCGAAGGAAAAGTTCCTCTCCCTCAACCACACCAAATGCAGCCACCGGAGAAGAACAGCCGCCGTCCAGGAAACGTACAAAAGCACGCTCTGCACTTCCTGCGCTCCATGCATCTGCATCACAGTAGCCGTCCAGGAATGCATAATCAACATCCGTGCGTCCCTGTACTGCCAGGATTCCCTGACCTGCTGCCGGGAGCATTTCTTCCTCTGTAAAATACCGGCTGATCCTGGATTCCAGTCCCAGTCTCTTAAGTCCTGCCGCTGCAAGGATCAGGGCTGAATACTGTCCCTCATCCAGTTTGCGGAGTCTCGTCTGAAGGTTTCCCCTGACACTTGCAACTTCCATGTCCGGATATAATTCCCGAAGCTGCAGGGTCCTTCGAAGACTGGAACAGCCAAGCGGTTTGGATCTGTCAAGTTCTGTTACGCCTTCCGGCAGTACCAGCACATCCCTCGGATCTTCTCTTCTGGAAAAAGCCAGCAGCGGAAGTTCTGCCGGTACTTCCATCGGCATGTCCTTCAGGCTGTGCACAGAAAGTTCTGATCTTCCATCCAGAAGGGCATGATCCAGTTCCTTTACAAAAAGTCCCTTGCCGCCTACCTTATCCAGGGTGCGGTCCAGGATCTTGTCACCCGTTGTCTTCATGGTCAGGATCTCTACTGTCAGATCCGGATTATGTTCTGTTATGTAGTCCCTCACCATCTCACTCTGCAGCACTGCAAGCTTGCTTTCCCTGCTGCCGATCGTGATCTTATTCTTCATTATCTGATGCCTCCATTGCCTCCTGGATCGCCACACGGACTCTGCGGGCTTTCTTGTGGTTCAGCCCGCTCGCTGTGATCCCCACAACAACCTCGTCCTGCATGTAGATCCCCGGGAAATAAAAATCGCATTTGCTTTTGTCGTCTGCGACATTGACGTAGATTCCTTCTTCCTTACAGACGCGGTAGATCTCATCATTTAATTTCCAGTCATTTGTCGCCGCGATCACCATAAATGCCATGGCAAAATCAGAACGCTTTACCGGGCGGTTGATCAGATTTACAAATCCTGCCTTGCCAAGTTCATGGAGCTCCATTGTTGTCTTTGGAGCTACTGCGGTAATGTTTCTGGTAAACTGCAAAAGCGTCTTGATTCTCCTGGTCGCAATGTTCCCTCCGCCTACCACTACGATCTTCTTATCAGACAGATCTACGAACATTGGAAAAAAACGTTTATTCTTCATATAATTTCTCCAATCCTGCCACGCACTCCAGGAAAGTGTCCTGTTCCAGACTGTCCCGGAGTCCGAAAATAAGTTTATTGACCACTTTTCCTGCTGCAGTATCTACTGCCTTGAGAAGATTTGCACGGTCGGAGTCATCCATTGGTGTATTCTTGAGGATCTTGTGGATACGCAGGTTCAGATCCTGCACTGCATCCTCCCTGATCTCCTGGATCCTCGGGATCACATCCCTGCCATCCAGCCACTGGAAAAATTCATCCATCTGTGCCCTGACGATCTCGCCGGCTTTTGTGATGCTCTCCATGGATTCCGGAGAAATCCTCTCGGTGCGGAAACTGTCCATATCATATAAGGTAACGCCCTCTTCTCCTCCAAGTGCCGGTTCGATATCCCTCGGCACAGCAAGGTCAAGAAGAAGCAGTGGTTTCGTAAGCGTGATATCATCAAACAGTTCTCTGCGAAGTGTATAGTTCGGACTGGCTGTCGCACTGACTACTACATCACATTTCGGCAGAAAGTTCATTCGTTCACCATAATGGATCCTGCTGCATCCGATCGGAATGCTCACCATTCCGCTTCTGTACTGACGGACGGTTACGGTGACATTCGCTCCGGCATCACGGAGAGTCTGCGCTGCAACCTTACCCATCTCTCCGTTTCCGATAACCATGCAGATTTTGCCATGCATGTCATATCCCTGTTCCCGCAGACTGCTGACTGCCTGATGGATCACAGACGGATTTCCATGTGCAAGCGGAGCTTCTGTCTTGATCTTTTTGCCCGCGGTCACTGCCATGCGGAAAAGGACTTCCAGCACACTGTCCGTGGTAAAATGTTCTCTCGCAAGATTGAGTGCATCCTTGATCTGTGTAAGGATCTGATCTTCTCCAAGAATCTGGGATTTCAGACCTCCTGCCAGATAAAAAAGATGCTCAACCGCTTCTTTATCTTCTCTTGAAATAAAATATCCTTCATAAGAAGGATCCTGTATATTTCTGAGCTCGCAGAGACACTGGTATAAAGAAAGTTCCTGCTCATCCTCATGGCTTGACCAGATTTCCAGGCGGTTACAGGTAGATAGAATGATGCATCCGTGGATGCCTGCTTTTTCTTTCAGTTTCTCCATTGCCTCTCCGGCGTTTTTTTTCGTAAAAGCGAACAGGGCACGGACGTCTACCGGTGCTCTGTCGTGGTCTATTCCTATCATGGATATTGTCATGATATTATTACTCCTTTGTGTTACTGCCGTATCTTTTTCTGTAAGAATCTGTCGGTTATGCGAAAGACTCTTGCAAAAAAACATACTGTTTTAATGATAGTCGTTTGATCTGATAATGTCAATGGAATTCCCCGGATTTCAGTGGTAAAATTTGATGTGAAAAATTTCTTTTTCCCACTATGTATACCAAAAAACATACCGGATCTCTGTATATTTAGAAATCCGGTACGTGCTTTGTTTCTGTGATATTTATTTGATCTTTATTGTGATCGTTTTTGATGCTGCATTATATCTGGATGTTGCCGCCGCTTTGATCGTGATCTTGACAGTTCCCTTTCTGCGGAATACGATTTTACCCTGAGAAGATACCTGGGCAATATTTCTGTTGCTGGATACATAGGTGATCTTTCCTGCTGCTTTTGGCCTGATCGTCATTGTTTTTGAAGAATAATTCCTTGTGTAGGAACTTGCAACACCTGTGATCTTCTGTGTGGCTTTGCTTACACTCAACGTGATTTTCTTAGCTGAGGCATAGCAGTTTCCGGTTGCTGCTGCTTTGATAGTGATGATTGTCTTACCGCTTCCCTTGATCGTAACTACACCGGAACTGTTTATTGTTGCTACCTTTGAGTTACTGGATGAATAAGTAAGTCTGCCATCACCCCGGCTGCGTTTTACAGGCAGTTTAAAGGAATTTGTTGCACCAGTCTTCTTTATAGTATCAGAACCTGTCAGCGTCTGGGCAGATTTCGTAACGGTGTATTTCAGATAAACACTGCCCGTATAATCATTGATCCCGTAAACTTCGATCGTGTGTGTCCCTACGTTGCTGTTGTAATCATAATCAACTTTGTAGTCCACGTTTTGGATCAGACCGCTGGTATTGACGACCTCCGGATAGAAATATCCGCCTGTCCAGGTGTAGGAAGTTGTTTTGAGGGAAAATCCACTGGTGTTTAATTTAGTCGTGACGATCTTCTCGAAGCGGTTGTTGTTGGAAGCTGCGTATTTCTGAGTGGTAGAATTCTCGTAGCCACGAAGGGTGAGCTGAGTACCCTTATCAAAAGCATTGGAACTACCAATACTTACATTTCTTGCATGAATCGTTACTTTTGTAAGTGATAAACACTCCTTAAACGCGCCATCCCCAATTTCTGTAATCTGGCTGCCGATCCGGGCAGTCGCAATCCCGCTGCAGCCGTTAAATGCATAGCGCTCTATGGTAAGAAGATTATCATTAAATGAAAGTGTTTTCAAAGATACACAGTTTTTAAATGCTTCATATCCAATAAAATTCAGATGCTCTCCAAAGCTGATTTTCTCTAATGCAGTATCTCCTGAAAAAGCATACGATTCAATACTTGTGCAGGAATTTCCAATTTTAGCAGAAACAAGGGAATTACAATTTCTAAATGCACCTGAATCAATGCTGGTTACCGTGTTTGGTATATTTACCGAAGTAAGAGAAACACAATCTCCAAATGCATATTCTCCAATCTTTACAAGTCTTGATCCCAAAGATACTGTTTTAAGTTCAGAATCTCCGCTAAATGCATAATATCCTAATACTGTGACATTTTCTGGAATCGTCACTGCCTTAAGAGAAGTACAATTTCTAAATGCACTGTCACCAATTTTGGTAACTTTTTTTCCTATAACTATTTTTTCAAGAGAACCATCTCCTTTAAATGCCCCATCTCCAATAACCGTAACTGTATCCGGTATTGCAATTGATGAAAGCTCAATACAATTACAAAAAGCGTAACTCCCAATATCTGTTACTTTGCTTCCCAGTGAAAGGTTATTCAGCGAAACACAATTGGCAAATGCATAATCTTCAATCTTGCATTTACCAGGAATACTTACTTTTTGCAGGCTGCTACATCCATTAAATGAACTTTCTCGAATCGTTGTGACGGAAGATGGAAAAATCAAAGATGAACTCAGAGATTCACAATTTCTAAAAGCTGCATATCCAATTTTTTGCAGCTTATTCCCCATTGTTATGTCTTGTAAATTATTACAGCCCTGAAAAGCATAATCATCAATCTCTGTAAGAGAAGCTCCAAACTTAACAGTAGTCAAATTTAATGCATCCTCAAAAGCAGAGTTTCCAATTGTAATTGTTTTATCTGGTATTGTCAGTTTTCGTAAATTACTACAATACTGAAATGCATAGTCCTCAATAGTCGTAACAGATGAACCTAGTGTAAGTTGTGACAGATTACGGCATTTTTCAAATGCACTTCTTCCAATCACGGTGACTTTATTTCCAATTGTTACATTTTGAAGATTACTACATTCTGCAAATGCACATGTACCAATTACAGAAACATTGCCTCCTATTGTAATAGAACGAACATTATTAAATCCTCTAAATGCAAAACTCGCAATTGTTGTAATATTATTGCCTATTTCAATTTTGGATATATATTCTCTCTGATCCTCCCAAAGATCACCAGCATAATTGACCATTTCTCCTGAACCCGAAAGTATCAGCGTTGAGCCGCTAATTCTCCATTTGACATTTTTCCCACAGGTTCCGGAAGTCGCCCCTACAGAATCTACCTCTTCTTCTGAATCTGTAAAATCCTCCTCTGTTGAGATTTCCTCTGTTTCCACATCTGAAATTTCTGCGTCAGCCTCTTCCTGCTCGATCTCCACTTCCGTAGTTTCTGATGAAAAATCCTCATTTTCATCAAAAATTATCGGTTCTTCGCTATCCGGTTCTGTTTCTTCGGCACTGGTATCATCTGCTTCCGTAACTTCTTCAGAATCGATCTGTTTCTGTTCGTTCTCTGACAGTGAATCTGTTTCTTCCTGTGTGACCGCCACAGAGTCTGTAAAATCTGCCGCCGAAGCAGACATCACGCTTCCCACACTGAGGGTCGCTGCCAGAGTGATCGTTATCAGTTTTTTCATGCGTTTCCTCCTCTTTTATCTTAGTTTCTTCTAATTGTACTACAAAAACATCAAAAAAGAAACGGATATCCGTCATTTTATGTTACTGAGAACGAAATGAACAGTAACTATTTTATACAATATTATCCCACGTTTTTTGTCGCTACAATATCCACGCCGGTTCCTGCTACATTGTGCAGGATAATGTCTCCGATCTGAACCGGAGCGGCAACTGTTACTTCTTTTAGTTCATGGATGCAGTCGAAGATCTTCGCCTTCGGGATGTCTTCTTTTGTTTTGACGGAAACTACATTTTCTGTGCCGCCCAAGACACGGACAGTTGTTGTCACGATCCTGGTTGGATTGGTCACTTCTTTTTTGCCGTAGATGGCTCCTCGTTTGCAGGTGTTGCCTTCTACGCTCTGTACTTCGCCGTCTTTTATTCTGACTACAAGCGGGCAGCCCATCGGACAGCCGATGCAGATGAGATTTCTTTTTTCCATGATTTAATCCTCCTCAATCTGAATGGTGATCTTATTCAGCGATGCCGCATTTAAAATCTGGTCTTTTGTCAGTTTGATCTGCTCCATCTCTCCCGGTGCCAGGATCGTACGTTTTTTGTGAAGGATACGCTCATTATTGAAATAACAGCTGATGTAGCAGTTTTTGTAGATAGCACCTACGCGGAAACGAGCGGTAAGTTCTTCCGGCATTTGATCTGGTCTTATTGTTGTCGGTACGGTATAACAGACACCGTTTTGTGGTTCCAGGATGATCGTTCTCTGTGTCTGATCCAATTCTTCGCCAGTCAGTTCCTGCTGGGTTTTTGTATATTGAGTTTTTATATAAGCAGCTGCGTTTTTTCCTGCCGTCGCAGCTTCTTCTGAGACAAAATCCACCAGGTCGTGCACGTGCAGGACATTTCCGCAGGCAAAAACACCTTCGATGTTTGTCTCCAGGCTTTCATTGACCTTCGGACCGGATGTCACCGGATTTAATTCCACGCCCATTCCTCTGGAAAGTTCGTTTTCCGGGATCAGGCCTACGGAAAGAAGCAGGGTATCACAGGTATATTCTTCTTCCGTACCCGGGATCGGTCTGCCGTCTGTACCAACTTCTGCAAGGGTGATGCCTTCCACGCGCTCTTTGCCTTTGATGTTGACAACGGTATGGCTTAGTTTCAGTGGGATTCCAAAATCATCAAGACACTGAACGATATTTCTCTTGAGTCCTCCGGAGTATGGCATCAACTCTGCGACCACTTTTACCTTTGCGCCTCCCAGCGTCATACGGCGCGCCATGATAAGGCCAATGTCACCGGAACCAAGAATCACAACTTCACGTCCCGGAAGATAACCTTCTATATTTACAAGTCTCTGGGCGGTTCCTGCAGAATAGATACCTGCCGGACGGTAGCCTGGAATGTTCAGAGCACCTCTTGGCCGCTCCCGGCATCCCATCGCCAGGATCACGGCTTTAGCCTCGATCAGAAACATTCCTTCTTCGCGGTTCATTGCTGTTATGATCTTCCCGCTGCTGATATCCATGACCATAGTGTTCAGTTTGTATTCAATCTTCAGCTCCCGGACCTGCCGGATAAAACGGTCTGCATATTCCGGACCTGTCAGTTCTTCTTTGAATGTATGAAGACCAAAACCATTATGGATACACTGATTTAAGATTCCTCCCAGTTCTTTGTCTCTTTCCAGGATCAGGATGCTTTCGGTTCCGTTTTTTCTTGCAGAAACGGCTGCTGCAAGTCCCGCCGGGCCGCCGCCGATGATTACAATATCATAGTTTTTCATAGTTAACTCCCTTCATTTGCTATATGCAGAAATTCACTGCTCTCAGGTGATAGATTTTCAATAAATTTATTTTTCTCAAAAGGAATCTTTATTAATTCCTTCAATGATTCTGGAATTACCACCTGACTTTGTAATTTCTTCAACAGAAACACCCAGTTCCCTTGCCAGGATCTCCATCACACGCGGGGAGCAGAATCCCGCCTGACAGCGTCCCATACCAGCTCTGGTGCGGCGTTTTACTCCATCAAGGGATTTTGCACCAATAGGTCTTCGGATTGCGTCTATGATTTCGCCTTCTGTCACCATTTCACAGCGGCAGATGATATTTCCGTAGGCTGGTTTTTGATGTATCAGGGCGTTGCGCTCTTCCAGAGACAGTTTTGCCAGATTCAGGATTCCTTTTCTTGTGGAAATAAAATGCTCTTTTTCTTTAATATTATATTTTTCTTTAATGAGTTCTGCGACCATTTCACCGATCGCAGGTGCACTGGATAATCCTGGAGATTCGATTCCGGTGCAGTCTATGAAATCTTTTTCTGTTTCGCCTATGATAAAGTCGCCTCCATCTTCATGTGCACGAAGCCCGGCGAAAGAAGTGATGCCCTGACGGGCTGGGATGTTTTTTACGCTCGCGGCTGATTTCTGAAGCACTTCATCCAGACCTTCTCTTGTCGTGTTGACTCCTTCTTTATCCTCTATGTCCGTTGCGGTTGGACCGATCAGAAGATTTCCATGAACTGTCGGAGTAACAAGGACACCTTTGCCAAACTTGCCTGGAAGGGTAAAAACTGTATGGCTGACGTGTGTTCCGGCAGTTTTGTCGAGAAGGCAGTATTCTCCTTTTCGCGGAGTGATGTGGATTTTTTTCTCGCTGACCATGTTGTGGAATTTGTCTGCATAGACACCTGCCGCATTTATGATGCAGTCCGCTTCGAAAGCGCCTTTTGTTGTCTCAATCTCCCAGATATTTTGTCTGCGGGTAATGTTTTTTACTTCTGTATTGAAATGGAAATCTGTTCCATTCGCACAGGCGTTTTCGGCGAAAGCGATCGTCATATGGAACGGGCAGACGATCCCGCCGGTTGGCGCGTATAAGGCTGCGATCACCTGGTCAGAAACATTTGGTTCCATCGCTCTGACTTCTTCTTTGTTTAAAATCTGAAGTCCTTTTACGCCATTTGCGATTCCTCTCTCATAGAGTCCCTGCAGATTTGGAAGGTCTTTTTCGTCCAGGCAGAGAACCAGCGAGCCATTTCTCCTGAATGGAAAATCCAGATCCTTTGCGAGCTGATCCATCATCTGATTCCCACGCAGGTTTAATTTCGCTTTCAGAGATCCCGGCTCTGCATCATAGCCTGCATGGATGATTGCGCTGTTTGCCTTTGATGTGCCACAGCAGACATCCTCTTCTCGCTCCAAGACGCATATTTTTGTCTGATAACGGGACAGTTCCCGTGCAATTGCGGTGCCGGAAACGCCCGCACCGATGATGGCGATGTTGTATTTTTTCATTGAAAATCCCTCCTGTAATATAAAAAAGCCTGACAAATAAACCCACTTTCATGGATCTACTGTCAGGCTCTCCTCTCTCATGCCAAAATATTTAATTGTCGTAACTGTTCAGTACCCTCGCGGGATACTACATACTGAATAGTTACTGGTTATCCTAATTCTCTTCGTCCCGTGCCCAGCCGTAAGCATATTTGACTGCTTTCTCCCAGCCGCGGATACGTTTGTTTCTTTCTTCTTCAGTGATCTCCGGCTTGAAGGTCTGGTCGATCGCCCAATTCTGGAGCACCTCTTCCTTACTGCTCCAGTAACCTACCGCAAGACCTGCCAGATAAGCTGCTCCCATTGCCGTCGTCTCAACACATTTCGGGCGGTTGACCGGCGCATCTATGATATCTGCCTGTGTCTGCATCAGGAAATCATTGGCACTTGCTCCGCCATCAACCTTGAGCGCGGCAAGCTGAATACCTGAATCCGCTCTCATAGCCTGCAGGACATCGTTTACCTGATATGCCAGAGATTCCAAAGTTGCACGAATGATATGATACTTATTCACCCCTCTGGTGATCCCCACGATCGTACCACGCGCATACTGATCCCAGTGCGGCGCACCAAGCCCGGTAAATGCCGGAACGACATAACAGCCGTTGGTGTCCTTGACCTTCTTCGCCATATACTCGGAATCCTCGGCAGAATCGATCAGACGCATCTCATCTCGGAGCCACTGGATCGCAGCTCCCGCCACAAAAATAGAACCTTCCAGTGCATAATTCACCTTGCCGTCCAGTCCCCAGGCAATCGTTGTGACCAGTCCATTCTCAGAAAATACCGGCTTCTCTCCCGTATTCATAAGAAGGAAACAGCCCGTACCATAAGTATTCTTGGCTTCTCCCGCCTGGAAACAAGTCTGTCCAAAAAGTGCCGACTGCTGATCCCCAGCCGCACCTGCGATCGGGATCGCACCACCCAGGAAAGACGGATCTGCCATTCCGTAAACACAGCTTGACGGTTTCGGCTCCGGAAGCATACTGCGCGGGATATCCAGTTCCTTAAGGATTTCTTCATCCCACTCAAGAGTGTTGATATTGAACAGCATCGTTCTGGAAGCATTCGAATAATCTGTGATATGTACAGCCCCCTTGGTCAGTTTCCATATAAGCCAGGTCTCGACTGTTCCGAAAAGAAGATCGCCACGCTCCGCCTTCTCCCTCGCTCCCGGTACGTTATCCAGGATCCATTTGACCTTCGTTCCGGAAAAATAAGCATCTATCACAAGACCGGTTTTCTGGCGAAAACTCTCAGTAAGACCTTTGGCTTTGAGGGAATCACAGTACTCGGAGGTTCTGCGACACTGCCAGACGATCGCATGATAGACCGGATCCCCGGTGTTCTTGTCCCAGACAATTGCGGTCTCACGCTGGTTGGTGATGCCGATTGCAGCAATGTCGGAGGCTTCCGCGCCGATCATATTCATGGCTTCTACTGCTACTCCAAGCATGCTTGCCCAGATCTCATCCGCGTCATGCTCCACCCAGCCCGGCTTTGGGAAGTACTGGTGAAATTCACGCTGTGCTACGCTGCACATTTCACCTTTTTTGTTGAATAAAATGCATCGGTTGCTGGTTGTGCCAGCGTCCAGTGCCATTACGTATTTTTGCATAGTAAAAATCCCCTTTTTGGTATTTTTATATGCGTTTATTTTAACTCAAAAGTGGGTAGGATTCAATGGATTTGTGAATCCTTTTAACACCTTTCCAAATTGTAGTTTTTCTTTGCGAGGGGAGAGCACTCGAAGTTGCGAAAGCCGTTCTCCCCTCGCACTCCCCTCCTGGCTACGCAGTAGGCTGTTTCGCTGACGCGAAAAGCGCGGGGCTACAATGGAGGTAACGTAAAATCCTGGAGCATGCCTCTGGCATGGTGTCGCAGGCCAATAGTATGAAAATTGCGTATTCTGCAAACTATGACAACTACAATTCCCGGAGCGTGCCTCTGACACGGCGTCTCAGGCTAATAATATGGCATACTGCGGAAAAGCCTATCACACAAGACTACATAGACTCAGGGAGCAATAGTGCAAATTGGCAGCCCATTCATACAACACTCTCACGGTCTGATACACCTGTAGAATTTTTCTAAGGGTATTACATGCGACAAAACTTGAGCCAAACACTCAGCCCAGGGTGTGCAGAGGGACTGGCGAAGTCCCTTTGCGGTTTCTTAACTTCCAAAGTTAAAATCCTAGGGGATCAAGGGGACAAATCACAATTCCCATACTTTGTGATTTGTAGATGAAACTGCTATGGCCCCGGCATCCAAGGCTGACATTACAGATGTTCGATCTGTGAGTAATCCTCCCGCGATCACCGGGATCCTGACTTCATCGCAAAGTCTCCTAAGCACCTCCGGCATCGCTCCAGGCAGGACTTCGATAAAGTCTGGCTTTACACTCTTCTGCTGTGCAAGGATATTTTCATATGCCATAGAATCCAAAAGAAAATATCTGAGCACTGTATACATCCCCATTTCCCCGGCTTTTTTGATCAAAGCCGGCTTCGTTGTGATGATTCCGTCGGTCTCTGTATGTTTCGCAAGAAATTCAACCGCAACTTCCCTTGCACTCAGCCCGCCGATCAGATCTATATGTACCATCGCCACCTTCCCGGCAGATTTTACCCTGTGCACGATCTCCTCGATAGAACAGATATCCCCAAACAAAATAAACACCACCCGGATATCTTCCAGTGCACAGCACTGCTCAAGATCCTCCATATTCTTAATTGCCGCTATGATCGGATTCTCCTCCACCGCATCGTAAAATATCCTGTTCATTATATTTCCCTTTCCGCATGTCATAACTGCGCTGTTATTTCACAACCACAGTCTTTATAGAACTATAATCTCCATAATATTTTTTACCATTGATACTTCTGTAAGCTCTTACCCGGACAAAATATTTCTTTCCACTCTTAAGGTTACTTATCGTCTTCTTTGATACCTTATTATTCAGATTTATATATTTATAACCACTCTTCTGGTTTGTAGAATACGCAATCTGATAGCCGCTTGCCCCTGTTGTTTTTCGGTAAGTAACCGTCATACTTCTCTTTCCTGCTTTCACAGAAGAAAGTACTGGCTTCGCCGGAACAATGTATGCTGACTTTGTCGCCTTTCCAGTATAAAAACCTTTACCGGTGACAGTAATTTTCACTGCTGCCCCAACCCTGGATGCTTTGTTATAAGAAATCGTATAGTCTGTTCCCTGATGCAGTGTTTTATTTCCACTTTTGACTGTTACAGACGGCTTCACATAAGAACCCGTATAAGATAATCTGCCAATCGTTATGGCTGCTTTACTTATCTTCTGAGCCACTTTTTTGACCTGGACACCATCTTTTAATACCGCTTCTGCGCCGGACCTGTCCAGTTTAAAATGCACATCATATTTTCCTGCTTCTGGTGCACTCTGGTTTCCTGTATAATTAATATAAGCGTTTATAGACTCCCCATAACGGCTGTGCCCATACAGATCCATGCTCTCTGTATCGCCATTTGTATATGTGATCTTTAATTTTTGTGTACGCCATGGTGTTTTTTCGATCGTATACTGATTTTTATTTCCTTCGCCAAAATCCGCCGGTGTATGAAATACTGTCGGAACAAACTGACCTTCCAGTTCTACCGACTGCACAGGCCACACAAATTCAGCAATAACTGTACTTTCTTTATCAAATGGCTTCAGATAATAATTAAATCCCTTTATTAATCTCACGCTTTTCATACTGTCATCAGATGTACTTACTTCCCACATTTTCTTATCATAGATACTTTCTCTGACAGTCTTTTTTTCGCTATTTTCTGTATAGGAACGTGTTATCATGTATCTTCCTGTTTCTTCCGGCACAAATTTGATATAAGTATCCGGGGCTACAGTCGGCGATGAAAAAACACCATTTCCCTGAGCTGCCAGCCGCGGTGTATCTGCCGGGATCGCAATGGTAAGTTCTGTGTAAGCTTCCGCATCTGAACCATAATATATTATTATAACTTCATAAACACCTACAGCTCCATTCTCTCCTCCATCCTCTTCAGTAAAAACAATACTGGCCTTAAATTTATTTCCCCGGGAATCTTCTTCAATTTTCTCATTTCTGGTAAAGTAAAGAAGCTCTTCCGTCTGATCTGTATAGCGTATATTTATGGCCATACCAGTAAGGTCAAAATCATCTGCCGATCTCACAGTTCCATAATCGTATCTGCTTTTCGTTGGTTCAGATGCAATATAAAAACTATATACCCCATCTTCTTCCTCTCCCACACTGAAAACATCCGCTTCTGATTTCAGATCAGCTACAGTCTCATTCTCTGAAGGCTCACTCCCGTCAGATATTGAAGGCTCTCCTTCCTCTGCAATATCGCTAACATCTTCTCCACAAAGATCTTCCTGTTCTATATCTGGGATTTCTTCCTCAGACTGCTCTGTCATAATATCCTCTTCCACCAGCACATCCGCCGAAAAATCCTCCGCATACACCGTCCCACACATTTCCACTCCAAGCATCATCGTCAAAAAAATCGCTGCCAGTCTTTTACCCATAACTTTCGCTCCTTTCTTTTTTCATGTAATTACAGATTCATTCCATTAAAGCAACAAAAAAATATCTCAAAGATTAATGGGGTGTATTTACTAATATTTTAACATTTATCCCTTTAATCTCCAAGATATTTTTGTTTTTACAGCATAAAATCTGTAAATTTATCCTAAATTATTCACTGCAACGCCGTGAACGTGACTAAAAGCCGCATAGTTGCTGTATTTTAATTGCATATTGCTTTTCACTTGTTAAGTGAATGAAAAAAGAGCATCCTTTTGTGGTAAAAT
>OLPW01000078.1_pt1 | contig 103529 bp, 70 predicted proteins | sample 1672161 | NCBI WGS metagenome assembly OLPW01 (sample SAMEA3136654, study PRJEB25190) | human gut metagenome
ACAAAAAAGGCCATGTTTTAGGTGGACCGTTCTACTACATCGAAAACGGCATGGGACAAAAATGGCGTTGGTTAGCTAAGTTGTTTGCTTTCTTTGGTATGTGCGTAGGCTTATTTGGTATTGGTACTTTCACTCAGGTAAATTCTATTTCGAGCGCTGTTACAGGTTTCTTCGATCCTGCAATGGCATACACAGTAACTCTGTTTGGTGCCGAATACTCTATTGCTACCGTAATCGGCGGCTTGGTTACTGCAATTTTTGCGGGCTTGGTTATTATTGGTGGCTTGAAGCGCATCGCTACGGTTTCTGAGCGCGTTGTCCCAGGTATGGTTGTAGTTTTCCTACTGTTCTCCTTTACGCTTATTTTCTACAACATCGATAAGCTTCCTGCAGCGTTGCTCATCATCGTTCAGCATGCATTTGGCTTGCAGGCATTTGGCGCTGGTATGTTTGGCGCGATCTTAATTGCAATGCAAATGGGTCTCGCTCGTGGTATTTTCGCAAACGAGGCAGGCTTGGGTTCTGCCCCAATCGCTGCTGCCGCTGCGAAGACCAACGAACCTGCCCGTCAGGGTCTTGTAACCATGACGCAAACCTTCATCGACTCCATTATCATTTGCTCCATGACTGGCTTGGCTCTGGTTATGACCAACACCTACAACATTCCTGGTTTAGAAGGCGCTGCAGTTACGAGTGCTGCTTTCCAGGCAGGTTTACCGTTCGTTCCTCCTGAGGTAGTTTCTTTCATCTTGATGATTTGTTTGGCTCTGTTTGGTTTTACCACTATTTTGGGTTGGAGCTATTACGGTGAGCGCTGCCTTGAGTATTTCAGCAACCGCAATTTGAAGGCAGTAAAAATATATCGTTGGCTCTACATTGCCTGCATTTTCATTGGCCCTTACATGACGGTATCTGCCGTTTGGACCATTGCCGATATCTTCAATGCTTGCATGGCTGTTCCTAACATGATTGCTGTTTTGGCTCTCTCGGGAGTAACTGCTAAAGAAGCACGCAACTATTTGAAGCGACTGAAGGATGCAGGTGGCGATGAAAGCAAGATGGCTCCTCGTCCTGATGATTCCGAAGACTGGAAAACCCCTAAGGCAGTTGCCAACAAACAGCTGGAAGAAACCTTTGCTGGGTAGTTTTGGAAATAGTCGCATTGCTACGTTTCTGGTGTTGCATCTTGTTGAGCACGCTTCCGATGTTGCACTTCGTCGGTCGCGTCCCCAGTGCCACATTTTATCGACTTATGCATGTTTTGAAAGCCAGGAGCGAGAATTGACACATTTTGACGAGTCGTGAATGCTAAATGTTACTATGCAAAATTAAGTGTTACTGTTTGCTTAATATCTATCTGCAAAAAGGCGAATTTTAACCAAATTCGCCTTTTTTGTTACTCATATTCTATTTTTTGAGTAATAACAAAAAAGAAAGTACTCTTGCGAGAAGTACATAACTCCCTCAAATGTGGCAGATTCGGCACTAACGGCCCCAATGCCCTTGACGGTATTGCCCTATCTTCCTAATGCGACTTTATGTTTAAAGCAACTCTATTCCTGATACGACCCTATTTTTGATGTAACTTTATTCTTAATGAGCTCTATTCTTGATGCGATTCTAAATTGATACTCATATGAGTATCAATTTAGATTGTTAATCCAGTACTTGATTGTGATCTTATTAAGTCGATGCTCAATGGATTCTTTGGGTGATTTGAAGATCGGTTTGAAGATGCCCGAAAGCAGCAGTAGATACAACTGTAAGCAAGCGCAATGGTATAAACAGTCGGTTTGAAGATGACTGCAGGAGACAGTAAATACAACCTATGAATCCAAGTGATCCTCAAAGGCCGCCTCACCATAGTGCGTATACAAGTTGCACCATTCCTTGATTCGATGACGATTCGCAACTTGATAGCGCTTCATCACCTCAACAGTTGGGACGCCCTTTTGACGATCCTTCACTGCCGCCAATTTAACTTCCGCCGAATAGGAACGCGGACGCTTTTCTGGATGCTTGTACAGGTCTGATCCAAGTGCTTTCCAGGTGTACAACCACTCTCGAACCGTTTCGGTATTTAAATTGAGTTCACTGGCTGTTGCCTTGTAACCATACCCCCGCTCAAATAAGGTAAGCGCTTGAAGATGCTTGTTTTTCTTCGAGCACATGCGAACATCCCTCTCCTTCTCCCTATAAACAACTAGCCATCGAGATGCTAAATTCCGCTTTGCTGCCGATGCTCGACACAAAACCAATGCAAACTTGGTTGGCTCGTTCTCTTTCATTTTCAAGGGGGAGTAAAATCCGCAAACTAAAAAATGCGAATACCAGTCTATGAACTAACTCATATGCGAAAGCCAGAAATAGCCGAAACAAAAGCGATCCCAAGATTCAGATGAACCTTGGGATCTTTAATGTGCTACTTCTTGATATCTCTGAAGCGTCGATAAGCAATTCCGCCCATCACAAGTGCCCACAATCCCAGCAACCCAAATGCGCCAGTAAGAATCGGCATGATTCTGCTGTCGCCAGTTTGCGGAAGCTCGGTTCCAGGAAGTGGCTCGTTGTTCAGCGTAACAACCGCAATTCCACTGGTGAAAGCAACCGAAGCATACTGTTTCATATCAGCCGATGAACTCTCGGCGATCTGCACGCTTCCGTCTTCATATACCAGCAAATCGAGCGAACCTTCAGGCTGGGCATATCCATCAGGAGCTTTAGTTTCAGTTACGGAATACCGTGTACCTTCGGCAGACCCAGTAAGCTGCAGCTGATTAAACACGATGCCGCTCTCATCCGAAGTAAAGGTCTTACTGGTTTGACCATCGGGGAATTCGCCTTCCACTGTGAACTCCGCACCCGCGAGCGGTGCTCCGTTAGGTGCTTGCTTTACCAGCGAGACCTCCAAGGGGTTATCCGTTACCGATACTGCATCTTTTGTGGTGCCGATCGAGAACGCCGCAGGAGGAAGCAATCCCGTGTCAATAGTGCCATCGGGCTGCACAGTAAAGGTAAGTGTGTCAGTTAACAGCTCATACCCCGCAGGTGCCTTGGTTTCAGCAAGGGTGTATTCCTTGCCTGCGATAAGACCCGACAAAACTGCTACACCATCTTCACCCGTAACCGCCGTAACACTATGCGCTCCTGCGCCGTCTGCGGCTCCATCGATTGAAGTTGCCGTAAACTCGGCGCCTGGTAATAAGCCTTGAGCACCATCAGTTTTAGTGATGGTTATCTCAACTGGGTGGTTGGTCGCTGTAATTACTGCCATCGTACCCTTAGAAGAAGCGGCGAAGGTGCCCGTGCCGTTTGTTCCGACGACAGCAGAAGCCCCTCCATTGCTTGCCATTGCGTTATTGCCACCCGATGCCACGTTGGTATCATCCGTTGCAGTATTGTTGCTACCCGACGCCGCATTAGCATCGTCGGAGAGGATCGTGATTGTTCCATCAGTTGCAACAGTGAACTTGACATTACCCGCGCGCTCATACCCGTCGGGAGCGGTGAGCTCAGCTATCGTATAGGTTTCGTTTGCAATAAGCGCTGTCACAGGAATAGAAGTTATTCCATCCTCGTCAGTAGGATCGAGCGTGATTTTTCGCTCCTGCGCATAACCGCCAGCGAAAGTGCCTTGAATGCTGAATACTGCACCCGCAAGCGGCGTACCAGCTTCGTCGGTCTTAACTAACTGTGCCTCGATAGGTGTATCGGCCGCCATGAAGGTTACCACTCCGTCTTCGCCTTCTGTGACGGTATAACCCGCAGGTGCATTTTCCGACAACGTTACGGTACCGTCGGTTTCAACCGTAAAGGTCACATCGGGCAGCAGCTCGTAACCTGCAGGAGCCGTTACTTCATTCAGAGTGTACGTCGTGCCACCCACAAGGTTTTCGAGTGCAACCTTACCGTCAGTACCCGTGGATACTTGTTCTACGAAAACACCTTCAGCAACCGAAGCACCGCGATACAGTTCAAACACTGCACCAGTTAATGCAAGTTGCTCGTTTGCGCTGCTCGCCTTGGCAAGTACGACTTCTATAGGTTTGTCATGAGCCGTGAGCGTGACTGCGCCGCCCTGGTCGTTGGAGATGACATATCCCTCTTCGCCCGCCACAGCTTGCGAAGAGCCTTCCGCAGGCGCGATAGTTCCATCCGTACCCACGGTAAAGTTGAACGGTTCGAGCAGCTCATAACCACTAGGTGCTTTAGTTTCAGTAAGGACATACGTTTGACCTGCCACTATACTGTATGTATTGCCCTCATGGGAAAGATTGCCAAACGAAATAGCCGTTCCTGCTGTAGTGAAGCCAATCGTCAGCTGCGAAGTTTCATGAGTTGCATTGTCTACGAATATACCGGACAACGTGAACTCCGCACCAGCAAGCTCGTTGTCATTGCCCAAGTCCTTCTTAAAGAACGCTAAATCGATAGGACTATCAGCCGCAACAATAGAAACATTACTCTGCTCGATGGAATAGCCAACTGGAACATTACCCTGCGACGTGATAGTTCCATCTTCGTTAACCGTGAATGTCAACGTACCTTCAATGAGCTCATAGCCCGAAGGTGCCGTCTTCTCGGAAAGCACGTACGTCTCGCCGCTCTTGAGCTGGGCGGAGATATTTGCCACTCCGACAAGATTGCCCTCGGTATCGGTTGTGAACTCGCGCGTCGACTCTGCATTGGAGTTGGCGAAGACGCCCGTCACCTCGAACACTGCGCCGTTCAGACGCGTGCTACCATCGCCGGACTTCACCTTGTTGATAGTAATCTCCACAGGCTCGTTAGTTACCTGAACTTCAAAGGCGTTACCGAAGACTTTCTCGTAGCCCGTCGGAGGAAGCCGCCCTGTAACCTGACCGTTTTCGTCAACCGAGCCGACCACGTTGATAGACCCGTCGTCAGCAACAGTCACGCGCATGGTGCCCGACACCTTCTCGTAGCCTTCCGGTGCGGAGGCCTCGGTGATGTCGTAGCTGTTACCCACGACAAGCTTTGCACCCATAAAGAGCGAGCCATCTTCTCCTGTACGGAGCGTCTCTGTATCGGTCGTGCCGTCAGCGAACGTGGAGCCATCGACTGGCGTAATGGAGAACACCGCGCCGAAGAGCGGGCCGCCATCCGGGTTGACCTTGGTTATCTGAAGGTTGACCGGATCATTCGCTGCAGTGAGCGAAATATTGTCATCACCCACAGTCCAACCCTCAGGCACGTCACCAACTACATCAATTTCACCGCGTTCATCCATATAGAAAACCAGCGGCTCAGTCATCTGAATATAACCATTCGGTGCAGACGTTTCATACAGCATGTATTCAACACCAGCACGTAAGCCCGGATCGATCTGGATCACGCCATCTTTATCCGTAGTGAAATCATGGCTGGAGTTGTTGTCCATGCACATACCATTCAGCCTAAAGGTCGCGTTTTCAAGCGGCCCACCATTTCCGGAACTTACTTTTTCAAGCTGAATAGCAAGATGATTGTTGGTTGCAATGAACGAGAACTGATTATCGACCGTTCCATCACCATCAACGTCCGCACGTTCCCATCCATTTGAAAGGGTCGCGTCACCTCCAACTACATCAAGATTGCCATTTTCCTGTACATATACTTGGAATTTCGCATCTACCGGATCGTAGCCTGTAGGTGCCGTCTGTTCGTAAATCTCATACGTACCACCTACTACAAGCTGACCATTAAGGACTGCATGACCACTACTGTCGCTAGTCATCGTCTTAGCGGCCGTGGTTCCATCTGCGAACACAGAATTACCCACTGGCGTTACCGTAAACTTGGCACCAGCCAACGCATCTCCAACTTCGTTCTGTTTGTTAAGTTCAAGGCTCGTTTGGGCGTTCTGGACCGTAACGCCCACAGCCATATTGGGCGTATTGCGATCTATAGTGAACGCACTGCTCACTTTGTCCCCATTCGCATCATCAGGCAAATAGCCCGGATCGGTAGATGTTTCAACAAAGCGATATGTGTTCCAGGTAAGTCCCGTTACGGTCAACTGACCCTCGTCCAAATCACCGGTATCAGCCTCAGTGGCAGTCTTGCCGTCGTCGTTCCAAGTAAGCGCATAGCTATTTGCCGTCTTAAGACCGGACACAACCGTCGTCCACGAGCCATCAGTCTGCTTCATCTGCAGATCGAACGTTGCATTGATAGCTTCTTTGTTGCCGCGCTTATTGAGCGTTACTTGACCCGTCAGACGATCATTCGGAACGCCAGCACCATAATCGATACTTCCATTAGTTACCTCAAAGTCGATAGCGTCAGCAGCATCCTGCCAAACCATAAAGGTACGATCGTGATCAGCATTATCTAATGTGAACGTAGCGGAAAAGCCCTTGTCATCCGTGATGTCATAACCAGGGTTCTTGGTTTCTGTCAGGAGGTAATCGCCTTTCTCAAGCCCACTAAGTGTGAGCACACCATCCTTGCCCAGTAAGTTGTCATATTTTGTGGTGAATGTACCCAGATCAACCGGATAGTCAGTTGCCGTTGAGCCTTCTGGGCGATACTTCAGGTTGAATTCAACCCCATTGATACCCGCCAGGGACGATGTGTCGTACTTAATAAGTTCAACCGTAGCAGCAAATTCACGGTTTGCCTTCTGTGTGCTCAGTGCAATTTGCGTCGATGCGTAGTGATCTTTCTGCGCGATAGTCAGCGTTTCACTACGCGCGCCACCTTCGTCAGGCGTTACCGCTGTAGAACCAGCATCGGTTTCCTTGAAGTAATAGTCGCCTTCAGGCAGGCCGTTAGCCAGAGTGATATATTTACCACCATAGGTAAGGTCGAACGTGCCATCGGAAGACTTCTTGCTGATGAGAGCACCGTTGCCCACCGTCGTGATCACGCCGCTGCTGTTCGTGACGAGGCCTTCGGCGATAAGCTCATCGTCTGCGTCAGCGTCTCCCGCAATATCAACACGATACAGGTCGAACTTCGCGCCCTGGAGGGTATCCATACCCTGGCCTGTCGAAGTGCCGTCTTCCGAAACATACTTCGTTAGCTGCAAATGGCCACGCAACACTGGGTCAACAACCTTGACTGTAATAGTGCCGTCAGGATTGGTGCCATCCACCGTAACGGTTCCATCAGTTGATGAAACTTCACCATTCGCTGCAATGGTGATATGAACATCTTTCGCCTTAGCATAACCAGCCGGTGGCGTGCTCGTCTCGGAAATAGTATAGGTTTCTGCAGGCAAGCCGACCAAGTAACCAGCGTTGTTGCCCGTCATAACAGTACCGCCCTGAGTGGCATCATCGGTACCATCGGGCCATACTGTACTGGTTACCACTCCGTCATTATCACGATTCCAAACACCATAGATCTTGTCATCTGCTCCCGTGACCGTAAGCTCAATACCGCGCAGCTGCTCACCCTGAGTGCCATCAGTCGTGCTATCGGTATCCCAATCGCTTACCTTATCGAGCGTGAAACGCGTTGCTACATTTGTAATGGTGGTACCCGTCTGCTGGTCACCGTCTGTGGTAGTGCCATCAGCGCCGGAAGTGCCATAGGTTGGATAGTAGCCTTCAGACGTACCTGCCTGCTCGACTGCCCAATAAGTGTAGGGTTTGTCGTTTTTGTCCGCTGCGGGCAAATCGCTATAAACAAATGTCCATACGCCATCGCTGTCTGCATCAGACCAAACAGGCTGTGCCGGATCGGTGCCGTTCTTCATCTTTACCTGCTCGGGCGTACCACCTTTGATTTGGCGATACAGAACCATAGTAGGTAGATCATCTGCAGTTATGGAATTAGCCAGGCCGGTACCGTAGTCATTCCACTGTTTGGTACCAGTCAGATCTACTGTCCGCAACTTATTAACAAAGGTCTGCGATCCTCCGCTATTACTAACCACATAGTAACGATGCTCTGTATCATCATCCTGAATCAATTCAGCATTCGGGTCTGATATGTCATAACTACCCGGGACTTTCTCTACCACGCGATATTCATACCTGTTTCCGCTTGCGTCAAATTCCGGTAAGTTTTCCCAGGTCACTTTTGTATCGTTCCCTGTTCCAGAAATAGTAAGGCTTACTACTCCATCCTGGGTTGCGCTACCCGCAGGATCCGCCTTCGAATCAGTTTCTACTACCCAGCCCCAATCGGTATTATTCGTCTTTGATTGCAGGAAATACGTCACCGACCAGGTATTACCATTACCAGGACGTGTATCCCAAACATCATCTGCGTCATCTTTCCACGATTTAGTTGCGGTGATGGAAGTGGACTCAAGCGTATTCGTTATCGCACTCGTGAAACCATCCTGCACATTACCGCCATCTACCTGATCAGGCTGGTATGGATGATATGCTATGTAATCACCATTTTCGTCGGGCGACGAAATCACCTGATCACCAATCTGGGTTTCCACAACACGATACTGAATGCTGGTCAAAGCCGTATCAGCTGCTAAACGCGCCAAAACAGGAAGGCGAGACCATGACCCACGCCAACCATTGTCATCAGCATTAAGGGTTCGATAGGTTGATTCTTTAGTGAAACCCTGATTTGCCAAATCTTCTTCAGATGCAAACTGGGTCCATACCGAATAGGCATCGCTCCATTCACTGTACTGACCTGCAGTGCCATCTGACTGCACTACAGCAGTACGTGCTTGCAACTGTACCGTTACCGTAGTGGGACGCAAGCCATAGGGGTCGTTGCCATCAACCCAGCTCTTCGTAACCGACGCACGACCATTCAAGGCATTTTCCAACCTAAATGACGCATTGGGATTCGCCGTCGAAACAGACGAGGAGCCAACAACTATTGAATAGTGCTGACTTGCTTCATTAGACAAATCTTCAGTCACGGTATACGTCCATGCCTGGCCGTTGGGTGCCCATTTCTCTACATTAGAAATAGTGAATGTCCAGTCTCCCGTTTCGCCCTTCTGAGTCCAAGTCAAATAGTTCTCCCCATTGGGATCGGTTGTATTAAGAGAAAGCACTTCAGTCTTATTACCTACAAAACGCGTAAGAGTCAGATCTAATGTAATAGGACGTACCGTAAAGATGTTGTTGTAGTCGTGCCATACTTTGGTGCCCTTTAGGTCCGCAGAGCCAGGTTCATAGCTGTTTACAAACGTAACGTCTACGGTTTCATCCGAAGCAATAACTGTCTGATCGACATTTCCAAGGTCGCTCGAGCGCATTGCTACACCCGAACCATCATCCGTAACTACACCTTGCGCGTTGATAGGATCACCTGGCACAAACCTACGATCAGGAACACTCAGATCACCCGTACCTACCACGGTTTCATAACCATTAAGATTCTGTTCCGCTACGAAATACACCCAACGACTACCATCTGGCGCATACACGGGCAAATTCGTAAAAGTATACTTCTTGGAGTTATTGCCGGTATCGCCGAGTATATCGTTTTGGAAATCACTCGCGGTAATAGTATGTCTTGCCGCCAATTCCGGAGCACTTGGCGTTCCCTCATCGTTTACATAGTAACGATACACATTAAACGTAACGTCAGGATATAAATCTCCCGCTTCACGACCCTCAAACAGCTTCTTCACGGTAAGGTTGCCAGTTTCGCCACCGTATACATTACGCAGCAAGAATGAGCCGGATTCACCATGTTGAACTACATACACATTGCCCACCAAGTTAACGGTTCCGTCGATCACATCATTGAGATCTACACCGTTAAGCTGATCGGTCGTAAAGCCGCCAGGCTGGTTCTCAAGACCCCAAATAACCTCTACTGTACGATATTCATACAAGTTGCCATATTCATCATAGCGAGGCAGCGCATTGCCTTCATGATCGGTCGTAATGCTGAAGGTGTATTGATTGGTTGTTACCCTTGTAAGCTCTGAAGTTTCATTGATGGCATTCGAAACCGACCAACTACCATCAGCTTCATTCTTGGTAGCAATCATTTCGGGCCACTGAGCATCACTGGCCAATTTACGCTGCAGATATACCGTTATTTCAGGCAAATCTCCCTGAGCAACATTGCCCGAGATGTTTTCCCATAGCTTTGTACCTGCGACTTCAAGATCCGAATCAAGCCTGTTTTCAAACGTGCCGCTTTCATGAATCGCCCAACCAACACCATTTTCGGTCGGATCAGTATTGGCGGTATCCTCATCTACCTTAATAGCAAGATCTTTCTCAGCGACGTCTTGGATGCTGCCATAGTTAAACTTAACCGGCGCGTAGTTCAAGGATGTACCATCAGCAGACATAGATTCAGAAGCGTAGTAGGTATACTCCGCGCCCTTGTCGTCGTATTCCGCCAAATCAGAGATGGTTACCATCTGCTCGTTAGCAGCATCGCCATCTTCGACAATGGCCGACCAGTTGAAGTTGATATAACCAGGAACCGCTACTGGATTCGAATAGTTTTCGCTCACGCGGTACAACGTCAAGTAAATATCGGGGCGTTGGTTGAGATCCTGGCTTACGTAGTTGTCATACCACATCTTGTAGAACACCACGTCACGCGTACCCGAACGGGTGTTGTCAAAATCAACCTGCTGCGTGTCATGGAAGTGACGCATGCCAGGCTCAACAATATAGTCACCCACCGTCTCATTGCTTCGGTAGTCACCCGCGTCGCTCGTCCACGACTCATTGACGCTATAGTGTACGTTCATGCCGTTGCCGTCATACTTTGGCAACCCAAAGAAGTAATAGGTTGAACTTGCGCTGTTTCGGTTGATCGTTACTTGAGCATCACCCGTACCATCGCCTTCTACGTCATCAACAATGGTTGCCGTCACGGGATTCCCGTCAGCATCAGTCACTGGCAAGATGTTGCCACTTACAGACACCTGCAAGTTGCCCGAATTATCAAGCGAAAATGCATTGGGGTTCTCATCACACGAAAGCGTCAGAACAGCTTCGGGGCGAGGATTGTCTGTCGAGTCAGCTGGAATATCTCCTAAGCTGTCAGCCCAATCCTTGGTAACCGTAAGGTCGAACAAGCCCAATCGGCGATTCGAAACTTCCGCAGCTTGAAGCGTATCGTTGCTTCCTGAAAGAATTTCATATACGTGATCATTCGTTGCGACACGACGATTATTATCGTCGGACCAACCAGCGTTTACCCATCCTTCATCAACGTAATCGGGATTGTTCTCAGCCTCGCTGCGCGTTACCGCGTAGAACACCTCGTCATCTTCAGTGCTTTCGGTGCCTTTATCATCAATAAGGCACGATTCAACTGCCGTGAAATCCTGATACGTTAAGCCGCCAATGGGAATGTCTACTTCCGCAAACCACAATTCGCCAGCCGTAAGATCAACCGATGCTACAACCTGCCCCTCGTTAAATTCGTAACGAGGACTGCCATCAGCATTGGTAGCCTGTGATGCCATATAGTGATTTGCCACTAACTCGACACGCACCTTCAGACGATGAGCCGCATCATCACCGTCAATCCAGCGCTTGGTTACACGGATTTCAGAACCTTCACCTTCAGGGAAGTAGTTATCGATACGCGTAGTGCGTGTTTCGGAATCATAGGTGCGCTCAGTGTTCCAACTTTGTTTAGAAGTTTCAAGTACTAAATACGTATAACGTTTACCTTCAGATGAATACTTCGGCAGATTCTCGAAGTCAATATGATACGAACGAGTTTCCTGCCACGTTGCTTCACCTAATTCCGTTATGGGCGTAGCCGTAGAATCGGTTTGTCCGTCCATGGTGTATGTACCAATAAGAACGCCATCGCGATACAACTCAACCGTTGCGTTACCGTCGGAATAATTTGGATCGGGCGCTACCTGAGCAAGCGACCCATCAGGCTGCTCCCAATATTTGTCCACATGTTGATCGGTAATATTGGCAAACGTATTAGTAATGGTAGTCGATGAAGTTCCATCATCAGCCGTAGTAGTTACCGGTGTAGAAGTAAATTCGAGTGTTTCGGTAATACCTTCATCGTTTTCTATCTGAAGCTGGAAACTTGCCGTGCCATCTTCATGCAGTTGGAACTGCGTATCCTGGCCATCCAGCGTTACATCCGTCTCCAACCAACGATACTCAAGCTCATTGCCGTAAGAATCATACTTCGGGAAGGACTCGGTAACGGCTTTACTCAATGTTTCCGCATTCCAGCCCGTCAAAGTCTGTACCGCATCAGCGGAATCAACATTTTGCCATGCCGAGTCAGAACCCTTTACCCGACTTTGCGCGGTAAAGGTGCAGACCACATCGATCAAGTCATCCTGGAATGCAGCAATTTCCCAAGTTTTGGTCATTTCGGCCGTAGTGGTACCCGTCAAACGGTTCGAGATAGTACCGCCGTTGTAGATGAATCGGTCAGTCTCAGAACGCGTAGCATTCTCAAGCTCAATCCAACCGTTACCTGCTTCGTTTTCATAGCGTGGAACCGTATCCGTTACGGTTCCGTTGGCGCCAACCGAACCAAATACCTGTTCATAGCCCGCTATTGCATCTTCACGCAACGCATACACGTAGGGATATCCATCGGGATCATACTTTGGCAACTGAGTCATTATGTCGCCGTACGTATCTTTCAGTAACTGGCCCAAATCAACCGTCGAGAAACCACCAGCGGGGATAGTCACCGTGGCATAACCCGAAGCAGCATTTGCGTCCGTTTGCAGCGAGCTCAAGCTTACCTGCGATGCTGTTGCTGCCGAGCCGCCATTGATCGAATAACGCCACAACGTAAAGGTGACACCCGGACGCTGCGCATTGTCGTTATCCAGCCATACCTTAGTGCCATGATATTCAGTAGTACCCGCATGGCGTAGCGTCATCGAACCGCCAACATACACTGCGTCGGTTGCGCTGCCATGGCTATCAGATGCAGAGTTATCGTAAGAAACCTGGTAGTAGTCTTTGCCTTCCTGCACGCCTTTATATTTAACGAAGTACACAATGGGAAGACCCTGCTCATTATAAATAGGCAGATCTCCCTCGATGACGCAGCCATCAGCTGTGTCGGTAATGGTTAGCCAACCCTCTTCAACTGCCTGTGCAACGGTAATACTGTTCTGAGGTTTTCCATCAATAGTGGCTCCGAACTCAAATTCAGATTCATGTCCTTCTCCGAAAATTTCACTCAGCTTTTTATCGCCCACCTTACCGATAACAGTAAATTCAACGGGCGAAGTAAGCATCTTGTATTGCTTATCCCAAGTAGAGTTTTCACCATCTACATATCCGGAATAGGTATTGGTATCTTTTAACACCCAATGAATTGTTGAAGAACTAGTCGAAGTTTCATATTTCAGCGAACCATCATCGTTTCGATCCTGTTCGCCATTATTGTCTTCATCAACAGGAGTGCGCGTAGTCGTAACTAACGAGCCAGGCAATGCTCTGGTAACAACGTCATAGGTATTCACCGCGGACTGCGTGATTTGAATAAGGTCCGCTCCTTCAATGCGAGCAACTTCTTCTTCATTTAAATATAAGTCAGTCTTCGCCTGCTCAGTTACCCTACCATTCGAATCAATGAGATCGCGATAGGTTTGTCCGTTATCAAGCGAATACTGAGGAATATACCCACCCGTAAGGCTGCTCGTAGATGGACGGTTACCAGAGTTGTTATCGCACCAAATAATCTGAGAGTGCACTTGAGTATTAAAGGATCCGTTATCTACCGACACCTCGGGTTCGAGCAACACTCTCGCATTGTTTTGCTTCGCCGTTTCATCCTGAGCAACAACTTCACCATCAGTAATACCAAGTGCGCCACCTAGCATTCCTAAGGGGCTGTGTGCTTCATTCCAAGCATCCAAGACTGATTGATATGTAGGAAGCAAAAGCTTTACTTCGCGTTGCGTACCATCTTCTCCTGTCTGAGCAATCCAGAGCTGTTCGGACTCTTCTTCTCCTAAGGAGCTAGAAGCGAGTGAGGCCTCTATATCAACGTAGCCGCGCACCGTAGCTGACATATCTTCAGTAGCGGCAGCGTCAATAAAAGTGATTTTTAAAACGCCATCTTTTATTTCGGCATTTGCAATTTTTTCGGTTGTTTCGGTTCTATCAGCATTAAGGCGAAACACTTCAAGTGAAGCGTCTTCGAAAGACAAGAATGAAGGAAGAATTGTCTCGATCCAGTCGTCCTTAAGCAAGCCGTCCTCTCCAGGAGTAAGCTCAAAGCTTACACGAAGTGTTGCAGGAATTTCAGCAGGTAACTGATTATTTTCCAGCGCGTCAATTTTGTCGGTTTCAACAGCTATTGAAGCGTCAAGTTTGGTGGCATCCAGCTGGGACTGCCAAGCCATAGGATCGCGTTGTTTTTCGGACTCATCTGCAGATTCATCAGCAGCGGAATTGTCGTCTTGGGAGTTTTCTTCGGAATTATTTTCGTCATCGCTAGGAGCACCAGACACACCACCTTGATCGTCCTGCCCCGAAGCGCCAGTTCCATCATCGGATGTTCCCTGATCATTGGGCGAGTTTTGACCATTGGACCCATTTTGGGTGTCACCGCTTTGGGTATTGTCATCTGATGGATCTACTGCAGTTGAGGGATACCCCCCGTCAGCGTTTTCTGAGCTTGAGGATTCTCCGTCAGAAGAGCCACTGCTTGTGGTGGCTGAACTATTTGACGTGCTTCCTCCAGACGAATTAGAACTATCGTCTGAATATTCACTTACCTGAGTAGTTCCATTTGAATCTAAGGTCTCTGCCGAAGCCTGGCTTTCATACGTAAACGCAGTAATAGGCAACATGGTAAACACCAAAAGTACTGCCATGATTACGTTAAACACTTTATTGCGAGCATCTACTAAAGCTTCTGCCTGAACATAAGGCTGGCTATGCCGCCGTCTGCTAAACGACTTCATGATGGGCCCCTTCCAAAACAACACTCCGACAACGTCCCGAAGCAACACTCAAAAGGCATCTCTATTAAGCGTCTGCACAAAGCGACGCAATGTCGTATTTAAAAACAAGGAGGCTTTGTACCCACCCTTATAAATCCCCAAAAGACGTTCTACGAATTTGCTAAAAGTCATTCGGGAAATTGGGTAGCGACCCCCCTCCTGAAAGGTTCTTTTTCAATCCTCCACAGTTAACATTGTTTTAGTGATTAAGTAACGATAAGAACGTTTCAGGATATAAGCGAGAATTGCATATTTCATGCTACCACGAGTATTAATGCCTGTTCAACCGCTTAGAACATGTTTTATGTAAAATGCTAGTATTTTTATAGCATTTTCACAATTCTAGCATATTTGTAACGAAAATTATCTTTTTTGTAACCATCGCTAGTAGCTCTCAGATTTCCGATAAGAATAAGTAGTTCAGAGAGTCGATTTTTAGGGCAAATCAATTTTTTGGGGAGGGTATGATAGAGGATAAAAATCGGAAATAGTTGTCCTAAAAGTGATTGATGCAGAAGATACATCAAAAGGCCCTACTAAAAAGCAGGTCAAGAGCAGTATGCTAATTTTGATCAGAACTCGCATCAGAAGACGCGCCAAGAGACGCATACTGTCTTTATCATTTGGACCAAAATGTTGTGGGAATTCATATAAAATGAGGGACAACTATCACTTGAAACGTGGTACTTAAGATGTCGCATTAGAGCACAACACTTGAGACGGGTTAGTTAAATGGAACAGTCTTCAAATACTCAATCAGATTCGACGCAAAAACCAACTAAGGGTCCTCGTTTTCGCATTCGCGGCTCTTTCATTGGAGTACTTGCAGGGGCTCTTATCATAATAGCCCTTATGGTGAATTCTTGCGTGTTCTCTTCTCAAGTAGGCACTTTGTCAGTGCAGGTCAACACCGCAAATAGCTCTCTTGCTCAAGTTGAAGTAGGAGTTTATAAAGGTATTGCTTCAGAAGTTCTCACCGACGACAATCCCAACAACGATCCCGAAGCATTCTGCACAGCCACCGTTGACGTCAATACCGTTTATGCTCTCAGCGACGTGACTGAACAGGGCACCTATACGCTTATGGTGAAACCAGTATCAACTAGCTCGGATGGGGCAACCAATTCCGCCGGTTCTGATACCGAAGCCGTATCAGCTGACGAAAACGCCCAAGCTTCCGACGCAACCGCTGAGTTCCAATCGCCAAAACCTCAAATTGTCACTTTAGAAGATCAAGACACCATCGCTACTTTTGATTTGGGATAGCGATGGCTTTAAGCTGCCCTAAAAGCCACCTAAAGAGCAGCCTTATAACCTGCAATTGTTACGCTATAAACTATATTTCTAGCAAACCTGTCAAAGAATAAAGTGACCCATCGAAGGAAACTCTACTCTTCGCTCCAATCATGACGCCCTCTGCCCCATTCTCTATTCAGGAAGGAATGTAGGGCAGCATATCCAATCCCAATGAGGGAAACTGAAACCAATAGTGCTGGTGAAATATAAAACAAAGGTGTCTTTTTCATGAGATATTCCTTATCAACAAATTTCGAATTAGAAATGAATAAATTTCTTACCTTCAGCAAGAGCTTTGATTACGTCACACATTCGTGTCTGCGTGACCCCAGAAGACCAGCCCCAAATTAAGCCTACAACAATTGCCATCTGCAATTTATTCGAGACCTCAACCATCGCCGTATTACGCTGAACGAACCTTGTGCGGTTACCAGGTAATTCCTCCAGGAAGAATCCCCATGTCCAAGCATATTCTTTACACCCATGCGGGAGCCATGCCACAGCACCTTGCTGCTTTGGAGGCCGACGCGTATCCGAGCAACCAACAATGTACTTATTCGGCTCGTGCAGAACGATTTCGTGACCAACTCCTTGATCCCCATAGAAAACCCAATCGCCAACTTTTGTATCTTGCCAACGATCCATAATTTTGTAGGTGTTATAAATACGAAATGCTGCAAGATGCTCAAAAGCGTTGACCGGCCCTTAGAGGTCATAAGCGTAAATGACATATGCAAGAATGCAGGAATTTCGAGACAGACATTCTACAATCACTTCGAAAGCAAATACATGCTTCGATCATGGTGGTCGGAATACTGTGAGCAGTTTTCTCTTGATAGGATCGGAATAGATTTAAGCTGGGAGGAAGCTTCTATTCGCTATGCACAATTAATGCTTTCGCCGGGTAATTTCATATTCAAATCTGCATCAAACAATAGAGCAGAATCAGAGCCCTACGAAAAAATCCTCGTCGAAAGAAGGGTCAATGCGCTCAGGAAATCATGTTCCTATAGAAATGTTGAAATCGCTCCTGATCTCGAGTATGCCATGCATCATTACGCCCAAAGTTTTCGTTTATGCGGAAACGAAATAAGCGCAGCAGGAGAAAGTAGTTTTAAAGGGATCAATGAGATCAGTAGGTGCTTTATTTTGATCGTGCCCGCAATCCTTTACGATGCCTTGCAACTTCCCCAATTCAAAAAACGAAGTCAATTAGAAAACTACAACCTTATTGATTCCATTGTCTGGAAAGTTCTTAATCAGCCTATGCCAACAATATTGCTTTGAACGGCTAGTCGGGCTTTATTCGCTGGGGGCTATCTATTCTTTCCAATCGCCCTCGCTACGTTCCCTTCGTACGCTGCCGTCTAAATTACTTTCCGAATTAGATGCCCAAGAAAAGCTTACTAACATGTACGAAAAAAATTCTAGCCTCTTTTCCTATGATCAAATTTGCTAGGTATACCTATCAAGGATCCGAAAAGACAAAGATCGGATTGGTTCTAATGTCTCAGACGCGTTTTTCTGCCTATAGTCCACTTCGGCGATTCTACACATTTTTCTACAAAGAGGCATTTTTATATCCCAATACGAAAAAAGGCCAGCCGACAAGCGACTGACCTGCGAATTCGTGGAGCCAACGGCCGGACTCGAACCGGCGACCTACGCATTACGAGTGCGTTGCTCTACCAACTGAGCCACGTTGGCATTGAATGCTGTCCTTAGGATAAAAATGAAACAAAGAAATCTATAATTCAAATAGACAACTTGTATCAAGTAATTCTATCGCTAAAGCGCCTGAAAATTATATACAAGTTAGCCACTTCACGCAATGGGTACTTTTGAAGACGCACGGCACTTCCTTACCCAAGGAGACATCGTACGAGAATCCAAGCAGCAAACCCTTCATCTGGAAATATCGTTGACTTCTCCTAGTTCGACACGAGCACTCGTTGCAATTGTTAGTATTTCCCCCTATCTTTTACCAAAACACATAGTAAACTCTCAAAGTGCAACATAAAGGTGTGGCATGGAACTTCTTGAACTAATCTTGTTTTTACTTGTAGCCGTAGTGGCATCGAGTCTTCTTGATCAGGTCTTACACGGCGTTTCTCTTCCTTTAGTTCAAATCATTTTGGGTGTAATAATCGCCCTTGTTATCCCGTTGCCCTCCTCCATTAATTTAGATGCCGAGCTTCTCTTAATCCTCTTCATTGCTCCCCTTCACTTCAATGAATCGCGGCGAGTAGATTCGGGAGAACTCTATCAGAATCGCTTTGGCATAGCCTCCCTCGTAACGGGCCTCGTTCTGCTAACCATGATTGCAATGGGCGCAACCTTAAATGCCCTAATCCCCGCTATTCCTCTTGCAGCTGCCCTTGCCTTTGGCGCAGCAATGGGATCAACCGATGCAGCCGCCGTTACCGCACTCGCTAAAGAAATGCGCTTCGGTCGTCGTCATGAAGCACTCCTCAACGGCGAAGCACTCTTCAATGACGTCACAGGTACCATTGGTTTTCAATGCGCTATTGCCGTCGTTGTCTCTGGAGCGTTTTCGCTTACTCACGCAGGAGAAGAATTTGCACTTGAACTTTTTGGTGGACTGTTCGTCGGTGCTTTACTGGGATTTGCTTTCTGGGGACTTACCAGCATGATGCGCCGCTATGGACTCGACAACCCCACCGTACACGTAGTCCTTGAATTATTAACCCCCTTCATCATTTATCTCATCTGCGAGCAAATTCATGTAGGTGGCGTTATTGCGGTTGTTATGGCAGGCATGACCATTTCGCTTCTGCCTCATAAACGAACCATCGCTTCCTCTCGCCAGCGCCTCCAGGCTTCAAGCGTGTGGAAAACTCTCGAGTTCGTATTGAATGGCGTTATTTTTGTAGTGCTTGGCATTCAACTCCCCAGCACATTCATTCCAGCAATACAAAGCGGCTCTGTCGATGCAGCCTTGCTCATCCTTGCCGTTTTTGCCCTTACGTTCGTATTGGAAGCTGTTCGCTTTTTCTGGATCCTGGGTATGGATCTGGTTCACACGCGTCGCAGCGGCAGGCCTCTGCGTATTTGCTTTTCAAAAAGAAATCTGAAGGGCACCTTAGGAATGGCTTTTGCCGGCCCCAAAGGAGGCGTTACCCTAGCACTTATTCTCACTATCCCGCTAACCGTAGCATCGGGTGATGCGTTTCCTATGCGTACCGAACTCTTGTTTTTAACCGCCGGCGTTATCGTATGCACTATGATTCTTGCTAACTTCGCAGTACGCAAACTAGTGCCCCTAAAGCCTCTCGAAAAACGCACCAAAGGCTATGCAGACGCGGAGATCGCCGTACTAACCCGCGTTATCGATGCTATTCAGGCAGATGCCCACCTCACTGGGTCAGTTACAGGAGAACAGGCACTGGAAGCCCTCGATAATCCAAACGATCAGAACTCGCCTTCGGTGGCCGCAGCCAACACCTCTTTAGCCAACACTTCTTTAGAACACGTAGCCGAAAATCTCACAAAACGTCTCACCACTCCTGCAGAAGTGCCACTCAAAGATGCTGCTGCAACTCTTTTGGAAAGTTTGTCAGAAAACCTTTCAGGAGGAGCAATCAACCGACGCGAAGAAACCGCCAAAACGTCTACGGGCGACCTACCCGAGAATGAAGAAACCGCCGAAGTGCCTGCCGACAATCTTCCCGAAAGTGTCGATGAACCCGCCACCGCGGTAGTAATGAAGCGCTATGCCGACCGCATTCGCGAGCTTATCCCTCTTGCCAGCGACGAAGTTGCAGCGCAAGCGCGCGCTCTAGTTAAACGATGCGACGAACTCTATGACCAGGCTAATGCCTTTGCTGAAGAGCTTAGCAACATTTACGAAGATGACGATATCGATGTCGAGGGGCTCCAAGCGCGCATGATGGCGGCTCAGCGCGTTAACGAGGCAATTGACGACATCCAGGATGCTGCCTTATCTCGCGAACTTGAATTCATCAAGCTTGCCCAGCGCGCCGGAGAACTATCACCTGAGCATGCTCGCGATTTACGAAACGACGTTTACGTTCAGCGTATGGTAATCAATTAACATTGACATTCAGACAACATTGGTATTCAGGCAATCAGTGCAAATTCGCTTGGCTCGCTTACCTATACAGTTCGGCAATCGAAACTTGGCTATGTAGCTCGGTTCGAAATTTGCTGAGCTGCGCAATGAGGAGTACCCAAAGTACTCTCGTTCACAATCACGAAACACATCAAGCCTATGATCAGGGTACATGCTTGGATTTTGCCTATCTTTAAGGATGCTCCAAGCTACAAACACTAGCCAATCCGATCCAGTAATCAATCCAGTGATAGGACTCTTATGGCAGCATTCGATCGTATTTCGTGTGGCATTCCTCAGCTTGATACTGTTTTCGACAACATCCGTTTAGGCGACAACGTTGTTTGGCAGTTATCATCACTTGAAGATTTTCCAACATTCGTTGAGCCGTTTGTGGCACAGTGTCTCGCAGACAAACGTCCCATTATTTATATGCGTTTTGCCTCTCATGAGCCCCTGGTAAAACCGCAGCCAGGCGTTACTATCTATGAGCTCAATCCTCATAAAGGATTTGAGGCATTCACGATCGAAGTTCGAGAACTTATCACCAAAGAAGGTCGCGAAGCCTGCTATGTATTTGATTGCTTAAGCGAATTGCAAGCTGCCTGGTCTGCTGATCTTATGATGGGCAACTTTTTTAGAGTAACGTGTCCCTACTTATTTGAACTTGATACGGTTGCCTACTTTCCTATTATTCGCGGCGGTCATTCGTTTCAAACCATCGCGAAAATTCGCGATACTACTCAAGTTTTAATCGACGTGTATTCTTCACCTGAAAACGATCTGTATGTTCACCCTCTCAAGATGTGGAACCGCTATAGCGAAACCATGTTTTTAGCCCACCGCTATTCTCCGCAAACCAAAGAAGTTTTTACTTTGACCGATGGCATGGAAGCAAGCAAATTTTATGCCCTTGCAGGCGAGGAAGCTCAAGCGGCGCCTGATCGCAACACCGACAGTTGGGATCGATTTTTTGCGGCTGCTCAGTCGGACTTCAGGCAAGGAACTTTAACCGCTAACACCTGCACCAAAATGTGCAACATGATGATTACCAAAGATCCCAAAATGCGCGAAATGGTTAAGCGTTATTTTGAACCAACCGATTATTTCGAAGTCCGTAATCATATGGTAGGAACCGGAATCATTGGCGGCAAAGCTTGCGGCATGCTTCTCGCTCGCAAAATGATTCAGCTGCAACAGCCAGAGGTGTATAAGCACCTCGAACCGCACGACTCGTTCTATCTTGGCTCGGATGTGTTTTACTCCTATTTGGTTGCAAACGATCTGTGGACTATTCGCATCAAACAACGAAGTGAAGAGGGATTCATCGATGAAGCTCCTGCTCTGAAAGAGGGTTTGCTCAATGGGTCCTTTCCTGACGACATACGCGAACGCTTTATGCGCATTTTGGATTATTACGGACAGGCTCCCATCATTGTGCGCTCCAGTAGCTTCTTAGAGGACGGCTTCGGTAACGCCTTTGCCGGAAAATACGATTCGGTTTTTTGCGCCAACATGGGATCGCTTGAAGAGCGACTTGATGCATTCGAATCGGCAGTACGCCGTGTCTACGCGTCCACTATGAATCCTTCCGCTCTTGAATACCGTCGTCGTAATGGGCTTGATCGTAAAGAAGAGCAGATGGCGCTTCTTGTCATGCGCGTAAGCGGATCGCATTACGGGCATCGTTTATTTATGCCAACAGCTGCAGGTGTTGGCTATTCCCATAGCACCTATCGCTGGTCTGATTCACTTGACCCGAGCGCAGGGATGCTTCGTCTTGTCGCGGGGCTCGGCACAAAAGCCGTCGATCGAACCCAGTCAGACTACCCACGCATTATTAGCCTTGATAAGCCTTTGGCTCAAACAAATCAAACCTGGGCAGATAAACATCGTTATTCTCAGCATAATGCCGATGTTCTCGATCTGGAAAAACGCACCATAACCGAATGCAACGTGCTCGATTTGGCTGATTTGTTTCCCCGCTTTGCCCAACAAGCCGTGTTCGAACACGATCGCGAAGCGGAGGGAAGACTGCGCGAACGGGGTCAGTTTCGTCCCGTTTTATTCGCTTCGTGTCAAGGGCTGGCTGAAAACCGCGAATTTACGACGCTAATGGCGAACATGCTTTTAACCTTGGAGCGCTGTTACGAACATCCCGTCGATATCGAATATACCGTAAATGTTGGCAAGGACAACGAGTTTGTTGTTAATCTTCTGCAATGCCGACCGCTTCACCTGCTGCAATCTGGAAAGCGTATTGATTTACCAAAACTCCCCCAAGAAGATACGTATTTCAGTATTAAGCAGTGCGCGATGGGAAAATCGCGTGTTACCCCCATCGATGTCGTAATAGTAGTTGATCCCCTTCGTTATTATCAGTGTCCCCATATCGAAAAGCCTACGGCAGCACGTCTCATTGGAATGGTTAACGAGCATTTTCGCAATACGGGCAAAAACTGTTTGCTGCTGGTACCGGGACGCATTGGTACTTCCTCCCCTGAACTTGGTGTGCCTGTCGCCTTTGCTGACGTAAGCAATCTTATGGGCGTATGCGAAGTTGCTTCTTCAGAAGCTGGTTATTCGCCTGAGCTTTCCTATGGCAGCCATTTGTTCCAAGACCTAGTGGAGGCAGATATCTACTACGGGGCCTTGCTAGAAGATCGTTCGCACGTGTACTACAACCCTCATTTTGTTGAGTGTTTTGTCGATATCACAGCAGAAGTACTGCCATCGACTGTGACGCCATCAGCGGGAATGGCACCGGTCGCAACGCCGTCGGCGGCAATGGCGTCCGCTGTAACACCATCGGCGGCACAGCAATCCACAAAATCTTCTTCTCAATTTACAAAATCCGCCCCATATGAAAAGGCTACAGCGTTAGTACAAGTATTTGATACAAGCAATTCCTCGCTCACTTTGTGGCATGATTTGCGCACCAATACCAGTATTTGCGGATTGCGGAAAAGCGTCTGTGAATAACAAGGGGAAATAGGAAATTTGTTAGTTATTGGGGTATTTAGATCTTTTTATCTATTTTTTACCCCTATAACTTAATAATTTGATATGCATGACTTAGCATGCGCCTTTAGAGAAACGTCAACGAACGCGATAAGGCTTCTTACCCCAATACACTTTCGCGAAATGGCGCTTTGGCAGCTGTATCTTTCCCACCATATCAAGCGTGGTCGTAGCAATATCGCGTGCCGCATAGGGACGTCGCAAAGATTCGCCACCAGAAAGCATAGTTTCAAGTCGCTCGGGATTCGAGTGAATTTGATCAAGTTCGGTGAGGAGCTCTTCGGAAGTTTCCGCCTTTACTGCAGCACCAGCCGCAGTTACGGTAAGCGTATTAGCGCGCTCTTGCCCATAGGATTTACCTACCAAAATAAGTGGCAAGCGAGCACATAGACATTCTGTAGTTGCTAAGCCACCCGACTTAGCAATGATCATATCGCTTGCTTCCATAAGCCCCGGGATATCTTCCACATAGTTAAACACCGTAGCGTTAGTGATGTTTCGTTCAGCAAAAAATTCTCGCAACTTATCGGCGTATTCCTTGTCCGCTCCTGCAAGAATCGCAAAGTGCATTTTAGAGAAATCAGACAGACAAGGCAGGATTCTATTTACGATTTCTCGAAAAGGAATATACGGTTGAGACAAACGAGCACCCGCCATGACAATGACGTTGATTTTGTCATGGGGTAAACCGAATTTATCTAAGACAGCATCTCTATCGCATGGTTCTGAAAAGCCCTTACGAACCGGAATGCCCGTCACTTTTATATGACTATCAGGCACTTTTCTTGGCTTGAGCTCTTTTACCATTTCGTCATCTGCGCAACAAAAGAGATCGCAATCGAGATGAGGCCATAGACCCTCCGCGCCGTAGTCGGTCGGCACACATACCATGGGGAACGTTTGACGAGTTATCATGCGCGCCGCTACGGCAGCATTCGCAGCTACGATATGGGTTGCAATGATCGCAATTGGCCTGCGCTTTTCTACCAGTTTGGTGAAAGGCTTGAACATGCACGGCGACCAGCCCCATCCGCCTGCCCAGAGAAGGCGGCCCGTAAATACATGATGCCAGGTGAAGTCATAGAGCGAATTAAAGATCACCGTTACATTGGCAGTTTTGTCGCCATCGAACTTCACATACCCGTAGTCCAAAATATCCAATACCGCAATTTCGGTATCGACAGGAAGATTAGGATGTTTTCCACAAAGATCTTCAAGAGCCTGAGAAACAGCTTGAGCAGCGCTCCGATGACCAGAGCCAACAGAAGCATGCACGACAATTACGAGAGGACGCGTAGAATTTTCATCACATGTCGTGGTTATCATCGCGCCTCCTTTCGTTTGACTCTTGCTCTGCTTTCGCCTGTTCGCACACGCTCTCTTTCGCCTTCGCGTGCGTAATCTGAGCATTTAATTATGCCACTTTCGCCACCGTGTTCCCTCCTTGTGCCCGCATTAACAGGAGAATGCCACGATCTTGCTATATATGCGTTTCACGAAGGTGCACATTTTGCCGACCAGCGGCTGGGAGGGAATTCGTGTCGCGCACCGCACCGAGTGCATTTCGGCCCTATTTTATGTCGGTTCGTGTTGCACGCCACACCGAGCACACTTCAGTCCCCTGTTCCTATCAATGCCGCCACTCCGCCGGGCGATCCGACAACCCCAGCTCCACTCTTAAACATCGCCTGCGTTGCACAAAATCTTTCCGGCCAATACGCATCCGAATGCCCAGATATTTCGCCACCACTTTCGCAAGCTCATCAAACGCCCACTCATCATAAACTTGCTGTTTCGTAACGGACAGCACACGCATGTTGTTTCGCTCTAACGATATCCGCCTTTTGGAATCCAAGATGGTTTTTCTCTTCTCTGCGTGAAATTCATGGCTGTCGTATTCCAAGGCCAACCCGGCATTTTGTGACTCCCCGCTAGCCGATTTGCGAGACGAAAGCCCGCTACCCGATTCGCAAGACAACTCTCCACTAGCCGATTTGTGAGACGAGACCAGCCCTCCATTCTTTGCAATAAACCGATCAGAATAAGTTGCCGTGCCTCTTTCCGCGTTTAACGTCCTTTCTTTAAATCGCTTCAATTGCCAGACAAGATCGCACCGGTACGTCTTGATGCGCCAACCTTCGTCCACTTCGACAACCTTATTTAGCTCTGGCTTTGGCAGGGCGTATCCACCTAAGGAAGTTGGCAAAGTGAGCATCATCGTCAGTTTCGTTTCCATGGGCGATGCCGAGTTTTCATGGATATACAAAAGCGCTTGCTTGGCTTTAGCAGACCCTTTAATCCCTTTTGCTTTCACAACATAGTTCTTCAGATATTGCAGATTTGTTCTTGGTAGGCGCTTCAACAGCTGTCCCGATAACGGATCGGTCGCATACGTTCCGCAGAGCTCGAATCCAAGCTGAACAAGCTGCGTCAATGGTAGTTTGTTTGCCATTTGAACGAAGCATGCTTCAGGGGAGCTAACAGCAACATGTTTTGAATGACTTACAAACGAACGCTGAGGAATGGTTTTCCCGATTGAATGACAGACGATTTCTGAAAAGTTCCTTTTATTATCTTTACCACGAACCACAACATGAAGCGGAAGCTGAATATAGGGCGTTTCGAGCTGGGCATCGGAGACTAATTCTCGAGTCGGGGATCCAAATGCCGTATCCCATGTTTTGACAATTTGAGCGCGACTGGCCAGGTCATAGTACGACCAGTAATCAACTGCAGATTGATATGCCAAATATAACTTCATGCTTTTATGCTAAGTATCTTTATTCACATAAAAGAGAAAAGAACCTCACATATTCGCATCAAAATTTGGAAATCCTTCACATGGCATGAGGCTTGCCCACGCGCAACGGCGGGTTTACCCAAACGCAGCTCAAGCCTACCCACGCGCAACGACGGGTTTACCCTCGCACAGCGTGGGGGTTATCCGTGTGCCCTCGCTCGCTCACCAAACCACCTCTCAAAATGTCCCGTGTGACAAAAAGAGCGTCATTACGGCATGCGAATGAACTTGAATTCTTCTTTTGTTGCCTGATGCGGATCAATATAGGCAAAACAAGCGCACGATACACCCCAGATTATGCCATACTGTTACTTTTCCAATTTCCTCTCACTTTTCAATTGACCGTAATGACGCCCTTTTTGTCAAAATCTCACTTTCGAGAGGTGGTTATCACTCCGTGTGGCAGTGATCATGCAGGCATAGGCATAACAGACGATGTAGACACTGACGCAGTAGCAAATGCATGCGCGGCGATAGGCTTCGGGGCTGGCGTAAGCGCAGCAAACAATAAATCGCCCCGTAGGGCGATTTATTTTAATAATGCTATTAAGTTTACCTGCGCTCTGGCCTAACCAAACCCAAACGCACAAACGCTTGCTAGTTGCAAATCTTTCCAGGATTCAAGATCATATTCGGGTCAAACACTTGCTTAATGCCTGCCATCAAGCCAATCGCCGTATCACCAACGGACTCACGCAGGTATTCTTTCTTTGCATGACCGATGCCGTGCTCACCAGAAACCTGACCACGAAGTTCAGTACATTTCTCGTACGCTGCCTTCATAACCTTTGCGCTGCGCTCCAAGAAAACTGCTTCATCCATGTCATTTGCACAGCAGTAAATATGCAAATTGCCATCGCCTGCATGACCAAATGAGCGAATGCGAACTTCGTACTTATCGCCAATTTCGTGAGCATATTCCAAGAATGTTGGAATCTTATCAACCGGAACAACTACGTCCATTTCATCAATAAGATCAGTTTCCGCTTCGATAACGGTCAAAAAGGCACTACGTGCCTCCCAAACCGCACGCTTGTCAGTAGGATGGCTCAATACCAAGGTGTCGTATGCACCAATTTCGTCACCAATCTCAGCCAAGGTTTCTGCGCGCTGGAAAATTTCATCCTGATCGTTGCCATCAAGCGTAACCAGAATATAGGCGCCCGCTTCCTTACCATCGATCACGGTAGGAATGATCTTGTTGCCGGTGTAGTTTGCCGAGGAATCCACAATGTCGCGTTCCATGAACTCGATAGACTGGGGGCTAAGGCCAGCAAGTTTAATCTTTGGCACTGCAGAAATTGCTGCATCAATATCAGCGAAGGGCAAGATGAAGCTGATATCTTCCTTGGGATTAGGAATGAGCTTCAAGGTAAGTTCGGTAATTACACCCAGCGTACCCTCGGAACCAATCATCAGATGGAGCAAGCTGTATCCGGAGCTTGTCTTAGTAACCGAACGACCAAGTTCCAAAATCTGACCATTTGGCAAAACAACCGTCATTGCCAGTACATAATCACGCGTGGTGCCATACTTTACTGCACGCATACCACCAGCATTGGTGCTCACGTTGCCACCCAAAGAACCCGTCTTCTCGCCAGGATCAGGGGGATACATCAAATCATGTTCGAGAGCATCGGCAGCTAAATCGCACAGACGAACACCAGGCTGTACATGAACAAGCAGGTTGTTCATGTCATAGTACAGAATTTTATCCATGCGCATGGTGCACAATACCACGCCACCAAACAGGGGTGTTGCGCCACCAACCAAACCGGTGCCAGCGCCTCGTACCGTAACAGGGATCTTGTTGTCATTGCACAGCATCATAATTGCAGCAACTTCAGCCGTGCTTGCAGGTAAGCACACCGCTTCGGGCATTTGCTCGCCATAAATAGGCATTTCGTCATGCGAATAGTCAGCACTGATATCGTCACCGACATAGCAGTTTGCCTCGCCTACTATTCCTTTAAGTTCCTCGATAAGTTCTGGAGTGAGCTTGTTGTACTCAGCCATCGCAACCTTCCAAATAAAACGAAGTACTTCAATTCAATCAAGGGGATCAATTCAAAAAAACGCTGATATGCGATCCCCACCAAAGATTGATCTTATCGTAGGGAAAAAAGATATATTCCCTGTCTAGGTGAAACTCACCGATCAGCGGACAAACGGCACAGGAAGTATGGAGGACTCATTAAGAGCAAGACTCATCGTGATGTCCACTTCCCTGGCGATTTTGCTGATGTTCGTCATGATAGTTGGAGTCATCGTGGTTACCAGCACTCTGGCTTGTCTCGCCTTGATCTGCTGTGCTTTCGTCCGTTGCGCCTTGATTCATCTCATTTTGATCCGTTGCGCTTTGATTCGACGCACCCTGACTTGCCGCACCTTGATCTATCGCTACTCCTTCTTGAGCCGCAAGGGCACGCAATTCCGACATGGTCATATGAGCTACATCATCTGCTGAGATATCCACTCCCGCATCCACAAGAGAACGCCAGGCTAAGTACTTCCCCATACCAAGACCCGATTCGTGCGCCTCGTGATGTTCTGCGGAAGTAGCACGAGAACAGTGCACACCTTGCCCTGCTGATGAGAAGCAACGTTGGCTTGTTTCCTCAAGGTTTGAACATCTGCTATCGTCGTCACACATAACTGTAACCGCAACTGCAGCATCCGCAGTTAAATAACCTTTATTCACCAATGAGTCATTGAGCGACGCTAGCGCCTCTTCATAGCTCATTCCTATAATATTTGTTTCAGAAAGAATATCTTGCCCGTCAGCGTTAACTCCCTCTGCGCTCACCACGCGATCAAAGCAATTCACGCCCAGTTCTATCGAGGGATTAATATCGATCCCCACATATGCTACGGGAATCTGGTAAGCATAAGCACCGCCACCAATCCCGAGAGCTATCAATACTGCACAAGCCGCTAGAGTGATTTTTGCCCGAAGAGAAGTTATCACGCGGTTCTTTTTCTTAGTCGGAATGCTCGCGTCATCAGCGACGTCAGTTTGAAACGCGTCGCCAGCGGCAACACTAGTTCGAAACGCATCGCTAGTGTCGATGTCAGCTTGCCCATCTGTCGCATCAGCTTGATCAACGACACCATCAGTTTGCCTCATGCGCTGAGCTTCTATCATCTCAACGGTGCGCATCTTCAATTGTTCCGGCGCATGAACCTTGTCGAAAGCACCGCTCAAAGCATCGCGCAATTGTCTATCGGATTCGCTCATCGCAGTGCCTCCCGTAATAGTCTCTTGCCACGCGAAATCCAGGAATAAACCGTGCCTTCAGGCTCACCGGTCATCACTGCAATCTCTTTAGCGGTATAGCCTTCATAAAGTGAGAGATATAACTCTGTTTTTGGTGGATCGCCTAAAGAATTAAGTGCATCGAGAATTTCTCGCAAGCCAAATACCGATTGTTCCACCGATGGCTCAGATAACCCCAAAGCGACTTCGCCTGAGGCTTCGCCTGGAGAAATGCACTCCACACCTTTCAATGAAGCTTCCTTCATACCCCTTGATGAAGCTTCCCCTACAAAAGCACCTTTTACATGATTTGCTTGAGCAAGCTGACAATCAAGCGAAACGTCTTTTCTCCTTGCCGCCTTGAGCACGTCTTTACAGATATTTATCGCCACTCGCAAAAGCCACGCTTTTTTATGCTCCTCATCGTTAAACAGCTTGTCGCACAAAGCATATCTCATAAAGGTATTTTGAAAGGCATCTTCAGCCTCTGAAGGAGCAAGATACACCAAGCAAGCGCGCCACACCGCATCGCCATGGGCATTTATCGTCTGCTCTATGTCAGATGAAGCTCGCATACTAATTTCAGACTCTCTACAGCCTCTCCAACGAATGCTCGTATCTTTGACTGCAATCTTTTGTAAAACTGAACGCATCGTCTAAAGACAAAATTTGGCAGCTTATTTTGATTGGCAACTAATGGCAACAAATTTTGTTCGGATAGTTTTGTTCAATCTCAATATACCTTGAGATATCTAAGCATATAAGCTCAATGCGAATTAGGCGCAATGCCGAGCAAATCCTTTTTGACAGGAATTTCCCTTGCTTGCAGAGCCACCCTTACAAGCATTCCCACAGTTGTCACACAAACCATCATTGTTGGCATCGTTACATTTCTGGCGAGCATCTTGATATGGGCTGCCGCAGTTGTCGCATATGCCATCATTATTGGTGTCGCTGAACTTCTGACAGACCCCCTGATACGCCTGCGATAAACCGGAATAATTACCGCCTACCGCTTGCACACTCTGTTCAACTTGAAAATCCTTAGCATCAGATCCACCTAGCGCATGAGCAGGCAAAATCGAGCAGCCAGACAAAGTTACCAGGCAAAGTCCTACCACCAAAACCACCAGCGCCCCAACAAAAGCCAAACGCACTTTTCCCTGAAACCTCCAGCTCGTTTCTCGGCTCGCATTTTTAGCACCACTTCTCATGATTGCACCCCTTCGTATCCTTTGTGTCTGAATTTCTTCTTTCACTTAGAACACGAATGGGGTGCGTAATTCCTTGCATATTTTTGAAAAAATCTTAAAACAGGCAATGCGAGAAACCGCGAGAACAAAACCTTTAACAGACAATGCAAAAAGCTGCGAGAACAAAACCTTTAGCAGACAATGTAAGAAGCCGCGAGAACAAACCTTAGAAATCGTCAGCAAATTGCTAGTTATCTCGCACCAAGCGCTTAAAGAGCGCCACGAACAAAATTGCACAACCAACAGTCCAACCCAAGGTTACCGCTAAAGGAACCAATGATTCATTCGTAAACAAGTTACCCTGCATCATCAAGCCCACGAGTGTATTCATACCGCCAGTTGGCAAATACAAAACAAAGTCAGATACCGTTTCGTTGTAAGCACCAAACATAGGCGCCAATGCTATCAAAATTACAGGAACGGCATACAGTCCCGCGGTCATCTGATCGCGCGAAGCAAGCCCCAGCACCAACGAAAGCAGAATAATAGGCAGCGACCCAAGAACACCCAATCCCAAATAAGGAAGCAAGAGAGTTGCCTCAGAAACATCAGCAATGAAAAAACATGCTGCTGCCACTATAAGCATCATCACCAAAGAAATGAGCGCACGCGACACAATAATTTGTCCAGCACTTACATTTGCAAGCATGAGTGTGCGCAAGGTGTGCTTTTCTTTTTCTTCAGCAATCCCATAGACCACTGCCATGCTTACAACCATACCTATTGCCATGCAAAGCGAAGAGGATAACTCGAACGTAGCGAGTATTTGACCCACTGCAGCTCCCGCCGCATTAGGGTCTTCCCCAACGGTTGCTACCCCTACATCACTGAGCATATAGCGGAAAAGCACCGCAAAACCGATTGGCATAATTAAACACACCAACATACTGGGATTTTTAAGCATGTCGATAAAATCTTTTTGGCAAAGAGCCCCAATTTTCCTCATAGTTGCTTGCATTAGAACTCCCTCCCCGTCAAATCCAAAAAGACTTCCTCTAAATTTGGTTCATCAGAATGAATGGATAAACACTCGCCCGATTCTAGCAACTCACTAATTATTGCAGCACCCGCCGCATCTTTGGTAGTTGAAATCACCCCACGTGTTTTGGTGTGAATGGTGACGTTATTCCGCGCGTGTTCAAGCTTGAGCTTTTCAGGAGAATCACACGCTGCAATATGGCCTTCATCAAGAATAGCTATTCTATCGCACACGCCATCTGCTTCCGACATATCGTGCGTCGTTAGAAATACCGTCGTTCCTGCCGCCTTAAGTTCTGCAAGCATACGATGCACTTCAGCACGAGCCGCCGGATCGAGCCCACTGGTTGGCTCATCGAGAAACAACAGCTCAGGCGAATGGATAAGCGCTGCCAATAAAGCAGCACGCTGCCTCATACCCTTTGAACAGTTCTTGATAAGCGTCTTGCGATCATCCTGAAGCCCCATTCGTTCAAGCAATACAGGAATACCCTTAGGAGAAACCCCTCGGACTTTAGCATAAAACTTCAAATTATCTTCGATAGATAAGCGTTCATAGAGAGCGCTCGTGTCAGACAGAATTCCGATACGTTCATAGTCGGCATCGCTCGCATTTTCAATAGGACGATGAAAAAGCTGAATGCGTCCTCCATCTTTTTTCAGCTGCCGCGTTAACAGCTTGATAGTAGTAGTCTTTCCTGCGCCAGAAGGCCCCAAAAATCCAAATGCTTCACCGCGACGAACCGCAAAAGAAAGATTGTCGAGTACCTGCTTATGAGCGGCGCGAGGCCCTGACCCGATCTTAAAGGAAAGGTTAACCCCTTCCATCGCCATTACCACACTCATTGCAGACCCTCCTTCTTGGTAAAACCGCTCTTGCGATCTTTAATCCCGCCTTTGCCGTTTTGGGCGTTTTTGCTATCTTTGCGCCCGATAAAGTAATCAACGATCGAAATAGCAATATCTGCTATCCCGCTATCTTTAAGAATGCTCATAAGGAATTGCGAACCCATTGTTGTCTCCTTTTCGTTTTGCCATCGGATTTTCTGTGCTTCGTTTTGCGTTCCTCAAGTTTTCTCAAGTTTTTCCTTGGGACACCTGAAGTTTTTCATGAACGCCAGTTCAGATACAGAGTTTTGGTATGACGGGAGCACGCCAAACTACGAAAGGAGCACTGGGCTATACGAAAGGAGCATCTTTCCCGTTTCGAACAATGCCCCTCATATCTTCGCCCGTACGTCCTGTGATACCATTTCGCATGACGAAAGATTTTCCAAGCAAACGAATTGCCAACCAACCCACACGAGGACGACTACATGACAGCGAATTCGCCCGACTACAATTCCGTTGAAGAACTTATACAAGGCGAACTTAATAAAAGCATCCATTTGGAATGCGGACGCGAAACCAGTCGAAGTGTCCTTGCTGCGGTACGCTCGGTTTATCAAAAGAAACGCTGCGCGTTTTATCTTGAGTCTGACAAAGGTTTCGAGCGCGATACGGTACGTTCATACTTGAAATTTTTTGCACGCCTTGCGGGAAGCAAGATTACCGCCAAAGAAGTGATTGATCATTTTGGGCTGAACAAAAAGAAGAACACTTCGGTTTTAAAACTTACTCCCGAAGAACGTGCTTTGATGAATTTTGCGCGCATGGCTCTTTTTGAGCCCGAAGTCGTATTTTGCGAGCGCCCCCTGCTTGAACTTGGTCCCGACTCTCGATCGCTCTTTCTTAATTGGATTGCCAGCGAAACTGAAAAAGGCACAATTTTCATTACCGTTGGCGAACCGCTCCGTGAAGCACTATTGATGCCAGGCGATGCCTGGTGGGAAGAAGAAGGACGCTTCTTCCCCGCGCAAACATTGGAAGATAGCTTAAGCGAAACTAAAGCAGCTTCCGAAAAAGAGGATTCCTTAAAAGAATCCGACAACGACACGATTGCTTTTGAGGGAGACGAAGTCCAAGTATGCAAAGTTCAGGCTAAAGCAGGATCTTCTACGCTTTTGTTCGATCCTCGAGAAATCGATTTTATTGAAAGTGTTAATCGCCAAATTTTCGTTTCAGTACGTGGCGAACTTTACCAAACACCTTCTACTCTCGATGAACTAGAAAAAGAGCTTACCCGTTTTGGCTTTTTTAGATGCCATCGTTCTTACATCGTAAACGTACAACGAGTCGCAAAAGTGGAGCGCTTTACTCGCAACTCGTTTAATCTAACCTTGTCGGACGTTGCACACAGCTCGATTCCTCTTGCAAAAGGACGCGCTGAAGAAATGCGCGCCACCTTAGGAATGAAGTAGCCATGGATAATCTTCGCAAGGTAGCTGCTCTCGCTCTTCATGAAGTGCGTTCGCTTGCGGCAAACCCTTCTATGGTTGCTACTATTTTCGTACTTCTTTCTTTTGCACTATTGTTTACTGACTTTTTTCACTTCTTCGAATGGTTTTCAGTGCCATTTCTCTGTCAGCTTGCCGTGTGCAGTATAGGCGGAATTGGGACCGTATGCATCTTGGCAGAAGAACGTGAACGAGGAGCTGAACAAACACTTCTTTTATCTGGAACCAGCCGCGCAACCATTGCTGCTGGGAAAGTAATTGGATGCATTATCGTTTGCGAACTGGTCTCTTTCATCTGTGCGTTTGGAATAACACGAGATCTAGGGCGTGCAGGAGAAACCGCTCTTCTTTTGCTTTTTACCACTATTCCCGTCGCGTTTATTTCTGTTGCGCTTGGCATGCAACTCAGCGACCAACAACGCGCATCTTCTTGGGGAGCGCCTATATTATTCTGCGGCATTATTACCGCCACCCTGGATGCACTGATTGAAGTATCGCCCTGGATGCTTCCTACTGGAGCAGCGCCAGAGCTTATAGATCTCTTTGTTTTTGGGAATATGGCTTCAACAATTTCTCCAGTGCTCACCTGCGGAATAGCATTTATATACTGCATTATTGCGCTTTTAGTTTTAATAAAAAGCGTCCGATCATAGAGCTCGATACGTTAAACCTCTAACGCTTTTTTAGACTGTCGTTGTGGCTTTCTTGGCCTTCCTGCTTTAGGGCATTCTTCGAGTCGTGCCTCGATAGAACTTCGCAGAACCATGCGCTTAGTTCCCTCTTTCCAGGAAGTTAATTTTCCGTTTAAACACATTTGTGCTACCCGAGCTGAACTAACCTTCAACATTCGCGCGGCATCCGCTGCGGTCACCGCATCTGCATGAGACAGATCGCACTTTACCGAAACCGCGATAATGCGTCCTCCATGTTTCGGAGAATGATTTAACTTGCCGCCTTCAGGCACCTTATGGTTAGCCAAATTGTCTAGCACAGTTTCGTAGAGCCAATCACTTGCAGACTCTACTGCGTCACGTAAATCAGAACCAAACGTTCCGCCCTCCATATCGCATGGTTCAGCGATAATTTGTCCGCTTTCGCTAGGATAAAACTCGAATTCTCGAATATAGATCATTGCCTATCCCTCCGATTTAGCGTAAGCCTGCTTGTCGTAGTATTTTCTGCGCAACTATATCTTCGACTTCTCGATGACGTTTTACCAAAACGGTTACTTTCCCATTGGTGAACTTCTCGTGCCTCGTTCCGCCAACCGACCAGAAACCATTTTTCGTAAGAAGCAGCACTAAATCTCGCCTTTTAGTCATAAAGGCTCCTTCATTTTTAAATATTAGTAAATGCTAAGATTTATTTCAATATTTATTAGCATTTGCTAATAATTTAATTCCTTGCTTCTTTTACTCTAGCGGGAAAATCTGTCAGAAATCTCGTATAAAGAAACTGTCTTTCGCATATTGAGACACTTCGCATATCGAGATCTTTCTCATATCGAGGCGTCCTCGTATTGGGGTCCTTCCTATATCGAGGTCGTCCTCATATTGAGGCTTTCTCGTATGAGATCTTTCTCATCTCAACTGTTTAAGCAGATTCAATTTCGCAAGTAATTTGGCATAAATGCGCTCACGGATCCAAGGTTCATCTGACATATTCAGAACCTGATCTAAAGAAACCCATTTTACTCCGCTGTTTTCATCGGGTTTTATTCTGAGCGCTTCAGAAGGATCAACTTCTACAAGATATGTGACATTGAGATGCAAATGTGAACTTATGTAGCGATTATTCTTTTCATGTCCATCGACCGTTAACACCTCAAGAGAGAAAAGAGGGCTTGTAGGAGATGGTGCGCTTGCATTCACTACTTCATTGGGGATTTTGTTTGCACTCGCCGTTTCATTTGAGATTCCGTTTGCACTCACCATTTCATTTGAGATTTCATTTGTGCTTGCTTTTGCCTTTTTATCGGCATTTGGCCTTCGACTTGGCCTATCCACACATTCCCAAGGAGAAACAATGCGAGCATGTTCCACCCCTGTTTCCTCTCGAAGTTCACGCAAAGCTACTGCAGCTAAATCGCTACATCCATCTGCGTGCCCACCAATCCAGCTCCATGAGTTATAGATGTTGTGAAACACCATGATGGTTTGTGTCTTTTCAGGATTTACTACCCATGCAGAACACGTGAAATGAGCTTGTGACTTTCTATCGAAACAAAAGCGATTTGTTTTAAGCGCGCGCAGCATGACATGTCTATCAGCCGCCTCTTGCTCATTGAAGGGATGATACGAAGCGATATCTTGATACAGAGCCATCGGCTCTTCCTTCCTCTGCTACGCGCGACTTTGTTAGTAGCTTATTAGCGTCTTGGTTAACAGCTTCATTAGCTACGTTGTTGGTGCATTTGTTAGCTTTCCATTGAAAGCTCTACTAAACGTTCCACTAACAACTCTACTAAGAACTTTGTTAGCGCCTCCCTATAGCTTACCTCAGATTAACAGCTTATCTTTATTTATCTTCCTCCAGTACCTCAGCAATAAGACGAACCAGATTGCTTCGATGAACAACACCCACGAGTTTGTCGCCATCAAGCACGGGTAAAACCTTTAAGCGTTTTTCTGCCAGTAATTTACATGCCTCACCCAACGTAGTATCGGGCGATACACCGATAACTTTTTTGGTGGCAACATCGACAACCTGGATGTCTTTCATGCGAACAATTTGCTTGCGTACATCTTCATTATCAAGCTCACGCAATACCACAAATCCCGCCATACCCGTTACCAGGCGAGACTCATCAGCAAAGAAGCGCAGAATGTCACTGTTAGAAATGAAGCCACGAGCCGTTCCTTGCTTATCAACAATAACCGCGCCACTAGCATCTGCGCCCGCCAAAATCTTTGCTGCCGTGCTCATTGGCGCATCAAGAGGAACAACAACGGGATTAGTATCCATAACTTCCCCTACTGTTTGATACACGCCAATCTCCTCCTTTGCTTGAGGTTCGCTTTTGACTGCTGCAGCCACTTTGTCGGACTTCATATTACGAATGAAGAACACCACTAAAAGAAGTGCGATAACTCCAAGTACCAGCACTGCCGTAAACGACCAATGATAGCCGTAAAATATTCGTTCAAGCTCACTTCCTTGAGGTGCCATTGAAGTGCCCAATGCACTAAAAGACATAATAAGTGCCGTACCTAAAGAAGCGCCCACTTGGTTAACCGTGTTGGTCGTTGCAGTTGCGTGTTGCACTAATTCATTATTCAAAGAATTGACGCCCCACGTATTAATAGGAGTGAACAAAATCTGGAGCGACCCACAGGTAACCATATTTGCAGCAACTACTAATACCATTGAGCTATCAATCGTGTAGAAGTACATACCGATACAGCCAATGCAAAGTGCCGCAACGCCACCTAACGCAACCCCGCGAACTCCATGCTGGTCAAAAATTCTACCTCCAACTAAACCGGCAATCGCCCCAAGCAGAGCACCTGGTAACGTAGCCAAACCGCTGATAGTTGCCGAGTAGCCCAACACGTTCTGAATATACAGAGGCATTATTACGCTCAAGCCAATAAGAATTGCCTGAAGCAAAGCACACACGATAAACGCCATGCGATAGCGACGGCTATACAAAACCTCAAGACGGAGCATTGGTTCATCTATCTTAAATTGCCGCCATACAAATAGTCCTACAAATATCAAGCCCGCCACCATAAGAGCTACGCATACTTCAACATGGTCAGAGGAAGCAAACGAGGACAATCCGTAAAGAAGTGCCGCAAGACCGATTGATGAAAAAATGATCGAGGGTGCATCAGCTGAGGTACGAGGAAATCCTTCACGATTCTTGAGCGCACGAGCAGCAAACAAAATAATAAGCACCGAAAACGCCACGACGATACAGAACAGCGCACGCCAACCAACCACGTCAACAAGCAGTCCACCAAGCGTAGGTCCTATCGCAGGAGCAAAGCCAATAACCAAACTCACCAAGCCCATCGCTTTTCCGCGGCTTTCACGAGGAAACGTAAGAAGGATAAGCGACATTACCATTACCATCATGACGCCCGTCGCCATTGCCTGCATAATGCGGCCAACCAAGAGAATGGCGAAAAAAGGAGCAAGCGCAGCAACTAAACTACCTGCGCCAAAAAGTGCCATGCCGCCCATAAATAAAACACGTGTACTAAAGCGACCCATAAACCACGCAGCAAGAGGTATTACCACCGCTTCAACTAAGGCATAAGCAGAAGTTAACCACTGCACCGTCGTGGCATCTACCTGCAAATGCTGCATGATGGAAGGAAGCGCTGGAGAAAGAAGTGTTTGATTCAACACTACCAGCACTGCACCACAAAGAAGCACCGCTACCATATTTCTTTGTTCGTTTGATAAGCCTAGGGGAGTCATTTTTCTCGCTTTCATTACCTTTACTTTTTTGTGATTGCCTTGATGAGATACGTCAATCGCTCGTACCCCTATTAAAAGTTGACGATTATCAAGTGTATGGAACACTTGATTAAAGTCAAGTAATAGTAAGTAAAAGAAGGAAAACAAAACATGAATTGAACGCACGTAAATTTTGGGTCGTAGTCTCTATAATGAAAAAGCAACAAGAGAAAAAGCGAGCGAAGATATCCTCCGCGGACAGGAACGCACCTATGATTAGCAACACCGATGCACAATCTCTTATTCAGGCATCATTTTTTTTCAACGAATTATTCAAGAGGACCGTTCTGTCGGCCCCGCTTCCCGTTTCTGTTACTAAAACTCAGATGGATATACTTATGGCTCTGTATTCGGATGGCCCTATGAATATGTCCACTTTAAGCGCAAAGGTATATATTGCCCCCGAACAGGCAACCCGTGCCATTCATGGTCTTCGTGAAAAAGGGCTCATCGCTTCTGAGCGCAACGAAGAAAATCGCCGTATGGTTATCGTGCATCTTACCGATACCGCAGTTCTCATGTTAGATGACCATATGCGTGACTTAAATATGACGCTACAGTCTAACCTTGACGGTTTGACGGATGGAGAAATAGACGAACTTATTCAGGCGGCTTCTACTATTACCAGGCTGTCGCAAAAAACAGGCATCAAGTATGTTTTGCCAAAACCCACCAGATCTTAAACAAACCCTGGCACACCACAACAAATCCCACAAAGTCCGAGGCAGAACCTGTTAGACCACAACGAAACCCACCAAGTCTTAGGCGGATCCTGGCACGCCATAACAAAACCCATAGAGTCTTAAACAAGCTCTGCCCAACCATAGCAAACCCGAGAAAGGCCTAAACAAAAACTCAGCAAACTTAAAGATGAATTCCATGCACCATAGGTGCTTTAGGTGCATCTCCTACTTTAAGGCACTCCATAATTAGGCAGAGGTTCAGACGATTGGGTAATGCCAGTGTATTTCTTGCTTTAAAATGCTCCGTAATAAGGACGTTGCATCACAGCACTTTCCACCCATTTTGCAAGGGTAATAAAGTCGAAAACAGGCAAGCCTGTTGCGCGTTGAATTGCAGCGGCGTATGGCGGCAAATCGCTACATTCTAAAAGAATCGCATCGATCTTTGGATCGCCCTCGCATACTGATTTTGCCAGCGCGCACAAATCGTCCTCAAGTTTTCCATTGTTAAGAGGACCCTTCCCCCAGCGGATAGGAGCAAAGCTTTCCATATCGCCCACATTTACCACGACAATCTGGTCGGTAGTAGTGTTGACGTTTGACAGAAATTCATCATCAATACTTGCGCCATCAGCGGCGAAGACTGCAATTTTTCTATCGCAAGGAAGCCATGTTTTAATGGTTGCAAGCTGGCATAAGCTCGACATAAATACGGGTACTCCCACCGCAGCAGCAACATCTTTTTGAAAGTGAGCAAAATAACCGCAAGCACCAATAATGGCACGAACTCCTTCGGCTTCAAGCTTTTTTGCAGCTTCAATTACCTGCTGCTTGATAGCAGGATCACCTGCAAAAAGTTGTTCGATTTCAAACGAAACCATCTCGTAGAGCACAGGGAAATCGTACGTTGTTGCATTGACCACATTGCCTGGAACTTTCGGATAATCTAGATCGACTGCAATAATGCCTAAGGTTTGTCCACTGGTATAACGAGGCGGAAGCTCAAAAACGCCTCGACGTTGTTCTTCGTTTGCAATTGCGCCATAGGCGCTACCCCACGTAACTGCCATTGTTTCCTCTTTGCTCCACAGTCCTGCAAATCCCTTGTTTGGACCCGCAGTTTCGTTAATTCTCTGTTTAAACCCGCAGTCTTGTTAATTCTCTGTTTGGACCTGCAGTCTCGAACATTCGTTGTGAATGCTTTGGATTATACAAAAGGCTGGCATTATCCCGAACAATAACTGCCCACGACAACGCCAGCCACAGATCACTCAGTTGAGCGCAGATAGTACAGGTTATGCCTCTACATACTCGCCCTCGTGCAGATAAGCAAGCAGTTGATCCTTGTCCAAATGAGCAATACCAAGTTCTTCAAGGGTTAGACCCGTTGCCATGTAGTCGGTCTTATTCATAACGCCACCAAGCACGATCATCGAATCGATAACCGGCGTTGGCACTCCGAATTTTTTGCCCAACTCATGGTATACATGGCAGCCAACAGGTACGTCTTCGGTTACATAGCGATTCTGAATCGTGAAGGGACCTGTTGCATAGCCTACTTCCCATTCCTCTTCAAAGGGAACATTGCAACCTTCTCCCATGTATTCTTCTCCCAATACGCTGGTGCGCTGGAAAAATACTTCCTTCTTGAAAGGCTGAATACCTACCCCAATAGCTTCTGCCAGTGCAATTTCTTCGTTATAGAACTGATATTGAACCTCGCTGATAGAAGGACAGAAAGAATGTGAATAGATGCTGTACTCATGGGCATTTTTACCCAGTACCGTGCTGAAGTTTTCCATCGTAGATACACCCAGCACCGTACCAGGAACATGAATAACAGGGTTCACATTCGAAAAACCAATATCGAGCACCGTATCACCACAAACCGCACCGTCGCCTTCGGTGATAGCGTCAAAACAACCCAGCGCTTTGGAGCTTTCTACGAAATCTTCCGTATCCTTTGCGGGAAGCGCAGCACCACGCAGCGTAATGGCACGATATACCAAGCTGCAGGTAGGTTTCATTACGCCACCCTCGGTATCCACACGCGTACCGTAAGGAGCAGATGACCAACCACCGATGATAACGTTTTTGGTGCACCCCGCTTCACGCATCATCTTGCGCAATTTCAAAGAACCATAGTTGTCGGGAATGATATGAATGATCTGCCCATCTTCCAAGCAAGGAATAAGTTCCTTAAAGAAAATTTCATGAGCAACAGAAGGAATACCAACAATGATAAGCTTTGCGCCTTTTACGCATTCCGCTACCGAATTAGTTGCCAGCGCAAATTCTCCTTTGCCCATACGGCGAAAACCATATTTAGTCTGAGTTCCGGGAGCCTTGTCCTGCAAAGTAATGCCCGTCTTAATAACGGTACCCAGAGTTTTTTCAAAGAAGGGATCCAGATCGCAAATGCGAACCTCTTGACCAGCGAGTGCGCAATCCGCACCGCAGGTTTTTCCAACAGCGCCACCACCTAAAATCGCAACAGGAGCGTTCCTTAATTCATCAACATTGATCATGGTATATGTTCCCCCTTTTTTGTAATCTCCATCGTTTCACGTTGAAGAAGGCCGTCCTTTTGGACGACCTTCAAAGAATTTGAATACTTACTTAGAATACTGGCAATACTGAGCCTTGATAGTTGTTGGTGATGTAATCACGAACCTCGTCGGAATTCAGAGCCTTTGCCAAAGCTTGAATGCCCTCATTGTTTTCGTTGCCTTCCTTAACAACAAGCAGATTTGCATAGGTCTGAGCTGCGTCACCATCAGCACTTTCAACCGCCAGAGCATTGTCGTTTACGGTAAGGCCAGCCTCGATAGCGTAGTTTGCATTGATGCAAGCAACGTCGACGTCAGCTAATACCGTAGGAACAACTGCTGCCTCGAGTTCTTCAATTTGAAGATCGAGCGGATTGTCAACAATATCGTTGATCGTAGCATTAACGCCCACACCTTCAGTCAGAGTAATCAGGCCTTCCTGCTGAAGTAGCAAAAGGGCACGAGCTTCGTTCGTAGGATCGTTAGGAACTGCAACGGTTGCACCTTGCTGCAAATCATCAAGAGAGTTTACCTTGCCAGGATAGATAGCCAACGGCTCATAGTGTACTGAAGTTACACTTACCAAATGAGTTCCACGCTCAGAGTTGAAATTTTCCAAGTAAGGACCATGCTGGAAGTAGTTTGCATCAACTTCCCCATCTTCGGTTGCCGTGTTTGGCTGTACGTAATCAGTGAATTCGGTTACCTCTAAGGTATAACCCTCTTCTTCCAAAAGGGGCTTAACTACATCGTTGAGAATTTCTGCATGAGGAGTAGGTACAGCAGCTACCTTGATGGTTTTGTCAGCAGAGTCTTCAGAGGCAGAATCGGTTGAGCTACCACTGCATCCCGTTAAGGCAAGGGCAGCACAAAGAGCTACCGCAATCGTAATTACGGCAAACAGTTTACGAGAAATGAACTTTGTCATGGATTTTCCTTTCGAAGAAATGAGAATTAAGAATCGTATCTTTGCGTATCAGCAAATTTGAGAATCGGGCCATTGATCTTGCCCAGCACGTCGTCGGACTTGCGCATTCGAGCAATTCGCATTCGCTCGTTAAAGCTATTACAGCCGCGTAATAATTCTTTTGATAGACTGCTCACAAGTCCTCCTCTCGACGAGTTATAGATTCCTGATTCAGCATTTCTGAAAACACTTGAATTGCTTCAGGATTTCGATTGACGGGGTTCAATCCTACCCGCTTTTTCCCACAAGTGTTAATCCTAAAAACCGAATACTGGCTATAGTCGAAACCGATAACCCTTGTTAGCTGGGAAAATAGTTAAAACCATCCAAATAAACCGCAATAAAACACCCTTAACACTTGATTAGGAGCCGCTTGCTAGGGGCTGTTTGTTTGGAGCCACTGACTAGGAGCCGTTTGTTTGGGGTCGTTTGCTTTCTCTTTTGTTTTTTAAGCCTTACCAAGAAGCGAGAAACAGACTTGTTTCATTTGTTCACCATTTGCTAACCGTTTACTTTTCACTCGAAAAGTAACAAATGCCAAGCCTTTCATGACAAGCCCTCTATAATTCTGAGTAAGCTTCGAAAGGATGCCTCATGAACCAGCAACGCAAACATGATCTTTGCCTCTACCTGGTAAAGCGCCTCATGAAAGAGCGCCTAGACAATGGTGGATACATCACTCAAGCACTGCTTGATATTGTTCCTGACCGCACGGCAATAGAGACAGACAACGCCTCAACCACTCAGTTATGGCTTGCATTTCGAGCGCTCGTAAATATGCGCGAACCTTGGCGAGCTGATACAGACTTGCTTGCCGCACAAGATGAATTGCTTCAGGGAATGATTGAAGAGGCAGGAATCATAACCGTTGACGAAGCAACGCCATCGCCTCTCGATCCCCGCCTTCGTCTTTGGAAAGGCGATATCACCACACTCGCAGCCGATGCTATTGTCAACGCCGCTAATTCTGGAATGACCGGTTGCTGGGCGCCTCTTCACTATTGCATCGATAACGCCATTCATACCTTTGCTGGAATGCAGCTTCGCTACGAATGCGCGCGCATAATGATCGAGCAAGGCCACGAAGAACCCACCGGCAAGGCGAAGATAACTCCCGCTTATAACTTGCCTGCCAAACATGTAATTCACACGGTTGGCCCTATCGCCAATGGCGCTCTTAATGACAAACTGCGCGAACAGCTTGCCTCAAGCTATCGGAGCTGCCTTGAAGCAAGTGTTGAAGCAGGAGATACCTCAGTGGCATTTTGCTGTATCAGCACGGGCGTATTTGGGTTTCCCGCAAAAGACGCCGCGCGCATTGCGGTAGACACAACACGCGCGTGGTTGGATGATCGCGAATCTGCAGGAAAAGAAATACCGATAATTGTTTTTAACGTTTTCCTCGACTCGGATGAAGATATTTACAAGAGGCTCCTAGAGATCTCGTAGCTCACCAGAGCCCCCTGAATCCAATTCTGTTATTCGCCGCCGATCGCGCCTCCTGCTCGTAGCTTTTCACTGCCGATCGCGCCTCCTGCTCGCGTCCACTCGTAGTTCAGCGTGATTTTTTATTTCGCAAAGCAAAAATAGCCACCGCAGCACCTACAATACCCAGGATTGCTACACAAGAAACAACCAGAAGCAGTATCCCATCCCCAGTTTGTGGAAGGTTTTTCTGCGATGCAGCGTTAGACTGCTCTTCCGAATGATTCGCAGCTTTATTCTGAGCTTCTGAGTCATTGTTTTCCGGCACCGTACTCGAATCGTGGGTGTCATCAGGCTCGTTTGAATCATTCGGGTCAGTTCCCTGATCGGGATTATCTCCATGAGAGTCGCCGCCGTCACTGGAGTTATCGCCGCCATCACCAGGCTTGTCGCCGTCACCGGAATCTCCGCCATCGCCAGGCTTGTCGCCAGGTTCGTTTGGATTCTGGGGAACCTGAATGAGCTTATAAACCACCTGGTCTCCATCGGCATAAGGGCGAGCTAAATCACCAAAAGCAACAACTTTATTTTCCAGATCAGAACTCCAGGTTTTTGTACCATTGTCTAGCACTGCAGAAGGAAACTGATCTTTATCTAGTTCATATTTTCCACCAAGCGAATTCAAGATCTCAGCGATCATCGCCTGATCATCCGCGCCAAAATCGTTGAGGCTTTTCGGAAAATCCTCAGCAGAAATATAATCCTTGTTATTATGATACGATCGCGTGAAATTCAGTGGAATTGACTGCGTGACACCTTGATCGTCGATATATTGGAGAACGGTACCCACTGTAGAAGTTCCCTCTACTGCGATTCGGGCGCCATCCTTTAAGCCAACACGAGAAGGAAGAAGATCGTTCGAATAAAGCGTATAGGATAGATAAGCTGTCTTTCCCGCATCGTTGTCTAACGTGGCATCTTTTCCTTCAATTAGTACTCTTCCCAAAGTTGTATTGCCAGCCATATTTCCCGCATCAATAAGCACCGCTTTGACTTGGCTCCAGTCGCTAACTTGACTTGCAGTTAGGAGGTTTCCCGTATCAGGAGCTGAAGCCTGAGCAAGATCGAACTTTTCGGTCGAATAGTACACCTTAGTTTGCTGGCTTTGGGCGCCGTCGAGTGAAATCGGACCGTTCAAGGTAAAGTTAAATTCGCTTACTCTATCATCTGTCGCGGGAAGATTCACAGCAAGCTTTGCTCCTTTTACTTCATTTGCCGTGGCGTTGATGATATTTACCGCAAAAGCCATATCCTCGGACCCTTTATCGTCCGAACGACCAGCGTGAATAAAGTGCCCCTCATCAAGATTTCCGCTTGCTACTGAAAACGGCATCAGAGCTTTTGCTTGCAACACCGTCCAGTTACTTGTTCCGACGCAATACGTTTTATCCGCATGCCCTTCGGTCATTTCGGAATTCCACTGTTTTTCGTCGGTCGCCTTCTTATTGGTCATTCCTGTTGAGGTAGTGACAAAGGTATATATTTGATAGGTGCCAGGCATAAGATCGCCATCAGCAGCAAGATGAAAGGCATTAACTGCAGAGGTTTTCGTCTTGAACGAGTAGCCCGTACCAGAATAATCCGCCTTGATTACCTGATGGGCATCGGTACCACTTCCCGTCCAAAAGGTTGATACCTGAGGGTTTCCTGCAAGCCATTCCACTTTGCCGTTATACGTAAGCCCCGTCGGTAATACCGTATAGAAAATTGGCTCATAGATGGTATCAGTGGTGTCGTTCGAATTGCCCGTTCCCGTTACTGCTGTTTTACCCGCATCGGCAACTCCAGGCATCCTGCTCGACTGGTAAGTCCATACTGAAAGACTTGTTTTTAAGCTCTCAGCTCCGATTACTTTTTGTTCGCTCCATGCACTTGATTTTACTGAAGCCCGCATTTCTCCCTTATTGTTTGGTATTTTTTCTACTTCAAAAGAAAACGACGAAGTGAGCGTATCGCCAACAGAAACCGCGTCGCCTACTTTATGAGCGCCATCATCCCAAAGATAGGTTTTGGAAATCTTGCCATACACAATGAAGTTATTACCACGGGTATTAGTAGAAGCGTTATCGCTACGTGCGCCAGGTAGAACCTGATCAGGTTTCAGAATAGCCTGCTTGATTGTTTTGCCTTCCGGTGCGTCAAGAGAAGCACCCGCGTCAATGGTTCCTTCCGCAGTTGTGCCGTCGTTGTAAGTAACTTGATACGAAAACGATTTTGTTCCCGCAAGAGTTCCCGAACCTGCAGGAGTCTTTATCGAAGAAGCCGCCATACCATTCGCAACATCGATAGTAAACGTAGGATTGTTTCCAAGCTCAGCGCCTTCCTTTAGCACTAAGACAGAATCATTATCAAACCCAAACGTATTCAGAAATCCTGGGTCATTGCTTTCGTCTTCATCTAACAAGAGTTCTCTTGAAGTAGAAACTCCCGATGCTGAAGTTTTAACCGACCCTGCCCCTAGTCCGCTGCTCAATCCACGAATGGCTTCAGTCCACGGAGAAAAATCTGCGGAGATCACATCACCCTTTTCATTTACCTTTGTTTCTACATGGGCGGTTCCTGATGCCGTTAGATTAACGTCTGATTCCGGGATAGGAATTTCATAGGATCCAACAAGTTTGTATCCTGGCTTTGCTTGGTAATACTGCGCACCAGCTCCTTTTGGAACACTGATAACAAGAACGCTTCCTGCTCCGCCCTCTTGAGTGATGGTCGTTTCGTCGGTAAAGCCATTGCTTGCTGCAGTAGCTTCAGCATCAAGTTGAAAACCTTCTGGCACTGGAATAGTGACTGTTGTGCCGTAATTGATACCCGAATTCGCTTGAGCACTACTATAAGAAGTGCTGTCATCCACGCCGGTGTTTTCTCCTAAATTAACTTCATAAGTGTAGTTAACGTGAGGAATAACGGCTGGCGCACTTGAAGTAGTTGGATTGATGCGCTTTACGCTTGGGTTTATACCTGGCTTGATATACTGCGTAAACGACTCTTCTTGGATTGTTTCTCCGCCAGAACTGAGCTCAACCGTTTTAGTGGTCTCTCCGATCTCTTTTAGCAAGGGCTGCGCCGCATAGTTGTTCTTCTGACTAAGGGTTATCGACTGATTAAAAGAACCTGCCTGCGAGAGTGTATCGGTAATGTAGTAGTACTGGCTATCTTCACTGAGTTTTGAGGTACCTAGAGTTCCGATTTTTTCAAAGTCGAGATCGCTTAGTCCATACGTCTCTCCCTTTGAAATTTTAAGAACGAAACTGTCGCCCTCTTTTCCTGAGCAATCGAGTGTTATGGTGACACTCGTGGAGAGGCCATCATTGCCTATAGTGTTTTGATTGAGCGAAAAATGCGCTGACTTTGCTGCATCGGAATTTACTGGTAATTCCATTGATTCTGTTGTCGACGAGGTTCCATTTTCCGGTGTCACCGACGTTGTGTCTTCTGACGTCGCTGGTGCCGCTGACAACACTGCCGAGTCCGACGTCTCTTCTCCCGATACCACTGGTGACACGGCTGGTTCTACCGTTGACGAGGTTGCATCTTCCGATGCCACCGATACCGCTGGCGACATCGGTGTCGCCGCTGTCGCGCCCTCTGCCGCTCCCAAAGTTGTTAGCGACGCCGTTCTCGAGGTCGTCTCTCCAGATAATTCACTTACGCCCGCATTCTGTAAAGTAGTGCCCGTTTTCGCTTCTGGCTGATCAGCCGCGAAAGCAAGCGGCACAACCATTTGAGTAGAAAGCAAAATCGCAAGAGCACTTGCAAGAATTTTATACATACTAATCGCCACCTTCACTGACCGTAACGCACGGTTTTAATCGCTACGTTTGTTGGTCAGTGCAATCGAAATCCTTAATTCTGGCATCGTGTTTTGGTCTCTTTTCAAGTGCTCTGTATACCAACTTACCAACGCAGAATATTCCCCAAAGGTGGTCCGTTTGGAATTTGTTACTAACCAACTCCCATTTTAAGAGAGCAATCATCATTTATTAGAATCTGTGGAGAAGCGGGTTTTCACGGTTTGGAGGACTTTATCAAAAGGATCACTTTATTTGACTGAAGTGGCAATTTGTGGAGAAACAGAATTTCCGGTTTTCGGCGGCATTTTTGATATTAAGGGGCAAGATGAAAGAGCTCAGTATATTCGTAGATGGATCAGGCGAACAAGATGGTGCATCTTTCGAACTATATTCGGGCCAATTCATACATAATGGCTCGAACAGCAAAAAGACCGTTATGAATATAAACTAGCAAGATTGAAGGACGGCAAGATCCCGAGTTCATGGGGCATCAACACATAGGAGTACAAACAATGTCTATCCTAGATGAAAACGACAATGGCATAGTCGATGCCGACAAGGCAGGAAAAGCACTATTAGCAGCTGACGAATACGACAAGACTTCCATGAGCACGAGCGGATGCTCGTGCCGCGGAATCGCTATAGGGGTATTCGTGGTTGCGCTTGCGCTTATGGTGATAGCAACGATTTTTGGCAGCTGATACCTGCCTTGCCATGCGCCTGCTGCATGCTGCTTGGTTACTCAGTTCTTCGAGGCTTTCTTTTGATTAAGCTTTGGGAACGGGACTATCGCTGCCCCGTCGACCTCGTCTTCCTCCAGCCGCGGGCGACTGATAATGTCGAACGCCTCTTCCTCAGTGATGATTCCTTTAAGTACAGCCTCACGAAGGGCAGCGCCTTGCCTACCTGCTTCATTGATTCTATTAAGCTGTTCGCGGGTCATGTAAATGGACATTTTTTCTCCTTTCATCGATGTTGGCAGGACCACCTTGCTCTATTGAACAGGTTGGTGCCGGGGTCATAGAGCCAACTCTCTTATCCCGACTCTTGATAAAACAGATACTTCTAATTTAGAAGTTGCATTTATACTAACAGAACGCTATGAGTACCTATCAGTTATTTATCTTTTTACCTAATTTGTTCTTAATTGGACGACGGGACCCATTCGGGACTCACGGGGTAAAATGCCCCATAAAATCAACGCCATCTGTATAGCGGGTAATTTATTATTTCGAACGCTTTGCATTGACGTGTCTCAAACACAAAAACAGGCCAGCCGCTAAACGACTGGCCTGGAAATTTTGGTCGCGGGGGCTGGATTTGAACCAACGACCTCCGGGTTATGAGCCCGGCGAGCTACCAGACTGCTCCACCCCGCACTATCTGGTTGCGCCCTAAGCGCAATAATTTATTTTATATAGCTGAGAATTTAATGCAATGGAAATATGACTTATTCACAAAGTTATCACAATTATCCAGATTAAAGGCTCCGAAAACGGATTGTCAAAATTTCATGCCCCCCTCTTGATCAGGTATTACAGGGGGGTATGTACTTAAGAAGGGACAGCCGGGTTCCAAGGGTTGTCCTGCTTCTCTTCAAGACCGAATGCCTGGGCGCCTTTAAGCTTATACATGCCTGCCCACTCTTTGACACGATGCCGATTGGGAATGTGATATTTCGCCATCACTTCCACAACGCCCATGCCCGCAATCCTATCCTGAGCTACGGCAACTTTTATCTCCGGCGCATATTCAATACGTTCTCCGATGTGGCTTTTTAGGAATTCGTCGGTGCCTAATGCTCGCCAAGTGTACGACCAATCGCGCACCGTTTCGCGGTTAACGCCCAGCTCAGATGAAACCGCTTTGTAGCCAAGGCCTTTTTCGAATAATTCTGCTGCTTTTTGTCTGAACCCCTCACTCCAATTCATAACGTAATCCCCTCACGATTTCGTTAAACAGCGAGGGAGCCCGAGCGCTTATGTCTCGAACTCCCTCGAACCTAAAACCTTCCCGCGCTTCCTAGAAGGCCTTAAGGTTTTGATAACTGGTTGGCTTCGAAGCATTGTTTGCTTTGCGCTTTAAGCCCCGGAGCCAGACCTTTTTATTGTTTAGCGTGCGTGACGCCCGCGAGGACGACGCATCTTGCGTAATGCATACGCTGCACCACCAGCTGCCGCAACAATTACCGCAGCAATTACCGCCATCATGCCGCCCATAAAGTCGCCTGTCTTTGCCATGCCGAATAAGCCGCCATCATCGGTGCCCTGCTCAGATTCGGCAGGAGCCGTATAGGTGTTAACGAAGAGCGGAGCTGCGCCATCTTCGGTGCTGTAACTAATCTGAGCGGTCAAATTGCCCTTACCGTTGTCGGTAACCTTTACGGTTGCGTTGTATACCGACTCATCGTAGGTCACGCCATTGTTCTGGATGCCATCCGTGAAAGGATCGGTATCCTGTGGAACAACCTCAGTGATGGTGTACGTGTAATCACCAGGCGTGTCGTAGGTGATGGTGTCGAACGTTACGGCACCGTTTTCTTCATTGGTAGCAGTGCTTATTTCGTTGCCATCAGCATCTGTCAGCTTGAAGGTGAATTCACCTGCCGCAAGAGCACGACCCTCAATCAGCTTACCGGTATCAAGCGAAACACTGGTGGGTTGAGCGGTATAGGTGTTGTTGAAGGTGATGCTTGCATTCTCTCCAAGTCCATTATTCGATGCGTCAGCAAAGCTCCACTCGACCTTGAGCGTGCCGTCGCCATTGTCGGTCACTGTTGCGGTAGCCTTGTACTGAACAGCGTCATAGTCAACACCGCCTAAGCTACCCTTCGCCTCTCGTATGGTGTAGGTGAAGTTGCCAGGCTCGGTAAACTTCACCGTGTCAAGCTCAACGTTACCGTTAGCGTCGTTTGTGCCCGTAGCCACTACCGTGTCGTTCTGGTCAACCAACTCGAAAGTGAACTCACCATCGTTCAGGTTACGGCCATCAAGGTTCTTGGTGATCGTGATGCCACCCTCGCCAGTAGGCGAAGATTCTTCAAGATCCACATTATAGGTGTTGGTGAACGAGAAGAGTGCGCCCTGAGCGGGGTTGGACTCCACAGAAAGCGAGCCGTTGCCGTTGTCGGTCACCGTGACCGTGAAGGTCTTGGAGGTCTCGGTGTCGTTGTCAACGCCGGAGACGTTGCCAGACTCTGTCACCGTGTAGGTGAACTCCTTGGTGCGTGTAGCAGACTGAGCATCAACATCAGCCTCATTTGAAACAGCGCCGGATTCTCCAGAAGCTTCGCTGTCTACAGCTTCTTCGTCGTTACCTACATCCGCAGCGTTCTCGTCTGCCGCCGCAGCTTCCTGAACACCTGTATCACCGAAGACGTTCTCCATGGTGAAGGTGATGTCGCCGAAGGCCACGTTGCCGGCGGCGTCGTTATGCGCCTCGGTCGTGGCGGGCATCGGGGCGCCCTCGGAGCCGGTCAGGGTGAAGGTGTATTTGCCCTCGATGTTGGGCGCGTTGTCGCCATATGCGACCTTGAGCGTCTTGGTGCCGTTGATATTCAGCGTTGCCTGGCCCGTCTGGCCCTCGCCGTAGGTGTTACGGAAGGTGAGGCCGTCGCTGCCGTCCGGGTACGCTACGGCAATGCCCAGCGTGCCGTCGCCATTATCGGTCACCGTCACGGTAATCTGGAAGCCAGCGGCGTTGATTGCGCTCACGCCATCGTCCAGGCTGGCAGTATCCTCCGTCACCTTATAGGTGTAGGTGAAGGTGTCCTTGCCGTCCGCAACGCCTAGAGTTGCCAGGCCGTCGTCCACGTCCTTGAGCATCTGGTCGACGCTGTAGTTGATGGCGCTGAAGGTGATGGTGCCGCTGGCATCGTTGGTGCCGGTGGCAACCACCGTATCGTTCGGATCGCTGGCGTTGGTCACGTTGAACCTGAACTCATCGTCGACCATCGGGCGGTTAGTGAGCGTCTTGGTGGCCTTGATGCTCACGGCACCATTGCCGCCCAGCTCGCCCGTCGCCTTGTAGGTATTGGTGAACGGGACCACGGCCGTCTGGTTCTCGGTGGCATCGTCGTTGTCGTAGACGTAGGACTGGGTGTAGTCCGCACCGTCGGTCACCGTGGTGGTCACCTTGATGCCGCCCTGGCCGTCGTCCGCAGTGGTGATGGTCACCGTGTACTCGGTGTCGTCGTAGGTAACGCCATCGTACGAGCCAGCGGTCTCCTTCACCGTGTAGGTGTAGGTGTCGTCGGCATCTGCCTGGGTGAACTTGGCCTCGGCTGCCGCGTCGAGCACGGCGACCTCAGCGTGCGACGCGTTGTCGTCGCCAATCGTTTCACCCGGCTTGGTGGTGAAGGTCTTACCCGCCATATCGATGCCGAGCTTCTCGGCAGATGCAGCGTCCTTCGGCGTCACCGTGAAGCTGAACTCGCGCATGGTGGCGTTCTCGAACGTCTTGGCGATCTTAAGGCCGCCGCCCGCAGCGTAGTCAAGCTCGCTGGCGTAGGTGTTGGTGAACACGTTGTTGGCGATGCTCACGGTGGCAACGAGAGCGCCCTGGTGGTTGTCCGTCACCGTGATGGTGATGGTCGCCACGTTCTCGGAGTAGGTTATGCCAGCGTTATCGCCCTCGACCTCGGTCACCTTATAGACGTAGGTGCCCGGAGTATCGAAGGTGATTTTGCCGAAGGAGAAGATGGCGGTCTTGCCGTCCGTTTCCGTCGGAGCGCTCAGGGTCACCGTGTTGTTGCTGCCGTCACCATCCGCATCGGCATTCGGCATAGGCATATTAGCCGTCTCGATGCCAGCGGTGTTGCTCTCAGGCTTAATCTCAAACGTGAAGCTGTCGCCGTCCCACGCCTTGCCCTCGAGCACCTTGGTCAGCTGGACATTGGCAGAGCCGGTGTCCGCATCCGTGCTGCTCGCGCTGTAGGCGTTGGTGAACGCAGCGGCGTTGTCAACGGCCTTATCCGCTTCCGTGGTGGCGCCGTCGTTGTTATAGCTCACCGTTGCTTCGAGCTTGCCCTCGCCGTCGTCGGTCACGTGGACCGTCACGAAGGCCTCGTGACCGTCGTAGGTCCAGCCGCTGGGATCGGCCTGGTCGTCAGTGCCCTCGACCTCGGTCACCTTGAAGGTATAGTCGCCCGCAGCCTTGAACCTGATGCCGCCGAACGTGGCGGTCTCGGGAGCGTCGGTGGTCACGCCACCGGTAATGGTAGTCTTCGGCTCGAAGCCCTCCTCCGCGGCCTCAACATTGGCCCGCCACACATCCTCGGTGTTGGTGTCATCCACCACCGGCTCTAGCTGGAAGTTGAACTCAGCGTCCGCGGCGGCGTTATCGCCCGTCACGCTCTTCTGAACGGTGATCTGCTGCTCGGCATCTTCGCCGCCCACGACCACCGGGTCAGTCTTATAGCTGTTGGTAATCTGAACCGGCTGGCCCTCACCAGCATCGCTCGTCACGCTCTCGACGTAGAGCTTGCCGTCGTACTTACCATCAGCGTTCTTGTCGGTAATGACAATCTCCACGTCGTGCGTGTCGGTAGCGCCGTCGCCGTCCGCATCGTCAAACGTCCAGCCGGCATCGGCAGTGGGCTGGTTCTCCTTCACGGTGAAGCCATACAAGCCGGCCTTGGTGAACTTGAGCTCACCGAACTCGACCGTCTGGGAAGTGCCTTCGGCAATAGTCCCGTTGGTGGAAACCTCGAGCTTGCCGTCGGTCAGGCCCTCGATGTACTGGGCCTGGTCCGGGTCCACGGGCGTCAGCGTGAAGGTGTAGTCCGCTGCGGAATTCGCACCCTCAACGGTCTTGGTCACTTGGATCTTTGCGTCAGCGCTTCCGCCAACCACAGCCGGGTCGGGGTTGTAATCGTTCACGAAGCCGAACTTCGGGGCCTCATAGCCGGCAGTTGCGGAATCCGAGGAGCCGTACACGACCTCGTTCACGGCCGAGCCGTCCCTGTTCATGGTCTTCGTCACCTTGGTGACGGTATGCATGGTGCCGTTGCCGTTGTCCAGCACCTGAATGTCAACGCGGTACTGGGACTGGTCGAAGTCGACGCCCTCGAGATCCGTGAGGGGCTTGTTACCTGCAAGCCTGTCCTCAAGTTCGTCGACGAAGAACGTGTAGGTCTTGCCAGCGTCCGTCTCATCGAAGGTCAGCTGCTGCAGCCTCTCCATCTCATTAGGAACACCAGGCGTCAGGATCCCATGGGTGAACTCGAGGTCCTCCTCATGGAGCTTGGCGGTGTCTTCCTCGGTTTCACCCGTGATGGTGAAGAGGAAGGTGTTGTTGGCCTCGGAGCGGTCGTTGAGCGTCTTGGTCACCACGATGCCGCCAGCACCCTCGGCACCGTAGTTCATGGACGCCTTGTAGGTGTTGTTGAACTGGGCCTTGTCGGTTACCGAACTGTGTGCGCTGTTGCTGTAGGTCACATCGGCCTTGAGCGTACCGTCATGGTTGTCCGTCACATTGACCGTCACGGTGCAGATGTTGCTGTCGTAGGTCATGCCAGAGACGTCGGTGGTCTCGGTGCCGTTCTGGTCGGCAACCTCGTTCACCGTGAACGTATACTTGCCCACCTTGGAGAAGGACATCTCACCGAAGTCGAAGTTGGCGGAACCGTCGGTAAGGCTCGTCACCTCAACCGTCTGGGCATTGGGCAGCACGCTCTGAGCGTTGTCATTCGTTGCCTTCAGCTGGAAGTAGAAGGTCTCTCCAGCTTTCATGTCACGGCCGGTGAGCGTCTTCGTGCCGTGGATGGCGTCGTTGCCCGTCAAGGTAGCATCGGCCGGATCGTAGGTGTTAGTAAACTTGAGTTCTTGGGGAGTAGTATCCGGCGTCGCTACTATGTGCGTACCGTCAGCGTCACTGACCTCCGTCACCGTCACCTTGACGGTGTACTCAGTCTTGTCATACGTCATGCCCGCTTCGGCCTGACCATCCTTGTTCTGGGCGAGCTCGGTCACCTTGTACTCGTAGGTGCGACCAAGGTCACCGCCATCAAAGGCAATGGTGCCGAAGGTGAAATTGTATCCCGTGTTGTACACGGTCTTGGAGTGGCTCGCCTCATCGGACCCTGCAGGCAGCGGGACCTCGTCTACGCCATAGGTATACGGGTTGGTCTGCGGATCGTCCGAGTCATAGCCACCAAGTGCCTCAATCTTGAAGGTGAATTTGTCGGCGTTGATGGGGTTGCCGCCCACGTTGTCGGTATAGTCCTTGGTGCCGTCAATGTTGGTGGTGCCACCGTCTGCGTCGTACTTGTTGACGAAGGTCACCGTGTCACCCTGAACCGTAACGGCAGGGTCATTCTCCACGCCGTCATCGTTAGTGCGCTGCTCGATGGCAACGTTGGAGACCTCCAGGCTGCCCGTACCGTTGTCCGTCACCGTAACAACCACGCGGTAGAAAGCGCCCGAATAGTCGATGCCCGCAATAGGATTGGTGTCGTTGTCCTCAACGATACTGTAGCGGTACTCACCCGGCATCGTGAAGGTAATGTCGCCGAAGGAGGCCGTGTGGTCCGGAGTCTGGCTGTTCACTGTGATGGTGGTGTCAGCGGGCTCAGGCATGATAACGTCAGTTCCAGCCGTGTTGCCCAGGCCATCGATCTCAAATGTGAACTCATCGGTGTCGCGCCAATCGCGGCCCTCGAGGTTCTTCTGAACCTTGAGCGTGGTGTTGGTGTTGAGGCCCACCTCATCCGCATGGTATGTGTTGCTGAACGTGAGCGATGCCTGCGAGCCGGCAGGGATCGTGCCGGTCACAATGCCGTCCGTGGTGTTGGTGTTCTCGACACCCTCCTGGCTCGTGGCGTCCGTCACCTTCCAGCCGTTCTGGCCGACGCCCTGCTCGGTCACGGTAAACGTCGTGCCAGCGGGGAGCCCGTCGATGCGGACCGTTGTTCCGCCGGTAACGGTCAGCGTTGTCGAGCCGTTGTTGAACGTCACCTGGCCGGCGGCAGCATCGGAATCGCCAACGTAGTAGTTGTAGGTACCGGTAAGGGCCTCGGTCGCCTCGTCCTCACCTGTTGGGACGTTGGCCGTGATATTGAACGTGAAGGTGTTCTTGTCCTGCTTGGTCTGATCGGAAGCGTTGCCCCAATCGACATCCTTCTTGATCTCAAGCGATCCGGGCATCTTGAACGACAGCTTGCCGTTGTTGCCAAGCGCCTGGGTCACATCGCCGCCCGCGGTCCACGACGGGTTCAGGACGTTGGCTGCCGTGCCGGTAGTGTTGGTGTCCTTGCCATCCGTCAGCGTGTGCGGACGCTCCGTGCGCTGGGTGTTCGCAGGAATGTAGTACGCCCCGCCCTGGTACGGCCTCACGATGGCGTTCCACTCGGCAGTGCCGCTCGTTACGGTGCCGTAGCCGTCGGTCACCTCACGCGCCGCGGTGCCGTTTCCGGTCTGGACCCAGTACACGTCCTTGTAGTACAGCGTGGTTGCGTTTCTGGCGTTATTCCAGTTTGCCTCAGTCGTGCAGTCCGGATCCGTGTAGAGCGTCGTGTCCTGCGTGTAGTAGTAGAACTTGTTGCCAGCGTTGGGAGAGAAGGACGCCGTGGTGGAACCATCGGCAGCATTCTTGATGAAGCTGTTGGAGTAGAAGTCGATGGAAGCGCCGTCGACGGACGCCTGGGACGCAACGATGTCGGCGTATGCCTCGCTCGTCGGGTCGCCAAGCGCGGTCTTCGCTTCTGCCTTGAGGCTCACACCGTAGAACAGGCGGACGGGGTATGCCTGCGATACGGTCATGGTGTTGGCGTCGGTATCCACGTCATAGTGACGCATGGGCAGCAGCGAGGCGGGAAGCGTCACGGTGATCTTGTCGCCGGTAGCGAGATCATCGCTGCGCTCGACGGTCACCACCAGATCGGACAGGTTGGCAGCGCCATAAATCTCGTTACCATCCACCTGGCCTTCGAAGTGGTAGGTATCGGTATTGCCCTGGGTGCTCTTACTCGTGCTGGCGTAAATCTTGTCGCCATACGCGAGCTGAATCTTGTCCTCGCCGGCACCCGTGCCCGTCACCTGCATGTAGTTGCCGAGCTGATCCTCGAAGGTGAGGATGCCGGGCTCGGTATTGCCCTGCTGAGTGTTCTCCTCAATGGGGGAGCCGGAGCCAACACCCTGCTGGACCTCATCGGAAATCTCGTCAAAGATCTCTTCGATTGAATCCGGGTCGGAAGCAGCCTTGTAGTAGTCACCCTCGGCGCGGGTACCTAATTCGGTCCCAAACGATCCGAACCAATGACCAACGTCCCAGCTTTCATATTCCCAATCAGCAGTGGCATCTGGATAGTTGCTCGATACGGCATTCATATACTCATTGAAGCCGCCGTCATCAGTTACGGAAGCGTCAGCGCCATTCATTACACCAATGCTGTAAATAATGGTTCCCGACACCTTCATGTCGTGCGCGACATTTACCGCTTCAATTGCAACATCATCATCGAATCCACTCCCATGGTTCGGCTCACCATCAGTGAAGAAGATGACGATCTGCTGCACGTCAGCACGCCCGCCGCTGTCGAGCACGCTCTGCGCCCGTTGCAAACCCTCTTCAGCATAGGTGGCGCCGCTCGCGCGGAAACCATTGATGGTGTTCTTGTACTGCTGAGCGTTCTGGTCGGTTACATAGTTCAGCTGCTGGTGCGTGTTCGCTCCGCTTGCAAACTGAACAATTGCGAGACGCGTCTGCTGATCCTGTTCAAGCCCGCGATTGTTCTCAGCCGTCGCATCAATAAAGCTATTGGCAGCGTTCTTGAGATTGGTCATCTTGCTGCCGCTCATGGAGCCAGAGGTATCGAGCACCAGCACAATATCGAGCGGTTGGCTGGTTTTGACCATCTCTTTGAGGTTCGAGGTCGACGAGAGCGCGGAAAGGCTCACGAGGAAGTCGGAGTCGCCCTTTCCAATCGTCTGCCCACTCAAGCCGGCATTGTCTTCGTTTTTGAATGCGTACGTATTATCGAATACGCTCTTGTCGGTCCAGATGCGGCCCACGTTCTGCGTAGACGGCTGGCCACCCGGTCGCGTGTAATCCGTCCAAACATTGGTCGTATCCGGGTCAACAACCGTATTTCCCTTAAGATCTGCTGCATTCGCCGGCATAGCCAACGAAACAGCCAAAATTACTGCGAGGAGTGCAGTTAGTACCGCTCCAACTTTACCTGCATTGTTGCGTGTAAAAGTTCTTACCGCGGCGCTTACTTGCTTAGAAGTGCCCCCCCCCGTGAGGTTATTTTGGGCGTTAATCAAAGCAGCATTGTGCTTCCCCTGCTTTGATTTGTTGTGCCCACCCCAGGGTTTACGGGAGGTACTCATACCCGATGAGTGACGACCCAAAAACGACATACCATCTACCTTTCCGACAAAAACCTAAAATGGTTTATTTGATTAGCTGTAAGTAACCCTCTGCTTTCAGCTAATGAAAACAACTACGCATTTTGGGCGCAGTTGTCCAAAACAGAATACAGATGCAATCTTAACAACTTTGCATCACGAAATCATCAAAATAGCTACATTTTTTTGGATAAATGGCCTGTTTACCTGGATTTATTCGATAATTTTACCTTGCAAAAACATACCCACCCAGGGGGGTATGATTTTGTATTTTCGTACCCACCCTCGGTACATTTTTTTCGGAAAGGCCACAGGGGCCCAAGGGCCTAAAACAACAGAAACACTTTCGCCAGCACGTATCCTATGATGCCGCAACCCGGGAACGTAAGAACCCACGCGAGCACCATATTGCCCGCCTTACCCCACTTCACATTGCTCAAGCGTTTCGAGGCGCCCACGCCCATGATGGCGGTTGTTTTGGTGTGGGTAGTAGACACGGGCATACCAGTGCCATTAGCTAAACCGATACAGAATATGGCGGACAAACAAGCAGCGAATCCTTGATAAGGCTCCATCTTTACCATATCCATACCAACACTCTTGATAATCTTCTTACCACCAATAGCAGTGCCTAAGCCCATGGTGGCAGCGCAGAGAATTACCAACCACATAGGAAATGCCACGTCACCCGTTTCGGTGCCCATTCCCATGCATAGCATGATGCCCATCATACTTACTGATAAGAATTTTTGACCGTCTTGAGCACCGTGCATTACCGCCACGCCAGCACCCGCAAGAATTTGTGCCCAATGCCAAAAGTTTGCCGACTTTCTGCGATTGATTCCCTTCGCAAAAAATTCGATCATCTTGGTAAAAAGCCAGCCACAGAAAAAGCCTAAGCCTGTTGAAATTACTAAACCATACAAAACCTTAACCCATTCGTCTGGGTTAACGCCGCCAATACCATTTTGAAGAGCAATGGCAGCACCGGTAATGCCAGCAATTAAGGAATGGCTCTGTGAAGTGGGAATACCAAAAATCCACGTGATAACGCCCCAGGCTATAACGGCAACCATAGCCGCCGCCAGTGCAAGCAAAGCCGCTTCGTTATCTCCCCCGAAATTTGCCATAGTGAAGATGGTTTTTGCAACCGCAGCACCAATGGTGGTAACCGCAAGCAAACCAATAAAGTTACAGATTGCCGCCATGATGATTGCAGCACCAGGTGACATACTGCGTGTTCCCACCACGGTAGCAATAGCATTAGGTGCATCAGTTGCACCATTCACTACCGTCGCCCCCAACGTAAGCAATAACACAATCACCAATACTGGACTGCCCGTTAACGCCGTCAGAAAAGCACCGAACTCAATCACTGTTTGTGTCCTTCACGCATGGTTTACTTCTTGTGTGGCAGATATTCACAAAACATGAGCGCTCGGGGGAAATGGCGACGCTGTTGTTTTACGTATGACAAAAGGAAAACCTTTGTAAATATCTGTAATACGTAATGATACGAGAACAAACGTGATTTATTTAGCAAACTTGAAACATTGTTTAACGTTTTTGTAATTTATTTCGGAATTCGCACGAGATTTCGCCGGACGAATCGCAAGCTTAGTCCTTACAGCTAATCGCAAAGAAAAGGGATGCGATCATACCCGCACCCCCTCGATAAACACAAGAACAAAATTATCTGGGTTATAGGCTCAAAATAGTTCGTCCCTACAAATTACAAGCCTAGTCCTTAGCGATGGTCACTTCGTCAACCAATACTGAACGTAAATAATCTTTATCAAGCACGCAACCCAAACCTGCAGGATGGTCAACCGTATTCAAGACCAATTCTCCCTCCTGTAGCTGCAAAGGAGGCAAAGCGGTGTCGTGCTCAAAATATTCAGTGAAATCCGAAACATCGGCTGGCAAATCCATTCCTGGTAAGGTAGCGAATGCCGCATGCATACGCTTGGAAACACCCGTATCAAACATGCCGCCCATCCAAGTTACTTTGCCTTGCTCTCTTGCCCATTTATAGAAGTCAAGCGTAGGTTGAATGCCACCAAATTTCGCCACCTTAAGCGCATAGCACTTCAAGTTGTCAAAATCCATTGCTTCTTCCATATCCTGAGCTGTCACAACCGATTCGTCTAAGCACACCGGTGTTTTGATGTGCTCCTGTAAATCGGACAAGCGCGCAAACAGGTTCGTGTCCCCGTTACGAGGAACGAATGAGGGATTATAGGGCTCTTCAATACAGGCAATATCAAACTCATCAAGCCTGCGCAGGATATCCAGATTCGATTCATCAAAAGACTGGTTAGCGTCCAGCATGATAATAAGGTCAGGATGCGCCTTTCTAATAGCCTCCACGCAAGCCAATACGGTATCGGGTTTAACTTTAAGTTTTACGCGCGTATAGCCTGCTTGAACAGCAGCATCTACCTGAGCGCATACTTCATCGGCAGTACCCAGCCCAATCACGGCACCGCCTAGAATCTTTTCTTGATTGGAACCGCCGATCAACTTTGAAAGGGGCTTGCCAACGATTTTGCCGTACAGATCCCATAAAGCAGGCTCCACGGCTGCCTTAGCCATGGGATAGCGAGCCAAGTCCGCAAACGTAGCAAGCGAACGGGACACCTGGGAAGGATGAATGTAGCGTTCCCCTAACACGATAGGCGCAATAACATCCCTTACCACCCGGAAATCCTCTTCGATAGTCTCAGGCAAGTACCAGTTTGTCTTAAACGAAACGCATTCGCTAATACCAATGCGCCCCGCCCAATCTTCAACTTCCACAAAAAACGATTCACGTTCAGTAATGGTTGCCTTAGGGGTTTTGACCGGTACCGTAAAGGGCTGCTTGACGCGATAAAGACTCAAACGCTTAATATCGATTCGCTTGTCGTAGAGCTGTTTGAGTGCAATACGATCAACCTTGCTCGCCACGGTAAGCGGGAATGCGTCCAAAACCAAAATATGTTTGGGATGATGGAGTTTGGACATATGATCATCTAAATAACGATGAATCATATGAGCAAATTCTTGCGGGCAGCTTGCTGCTTCGATTCCTGTTTCGTCTTGAGTAAGCCCCATTGCCTCATGGTCATGAGCAATGGCAGCAGCCGAATAATCCGCTTCAACAAACGCAACGGGTCTATAACCCCACGTCTCGTCAGCGGTACCAAACACATAGGCGTCTTTTACGCCAGGAATGCCTAACAGTACCTCACGAATTTCTGCGGGGTAGATATTTTCGCCGCCTGAAATAATCAAATCTTCAGTGCGCGCATAAACTAGAAGATGCCCATTGCGATCGAGCGATGCGCGATCGCCCGTGACGAAATAGCCATCCACACTCGATGCCTTGCGAGCATTGAGGTACCCTTCAAAAACACCAGGACCAGCAATATGCAGCTGCCCAATGCCATCTTCATCGGGACGCATGATGCGCACGTCATAGCCAGGAAGCACTTGCAGTGCTCCATCAAAATTACGCGTCACTGGCGCTGCAGCAATAAGACTTGCGGTTTCTGTCATGCCGTAGCTGGCAAACACTTTCGCCTTTGCCTTCAACGCTTTGTGAATGGTTTTGTCGTTAAGTTCGGCACCGCCCAAAAGAATGCAGTCATATTTAGTTATGACACGATCTCGATCATGTTCGAGCAAATCGGCCAAGATCTTATCCACGACCGAAATATGGGTAACACGAAAACTGAGCACATCGTTCAAAATGCGTTGAGGCTGATAGCGTTCGTATACGATAAAGGTGTTGCCACTTAAAAGGGTGCGAACTAATATCTGGAAACCGCCCACATGACACAGGGGCAGAACCATTTGCCACACCCCATGTTCCTCATACCTCAAAACTTCATTAGCACCAGCAGCAGAGCCCATCAAAGAATTCCAGGTCAAAAAGGCAGCTTTGGGTGTACCCGAAGAACCTGAAGTAAACATAACAAGCCCCGCATTGTCGCCATCAAAGCGCTCTTGATAGCGCTGTACGGTCTGCTCCAATTCAACTTGAAGTCTGGTTAAAACAGCGGCATCATCAGGCAGCAAGCCGAAACCTGTTGCATCGAATCCCGTAGCATCAATGAGCAGGCGATTAACCGTCTGATTGGTTAATATATCCATACCATGTTCGCCCGTTGCATTTTCCAGCTCTACCAAACGAAGCTGACGTTCGTCAGACGAAAGACGGGGGTTCAAAAGAGCAAGCGTATACCCACCATACGCTGCTGCCAAAGAAAGCAAAACAAGCTCGGTGCCGTTATACATAGTGCACGCAAGGGTTCCATTAGCAGTCATACCGTAGCGTTCCAGCTCGCGTGCAAGAGCAGCGGCTGCTATATGCGCCCGACGGTACGAATATTCGATAGATTGCTTGTCGCCCTGAACGCAAAAAAACGGCGCCTGCGGTTTGCGTTTTGCCCATTCGGACAGGTGCGTAATCATGGTGAGTTCACTTCCTCAAAAAGCTTGCCAGCCTTTGCTGGCCTTCTGCGTGCTTTAGTCGCTCAATACTCCGCGCACAATCCTACGGAAACTTAGGGAATTGCTGGAAGTCTGGCTTGCGCTTTTCCTTAAACGCATCGCGTCCCTCTTTTGCTTCATCGGTGGTGTAATACAACAAAGTAGCATCACCTGCGAGCTGTTGAATACCCGCATAGCCATCAGTTGCCGCATTGAAAGATGCCTTGAGGAAGCGCAAAGCGGTAGGCGATAACGCCAGCATTTCACGAGCCCAAGAAACGCATTCTTCTTCGAGCTGATCAAAAGGAACTACCTTGTTAATCATGCCCATATCCAAGGCTTCTTGCGCTGTGTACTGACGGCATAAATACCATATTTCTCGCGCTTTCTTCTGGCCAACCATGGCCGCAAGATACGAAGCTCCGTAACCACCATCAAAACTACCCACGCGAGGTCCCGTCTGACCGAATTTTGCAGTTTCTGCCGCAATGGAAAGATCACAAAGGTAGTTCAAAACATTGCCGCCACCAATAGCGTATCCATTCACCATAGCAATAACAGGCTTAGGTACCACACGAATCAAGCGCTGCAGATCAAGTACGTTCAAACGAGGAATGTTATCCTCGCCCACATAGCCACCGTTGCCGCGCTTCTTTTGATCTCCTCCTGAACAGAAGGCTTGGTCTTCAGGACGGCCATCGTGATTTGCGCCCGTCAGAATAATTACACCAATAGAAGCATCATCGCGTGCGATAGAAAACGCATCGTACATCTCTATGTTGGTTTTCGGAGTGAAAGCATTACGACATTCAGGTCTGTTGATCGTAATCTTTGCGATGCCATCATAAGTCTCATAAATGATTTCATCGTATTCCTTACCCTTTACCCAGGGAAAGTTGCTCATACCTATTCCTTTCTATAACAACTAGCTCCAGATATGCCCCCTTTGCTGACGCACAGAGAAACTAGCTAGTCCCAAAGGGTCTGATCTATCCCCACCAAAAAGTTTTGTATCTCTCTAAGATAAAGCATTGGGGCCTCTAAATGTACGTTATGCCCTACGTTAATTGCAGAAACAGAAGCTCCAACCGCAGAGAGCTTCTGAGCAACCAAAGTGCTTTTTTCATCTTTGCCCCCGTAGATATATAAAACAGGAATGCCTTTTCTTGAATCCGCTTCAGAATCATTTGCCTGAGAGCGTGTTTCATCCTGCTTGGTCGTAGCGGTCTGGAAGCGCTTTTCGTCTCGTTGAGATGCAATAGCCTTTTTTATATTTGTTAGAGTTTCACCACTTAGAGGCATCGCCTGCTTACCTGCGCCTTCCAAGCAAAGTGCCATGCATTCAGGGTCGTTTGCCGCACGCGAAAAATGAAGTATCTTGTCGAATCCCAGTTCTTTTTGCGTTTCGAAAAGAGGAAGAGTTTCCCAATAGTTCACGAATTCTTCCATACCTTCTTCGCGAATTCGATTTACCCAAGCACTGTTTCTTTTTGCTGCTTCCTGCTGTTCCCCGTCGGTCGCGCATCCAAGATTACAGCTTTCCAAGATGACGGACGCCAAAACATCACAGCTTGTTTTCATAAGTGCAAGCGCAATGCGTCCACCCATGGAATACCCCACCACATGCGCACGAACGCTCTGTTCGCCAGCACAATCGCCAGAAGATTTTCTCAGCGATTTTAATAACGGAAACGCCCTTTTGGAGAGTCTACTTACCGTCTTTTTGAAGGGCTTACTCACCGCCCTTTTGGAGGGTTTACTCGTCACCCTTCGGGAAATTTTGTTTGCCAAATTGGAGGGATTGCTTGCCGAATCGGAAGGGCGACAAACCACCTTACGCAAGAAATAATCTATCGAAGCTGCCATGTCTTCATAGGTATAACGTGCTGGGTTTTTTGACTTGCTGCTCAGTCCATGCCCTATAAAGTCAACTGCATATACGCAAAAATGGAGCTTGAGCGAAGCAGCAATTGGCTCCCAACTTGTCGAAGACTGCATAAATCCATGAAGCAAGACCAAAGGCGGTCGCTCAGGATCGCCCCAACGTTGATAAAAGTAGGAGCACTTCTTATAGGTAAACGAGCCTACCTGAGGCATCTCCACCCAATTATCGGTAGCGTCCATAGCGCTCTTTCACCCCTTGCAAAGGCACTGTAACTTCAACAAGCGAAATGCCGGGCACTTCGAAATTCTTTGTCAGCGCTCTACGGAAATCCTCTACCGTAGCTACCTTTGTTGCCGGAACGCCAAACGCCTGAGCTATAGCACAAAAATCAACATGCTGCGGCGTAAGGAAGAGTCGCTCGAAATATGCCTCCTTTGATTGTTGGGGCAGCATATCAAAAATTGCGCCCCCTTGATTGTTTAGCAACACGATGACGATACTTGGTCGATGCATCCCTTCCTTTTCTTGCAAGAGCATCTCTTCCTGAAGCGCTAAGGCATTCATATCATGCAGGAACGTCAAATCTCCCGTTAAAAATACCGTCTGCTTAAATTCTTGCGCTGCGCCAAGCGCACTCGATACCGTACCATCTATGCCGTTAAGACCGCGATTCGCCAATACGGTAAGCCGTTTTCCGCGCGTAAAGTAAAACTCATCCACTGCTCGAATCACCATACTGTTGGCGCTAAAAAGAAGCGACTCTGCTGGAATCTCCTGTAAAAGCGCCTGCACATACGCGCCTTCAAAAGAGTCGTCCTCTGCCAAGTTGGATGCCAAAATACGTTCCGAACGATCGCGATCCAACATTCCCCATTCCTGAATATTGAGAGGAAGATGCGACTGTTCATCAGGCATTTCGTCTAAGTTGTACGACACTGCTTCCAAAAGAGCCACCACGAAATCGAGAGGATTGGCGGCAACAAAGGTAGTTGTTTGCGCATTGAAATCACGCGATTCTTGCACGTCAACCACAATTTGAGCAGGACGCAGTGATTCTATTGCCTGAGCAGCGCGCTTGGAAACTGGATAGCGCCCGAAACGAATGACCACCTCAAATTCGGGCATATCAGGCGAATTCATAATTTGGTCATACCCACATATCACCGCAGGATGACCATAGGAACGAAGTTGTGAGAGAGGATCGGCTAAAAGCGGTGCATCGAAGCGCTCGCTGAACGCAAGAAGTGCTTGCGCCTCTCGATCACGTCGCGCCTGATCCTGTAGAGCTGCAATCGAGAAAGTTCCCTCGCCCGCAAGAACAATAACTTTATGATTCTCCAAGTATTGCGCTAACACATCGGCATCCTGCACCGAAAGAAACCGATCAGAACGAATAATACCGGGAAGCACATCGCCACCTTCGATACGTCCAAAGGAGAATAGGTCATCTCGATCAATAGTAGGCACCAGTGGCTCATCGAAGGGAAAATTTGCATGCACCACTGATGCTGCCGCTGTCCCAGGGGCGGCGCAAGCTACCAATTCTCGTGCAACTTGACGAATATAGGCCAAGTCTTTTTCTTCAGTACTCGGCTCAGCCATGCTGAAGAACCGTCTCACATGATCGGAATACACCTTATCCTGATCACAGGTTTGAGGAGCTCCCAGTTTTTGCAGACGCGCTGGGCGATCTCCTGTTAGAACAATAAGAGGCACACGAGAAGTTTCTGCTTCAAGAACCGCAGGATAGTAATTTGCCACCGCAGTTCCCGATGTACAAATAAGCGCTACCGCACGGCCACTTGCCTTTGCAAGTCCCAACGCAAAAAAGCCCGCACCACGCTCATCGACATCAACATAAAGCCGAAAAGTTGCTCCGAAACGTTTATGAGCTTCATGGGCAACCATAGCGAGAGGAGTCGAACGTGATCCTGGGCTTACCACCACATCGCGAACTCCCAAACGAATCAATTCATCGAAAAACGATCCGATATAGAGTCCTAGTTGTTCTGCTTTGTCCATATTCCTCTACCACCTTTATTGTTCAAGTCTCTTGAAGCGTTATTGAGGCGCACTAAACGCACTTAAAATCGTTTTTAATTTAAGGTCGATCTCGTCAAACTCATCGCGAGCATTGCTTCCTTCCACAACCCCACATCCTGCATAAAGCCAACCAGCTTCACCATCAAACACTCCAGAGCGAATCGCCACGGAAAATTCTCCATCGCCCGCGCCATCAACATACCCAATGGCGCCACCAAAAAATCCGCGGTTGTACGATTCTGCTTCACGTAAGGTCATCATAGCTTCGCCAACAGGTGTTCCCGAAAGCGCAGGGGTTGGATGCAGTTGACTAGCAAGCGACAACAACGAACGTCCTTCCATTACCTGCGCAGAAACGGGCGTGCATAGATGCTGCACGTGTCGAAGCGCTTTAATCGAAGGATTTCGAGGGATTGAAACGTTATAGCAATTACGCCCAAATACATCGCGCATAAAGCTCACTACGAATTCATGTTCACGTCTGTTTTTATCGTCTGCCATCAAGGCTTGAGCGCGCTCTTCTTTTTCAGCTTCGGTTTCTCCACATGATGTAGTGCCCGCTAAACACATGCTCTCCACCGTGGTGCCTTCCTTGCGTACCAGCAGTTCAGGCGTGCAACCGCAAAAGAATACATCCCCATAGCGATACATAAAAACACACCCGCGCGCATCACCATCGATGAGATTAACTAACAGATCCTTCGACGAAAAGGGCTGATCAGTTTCAAGATAAATTCGTCTTGACGGAACAAATTTTTCGATGCGATGTGTGCGAATTTTTCCCAGTCCGCAATCCATAACACGCTGCCAATCTTCAAACGAATCAAGGCTAAGCGTGTATAACATGTCTCGATGGGTGCGTGATTTTGCCTGGAGAATGTGACGAATAAACCGATTGACGCGACCAGAATACACCGGTCCTAAGCTATTGACCTGTAAAAACGATCCCTTTTCATTTTCGATTAGCACCAATTCTGGAACCATAAGACGCACCTTTGGAAAAGATGCCATCATGTCATCTGCCGGTTTCGGGTTCGAGGCATCGAAACGATTGAAAGAAAACATGATGGGATAGCAGGTTTCGTCACCCTGCAAGATAAAATCGGCACTTTCGAGAGAAGGAATAGCGATACAACGCCCAAGTCCCATATATCGGTTAACACGCTCTTTGTCGTAATACACAAACTGATCGGTAAAGCCTTTTTGTAATACACAGAAAGCATCCACTATGTCTATTGCTTTATCTGGGCATGGCGCTTCATCCGAACGTATTGCCTTGTCTGAATATAACGCCTTATCTGAGCAAAGTGCCTTATCAGAACGTGGCACCTTTTCCGAACGTAGCACCTTGTCTGAACAGCTTGTTTTATTTGAACAGCTTGCTGACGAGGTGCTTTTTTGAACGTTTTCTAAGTTGATGCTTGTTCCTGCGTTCGGTCCAGAAAGACGCACACTATGAGAATAGATCTTAGTCACACTAACCTCGTTTTGCCTGGTCCCACAGTTCTTGCAACTCATCCATAGATAAGTCTTCGATATGTTTGCCTAAAGCCCACGCAACCCCCTCCATGAAGGCCCACCTATCACGAAACTTCCGACAGGTAGCACGAAGAGCTGTTTCGGGATCTATTTTTTCCTTTCGGGCAACATTTACTAAGGTAAAGAGCACATCCCCAAATTCAAGTTCTTTTGAAGTGGGGTCTCCTTCGGCACAAGCCTGTTTGAATTCGGCAATCTCTTCCTCGACTTTTGCCCACACATCATCAACAGTATCCCATTCAAAACCCGCCGACACTGCCTTGCGCGATATTTTGCTCGCCTGCATGAGCGCGGGGAAACTAACAGGAACACCATCAAGCAAACCTTCAGGTTTTGCTTCTTTGTCGAGCAAGTTCTCGTCGGCTGCATTGTTAAGCAAGCCATCGTTAGCCGCGTCGTTAAGCAAGCTCTCGTTAGCGGCGTTGCGTTCCCCTGTTTTTACCCTATCCCAAATATCCAGCACTTCATTTGCCGAGGAAGCGTGCGCCGAGCCGAAGACATGAGGATGACGTCGAATCATTTTTTCATTCACGTCTTGGCAAACGTCAGCCACGTCAAATTCCCCGGCATCCGCAGCGATTTGGCTTTGCAACACCACTTGCAGCAATACATCGCCCAGCTCTTCACGCAGATGCTTCAGATCACGTTTTTCGATGGCATCTACCGCTTCGTAAGCTTCTTCGATCATATTGTGAGCGATTGAATCGTGGGTTTGTTCGCGATCCCAGGGGCAACCGTCAGGAGCTCGCAAAGCGGCTATCGTATCTGCAAAAGCAGCAAATGCTTCTCCTGCCTTTTGGCAAGGTTTTCCCTGCTCACGATGGTCTTGTGAAATGTTGTTCGATCCGCTTTCGTGATTCGGCTCGCTTTCATTGTTTAGTTCGTATTCGTTGCTCGGGTTGTTTTTGTCATTCGACCCAATTTCGTCATTCGAGTCGATTTCGCTGCTTAACTCGCTTTCGCGCAAATCTGAAGAATTCATCGCGCCCCCTAGAAATGATAGATAAGGCAAAGGCTGCCTCGCATACAACAGATAGTATGTAGCAAATAGCACGCAACAAATACACTATCTATGCATGGGTGTTTTTTCGTTAAAAGCACCCGCCTACCAAAGAAAATTGCTCGCTGCTTGCGTTTAATTGCGTACGATTGGTTTGCGTTTAATTGTTTACATTTAATTACTCGTATTTACTTACTTGCATTTACCCCATAGATTTCCTGTTTAACATTTTCATAATAGGCCAAATATCCCATTCGGTCCTTTATAAAGCAAACTCCAGCACTTAAAGGCTGGAGCTTTTCGTAATTATCTGGTTTTTCAAATTATCTGGTTTTTGCGACCTTGTTTCTCGACGGCGAGCACCGTGCACGATGACGAGCGTATACATATCGGCGATCATCACACGCAAGAGCCAGCATCATACATAATGGTGAGTACCACGCACGATGTCGAGCACGTACGTATTAGTGAACGAGCCTCACAACAACGAACACGCACGCATTAGTGGGCGCGCCTCACCATGGCAAGCATCACACGTAATGCCGAGCATCGCTCACAACAACGAACATCACACTAAATGGTATACATTGCTTGGAAAACTTCTTCGCGCTGGATAATAACCTGAACGCCCAAGTCTTCACCGGCTTTAGCGAGCGCCTCTTGGACTTCGTTGAAATCAGCAATTGCAGTGTCCAATTTCACCAACATGGTCATACTGAAAATATCATCCAGGATAGTTTGGCTGATATCGGCAATGTTAGCGCCCTTTTCCGCAAGCACGCCAGAAATTGCCGCAACAATACCACTGCGGTCTTTACCCAGAACTGAAATTACACAACGCATTGAAATATCCTTTCGGTTTTGGGCAACTTAACGACCCATTAACAACGACAACGCTTCAGCGCGCGTTGCTGCACTTGCACTGCTTTTGAATATACCACGCACTGCACTGGTAGTTGTTTTTGAACCAGGTTTTTTCACGCCGCGCATACTCATACAGAGATGTTCTGCCTCCATGATCACAATAACTCCCTGGGGGTTAAGCTGCTCCATAAGGGTGTCGGCGACCTGCGAGGTGAGACGTTCCTGCACCTGAGGACGACGCGCGAAAGCATCTACCAAACGCGCTAACTTTGAAATGCCACAAATGCGACCACTTTTTGCGGGAATATAAGCAACGTGAGCCTTGCCAAAAAAAGGCACCAGGTGATGTTCGCACATGGAATAGAACGGGATATCGTGAACAATGACCAATTCTTCATGGTGTTCATCGAACGTGGTTTCGAAATGTACTGCTGGATCTTCGTAAAGCCCCGCAAATACTTCCTCGTACATACGAGCGACCCGCGAAGGGGTTTTTAACAAGCCCTCACGGTCGGGGTCTTCGCCAATTCCCTCCAGAATCATGCGAACACCCGCTTCGATTTTTTCTAAGTCCATTGAGCCTTTAAGGGGCTCGGTAAGTTGTTCTGACATGTATTACCTTCCCGCTTCTTTCTCGCTTGCCTTCCTGCTACGCGAGTATAAACGTGAGTTAAATTTCGTTACCATTTTACGGCTGCACCAAACGGATACCCAGCAGGCAGCCAAAGGATGTCTAGTAGACAGCCGACGAGCGGCACTTTCTACATCAGCGGACACCTAATAGATATCCAGCAGACACCCTTTCTACATCCAGCGGGCACTTAATAGACACCCAGCGGACACTCTTTATAACCCCCGTATTTTAGTACAGAGCCTTATTGCTTGCACGCTTCGAAATAGGTCATTTTGTTAGCCGTACTCCAGAATCTTGCGTCCCAGGAAGATTCTCGGGGAGTCTTCATATTTCTTACGTTCAAGGAAGACTATCGGGAAATCTTCGTTTTTCTAACGTTAAGGGAAGATTTATATATCGAGCTCGAGAGATACCGGACAATGATCCGAACCGAAAATTTCCGAGTAGATATTCGCCATTTGGACCTGTTCGCGCAAAGCCTCGCTAACTAAAAAGTAATCTATTCGCCATCCCGCGTTATTGGCACGCGCATTAAAACGATAACTCCACCAGGAATAAGCGCCCGTTGTTTCAGGGTGTAAGCTGCGAAAAGTATCCACGAATCCTGCATCAAGAAGCTTGGTAAACTTTTCACGCTCTTCATCAGAAAAGCCCGGATTTCCGCGATTGGTTCGGGGGTTCTTCAAGTCGATCTCCTGATGAGCTACATTGAAGTCGCCGCACATTACTACTGGCTTAGCTGCACCTGTCTCCCCGTTGGGAAGAACACCCTCTTCCAGCCCTTTGCACATAGCGCGAAACGTGTCGTCCCAATCCATGCGATGATCAAGTCGGGCCAATTCCGCTTGCGCATTAGGAGTGTACACATTCACAAACCAGTACTTCTCGAATTCGCAGATAACAACACGCCCTTCGGTATCGAGCTCGGGAACACCCACCTCGTGCAAGACCCGCACTGGCTCCTCTTTGCAAAATACCGCAGTTCCCGAATAACCTTTTCGCTGCGCATAGCTCCAGTATTCGTGATAGCCTGGCAAATCCATTTCGATTTGTCCTTCTTGCAGCTTTGTTTCCTGAACTGCAAACACATCGGCATTCAGTTCATTAAAGGCGTCCATGAAGCCTTTTTTCATTACGGCACGCAAGCCGTTTACATTCCAAGATACCAGCCTCATAAAGATGCCTCTTTCTTATAGGTGTACATAATCACATAGACGCACATGAGTGCGTGGATGTGCAAAGAACCTTACGGTTTCCGCGTCTTTCCATACAAAGTTTCGTAGGCGTACATAGTCTTGCAAAATACACGACCTTCTATCCAAAATTCTGTAGGAATACACATGCTCTATGCAAAATTCTACAGGTACTCGACGTTCTGCACGAAGCCTTATAGGCACGCACGACCTTCTGCATGAAATCGCGCAGGTATACAAAATCTTCCGTGCAGAATCGTGCAAATGTGCACTACGTTCTATACGAAATCGTACAAATACGCACTACGTCACATACGAAATCGTGCAGGAATTCGACATTTTATACAGAACTCATCATAATAGCTCATATTACCGTATCGAATTCAGGAAGCGGCATAGAAAACCAACATCTCAAGGTAACAAATCGCCAAACAACAAACCGCTAGGTGGCATACCAGGCAACAGGCCACTAGGCAACAAACAACAAGTTACTTTAATGCCTTTTACTTAATTGCTGGCAGTTTTGGTCAAAATTAAAGCCCGAATTGGCAAATTCTTAGCTTATCGGGCAGAAAATTTCAGGAATATCCCCTGTTCAAACGAAAATGAATACCCGATAGTACATGAATTTGCCATCTTTCATTCGTTTGCTATATATCTAAGCACTATATATTCTCTTAATGAATACCTTAGACAGGAATCGGAACCCGATAAGCGCAAAAATTACCAAAAACGCCCTTGGAAATGCAAGATTTGATTTTCGATACCTCGCAGATCAATGCACACAGCAGAGGTGATATCAGGCATAAATAAATCGGGTCATGAGGCAAAAACCCTCTTCTCCAAGTCAAATCACAGCATAATTGAAAATCGTAAGGAGAAGATGGATTGAAGAATTGTTACTGACTGTGGTAAATAACGGTCGAAACGACAGCAACAGGTGCACAATAAACGAAACGGCAGTAACAGGTGCGCAATAAACGAAACGGGGTACGCAAATGACAATAGCCAGAAGAGCAGCATGCAAGTACGTAATAGTCGGAAGAGCAGCATGCAAGTGGCAATGGTCGAAACGACAACATACAAGTCCGTAGTAATCGAAGCAATAACACGCAATGATAGGAGCATCACTAGCTGCAGCTTAGGAACCACGTCGCCCGCAATGCTGTATCGATAAACTACAAAAAGCTACATCACCGAACTACGGCGCATACCGAACCGTGGTGCCTACCGAACTGCAGCGCCTACCGAACTACGGCGCCTACCGAGTTGTTGGACTATCAAGCCACTTTGCCAAATTACGCTACCGATCTGCAACGAAACTATATCGCCAACCTGCACCGAAGCTGAGTCGCCAGGCTTCAAAATGACACTTTACCTGGTGTTACACATTGGGGTTAGCAACTTAGTTGCTAACCCCAAACTACACCCTAACGCTTCTTATACGCGGCTGCCTAATATACCGGCAGCCCTACGCGCTTGGTAAGCATGACAGCCTTATACGCTCTACCCTTACACGTTTGAATACCTTACGCACTTGACAGCCTACAGCATCGAACTCGATCCAACCGAGGCCAAAGCCCTAGTGTTTCTTAGACTGCTTAGCTGCCTTGCGCTCCGCACGCTCGTACGCCTCCTGACGCAAAGGACGTAACTGCTTGGAGTCGATACGAACACTGATAAAGAAGAACACCCACGAAACGATCATGATTCCGATAGGAACAATTTGCACCGTTGGCATAATCAACGACAAAATAATCGCAATAACCATGCCGCCCAAACCGATTGCGGAATAAATAATGCGCTTACGGTTCAAAGCTTTGAATTGAGGCGTATCGGGCACGTAGCGCTGAATAGCACGCAAACGAGCACGACCCGTCTTGCGCTCTTCCTTGCTTACCTGAGCTTCTTGCTTGCGTTCTGTCTTATGTTCCTGCTTCTCTTCAGGGGTGCGCTTGGCAAATAAGCCTTTCTTTTTTGGCTTATCGGACTCCAAGCGAACAGAAGACGCTGCTCTCGAAACCGGCTTTGCCGAAGCAGCACTTTTGCGTGTAGATCCTCCCTTATGATCGCCAGTGTAGCGCTCATTCATGGGGTTTCGTTGACTCATCCCTTAATCTCCTTGCTAGGCCGCTAAGCAGGAACCGTCGCCAAACAACCAGCACCTTTCGCAATGCTGGAATTCAGCAAACATCGTCCTACTGAGCGACGAATGCCTTACCCGTAATTTTTTCGTATGCCTGAATATATTTCTCAGTCGTCTTCTTAATAACATCTTCTGGAAGACGTGGTGGATTACCTGTACGATCCCAGTTAGCATTGAGCCAGTTGCGCACAAATTGCTTGTCGAAACTTGGCTGCTCTTCGCCAACCTTATAGGTGTCTGCTGACCAGAAACGAGAAGAGTCAGGCGTCAACACCTCATCACCCAAGATAATCTTGCCATCAACAACACCGAACTCAAACTTGGTATCAGCAATGATAATGCCACGTTCGCGAGCGTGATCCGCTGCGCGGTTATAAACTGCCAACGTCAAATCGCGAATTGCTGCTGCATTTTCTGCACCAATAATTTCCTCACAACGAGCGAAGCTGATATTTTCATCGTGATCGCCAATTTCAGCTTTGGTCGAAGGAGTAAAGATAGCTTCAGGCAGCTTGGATGAATTCACCAAGCCCTCAGGGAGCTTAATACCGCAAACCGATCCCGTTGCCTGGTAATCCTTCAAACCAGAACCAGTCAGGTAACCACGAACAATGCACTCCACAGGGAACATGTCAGCTTTCTTTACCAACATGAAACGGCCTGCTAAGTAATCAGCATAAGGCTTGAACTGCTCGGGCAGATCTGCCACATCGGCAGAAATAAGATGGTTATCTACCACATCAGAGAGCAAATCAAACCAGAAGCAAGAAAGCTGCGTGAGCACCTGCCCTTTATAGGGAATTTCATCTTCCAAAATATAGTCGAATGCAGAAATACGATCGGACGCTACCAAGAGAAGCTTATCTCCCAGATCGTACAGATCGCGCACCTTACCCTGTGCATCGGGCTTGATGTCGATTCCAGCCATGATGGTCCTTCCTTAAAGTGAATATACGCAAGTTCCTATTATGTAACATATTCATAGCTGGTGCACGAAAAAGCATGAACATTCTTGTTTCAAGTCAACTGAAAAATCAAATATGACACTGAAGGTGCTGGCGAAATTCACTAGTCCGTTCATATTTCGAGTCAATCGAAAAAAATATAGGCTGAGAGGGACTGACGAAATTCGCTAGTTTATCCATATTTCGGGTTCAAGTTGATTTGAAGAGAATTTATCTTATGGTACTGGCGAAATCCACTAGCCCATTCTTATTTCGAACCACGCTTAGGGTTGCGTTTGCGAGAATTTTCGGAATAAAGAGGGATATAAATCGTGAAACATGCCCCCTCATTAGGTCTACCTTCAACACGAACCCAACCATTATGCTGTTCTACAATTTCTTTTACTACCGACAGACCGATTCCCAAACCGCCCGTTGCTCGAGCTCTTCCGGAATCAGCACGCCAGAAACGCTGAAATACCAGTTTTGCCTCTTCAGGGGTAAGACCAATGCCCGTGTCTTTAACGACGATTTGTCCCATCAAGTCACCCTTGCGCGCCATGATGGTAATCGTTCCCCCTTCAGGGGTATAACGCACCGCGTTAGAAATTAAGTTTGCAGTTGCCTGGCGAAGCAGATCAGCATCGCCAAATACGTAAACATGCGGATCATACTCGAATTCAAGATTCAAGCCAGCATCGTGAATATAAGCTTGATGAGTTTGCACAACCGATGAAAGCATTTCTGTCAGATCAACCTTTTTTTGTTCAATCGGTTTCGTGCGACTCTCTAAACGCGACAATTTGAGCAAGGCGTCAACCAAACGTGACAAACGCTGTACCTCAGAATTCAGTGTTTCTAGCCGTTCAGCATCAGGCTTAAATACCCCATCGATCATTGCCTCAACGGTAGACTGTATCGCCATCAACGGAGTACGAAGCTCATGAGCCACGTCTGTTACTAGGCGACGCTCGAGCTTTCGGTTTGATTCAACAGAATCCGCCATAAGGTCAAACATATTTCCTAGTCGGGCAATTTCGTCAGAACCAGTCATTCCCGTTCGCGCTGAATAGTCGCCTTCTTTCAGCGCTTTCGCAGCATTGGTAATCTTTTTGACAGGAGCGGCAATCGTACGCGCAAAAATCGCCCCCATTACCATGGCGATAATAAGTGCGATAACCGCCGCAAAAATCATGGCATTATACGACTTGTCACGAAAATCTTCGTCGAACTTGGTTAGGAGTGTTTCCGATCCTGGAACACGTACCAATACCGTGCCCACCTTTTCTCCGTCCACCATAATGGGCGCCGAAGCAACATTGGATCCATCTTCTTTGACATCAACCGATCCAAGCACATCATTAGCACGATCGTCGTAGACGATGGTTCCATCGATTGTACGAACCTGCAAGTAGACCGAATCGTACAGAGACGATGCGGATTTTGCAGCAGATAAAGCGCCACCATACCAATCGCCATTTGATTGTTCGTATCCATCCGCTATGGCAGCCGCGGTGCCATCAGCTACGCGCTGCACGTTTTCGCGGGTATATGACTGAAAATGCTGGTTCCACACCGCTGAAAGTACCACCACTGAAGAAATGATCGTAATGAGCGACACCGCAATCGAAACCAGCATCACGCGCTTGGTAAAAGAGATTGGGAAACCTTTTTTCTCTTCCATTCCAGGAAACTCAGAAAGTTCTTGGGCTGAAGCAGTGCGAGAAGTATCTTTATGAGCAAACACTGATATGCTCCTTATCAACAAAGCGCCCTGCAAGCAGGACGCTTTCTGTGTACTACTTAGTCGTAGAGTACCGTATTTTAATCATGTAGCGTAACGTATTTAGCGATTCGGGTGCTTACTGGTTTACCTTCGTAGGATCTTCGAAACGATAACCTACACCATGTACCGTATGAAGCCACTTTGGATTACGCGGATTGTCGCCAATCTTTGCACGCAAGTTCTTTACATGTGAGTCGATGGTGCGTTCATATCCTTCAAAGTCGTATCCCAAAACCTTTTCCACCAGCTCCATTCGAGAATAAACTCGTCCAGGATAGCGGCATAAGGTAGTAAGCAACTTAAACTCGCTCGCAGTGAGGTCAACTTCCTCGCCATTTACCAAGACCTTATGACCCGAGATATCGATCGTGAGTTCACCAAAGTCCATAACCTCGCGCTGAGGCTCAACGTCAGAATGCACACGACGAAGAAGGGCGCGTACGCGAGCAACTAATTCGCGAGGGCTAAAGGGCTTGATAAGGTAGTCGTCCGCACCAAGCTCGAGGCCAATAATACGATCTTCTACTTCACCTTTTGCCGTAAGCATAATAATAGGCGTGCTTGAATTATCGCGAATCACCCTGCATACTCGCTCGCCAGGAACACGAGGGAGCATCAGGTCAAGAATAACCAGATCAAAATGGTGCTTTGAGAACTCCTCGAGAGCGTCCTGTCCGTCACCAACCGCAGTGACCCAATAATTTTCGCGCTCCAAATATGCCGCTACCGCATCGCGAATAGCTTTTTCGTCTTCTACTAATAAAATTCGACGAGTATTTTCATTGCTGTTAGAAGTCATGCTGTACCTCCCGTTAGGCGCCAAAGTCCGTTAGGCGCCAAAGTCACTTGCTATGCTACGCATTTTTTTGGCTCTTGTCTTGTTACTAAACATAAATTGCGCATCTGACGCATAATTAATTCAAAAGTATACAAAGCCGCGAAACCTCAGCTCGAAACCTCAGCTTAGCTAAGGTCGTAAAACCTCAGATGCAAATCGGCCGCTTTGAATACCCATTATGCAAGCTTTCGTTTTTATTGTAACAATTGGACTTTTGACTACCCGAAACGAAACCCAACTGTCACAATGATAAACCAAGTTACAATCCAGATTCTATTCAATTTCTTACCTTTGACCAGGAGTTATTGTGCCAACTAATCGCAGGCAAAACATACCAGGAAAAACCCCTCGCCCCTCACGAAATTCTCACAGAACACGCTCTTCTCAGCATATGTCATCCAAAGGAAGCGTGTTTAAGCAGAGTACCAAGACCTCAGGTAGCACACGAATTGGTGCTTCATTAGGTGGACGTACGGTTATGAGTTCCGGAAAACGCGCAGGAAAACACAGCGTCAAAGCAGGCAGCAAGCCCAGTGTAGTAAAACCGAGTTTTTCTACTTCGGGTCCCACCTTTGGTCCCAAGCCTTCTTTCGGCTCCGATCCTAAAGCGCGAAAGGGAAGTGCTTCATCATCTGGCTATCAGCCAAATCCCTTAAAAGTAGGTGGTCCTGCTCCTTCCAAGCTCACTCCGGAAGTTCTTCTTACTCGCCGAAACTTACTTATAGGGGCTGCTGCGGTAGGCGGCATTGCTGCTATTGGCGGGGGCGTCTCACTTGCTTCGAGTGCCCTTGAAGGAAACTCTACTGAACAAATTTCTTACATCAATGTTCCCGAAAACGCAGTTGAGCAGCAAGCAGACTACACCCTTATCGAGAATTATTCCGATTACGTTCAGCTAACAGGATCCTTTTCACTGCCCTATGGCACTTTAGTGTGGGCAGACAATGACACCGTAGCGGCTTGTCTTAATCCCACCGAACAAGCAAGTCCCTTAAATACCGTCAGCTTGTTGTATCTTTCAAGCGGAAACACCGCCACCGTTCTTGATGCAGCACAAGGAAGCGAAGAAGGTTTTGAAATACTCGACGCACGCTGCAGCGAAAACGGATTGGTCTGGACTGAATCCAACCCTTACCAATCACGGTGGCGTGTATATACTGCCTCCATCGCTAATGGAAGCGCCTCCAATATCCAGCAGGTAGATGAGGGAGACTTTAATTGGTTAATGCCTTCCCTTGCCGCAATTGGAAATACCGCTTTTTGGCAAGTAAGCCCCAATACCTCTGGCGAAGCAGCGAACGAGCCAGCCGAATTAAGGGCAGTTGCCTTTGGGTCAAGTGAAGTACAGCACGTTTATTCGTCAAAACGAGCTTTTGCTACGCGTGTTGCTCCTGCAACCGATGGAGTAGTCATTACTCCCCGAGCCGATTCAACTACGGTCTACTATCAGCTCACCAAAATATCAGCAGACACACTCCAACCAGTAGACCAAATGACCTTACCCTCATCCATGACTCCCGAGGTGGTTGGATATGGATCGAGCGGCTTTGCCTTTGGCTTTACCAGCATCTACAACTATGGTGGAGGTATTGCGAACCTCGGAACCTATACCCCACGTGCAGCGGTTCAAGCCTATAACTACAATGATTTGCCCTGGTTCCGCTACAGCAGATCCCCTATTACTGCTCCTTGCTGGTGCGGTAATTGGTTTATCGTAAAATCCACCACCGCTCTTTCCGGTGTTCATTTTGCAAGCAAGAGCTATTTCGCGATTGATACCGTAAGTGGTGCTGATACTTATGGAGAACAGCTCGTTTCATCAGGTAACTGCTCATCGTTCGTAGGATTAAGCCAAGTTACCGATGACGCAAATGCGGACAACAATCACACTCTGATCCGTGTCTTTACCCCTATTGAAGGAGCTATCGGATCCGCATTCTAGATTAAAAAGTTGATTTTTTGCAAGTCGGCGCAGAAAACGACAGTTGTGCGCGCTCTGTTTACGCATTCTAGTCAATTTGGGGCCCATTTGATGGTCAAAAACACTCATATGACCAACAAATGAGCCCCGTAGCTTAATATTTTTGCAGAAAATCACGCACAATCGTCAATTTCTGCACCGATGTTTCGTTTTAGCTAAAATTCAAGATCTTTCAAGCGATCAAACACTACATCTTTTCGTGTTAAGAAGTCCCATGGGTCAAAAATCTCATCCAAGGTCTCCTTGGAAAGGTTTGCCTCGGGGTCCGCTTCCAAACGTTCGCGATACGTAGGGCCATCAACGGCATTCTGGATATCTTCCCAAACCTTCATAGCGTTACGCTGAACGATAACGTATGCATCCTCGCGAGTAATACCAGTCTGAACCAAAGCAAGCAGAACCTTCGAAGAGAAAATGAGTCCCTTGGTTCTCCAAAGGTTATGTTCCATCTTTGCAGGATACGTTTGTAGACCATCCAGCATCCACTGCATCTTGCCAAACATGTAATCAAGAGCGATGAAACTATCAGCCAAAGCTACACGCTCAGCACCGGAGTGAGAAATATCGCGCTCGTACCAGAGAGCCACATCATCAAGAGCAACCTGAGCGTTTGCCTTTACCACACGAGACAGGCCACATACGCGTTCTGCCGTAATAGGGTTGCGCTTGTGAGGCATTGCCGATGAGCCCTTTTGGCCTTTTGCGAAAGGTTCCTCCGCTTCAATAACGTCAGACTGCTGGAGAAGTCGTACCTGCATTGCAATAGATTCAAGCGTTGAAGCCGTTACTGCCAAAGCAGTCATTACCTGGGCATGACGATCACGTGCTAATACCTGGGTAGATAAAGGATCAGGGGTAAGTCCCAGCTTTTCACAAACATACTGTTCCACAAACGGATCAATGCTTGAGTACGTTCCTACCGCACCAGAAATAGCTCCTGTTGCTGCTACGCGACGAGCTTCCTCGAGACGGGTTTGCGCACGTTTAAGTGCCCACGCCCAAGAACCAAACTTCATGCCAAATGTCATAGGCTCAGCATGGATTCCATGGGTGCGTCCTACGCAGAGTGTTTCCTGGAATTCGAACGCACGACGCTTGCAGGTTTCGCCTAACTGCTTAACATCGGCAAGGATGATATCGATAGCTTGAGTGATTTGATAGGAAAGCGCCGTATCACCTAAGTCGGAAGAAGTCATACCGTAATGAACCCAACGGCTTGGCGGTTCCATTCCTTCAGGAAGGTCAGCGTCGATGTACTCAGCCATATTAGTCGTAAACGCAATAACGTCGTGATTGGTCACTTTTTCAATTTCATCAATGCGCTCAACCGTGAAGTTTGCATGTTCGCGAATCCATGCTGCTTCTTCTTTGGTAATACCTGATTTGCCCAATTCAGCCTGCGCTTCGCAAGCGAGTACTTCAATTTCTTTCCAGATTTCGAACTTATTTTGTAATTCCCAAATTGCTCCCATTTCGGGACGGGTATAACGACCAATCATACCTTTTCCTTCCTCTGGTTGGCGCTTGTTTAGCTTATCTTAAAGCGATCGAACTAATTCGACCGCAGTATCGACACGATCAGTATCTGCCGCAACGATCACTTGATCGCCGGGAAAAATGCGAGTCTCTTCACCTACAACTTCTACCTCATCAGCGTGAGATACTGCAATAAGGCGAACTCCCTCGCCAAACTCGAGATCGAGAGCCCTCATTCCGCGATAATTGTCGTGATTGCGCATGGTAGGCACTTTGATTTCGGTAAGAGCAATTTGATCACTCGTCAAAGTAACCGCAGCACTCATGGAGCCCATCATTGCTTCTTCTTCGATCATATGAGCAATAAGAGCTGTGGATGAAATACTTTCAATCCCTAAGCGACGAAAGATACGTAAATTCTTAGGACTGTTTACACGTGCAATACTACGAGGAACATCAAAAACTCGCGTAGCGATTTCGCAAGCAGCTAAATTATCCTCGTCTTGCCCTGTAGCTGCCACAAAAACATCAGCTTGATCGGTGCCCGCATCATCCTGAATCGTAGCAGAACAACCATCACCATGGATAACCAAACAAGAACCATCCAGCTTTTCTGAAAGTTCGATAGCAGCACTCTCTTCCTCTTCGATGATGGCAACCTGATTGTCACCACGAAGAAGCGTGCTTGCTAAATAGGCACCTAGTTTACCGCCACCAACAATAACGATATACATTGGGTCCTCCGTTAGTCCTGAGCGAATTTCGCAATAGTAGGAATAGCGCTTTGGGCAACAACGGCAAGCACCGCATCGCCTTGATACAGAATACTTGAAGAAGACGGAATCGAACTGATGCTACCATCCGCCCTTTCAAATGCACAAACTCGAAGCGCATGGCGCGATTCTAATTCGGAAACCTTTATTGAGGTTTGACCCGTCGAAGACAAATCGAGAGCAAATTGAAGGACCTCATAATCAGCAAAGGTCGCAATATGATCGCCGATACCCGAAGTTGCCTTTGAAAAAAGCTCTTCCGCGACCAGCGTTGTACCACATACGTAATCAATACCCAGTTGCATATAGGTGCGTTCATGGGAGCTGTCGTAAAGACGAGCAACCGCATGAGGCACATCATAGAGACGACGGGCAATTTCAACCACCATCAAATTTGCGTTGTCGCTCTGCGTTACTGCTGCTACGAAATCACAATCTTCAATACCTGCCGCGACAAGAACCTCTTCGTCATATCCAACTCCAGGAAATGTCGAACCATTAAAATCACGGCCCAAGGAAGCAAAAGCACGTGGGTTGCGATCTATAACACACACATTGTCGTCGTGGTCTGAAAGCATCAAAGCCAACCGCGAACCCACGCGTCCGCAGCCGACGATAATTACGTTGCTCATAACCGTCCTTTTCTCGTCGCTTCAGTATAACGCAGACATGCTTTATGGTCGCACAGGACCTCGCCTATTAAAAACAGAAGCACGCATAAGCGTGCTAAAAACTAATAAAGAATATTTTATTAATACAGCCAGAGAAATGCACCTGTGAGAAATGCGCTCAAAACGTCCACTAAAATGCGCCTACAAAAGCACCTCAGTCAAATACGTTTACAGGAAGCGATAGTAAACCGTGCGTACTCCCCAGTCTGAAGGCGAATCAGCACCGAACGCCTTATACACACCAGGGGCCAAGTCTAATGCGCGACCGTAACGAGCAAAACCACCCGTATCAGTTACCGTAGCGATAACAACTTTACCGTCATAACAAATTTCTACAATTCGGCCCAGTAAGTATGACTGAGACTCAGGGACTGCAACCGTAATGCTGTTATCAGTCAATGCGATACCTGACGAAGTATTGGTAACACCAAAATTGCCCATTCCATCGTCATTGGTCGTGATGTTGTAGCCAGAAGCGTTACCACTAGACCAAGTACCATCATTAACATCTGGCGCAACACGAGGTGCTGTGGGAAGCGGGTCGAGCGTGCATACCTCTGATGCCTTACTTACTGCTTCAGGGTTTGTTTCATCAATCGCGACAGGAACAACTACGGGATCGGGATCTTTAACCGTAATGGAACGCTGAGCACTATCGCTCAGATTAACTGTTTCAGAAACTGCCATAGAATCATCTTGGCCCGAAGAAGCACCTGAAGCACGATCAGAGGCAGAGAGTTGAGAAGTTGTCGAATCTGCTTGAGCGCTGCCGAAACCTAAGGTGGATGAGTCCTCTTGACCAGAACCTTGAGCCTGCGTTACACCGCTTAACAAAAAAACCGCCACGAGCGCGATCATAAGAGCCAGAACGCACGCGAGGGGGAGGGCTCGATTTCTTGTATGTGAACGGGTTTTAGCCAAAAAACTCCAATGCCGTGGCTTCGCCGTTATGTTTTCGATACTTTATTTAATGCTTCATGCGAAAACACAAGGGCCTTATTTCTTGAAGTAAAACGTAGGTAATTACCCCAAGAAAGCGCAAAAACGTACAAACCATTATACCGCCACACACCTTCTCGTCCAAATTTCATCGTCGGCAAGCGGTAGCATTGCATGCATTTTTCCTGGTATTATTGCACCTTATTCTAAAAAGTATCCACCTTTGAACAGGGGATATGTGATATTGTGTCGAGAATATGAGGAAGCCGCCAAAAGACGTTCAAATATCCCCACCTCCCCTAACATCCACACCAAACCAAGCCCGAATAACAAGACCATGACGATTAATGCGCCCGAGCGCTTTGTGGCGAGAAAATAAACAAAACAGGCAATTGCAGCACACCCCAAAATAATCGGGATAATGCTGATACGCTCAAGGGAGTGAAGAGGACAAATCCCAAGGGTAAACGGTAAAAGTCCAAGCGCTAATTCGACGCAAAAAATAAGTCCCGTGATACGAATGACAAAAGGAAGTCGATCATAGAAACAAACGAGCAGAGTCGTTCCCGCAACAATAAGCAATTCAGGCCAGAAATAAAAAATTTCCAGTCTTGGATAACGCGCTATCGTAGAATTCGCCATTGCAATAAAAAGTGCGGTCATTGCTACGGCAACGGTTATCACAATAAGGATGCGATTGGTATGCGGCATATCCTCATTGCTGGGCTCATTGTGCCGATAAGCAATATAAACTTCTTGTCGCTCTACCTTGATCCCCTCTCCCTGAGGAGGCTTAGGAGGAACATGACCTGCATCGGCATGAATGCCATAACGCTCAGGGACTTTCTGAGTGCTAGGTTTTTGAGCTTCGACAACCTGCTCGTAACGATCTGAAACTACCGAAACAGGGTCTACCTCAACAACCCTTTCATCTTCAGACTGTTTAGGCAACATGAAAGCTAACAACAGATAAGGGATAGTGATAATGCCTGCCGTGCAAATGAAAAGCACGACACACGTTACGCGTACGACAATTGAATCCACCTCTAGATACTGTGCAATTCCGTCGCACACTCCAGCAAGTACCTTATCATTGCCTTTGTATATGACCGAAGAAGCCTTGGTGGCGAGATGATTGGTATGTTTAACAGCAGCCATCTCGTTTCCCTTCATATACATAATTCAAAATAAGATACCTACTAAATAACGCTATTCTATGCTGTGGTTATTGTAATAATTCTCAATCTATCGATCGTTTACTTGAGGGTTACTGCCCACGTTCTGCATCGATTGAAAGCTTACAGCTTACTTACATAATTTTCCCACTTACGCCCCATTCTAATCAGAAAATAGGATTCGTTAATAAACCGTTGCTCTGGCAAATAAAGTGCTACAAAACAAATAAAACGATGGATAAAAACTGGCAGACAGATCCTGCGAGTATCCAGAGATGAAAAATTGAATGCATATAGGGTATTTTCTTTAATACGTAAAAGATGCATCCGATCGAATAACACAAACCGCCAGCTAAAAGCAGCCAAAAGGCAGCAGAATCCAACAGAACATAGAGCTGCGGAATGAAAACAACAACTGCCCATCCTAAACAAAGATAAAGGATCGCAGACACCCAGCGGGGGCGAAACACCCAAAACGCTTCCACCGCTACACCCACAAGTGCAACAGCCCATACAAACACGCATAGCCCCACACCCACGCTGCCTACTAGGGTGATCAAACAATAAGGAGTATAGGTCGCCGCTATGAACAGGTAGATAAAACTATGATCAAGCACTTTGAAAACACGCTTTGCACGGTCAGCACTGAGCGCGTGATATAACGTGGACATTACATATTCAAGCAGCATAAAAATGCTGTAAATCAAGGCTGCCAACAAATGAAGCGGCTCATTTGAATTAAGCGCTTGCACCACACAAAGAGGAATAGCAGCGATAGCAAGAAGTACGCCAATCCCGTGCGTGATCGAATTGGCAACTTCCTCACCAAGAGAATATTCGTGTATTGATCTCATCGCACGCCCAACCGCACGAGTATCAAGAAATTGACTTGGGGTCCAATCGTGGTTCATAGAGTGTGTTACCTCCCTCGCGGATGCACCCAATCAAACCACTCGTCAGCATCAGCTTTTGACACGTCAATAAGCTTATGGCGCGTGCTGCCAACTCCTGCTGCAGTATCGACCAAAACGGTTGCTACACGAGCATGGCGCTGCAAAGGATTGGTTCGAATAGATGCTGCTTGTATTTTAGTACGAGGTACCGTAACCGTATCTATAGAGAAGCCACCATTTACTAGAGTGAAACCAAAATGATCCCAACCAAACGCCGCCCTGCGATACCACAAAACAGCATTTATCGCTTCCAATACAGCAATTACTATCACAAGTGCCACTACAGCACCTGAAAATAAAATCATGCACTGCATCAAGGTCATTCCATTAAAGAAATCGAGGGACAGTTCTGTGGGAACCGCTAATACAAGAAGAAGCCAAGTACAAGCAAGCAAGACCAAAAGCCAAAAACCAAGTCCTTGCCAAATCACTCGTCTAATCAATGCTCGACGTAACGCACATTTATCTACCGCTTTTGTTGCCTGGGGTAACGTTTGATACTCCGGAGTTAACCCCGAAATTACCTCAGGAACACGCGAAAGAGGCAAGAACGGATGAACTACAAGCTTATTCGAAGCAGAAACATCCATTGAGTTCGACCCGTTTTCTTCTTCTGTTGCTCCCACTCGACCATAAGCTACTGAGCAACATTTCAGCAGTCGCTGAAAGAACGTTTGATGAATATGGATAGATTGAATCTTTTCCACATCCATTCCGCTAAACACATGAGTGATAAGTCCTCTTTCGACTTCAATACGCTCTCCTCGCCTGCGCGAACGAAAACCCGCATAGGACAGGCACGAAGAAGCCACACTCAACAACCAAAGTAGCAAAAGAATCCCTAACACAAAAAACAAAAACATAATGCCTAGAGGATTGCCTACCATATGCCAAGCAGTTGAATACACCGTATCGCTACTAGAAATAATGCGGGCGTCAACCAGCCCACCAAGGAAAGTCGAGAACGCAGAAACCATACCGATCAAAACGAAAACAAACGAGGTCTTGCTGGAAAGTGCCGACAAAATCAACTCTTTATTTGAGAGTCCAAATTCACAGGTGACCTTACCCGTATCAATTTCTGCATTGGCAAAAATACCCCGCATATCATCCATTACCTGTGCGGGCATATCGAGAATGTTATCCTGAAACCCCTGATTGTATGACCCCTGAGCGGAAGAAACTGATTGTCCCTGAACCATCTGTTCAGGAGGTATCACCCCTGCGCTGAATTCTGGTTGTTCAGCTGAATGAGCATACCCTGGAATATTTTGAACATTCTGAACTGGTTGATTGCTTGTGCGCTGCGACGCTTCTAACTCCCAAGGAGGAATGGGCGCGTTTGCATTTGCAACACTGCCGACATATCCCGTTAACGGCATATTCGTCGTTGGAATCTGCGTTTCTTGCGCGGCAAATGCCCTCATACGTTCGTCTGTCTCTTGAGGACTCAAGCCTTGCGCTATCAAAGATTTCCGCATGAACAGCTCACGGCGAATTCGTTCCGCTGCTGACTTTTCTACATAAGGAACAACCAACGCTTTATTATCTGCGCCACCCGCAGTATCGATCGTAACGGTACAGACTCCCACAATACGTTGCAAGAGTGACATTTTTTCATTGACAGACTGAACACGTTGATAAGGTATATGGGTACGTTTTTTGCTTAAAACGCCTGAATAGAAGCTGAATTCTGCGCTACCGAATTCATACCATTTATATCGATAAGCAAGAGCTGCAGCACCCACAGCAATCGCACCAATAATCACTGTAAAAAGTAAACAAAAGGCCACTACAAACAAGAAGGCAAAACCCTCAAGCCCCACCAATGCTGCAACATAGTCTGCAAGCTCAAACAGAGCCGAAAGGGAAGAAAATAAAACAGCAGCAAAAATATAAGGCAGCGCACGAAGAGCACTCAGCCAAATATAACTATGGTGAAGACTGTAACGAGTCGGCTGAGAAGAGGCAAATTGATCGCTCATTTATACATCCTCTCGCGCGATGCGCGCCAATTCCGCTGCACTGTCTCTTACCTGATCTGCTTCTTCTGCTCTAAGTCCAGGAATCTCAAAGGAAGCGCCTGCCGTTGAAACCATAACTGAAGCTAAACCGAACGCCCGTAAAACAGGGCCCTGCCGAGTGTCGGTGTTTTGTACGCGAATAAAAGGAATTACGACATGCTTGCGCCAGATAATGCCATTTTCTATTTCTAGAAAATCAGGGAAAAGCTGATAGCGCCAACGGGAATATCTAAAAGTAGTAAGAGCGAAAAGATCAAGCACCAAAAGCACGACATACAAAATGATGCTTACTAAACAATACGGGCCTGACCAAAAATGAGTAGTCTCATCAGCGAACCAGGCGATTACCCCTACCAAGCCAACGCAGACAAAAATGATAGTCAGTACAATAACGTCACTTATCCGCCAAACAGTCTTAATACGCGGATCGAGCTTACACTCAGGTCTTCCCCTCATAAAAAAAAGTCCTTACTCTTTTATCTCGCACGTTTACCTTGCTTTTTGCGAGATAGATAGCCGTATTTATCATTTTAAAGTAATAAGACAAATACGATAATTCAACACGACTTAAATACCTGTTGTATTTGTGTTCATACTATCAGATACCCCCCCGCAAGTATCTGAAGGAATCAAAGGGGAGAAACGGAATAATATTCAGTTTTTAATCCGTTATGCATGGATTTACAAGCATGTTCTACAGATAGCGGAAATATGCAGCGCAGGAACCCTCCGAGGAAACCATACAAGGTCCAACGGGATTTTCTGGCGTACAAACTCGGCGGAATAAAGGACATTCGTTAGGAGCCATCGCACCACGAAGAACATCTCCGCAACGACAGCCTTTTGGTTCTTGAGTGGGCTCTACCTCAGGCTGGAAGCGTTTAAATGCATCAAAATCCTTATACTTTTCCCTGATAGCATACCCGGATTGAGGGATGAGACCTAAACCACGCCAGGTGGTATCTACTGTTTCAAACACTTCGTCAATTGCAGCTAAGGCGATTGGATTACCCTGAGCTTCCACACCGCGCTTATAAGCAATTTCAATTTCAGCACGGCCTTCATGCAGCTGGCGCATAATCATGGCGATACCCTGCAGCACGTCAACAGGTTCAAATCCTGTAATAACTCCTGGTACCCCATATTTTTGAGCCAGGAATTCATAAGGTTTCATACCAATGATGGTACTAACGTGACCAGGCAAAATAAGGGCATCAATCTTTAATGAAGGATCTGAAACGATAGCCTCCAAAGCGTTAGGCATATTTTTGTGCGCCACAAAGACGCTGAAGTTTTTTAACCCTAGAGCTTGTGCGCGCTTGATAGCCATCGCAACTAAAGGCGTGGTTGTCTCAAAGCCAACCCCGACAAACACTACTTCGCTCTCAGGATTTTCCTGCGCAATTTTAAGTGCATCAAGAGGAGAATACACAATATTGATATCTCGCCCTGCAGCTTGTTCCTTCAACAGACTTGAAGTGGAACCCGGAACGCGCGTCATATCGCCAAACGTCGTTATTTTTACCCCAGGAATGCGTGCAAGAGCAATTACGGTATCAATATCCTTATTAGAGGTAACGCAAACAGGACAACCAGGACCAGAAGCAAGCCGTGTGCCCTCTGGCATCATAGAACGCAAACCATTACGTGCAATAGCAACGGTGTGGGTACCACACACCTCCATAAGGGTGGCCTGCTCGGGTGCCCACTTCTGAATAGAATGAATAAGACCCTTTGCGAGTTCAGGGTCTTTAAAAACTGATAAGTCCATAATTGCCACCTCTTGCGTTATAAGCTGCCGTAATTTACGATGCCGCTTCAAGATCGGCTAATTCGGGAAATTCTTTAATAAGATCCAACGTTTCTTGCGCTGCTTCTTCGCTTACCACTTCAATAGCAAACCCAGCATGAATAAGCACATAACTTCCCACTTCTGCACTTGGCGTTAAATCAAGCGCAACTTCGCGGGTAACTCCTAAAATATCGACAGTCGCAAGGTTGTTTTCGTTAATAGATTTAACCTGCGCAGGAATAGCTAAGCACATTTTGCATCACTCCTTGTTCTGTGCCTGCCATCCTAGCACAGCTTGTCCATAAGAAATGGATGCATCGTTCGGCGGTAGGTCTTTATTCATTGCCACCGTAAAACCGCGTTCCTGCAACTGAATAAGTGCCTGCTCGGTAAGGTAGCGATTCATAAACACTCCGCCACCTAGTGCGACAATCGAAATACCATAAACCGCACGAACCAATTCAGCCATTTCAACCAGCACGCGAACAAAAGCATCATGAAAACATTGAGCAATAAAGCCTGTTGGAAGCCCTGCCTGTATATCATCAAGAAGCGCTTTAAACAATCCTGCTGCGTCCAGCAAAAGAACAGACGTGTCTTCTGCACTACTTTGTTTTGTGGCAACGTTTTTAACTAATTCAATGCGATATGCTTCGGCGTGTTGTTTAAGCTCCTGAGAATCGAAGTTGAGCTGTTTTGCAAAGGATTCCGCGCAAGAATTCTTCTCCGCATAAGATTCGTTTTTCTGTCCCGCTGCCAACTCGTTTGCTTGCGCTTCATTCGTCTTTACTGTTGACTCAGCGGCGTCTGATGAAGGGGCAGATTGCGCTTCGCGGAAAAGATAGGGATAGAGGCTCGCCTCTAAAAGGATTGCTGCTTCCCCTTCGTAGTGCGGCTGAGTACATATACCCAACAATGCCGAAGCTGCATCAAACAAGCGGCCTACCGAAGAAGTTTGCGGAGAATTGATACCCTGTTCGATCATACGCTCGAGAATATCCACCTCAGAAAGCGAAGACTTAATGAAGGCTTGAGCCGCAGGATGATCAAGAAGGTCAAAAGCCCATAAAGCACCATAAGCAATGCGCGCAGGGTTTTTTATTGCTGCAGCACCACCAGGAAGAGGTATATAAGCGAAGTTGGCAAAGCGCTCAAACGCGCTGAGATTCGAAAGGAGAACTTCGCCACCCCAAATCTTCTCATCTAAGCCATACCCTGTTCCATCGAATGCAAAACCGCAAACTGGTCCCTCCAGCTCATTTTCACCCATAACGGAAAGAATATGAGCATGATGATGTTGAACCTGGGTAACTGGTAACTTTTGCTGATGGGCCCATTTCGAAGTGAGATATTCAGGATGGTAGTCACATACCACTCGCTGCGGCTTTAGACGAAAGAGCTGCTCGTAACGACTACGTGTTTCTTGCCAAGCGTCCATAACGGGTACGCTTTCCATATCTCCAATATGCTGAGAGACAAAAGCTTGATTGGCACGAACATACGTGAAGGTGTTTTTCTGTTCAGGACCGACCGCAAGAAGTTCTTCGGGCATCAATTCACCAGATGCTGTTTCTTCCGAGCGCTTATCCACCTGAACCGTATCGCGTTCCTGCTGTTGGTCAGCAATAGAGGTATCGTTTAAAGTGTCCGAACGAGAATCTTCCGCAGAATCGGGACTAGGAATCCCAAGCGGTAAGGGGGCAAAACCACGCGCACGGCGTATAAACTGAACAATCTGTCCTGCTTGACCCGCATTTAATACGCGCAAAACCGAATCGTCATAACGCCCCTCAATAGCGCGGTCGTTCACCAGGAAAGCATCTGCCACCGTTCCAAGCTGAGAGAAAGCATGCTCTTCGTCAGTCACGATAGGTTCGTCGTGAATATTGCCTGAAGTCATAACCAGCATCCCTTTAAATTCATATAGAAGTAGATGCTGAACTGGCGTAGAAGGAAGCATTATCCCTAATTCAGGAAGCGCATCAGCCAAGCCGCAGGCAAACGATACCTCGGGACGTTTTTGCAACAAAACAATAGGACGACTTGGTTGGGTGAGCTGGTATTCTTCCGCTTCACTTACAAAACAATATTGTTTTGCCTCTTCGACAGAAGAAACCATAACTGCAAAAGCTTTGCCTTCTCGACGCTTTCTTTGACGTAAGGTTGCGATAGCTGAAGGATTCTGCGCATCACACGCCAAGTGATAGCCGCCGAGTCCTTTTACTGCGACAATTTTTCCTTCTCGTAAAAGTTGGGCAGCTTCTGCGATAAAAGAGTCGCTAGTTTGACGATCGTATGCCCAGGACAAATCATCTTGAGTGAGGGGAGTTTTTAAATCAGATAAAGCCCACCCCAAATGAGGGCCGCATACAAAACAAGCATCGGGCTGAGCATGGAATCGTCTATCGGCAGGATCGTGATATTCCTGTTCGCAGTCCTTACACATAGTAAAAGGCGCCATAGAAGTTTGAGCGCGATCATAGGGAAGACCTCTCATGATCGTAAAGCGCGGGCCGCAATTAGTGCAGTTAATAAAAGGATAGTGGTAGCGACGATTTGCAGGATCAAATAATTCTCCTACACACGCATCGCAGGTTGCAAGATCAGGAGACACAAGAGTAGTAGTGCGTGGCTCCTCATCTTCTGAAAAATGAATTTCGAAGTGGTCATGCCCTTCAAGGGGAACTTCTTTAATAGTGATTTTCTTAACCTGTGCTGCAGCGGGAGCTTGCTCAGAAAGCGCCAAGATAAAGGCGTCGATATTGTCGCTTTCTCCTTCAGCATGAACAATAACGCCCTCAACCGTATTGAGTACCCATCCCGTCACTTGATGAGAACATGCCTCACGATAGACAAAGGGGCGGAAACCCACCCCTTGTACAACGCCTGTTATCGTGAGTTTTACCGCCTCACAACTCATGCATACACCACTTTCTTGAATGCTTTAGCTAACGCACGAATAGAAACGGCCGAATTGTCAGGAAGATGAACGTGAACACAGCGACGCCCACGCGAAGACAAAATAGTAAAATCACCAAGCGCTTGAGCTTTTGCCAATTCGCCTAAGCTGCGCGCACGAGGATCATTGATTTCAATGTCTTTTGGTTCGTCAGCAGAAAGAATCAAGAACACTCCCTTGTTTGGACCGCCCTTATGCAACTGTCCCGTAGAATGAAGATAACGAGGACCAATTTCCAAACAGGAAGCGACATCATAATGAGAGGCAACCGTATGACGAATTTCCTCAATTGCCTCACGACGCCCTTCGCCTGCAAAAGGAAGAAATGCGTTAAAGGAGAAATAGTCGCCCGGTTCAATGCTGCCAAACAGAGCACGAAGCACCTCATCGAGACTTGATTCAGTTACCTTATCTCGAAGAGATTCAGAAACATGAACTTCTACTTTTCCAATAGGCACCTCAGCCAATCCATCCTGCACAAAATCAGGTTCGCAGGCACCTTCTGCCAAAATATGAAGAACTTCCGCCTTAGCAACCGCAACGTCTGGCTGGTCAAACGGACATACCTTCATGAGATAACCAACCATTGCGATTGCATATTCCCACATTACGAAATGCGCAGCGAGATCTTCTACGTTGAGAACCTTAAAGTGCATTTGGGGAATCGCAGGGTCAAGAAACTCGAGAGCATGATTAAAGTTCTGACGATCGTCCCATAGATCGGTTTTTGTGTTGTAGGTAATGACCGTGCGGTCTTTTGGATCCTCACGCAAAACAAGAGAATCAACTTCAATATTCGGCAAAATGCCATAGCCGTTTTTACCCAAGCTTTCAGCTACAAGCTGCTCAATCCACAAACCGAGAACACGGCCACGCTTAGGGGTAAACAACGAAAACTTGTCGCGTCCGCGTTCGTAGGTATCAAACAAGAACGCAGCCAAATTAGAAGCAGGATTATCAAGGTCGTCAGAAGCGCACAATGCTTCCGCTTCGCAAGCACTTTCAATTAAAGAGGTGATATTCATACCCACTAATGCAGCAGGAACCAAACCAAACACTGAAAGAGCGGAATAACGACCGCCAACGGTAGGCTCTCCCAAGAAGAGCTTTGCCCAACCTTCTTCACGTGCACGCTTTTCCAATTCGGAACCAGGGTCGGTAATAGCTACAAGATGGTTGGGGATTTCTTCCTCAGGAAGGCTTTCTGCCAACACTTCGCGAACCGCCTTCATAACCAAGGAAGGCTCAATGGTTCCGCCTGATTTTGACGATTGAATGATAAGCGTATGCTCAGGATCACACTGAGACATAATGGTTCGGACTCGAACAGGAGAAACCGAATCGAGCGTTTTAAAAGCCACAGAAGAAGAGTCGGGTTTGTTGTATTTAGTAAGAGTCATAGGTGCCTGAGTTGACCCACCTTGACCAATAAGAACAACTGCTTTTAGCCCTTTGGCTCTCATTTCGTCAGCAAAAGACTGGATTTCCTCTATTGAACAGGGAGGCTCTGAGGCAAGCGTTGCCCATCCCATATACTCCTGCGCACATTGCTGTGCTTCTTCTGAAAAACTATAAAGGGTTGCATCCTTGCTATGAATGCGACTTGCCACTTTACTATCAACAAGTGCCTGGAGCGAAGGAGGGTATATACCCTGAATGGAAAAATCGATCATCGGTCCTTCTTTCATATTTTTAGATATTTTATCAAAGGCCCTTAAATACCCCGAAAAATGTAAGAATAATCCCCTTATTTTTGCCACAAAAAGCTGATTATGCGAAAAAACCCCGCAGGTGCGGGGTTTCATAATCTAAATGGTGGTCGGGGCGGGACTTGAACCCGCGACACGCGGATTTTCAGTCCGCTGCTCTACCAGCTGAGCTACCCAACCAGTTACGCCTTATGTATGACGCGAAAAAGAATTTTACTGATTCGTGTCTTTCTCGTCAAGGGGCAATTCGTATTTTCTTTAATACTACTTTTAAAGCTTACAAGGAGAATAATTACGCATTCCAAGCGCTGCGACCAAGGAGGGCACGCTTTCCGATGTCGCTTCTAAATTGCATATTTTCAAACTTAATAAGATTGCAAGCCTCGTAAGCACGATTACGAGCCTCTTCAAAGGTATCGCCCAAAGCAACCACGTTAAGCACGCGACCCCCAGCGGTAATTAATTCACCATCATTATTCAAGGCAGTGCCCGCATGGAAGACAATTACATCATCTAGTTGTTCTGCCTCACTTACGCCAAGAATAACTTTTCCTTTTTCGTAGGATCCAGGGTAGCCGCCACTTGCAAGAACAACGCTCACTGCCCATTTGTTTGACCAAGACAACTCGATATCTTCTGGTCTACCTTCCGCTACCGCAAGCATGATATCTACCAAATCGCCCTGAAGACGAGGAAGTACTACCTGGGTTTCTGGGTCACCAAAACGTGCATTGAATTCAAGTACTTTAGGACCTTCTTGTGTGAGCATAAATCCGCCATACAAACATCCACGATAATCCTGTTCGAAAGGATCCTTCGCTGTTGCCGCTGCAGCTGTTTCCATAACAGAAACCATTGCCGCCATTTCTTCGTCGGTCACAATAGGTACAGGAGAATAAACCCCCATGCCACCAGTATTAGGACCAAGGTCTCCATCATAGGCACGTTTATGATCTTGAGCAGGTGCCATACAGAAGGCTTTTCCCTTAGAAACAAATGCCAACAAAGAACATTCAGGGCCCTTGAGCATCTCTTCTATGACTACGCGATTTCCAGCTTCTCCAAAAGCTCCCTGGAAGCATTCTTTTACCGCATCAAGAGCAACCTCAAGTGTTTCTGCCACAATAACACCCTTGCCAGCAGCAAGACCGTCTGCTTTTACCACCAAGGGGGCACCAAGCTCTTCGCAATAAGCACGTGCTTGTGCTTCATCGGTAAAACTCGCATAGCGCGCCGTAGGAATACCATTGGCATCCATAAATTCTTTAGAGTACGTCTTGGATCCTTCAAGTTGGGCTCCCTGTGCATCGGGGCCAAAAATAGGAATCCCTGCTGCTCGAACAACATCAGCAACACCAGCAACGAGAGGTGCTTCAGGGCCAACTACTACCAATCCAATTTCATGATCTTTTGCAAAAGAAAGTACGGCATCGCCCTCTTCAACGGCGAGATTTTTTACATTCTGAGCAATGGATGCTGTTCCGCCATTACCAGGGGCAACATAGAGCTGATCACAGCGAGGAGACTGAGACAATGCCCACGCGATGGCATGCTCGCGGCCACCGCCGCCAAGAACAAGAATGTTCACTGTTTCACCTTTCGTTCAATAAGGAGACTAGCCCCTCGAACAACTTAGTTTTTAAAATTGCGATTCTAAATTCGCAATTTCCTTCCCTATATTAAAGCACCTCCGCAGAAACCCACGAAGGTGCTTTCTTAATTTAATATTCTTTCATGCAACGCATAGCCTTAGCGGCTTTCCCAACCATTGAAGATTGTCTGATTTCGATCAGGACCAACCGCAATGATGGAAGCATGAACTCCAGTAACCTCTTCAAGATACTGAACATAACGCTGAGCGTTAGCAGGTAAATCTTCGAATTTCTTACAATCGGAAATATCGACACCTTCCCAACCAGGAAGTTCTTCATAAATAGGAGTTACATTTTTGGGATAAATCACTGAATGCTGCATGGGGAAATAATCATAACGAACACCGTCAGCTTCATATCCAACACATACCTTGATGGTAGGCACACAAGAAAGAACGTCGAGCTTGGTTAATGCCATGTCGGTCATTGAATTGACTTCTACTGCATAGCGAGCTTGCACTGCATCGAACCAACCACAACGGCGCTTGCGACCGGTGGTTACTCCGTATTCGCCACCTACCTTGCAGAGGAGTTCTCCCGTTTCGTCATGAAGTTCGGTCGGGAAAGGACCAGAACCAACACGGGTTATATATGCTTTTGCAATGCCAAGCACTTTATCAATAGCTTTAGGCCCAACACCAGAACCCGTAGGTGCGCCACCCGCACAGCAAGAAGACGAGGTAACAAATGGATAGGTGCCATGGTCAATATCAAGCATGGTACCTTGAGCACCTTCAAACAGAATGTTTTTATCTTCGCGAAGAGCAGCGTTGAGCATTTGGGTGGTTTCCGCCATATGCTTGCGCATGACTTCAGCGTAAGGTAAATACATCTCGCAAATCTGATCAACTGTATAAGGTTTCAGATCGTAGATTTTCGTCAGAATTTGATTTTTAATTGCGAGTGCTGCTTCCAGTTTTTCGCGGAAAATCTTTTCATCCAGCAAATCCTGGACGCGAATACCACTGCGAGCAAACTTATCTTCATAAGCAGGACCGATGCCGCGATTCGTCGTGCCAATTTTATGCTTTCCTAAATGACGCTCTGAAGCGCCGTCTAAATCAATGTGATACGGCATGATGATATGCGCATCACAAGAAATGCGAAGGCGATCACAGGGGAAGCCTGAATCTTCCAGCATCTTCATTTCTTCAACAAGAACTTTAGGATCGATAACACAGCCATTTCCAATGACAGGGGTGATGTGGTCATACATTACTCCTGAAGGAATAAGATGCAACGCGAGCTTAGTGTCACCATGAATTACGGTATGCCCGGCGTTATTTCCTCCCTGATATCGAACAACATAATCGTAATCACTTGAGATAAGATCAGTGATTTTGCCTTTTCCCTCGTCGCCCCACTGAGCACCAAGGAGAACCGTGCTTGGCATGAAAGGTCCTTTCGATGTTTTAATACCTACTTGCAAAGCTTATTGTCACCTTTGCACAAGGATAAATTTTACGCGATAAATCAAGCTAAAACCTACCCCAACAAAGGAATAATACTACAGTTCAATCAATTTAGAGTTTGAATCAGCATTACACACCAAGGTTGCAATATCTTGGTGACAGGTAAATAAAATAATTTGTCGTTTTTTCGCAAGCTCCAGAAGTGCTCGCACTGCTTGAATGCGGCGAGCATCGTCGAAATTTACCAAAATATCATCACACATCAAAGGGAGTCCTCGCCCAACATTCTCCGCCGTTATTAAAAGAGCAATGCGTAAGCTTAGATAAAGCTGTTGTCTTGTTCCGAGCGATAAGAGCTGAGGCGATCGGGTAGTCTTAATTGCATCGACCACTTCGATATCCCCTTGAGCATTCATACGTACCGTTTGCCACATACCGTCAGTCATCTGTGAAAATAAACGAGAAGCCAGACGGTATACCTCAGGTTGGCTCTTTCGTTCCCACTGAGCTATCGCTTCTTCAAGCGTATGTTTTGCAAGAAGAAGAACCGCCAACTCGCGATAAGAATCTTTAAGACGGGTTTCTATTGAAGCGCTTTGAAATTTGACTTCATCGAAAGAATTATTTTTTCTTGCAGCATTAAGGCGTTCGGTTATCTCTCCAATTTGCCGCTCGGTTTCTCCGATAATTTGCGCAGTCTTGCTGCGTTCGGTCGATTTTCTCTCTATCAGCTGAGTAACCTCATCTACCTCTGCACAAGCATCAATACCAAGCTGAAGGCAAAGATCCTCTCGTTCTTGACGGGCCTGAGCTATTTCACGTCGGAGTGATGCATGATGAAGTGCCTGGGCTTGTTTTGATTGTTCAGCCAAATCGCAGGCAGCACGATATTCCCGTGCTTGATCCAATAACCTACGAGCACGACGCGTAGAACCAAGCGCTGCAGATAAACCGTGTTCTTCTAAAAAAGAAGCTATCGTTGCTGCATACTCTTGGGCTTGACGCTGACAAACCTCAAGCGTTTTCGAATCCTGCTGCATTACCCATTCTTTTTTAGAACGTTCATCTTCCCATTCTTCTTCTGTTCTTGTCGGACGGGTACTTATCACTATTCCCACCACAGCAAGAAGAAGTGCAACAAGTACTAATACTATCCCGACGATAAAATAGGTTGCACCCACAGCTTTTCGCGCAAGATCAATACTGTATAACCCAATCAGCGCCATGATAAGAGGAACCACAATTGCAAAGGCAAGTTGTACCCAACGCTGTTTTCGGGCGCGTACATAATTTTGCTGTAACCTGCCATCCTCTATATGGAATTCAAAATCTGCTTGAGAAGCATTTAATGCCTCATGAGCTTTATCTACGCTATGTTCCAACTTTGCGCGACGTTCATCAAACTCATCTAAAGCATCACGAAGACGATATTCTTCTGCCTGGCTTAAATTGATTAAGTCAATAATATCCTCATCAGGAACAGGCTCTTGCCCACTCTCCGCTAAAGGAGTGTTTTGAATAGACTCTTCGAGATCCTTTTCTAAAGAAGTGATTCTTCTATCGATCGAAGAAATATGTGCCGCCGCTTGGTTAAGTTCTTCTATTTCTTTATTTAAACGCTCTTGGGTATCACGCATCATTTCTCTGCGAGGACGCAATGAAGCTAAAAGCAGCTCTTCTTCCCGAAAGGCATCTGCTTCCTTTTTTTGTTCGTTAACCACTTGCCGAATTTGAGCCTGATCAGACTTGAGAGCGCCAATCGCCCCGGAAACTTGCGAAGAACGAGAAGTAAGCGCTTTAATCCTTTTTGTTATTTCTTCTAAAGCATGAGCTGGCGAAGAAGAGGTGCCTGATCCCGCTGTTAATAGACGTGCGGTAATATCACTATGCCTATCAAGTCTCAACAATTCATCACTGGTAAGAGAGAACATAGTCTCGTACGTCTCTTTATCGATATTAGTGAGAAGAGGTGCAGGAGGATTCAGCTCATCTGAATTTTTGACTCTTTTAAGCTCAATTACCTCTTCAGATAAGGTGTTTTTGAAGAACAAGCTTCCTGATCGTTCGCTATTTTCCGGACGATAGGGATTAGCATCACCACGCGCTATAGGCCAGCCAAATAAAACCCCTTTGACCAATTCGTTAAGGGTAGTTTTACCGGCTTCATTAGGACCAAACACCACATTCATCCCAGGTCCAAACGGTCCCACAATAAGATTGGCAAACTTCCCGAAGCTGGTCATTTTTATATGCTCAAGAAAAAACTTTGAGGAAACGTTTGATTCCGATTGATGTTTTTTACTCCGTGATGGTTTTGTTTTTTCCCATGCTTTTTTTGCCATCACTTATCATCCTGCCCCAACAGATCAAGAACCAACGTTTCTGCCTCGTCGCAAAGCTCTTCATACTTTCCTTCCAAAGAACTCGGCAAAGAAATATCTCGTTGATAGAATGATTTTTCTAAATCAAGCAGAACTTCTTCTTTTTGATTTCGGCAATCATCCATTGCTTCAAGATAAACCGCTGGAAATAATCCTTCTTTTCGAAGCGTTTTATAAGAAAGACAAGGCAATGTTTTATTCACAAGGGAATCAACATAAAAAAACGGATAACCATCATTTAAGACAGCCTGAATATCTTTTAATACTTCAGGAGACAACTCAGTATGAAGCGAAGAGCGCCCGACAAGCGTAATGCGAAATATCATTCTCTGTACACGGGTTTGTGCATTGTAGGCAAATTCGGTACTGATAATTTTCTCTTCTATATCAGCAATAGTAGCGCAATCAGAAATATCCAAAAAGATATGTTGCCATGCAATTTTCGCCGTTGGAATAAACTCAACTTTACGTGATATTTCAGAAGTTCCTTCAGCACAGAGCGTTACTTTGAAAACGCCATGCTCTCCTTCTTCTTTCATATCTCTTCCTTGAGGACATCCCGCATACACAATACGAGGATCCTCTTTTGAAGGGAGAATTCGAGGTTGATGTACATGACCACAAGCCCAATAATCAACATCACGCTTTAGAAGTTTTTTAGGGTTTGCTGGGGAACGGGTAAGGTCAATATCGAGACCAGTATGGATAACTCCAATCATAAAAGGCGCGTAAATCCCCAGGTCATTGATGGCTGTTTCACGTGAAATACCTTCTGAAATATCTTCATCAGCGGGCCATGACTGTGTGTAATATCCCCTGCCTCCAATAAGAGCAAGTGGTTTGTTGTCACGTTTATAACAAATAAATTCTGGCTTAGTTGCCCCTAAGAGATGAGCGTTAGGTGGCAATGAAGCAAAAGAGTTATCCCAAGAAAGGTAAGGATCGTGATTTCCTGTAACAAAATAAACGGGAATACCCGCTTCATCAAGCTGTTTCAATCCCTTAACAAACAAAGAAAAATCTGCATAGGAAGGATGTGAATTATCAAACACATCACCTGCAATTACCACGAAATCAACCTTTTCAGCAAGAGCAGTCGAAATCACCTTACGAAAAGATTCTGGTATTGCCTGCAAAAGAACTTCGGACCACTCTGGCGCAATGGTACGAAGCCCCTTAAATGGCGCTCCTAAATGAAGATCAGCTGCATGTATAAAAGTGACGGCATCCATACACAGAGTGTAACGCGAAAGGATACCAAACTTGTTCAGAAATAATGCTTAGTAACCTGAATCATCAAAATGATTGGTGAATTTAGTAAATTCAGGAATAAAGGTCAAAGGAATATCTCGCGTGGGTCCATTACGGTGCTTCGCAACAATAAGTTCTGCCATACCCCAATCAGGACGCTTATCCGATTCCGCTTCCGCCTCAGAAGTACTTCTATCAAGAAACATTACGATGTCCGCGTCCTGTTCGATAGAACCTGACTCACGCAAGTCAGAAAGCATAGGACGCTTATCGGTACGCGTTTCAACACCACGAGAAAGCTGAGAAAGTGCCAAAATTGGTACGTTTAATTCCTTTGCAAGAACTTTTAGACCTCGAGAAATTTCTGCGACTTCAACCGCACGATTATTTGGGTGCGGAATTACCGGTTGCATCAACTGCAAATAGTCAACAATAATAAGTCCCTGTTTTTTGTTACGCATCATGCGGCGAGCTTTAGTACGTAATTCAACGATAGATAGCGAAGGTGAGTCATCGACATAAAGGTCGAACTGCGAAAGCTCCGCCGAAACACGCACCAATTCACTCCAGTCACTATCTTGGAGCATACCTCCACGTAAACGAGAAAGGCTCATACCTGCTTCAGCCGCTAACACACGTTGCGTGATTTGTACTGAAGACATTTCCAAACTGAACAATGCTACTGTTGAACCCAATTTGGCAGCGTTGGTTGCTAAATTCATAGCAAATGATGTTTTACCTACTGCAGGACGCGCTGCCAAAATAATAAGGTCTCCACCGCGTAAACCACAAAACAGTTTATCGACATCGGTAAAGCCTGTAGGAACCCCTTGCATAGTGCCTGCACGATTTGCCATTTCAGCAATTTCGTCATTGGCCTCAATAACCAAAGTCTGAATATCTTTAAAAGTTGAACTCACCGTTTGTTCTGTAACGTTAAATAGCGCCGCTTCCGCTTGTGATACCAACTCTTTTGGATCTGCAGGGGAATCGTATGCGAGTGAAGTAATTTGCGCTGACGCACGAAGAAGTTCACGACGCATGGCATCACGCGCTACAATTTCTGCATGGTATTGCCAACTCGTAAAGGCAAAAGTATTATCCGCTAATTCCAATAAATATGACTGACCACCAATAGCTTCAAGCTGACCTGTAGCTTTTAAGTTGTCAGAAACAGAAATAACATCGATTGGAATGGAACGAGAATTCATCTCTCGCATAGTTTCGAAAATAATACGATGCGCAGGACGGAAAAAACTTTCCGGTTTCAGCTTCAAAGATACCTCTTCAAATACTCCCGTTGAAAGCAAACAGGCGGCAAGTACCGTCTGTTCAGCTTCTACGTTTTGAGGAAACGCTTTATTAATATCTGAAGTGGTGTTGTTTTGAGAATCCGGCACGATTGTCCATCCTTACCTAATTGCTTAGATTACGCAATTATACAAAAAGGTCGCTTAGTAAGACTAAACGACCTTTTTAAAGCTATACGTTAAACGCACGTACAAGCACGTGTTACTCAGCAGCTTCTTCCGTTGCTTCTTCTACAGTTTCAGCTTCAGCCTCTGCAGGTGCTTCAGTTGCTTCTGTAGCAGCAAAAGTATCAGCATCGCCAACCAGAATAGTTAAGTTAGCTTTAATGTCGCGATACAGCTGAATTGCTACCTCGTGAGTACCAGCAGACTTGATCGCAGTTTTGATTTCAACGCGACGGCGATCGATATCAATGTCTGCCTGTGCTTTAACAGCATCAGCAATCATCTGTGCTGTTACGGAACCGAAGAGAACACCCTCTTCACCTACGCGAGCTTCAACCTTTACGGTAAGAGCATCAAGGATTTCCTTGGTCTTATTAGCTTCAGCGATACGGTTCTCTTCACGCGTAGCAATGTTGTGCTTGCGCTGTTCGAGCTGCTTTAAGTTACCCTTAGTAGCAGCTACAGCCAAATTCTTAGGGAATAAATAGTTATTAGCAAAGCCGTTAGCAACTTCTACTACGTCGCCTTCTCCGCCTTTACCCTTAACTTCTGCCAAAAGGATTACTTTCATTTCATCCTCCTCTTAGCGATTGCGACGATCACCGCGGCCGCTTACTGCAGGCACTGCATAGGGCATAAGAGCCATTTCGCGTGCACGCTTTACGGCGTTAGCAATATCGCGCTGGTGCTGGGTGCAAGCGCCCGTAACACGACGGGGCTTAATCTTCCCACGATCAGTAACATACTTGCGCAGCATCTGAGTGTCTTTGTAATCTACATATTCTGCATGATCCTTGCAGAACTGGCAGTACTTTCGACGAGGCTGCTTTGTGTAGTCAGACATGTAAACCTCTTTCGAATGATTAGAACGGAATGTCGGTATCGTATACAGAGGCATCCACTACAGGAGCTGCCATAGGCGCTGCTGCAGGAGCTGTATTCGCCATAGGAGCATTCATAGTGTTGCGTGGCGCAGTATTATCGTTGCGAGCAGACATAAACTCTATTTCGTCAACAATAACTTCAATCTTGCTACGCTTTTGCCCATCGCGTTCCCACTGGCTCCAGCGAAGTTTTCCTTCGATGGCAACCTTACTTCCTTTTGAAAGGAAGCGAGAAATAGACTGAGCACGAGCACCAAACATAGTGCAATCTATGAAGTTAGGGTAATCTTCCCATTCGCCTGTCTGTTGATTCTTACGGCGGTCATTTACTGCAACACCAAAACCCAAAACAGGCATTCCTCCTGCGGTGGAACGCAAATCGGGATCACGAGTAAGATTGCCAGTGATTGTTACGCGATTGATGCTCATTTTTGAACCTCTCTCATGCTACGAACCTATTCGTTCGCCTTTTGATTTCCAAATT